>Ga0335397_10000069_pt1 | contig 105772 bp, 75 predicted proteins | sample MAT04_FD_205740 | JGI IMG/M metagenome (GOLD analysis project Ga0335397, IMG submission 205740) | Freshwater microbial communities from Lake Fryxell liftoff mats and glacier meltwater in Antarctica - MAT-04 (spades assembly) (version 2) ...
TCAAGACTAGGATAAGGTTCTTCGCGTAGCCTCGAATTAAGCCACATCCTCCACCGCTTGTGTGAGCCCCCGTCAATTCCTTTGAGTTTCAGCCTTGCGACCATACTCCCCAGGCGGAGCACTTAACTCTTTCGGTTCGACCAGAAGGATATGAGGGTCCCTCCGATCCAGTGCTCATCGTTTACAGCTAGGACTACCGGGGTATCTAATCCCGTTCGCTCCCCTAGCTTTCGTGCCTCAGCGTCAGAAAAGATCCAGAGAGCCGCCTTCGCCACCGGTGTTCCTTAGGATATCAACGCATTTCACCGCTCCACCCTAAGTTCCGCTCTCCTCTATCTTCCTCAAGCACGGTAGTTTAGAGCGCCATTCCTCGGTTGAGCCGAGGGATTTCACACCCTACTTTCCGCGCCGCCTACGCACCCTTTAAGCCCAGTAATTCCGAATAACGTTTGGACGGTTCGTCTTACCGCGGCTGCTGGCACGAACTTAGCCCGTCCTTCCTCCGAGGATATGTCAAGCCTAGGAGATAACTCCTAAGTATTTCATCCCCCCCGACAGTGGTTTACAACCCGAAGGCCTTCATCCCACACGCGGCGTCGCTCGGTCAGGCTTGCGCCCATTGCCGAAGATTCTCGACTGCAGCCACCCGTAGGTGTCTGGGCAGTATCTCAGTCCCAGTGAGCTGGGTCGTGCTCTCACACCCAGTACCCGTTATAGCCTTGGTGAGCCATTACCTCACCAACTAGCTGATAGGACGCAGACCCGTCCTCCGGCGGAATCACACCTTTGATCCGGAGATATTATCCAGTATTACCCGCAGTTTCCCGCGGCTATCCTGGACCTGAGGGTGGGTATCTACGTATTCCTCTCCCTTTCGCCACTGGCCTTGCGGCCCGTTCGACTTGCATGCCTAATCCACGCCGCCAACGTTCATTCTGAGCCAGGATCAAACCCTTCAATTGATTGACGCTTACCGGAGAGCTTTGCATCGAGATTTCTCTGCGATGCCAAGGTCCGGGTTACTATCGAACCAGAGGTTTGAGGTCTTCCAAGCACCAAAAGAGGCTTTCGCCCCTCAAGGCACTGAGTCGACCGTATCTATCCACGGCCTTACTCAAATTTGACTTGGGGTCAACTATCAAACTGCAAATTGTCAAAGATCAAAAACGAAACGAGACGATTGAGGCCGCTGCATTTTCAGTTAGCAGCCAGTCGTCCCGCGTGATGGATGGATTCTATCGAACGCTGGAGACCTGTCAAGCAGTCCAATTCTCTAAAACACAAAGAAATCTACTTCTTCACTCAAACCCCGAGAAATACGGCACTTAACGCAACGAAAGTGGCAAGATAGGAGCCCAAAACCGGCCAAACTCAAGCAGAAGCCCCGGGGGAAAGACGCGAATCGACTGAAGTTCCCCTAATAACCACGAGCTTCAGCCCAATCAGCCGCCTGACCACCCAATTGCCAGCGACGACACCCATATAGCAGTCTAGTGCCAAGCCCGTCCCTTCATGCGGCTTCACCATTGCCGCACCCAGAATCACGCTCCACGTTGCATTTCGCCGCCAATCGCTGTCTCATGCTCCTGGCAGGTCGCATACTACCTACACGGCCCGCCGCCTCTCCCTCGGCTCTTTCCGCGGAGTATCTGCCCGTGCAGTGGTCGTTGCGCATCGCTCGAATTGCCGGGATCGGCATCTATATCCATTTCACCTTCCTCCTGCTGTTGAGCTGGGTGGCCTGGGAGGCGTATCGACAATCCCACGGAAACACGCGGGCGGCCCTGCACGAAGTGGCCGTGGTGCTGATGATGTTCGGCATCATCGTGCTGCACGAGTTGGGGCACGCCATGGCCGCGCGTCGCTACGGCATCCGCACCAAGGACATCACGCTGCTGCCGATCGGCGGTGTGGCCCGCCTGGAACGCATCCCAGAGAATCCCTGGCAGGAGATGGTTGTGGCCATCGCCGGGCCGGCCGTGAACGTGGTCCTCGCGGCCGGACTGTTCGCTTGGCTCAAGCTGGCGGTGCACGAACCGCTGGCCTGGGGCGATCTGTGGCGCGAAGGGAGTTCCATCCCCGTGCGACTGCTGGGCGTTAATGTGGCGTTGATCCTGTTCAACGCCTTGCCCGCTTTCCCCATGGATGGCGGGCGCGTGTTGCGGGCGGTGCTGGCCATGCGGCTCGAGTACTCCATGGCCACGCAAATCGCCGCGGCCATCGGCAAAGGCGTGGCGCTGGTCTTCTTTTTGTGTGGAATGCTGTTCCCGCAGTTTGTCATTCTGCTGTTCGTGGCCCCGTTCGTGTGGTTCGTGGCCGGACAGGAAGCGAGCATGGCCGTGATGCGGGCCCAATTCTCGACCATGAAGGTCCGCGATGCGATGGTCCGAACCTTTGGCGTGTTGTCTCCCAACGACAGCCTGAAGCAGGCGGCGGAAGGGATGTTCCAGAGCTTTCAAGAAGACTTTCCCGTCATCGACGCAGATCGATTGCTGGGCGTACTCTCCAAGGCCGAGCTTCTTCGACACCTTTCTCGACGGGATATGACAATCCCCATCCGCGAGATCCTGCCCAAGTCGCTGGTCACGCTGTCCCCCGATGACACGCTTGATACCGCGTTCACACGGCTGAATGCGGGCGAAGGCCGGCTGATCCCGGTCGTCGAGCAAGGGAACATCGTCGGTGTCATGACGCTAGATCAGATCGCCGACTTCGTACACGTGAACCAGGCCGTGCTGCGCTGGGCGCGAGGGACACTCTCTGCGCCCAAGGAGCCGCCAACTTCCCCCGTGCCGCTTCCTCCGCCGCCAGCTGAAGAGCCGGCCGCCAAAGCTTAAGCAGGTACTACGTGGTGAGCGGGATCGGACTTTCCGTAAAAGCCAGCCAAGCCTGGAGCGCCACGGCCTGATCAATCGCCCGCGGTGCAAAGCCGCCCCGTATGCGAGAGCGTAAGATCACGCCTTTCTCCAGGTCACGGCCAAACAGCGGGCGAATCACGTTCGTCCCGTCGCCTTCGCCCGATAGTCGAACCGCGCGGAAGTCGGCCGGGTGCGTCATCTCCACATAGCTCGCGCCGTCGCCCCAAGTGCGAAAGAGCAGACAACCGGTCCCCGTGTCGGGCAACAGCTCTTTCGACACGTCGCCTTGTGCCGGCAACCGCTGCCACTTGCCCGCAAGATCCAGCTGCCAGATCTCGGCCGCGGAAACCAGCGACGAAACGACCAGCCGTGGGTCGCTGTCGAGCAGGCTGGTCTGCACCGAGACTTCCAAATCGACTCCGGCCAGCAGCTGCGGGATCTCGGCCGCCCAAGCAGTCCGCCAATAGGCCTGCACTCGAACACGACGCGCCGGGGTCTCTTCAAACGTGGCAACGAGATCTCCCTGTCGCACGTAGGCTCCGATCCCGTCCGCGGGACTAGGATGCTCCAGTTCGACCGTCAGCAGCCGAGCCTTTCCCAACTCTTGCCCTGCCAGCACCAGTTGCGCGAGCCCAGGCCGAGCCGTTGCCAAGGCGACGTCGCCTCGCAACGAAGGGAGAGCCAGGCGTGCCGTCAGATCTTCGAGCTGCCAGAGTGAGGACATGCCGCGAATACTCCCGAGAGACCGCAAGAAACCGCTGATCGGATCGTAACAACTCCGGGTGCAGTGTCCAGTTGAGCCGCGCGGTCGCTTCGCAAGGCGCGCAGGCCACTTCATGAATTCCGCAGAGCAGAATGGCGACCGGGCTCCTTGCGGATTACAGTAGACCTCGAAGCGGAAATGGTTTCCGTGCATACAGCTCTATCTAGCTTTTGCGAGGACTCGCCCGTGCCAGCGTTTACTTTGGCCGTTGATATCGGCGGCAGCGGCGTCAAGGCCGCCGTGCTGGATGAAGAAGGAGCCATGCTTACCGAACGCGTGCGCGTCGATACGCCCAAGCCTTGTCCGCCGGAGCTGCTGGTCGAAACCGTACTGGGCATGACCCAGGGGATGCATGCCTACGATCGGGTATCGGTCGGTTTCCCGGGCGTCGTGCGTCGCGGCAAGATCCTCACCGCCCCGAATCTGAATACCGAGATCTGGAAGGGCTACGACCTGCGCTCGGCGCTGGCTGACAAGCTCGGCAAACCCGTTCGCGTCAAAAACGACGCCGCGCTGCAGGGGCTGGGGGCCATCACAGGCGACGGGGTCGAGTGCGTCATCACCCTGGGAACTGGCTTCGGCTTCTCACTCTTCGACGACGGTTTCATCTCGCCGCAGTTGGAAATGGCCCACCATCCGTTCCACGACGACGAGACGTACGAAGAGCAGCTGGGCAAGAAGGCCCTGAAATCGGTGGGGGTTGAGCGCTGGAACAAGCGGCTGCGTCGCGCCATCGGCACCCTGCACGACCTGACGGCCTTTGATCGCATGTTCATCGGCGGCGGTAATGCCAAGAACGTGGACGTCAAGCAACTCCCCGACAACATCCAACTGGTGTCGAACGACCTGGGCATGCAGGGCGGGATCTGGCTGTGGCGCAACAAGCACGAAGCGGCTGGACAAAGCAGCACGCGCGAGACCTAGTTCGGCGCGCGCCGCTGGGCCGCCGGCGGCCAGAGGCAAGTGACGCTTCGCGCCCGCACCGTGGGGAGTAGGATAGCTCCTTCGCCCGTTGGACTCCCGCACGCCGGAACGCTGCGCTGCTTGTGAGCACTCCCCTGAAACGACTCGTGGCCCGCAGTTGGTTCCTGATACTGCTGGCCTGCGTCCTGGTACTCGGCTTTGCCATGCCGGGAATTCTGGAGCAGGCCACGCGGCACTTATCGCTGGACTGGGTCGTAGCCTTAATCCTGTTTCTGATGGCGCTGGCCCTCGATTCCAGCTCGCTCCGTACGGCGTTCATCCGCCCTCGGGCGTTGTTGCTCGGCGTGGCGGTCAACTTCGGGCTGGCTCCTCCGCTGGCCTGGCTGGCGGCCCAGGCCTTCTCGGGCGATCTGAGTCTGGGCATGATCGTGATCGGCTGCGTCCCCTGCACGCTGGTCTCGGCCGTCGTCTGGACTCGGCGGGCAGAAGGCAACGAAGCCGTCGCCATGCTGGTCACGCTGGCTACCAGCCTGGCCTGCTTTGCGGTCACGCCGCTTTGGCTGGGAGTGCTGACCGGAAGGCTGGTCGAAGGAGAACTGAGTTTCGAGCGCATGATGCTCAAGCTCGGCCTGACCGTGGCGCTGCCGATTGTCGTCGGACAGGTGCTCCGACGGATCGAAGCGGTGCAGCAAGTGGCAGATCGCTGGCGGGCCTCGATCAGCGTGGCGGCTCAGATTGGGGTATTGATCACGGTCTTCGCCGGGGCCACCCACGCCGGCGGAAGGTTGCAGGGTGTATCCGACGCGATTCCCACCCTGGGGGAATGGATCCTGCTGGGGACACTTACGATCACGTTACACATGGCTTTGGTCGCGGCCGGCTACTTTGGGGCGCAACTGGCCGGCGTCGCCCGACCCGAGCGCATCGCAGTGGCCTTCAGTGGTTCGCAGAAAACGCTCCCCATCGGCCTGCTGGTGGCCGCGCAGTTTGGCGGCTTGGTGCTGCTGCCGATGATCGTCTACCACGTGGTGCAGTTGCTGGTCGACACGCTGATCGCGGATCGGATGCGGATGCACGCGAATGCACTCAGCCTTCATCAATAGCCCGAGGAGGTTTCGCAAATGTTCATCGATCGCTGGCACGAAGTCGTCGAGCCCCGACTGGAGGAAGCTTCGCTTCCGCCGACTGCATTGCAGAGCTTGTGCATCCACTGCGCGAACCATGCGTTGAACATCGCCGAGGTCCATTACTGGACCGATACGCCTTCCAGTTCGTGGGCGACGCTGCGCCAAATCATCCAGTCGTATCAGAAATGGATCGATGAAGGTCGACCGAAGGATGTCGCTCCCCTTCGCACGCTCATGAGAAACCTGCTCAACGAACTCGAAGACGACGAAGAGGACCGGCCGTCGACCTGGTCTCAAATGGCGGACGGACTGCACCATGCGTTGGAGTTGGTCTTGGGAGACACCGAAGATCGCGGAGAGTTCGTCCTAGCGGCCGGTTCGTTGCATCACTCCTTCGAAGCCTTACAACAAGCAGAGATCTCGCAGAACATGATCCCGATCGCACCGCCGGGTGCAGCGGAGGACGTCGCCGCCAGCCTGATGTCGATGACACCCGGCAGCGTGGAGTCCTCCGAATTTCTTACTCGCGAGATCGACTTCCAGCTTGCCTGCATCGAACGCCTTCAGGCAGAGGCATCGCTCGGCGACGATTCGGACCCAGTGTAGCCCGACTCCCTCTAATACAGCGTCAGTAGCCGGCACTTCTGACCCTCGCGCTCCAGTTGCTCGAAGAGCACCCGCTGCGTCTCCTCGCTGTCGCAGTCGACGATCACCTGCCACAGCGGAGTCAACTCCTGCGGGCGATCGTCGGGCGTCCGTTCGTCCGATGAAGTCGCGGTGAGGTCGCCCAGCAAGCTCGCTACCGCGGGGCTGGAGGTTTCCACGCGGTCGACCAGCGCGGCCAGCAACGCTCGATGGGTATCGGCCATAGCGGCCAAGGGGTCGAAAGTGGCCAGGATTTTGTCGGCTTCGGCTTCATCCAGGTCGACGATCAGGACCGGCACGTCACTGTCGGGAGTCAGATCCGCGCGGAGATGGCCGTCGATCAGTTCCAGCGTGCCATCGGGCAAGGTGCGCGCGAGCAGCGCGTCGACGTAGCCGACTTCCTCCAGGATGCCGGCCAGGGCATCGCGCTGCGCGGCCGGGTGCATGCGCCAGTTCTTGGGATTCGGGCGAAGCTGCGCGGCGGGGACGTGGCGAAGTTCGACGATGCGATTGCGAATCATAAAGAATCGGTCCTAGTGAGAAGTGGGAGGGATATGGTGAAGAGGGAAAAGGATAGGTGAGCCATGGAAAGCGAAAACGAATGCCTGCCTCCGCTCGGGCTCAACAAAAGGGGGCCGCCCCTGTCCGTTTTCACCTTCGCATCGGCCCCCAAGCCGCTCCGCGGTCGCCTGCGAGGGGCCGATGCGAAGGTGAAAACGGAAGGGGCTAGGCGAAACCACTTCACGGTAGGAAATACGATCAAGGGGCGACGCAACGCTCAGCACTGGGAGAGAGCGATTCACCCAGCGGGCTGCGTTGCCTCGTGCGTCCCGTCTTTCCTGAAGTAGGCTCCGCGAGCCCCTTCTATCGAGTCCGAGTGGAGGCTGCCCCTCGCACCCTATTCCACATGCTTCGCGTGAAGCTCATTCATCGATGAGCTACGCCGCCTCACCCGCCCAAGCCTCCCCTTGCGGGTGCGGTTCCAACCCGCGCAGCGCCCGCAGTTCGTTCTTCGTAATCGCGCGGGCCGCCAGGTCCGTCGCCAGCCGGCGTTCCAGCATCTCGGGGTCGTCGACGCTGGCTGCCGCCAACGAGACCACCAACCCTTCGCCAAACTCCACCGCGAGCTGCTCGCTCAGTTCCTCGGCCATCAGCGTCAGCATCGGTTGCACTGTCAGCGTGATGAATTGCTGCAGCGCGGCGTAGAAGGCCGCATAACTCCCCCCATCGGTGATGCCGGCCGCGACCCCCGGCGTTCCATGCAATGCCAACGTCGCATCGCGGAGTTGGGTGAACGCCTCCAGATAGCCCATCTCCTGCGCGGAACTGGCCAGCGGAGTGACCGTAGCCCCCGGCGGCAGGATCATCGACTTGCCCGCATTCCCCGGACCTGCAAAACGATTCTCAATCGCCATCAATACGCGATCGATCTCGGCCGCGTCGGGTTGGTAGTCTGCGCCCGGCGCAATCAGCAGCGAAGGGACCGCGCCGTTCCGCAAGTGCGACCAACGGCTCTGGTCCAACTGCGCGGCGGTATCGGACCAGAGCGCGCCGGCTGATACCGCCCCTTGGCCGTCTCCCTTGAAGAGCGGATGCGGCCAGCGAATCGCCAGCATGTCGGCCGGTTCGATCACGGTGCCGATCAGCGACGCGTAGCCGATGTTTGGCTCCAGACTCGTGCCGCGCCCGGACCGCTCCACCTGCCAGCCTCCGCGCGGATGCTCCGCACACGCTGCCAGCGGTCGGGCGTGGGCCGTCGGCACCACGTACAACTCCACGGGCAAGCCCGCCCGATTGCGGACCTTGGCGATCAATGCCGTTCCCGTCAGGTCCAGTTGCTGGGCGATCTCGTACCGCAGCGACGCGCCCGCTTGCCAGGGATTCGGTCGACGAAGCAAGCGGACCAGGCGATGCGACGCAGGGAGCGGAGTCGATCCGGCCGCAATCTCTTGGTCGTGTGAACGACGCAGGTCGCTCCCCTTCGCGGGACCTGCGCTGAACACCTCGCAGGAGGCCGCAGCCGCCTGCTTGGCCTTGGCATGAATCGCGACATAGTGCCAGCCCGTAAAGCGGCGGCTTTCGGCATGGTGGTCGCTGGCCCACTGGCCGGGCTGTCCCTGAGCCATGGCCTGCCGAATGCCGTGAGAAAAGCTGGAACGGAACAACTGCGGAACATAGCGGCGAACGAGCGAGGTGAGCCAGCGGATGGACGACATGCATGCTCCTGAACGGGGGGGGCGGCGAAGTGAACGGGCGGCAGGAAACGGCCTCTATCGCTGTTATACCACATTTCAATCTGATATCAGATCTATTGTAGACTAAATTCTCGAGAAACTGGTATTCTCCCATCTGCCACCCCGGGCTATAGTCCCGCTCCGAGTTCTCCCTCCTGATACTTTCCCACCGCGATTCGACCCGCCCCCTGGAGTGTTCCATGCGTTCTTATGTCCTGATTCCTGCCGTTTTCGTGCTGGCATTGCTGGCGTCCCCCGCCCTAGCGCACGCCCAATTCAACACTCCTGAAGGGACGATTGATTCCGCCCGAGCGGCCCTGGCTGAGATCGTCGCGATCCCCGGCCGCCGCATCCCACACAAGTTGCTGTCCGACGCAGAAGGCGTGGCCATTGTCCCCAACGTCATCAAGATTGGCTTCGTCGCCGGCATTCGCCGCGGCCGGGGCGTGGTGATTGTGCGCGACAAGGATGGCGATTGGAGCTTGCCGCAGTTCATCACGCTGACCGGCGGCAGCGTCGGCTGGCAGGCTGGCGCGCAGGCGACCGACGTGGTGCTGGTCTTCCGCACCAAGCGTAGTGTGCAGGGCCTGCTGACCGGCAAGTTCACCATCGGCGCCGATGCCTCGGCCTCGGCAGGCCCTGTGGGCCGCAATGTCGAAGCGGCCACCGACGCCGAGCTCAAGGCCGAGATTCTCTCGTACTCGCGCAGCCGCGGCTTGTTCGCCGGCGTGTCGCTCGACGGCTCGGCGCTGCAGGTCGACGAACCGGCGCACTTCGCATACTACGGTACGCCCTCCTCGCAGCTCCCCGCGCAGGTTCCCGATTCGGCCACCCGACTCGTCTCAGCTCTGGCGTTGCTTGCGAGGCCCGCAAACGATCGCCCTGGCACTCCTCGCCCCGTCGACAAGGACGCCGAAGCCGCCCTCGACGCCTGCCGCCAGGACCTCGCCCAGAGCGGCCTGCAGCTCGGCACACTGCTCGATGACACCTGGAAAAAATACCTGGCGCTGCCCGCTGAGATTTACCAGGGAGACAAGCACCCGACGCTGGAAGCCGTGGGCGTGGCGCTGGCGCAATTCGACACAGTGGCCAACCGGCCGCAGTACCGGCAGCTGAACGACCGCCCCGAGTTCCAGGCAACCCACAATCTGCTGCGGAAATACGCCGAGATGCTTTCGGCCACGACGACGATCGTCCTTCCGCCGCCTCCTTCACAGGGCGGCCCGGCGCTGCGCTAACGCAATCAATCGACGTCACGATCGCCAGAATTCACGGGCGGGGTCGGCAGACTCCGCCCGCTTTTTTTTCGCGAGAACCGAAGAGATGAGAGGCGAGCAAGGATTCTGTTGGCTTGGCAGAAAGTCCTTGGGCGAGCGTATTCCATTTCAAATTTCAAATTTGAGAAGCGCGAGCGGCGTTGCCAGGCGGAACATGAGGCAGGATTGTCCACAGATGACACAGAATCACACAGATAAGAAGAGGAAGAGCAAGTCGAGATTGCCCTGTTGCATTTCATCTGTGTGATTCTGTGTCATCTGTGGAAAACTTCCCTCGGCTTCCATCAGCGAGCGCCGCGCGCGTCCCTACAAACTCTCCGCTTCGTCGTTGAACGTCTTTAGAATCTTCCGTCCCACGTGCAGATAGAACACTTCCTGCGGACCGAAGGGCCGGGGCGAGCTGAGCGCCGGACGCCAGTGACGTTCGTCTCCCTCGGTCAGAAGCACGCCGGGCTGGCCGCTGTGCTTAGCCGTGTAGACCGGCAGCAACTCGCCGAAGAACTCCCCCACGTACGCCAGCCGCAGCTCTTCGTAACCGGCCAGCCGTAGGTTTTCTTCCAGGGGTTCCCACTGCTTCAGCGCTTCCGGCGGAAGTTCATCGACTGGCGTCAGGCGGATCTCCTCGTGCTCCACGTGCCAACCGCAGTAGGCTGCGTAGATGTCGCTAGGTGAGATGTCCTCGAGATCGACGCTCAGTGAGTGCGTCACCGGGCCGGCAATGCCGATGCCGCGCAGCGTGCCGCGAGGAAACTCGTACAGATAGCGAATCAGAAAGCACTCCTGCGGCTCTTCGTATCCCGGCCACTTTTGCACGCGCGTGTCAACCAGATCGAGCCCCGTCGGCGGCAGCCCAAACCGTGTCGGCTGCGCCAACCAGGCGGCCAGCTCCCCTTCGGCCCGGGCCTGCGAAGTTCGCAGCGCTTCGGGCGCCTTTTCGAGCTGACCCAGCTCTTCCAGATAGGCCAACGCCCGCGTGCGGCTTCCCGGATCGGCTGCCAGCGTTGCCAGCACGTCGAATCCTTCGTCGATTTTGAGCCTTCCCAGGGCCGCGGCCGCTTCGGCCCGCAACCGCCGGTGTCCCACGCCCAGGGCTTGCCGCAGCTTCGCTTCCACGCTCACATCGCCGATCAGGCCCAGCGTATCTGCTAGCGCGATGGCCAGCCCGACCGTCTTGGCGACCAGCAGACTCAACTCGGCGGGCGTCTTGGCAAACTGCGCGGGCTTCTCTTCGATGACTTGCATCCGCGACACGATCTGTCCGAAGAGCGCGGCCAGAGTCTTGGCTCGTGGACGAGCAGGATGAGCGCTGACCGTTCGACGTCGATAGAGATGATTGGCCAGATCAAGCACCAGCGTGGCGGCCGACTCGTGCTCCATGGCGTCGAGCAATCGAGGGAAGAGTACCTCGGATGCAGGAAGCTCGTTGCGGAAGAGCGGCGCGAAGGCCAGCGCGGCTTCGTGCGAGGCCGGTGGATCGGTTGCGACCAGTTCCGCGAACTCGGCAAGGCTTGCACGCGTGCCGAGCATCGCCAGCAACTCGAGCAATTCGTGTCGGCGCGGATGATTCGCACCCAGCTCGCGATATTTTTTTCCGAGTTCCGCCAGCAACGGCGCAAGCTCCTCGCTCATGGGCGCCGCAGCGCGCTCGGCGCGGAAGGCTTCCAGCTCGCGCACGCCGGCGAGTTGCTGCGCAAAGGTGACCAGCATTCGCTCCCAGGCAACGCGATCGTGGCGGTTCCTCGCTTCGCTCTGCGGCGCGTCGTCTTTGCGATATTCGGCTGAAATTGCGGGCAGAATTGCTGCCAGCGCCTCGGCGTCGGGCGGAGGAAGCTGCTCCATCTGCTCGATCACCGCGTCGCGTTCTTCGGGTGTCGATTGGCGCCATCGCGCGAGCTGCGTGGCTGTCTGAGACCAGGTCATGAGGAAAACATTCGAAGGAGAAAGTGCGCTCGAACCCATCACGCGTCGCGCCGGCGCGCGGCGCAATGTCTCGTTATATCAAGGGAAGACAGGGAATTCAGCTTGACGAAAACTGCCTGAAAACGGTTTAATGCGGCGCGTGAAGTGAAGGATCGGTCGTGGTGGCCGATAACGATCGTTCGATCCGACGGAGTCGACTGTCGAGCGATCGTTACAACCAGCCGTTCCGTAGCTTCAGCACGCGGCGCACTTTGTCTGGTTTTTTTCCGGACACGCCGCATCGGTTTCCTCTCCGGCGGGCGCCCGAGAGGAGCACATCGAAGCCACCTGGGTGCCCGCATAGGAGCCACGGAAATGGCAGCTGCCAAGAAGACCGCGAAGAAGGTAACGAAGAAGGCCGCCCCGAAGCGTTCGCCCAAGGCCAAGCCGGCCAAGAAGAGCGTCAAGAAGGCCAAGAAGTAGTATTCGACGCCACGAGCTTCTGCTCGAGCTTAAGCAACGACAAGAAAGGCCGGGAAGGCGCACTTCGCCCCCCGGCCTAATTCATTTCGAAGCGCACCAACATATGTCGCGCTCTCCCGCGTGCCCGTCTTGGCATCCGATCCAAATGGCAAGGTGCCAGTAGCGCCGGAACCGTCTAGATAAACTGTGACGATCTTGCCGACCGCACCGGGCCGTTCGTGGCGGTTGTGCCGGGCCGATCAGTTGTGCGGAGGTCGCCGGGATCTGTCGGGCGGAATGATCGGCACGGCAGGCTCTCCCCCTAAAGCCAGCACGACCAGATCAACGATGAGAATCAACATCCGGTAGTGCAGGCTTTGCAGGCGATGCCGGATGCACGGTTTCAGCGACGTTGTCGCTGGTCTCATCATGGCCCCCCCCATGGCTACGGAAACGTGATGCGCAACAAGTGCCTTTGGATCGCCGCCGTCTGCCTGGCATTGCCGCCAGGGACAGGGATCGCTGCGGAGCCCTCCCCCGGCGGTCTTCGGGGAATGTTCCGTGGCATGCGGTCGCAAACGGCAGCCCGCCCAGACGTTGCGAGCGCCCCGCAAGCGGTCTCGAATCCTGCCCCGACCGATCGCGCGCCGCCGCCGCGCGACTGGCATCCGGCCAATCTTCCCGCGGTCGAGGCTGTCGCACATCAGCAGCCCACGGATCCTCCGCCAGAAGCGGAACGCCCCCCCGAGGTCGAGATCTATCTGATCGATCTGGCGACGGCGCTTCGACTGGCAGACGCGCAGAATCCTCAGGTGGCCTTCGCGCGGGAACGCGTGCAGCAGGCCCTGGCGCAGCGACAGGCGGCCGAGGTTCTTTGGTTCCCCAGCTTACGAAGCGGCGTGTCGTATGCAGCGCATCAGGGGACGCTTCAAGATTCGAAGGGAGGAATCATCGAAACGAACCGGCAATCCCTTCAAGCGGGATCCGGGGCCTTCGCCTTCGGTGCCGGACCGCCGATGGTCCCTGGCATCTCGGCCGATTTCCATCTGACGGATGCCCTGTTCCAACCGTTGGCGGCGCGCCGCGCCGTCGATGCCCGTCGCGCGGCCAGCCGCACCGCTTCGAACGATCTGTTGCTGGCCGTGGCGCGAGGCTATCTCGAACTGCAACGGGCCTATGGCGACCTGGTGATTGCCGAAGAGCTGGCCGGCAATACCCGTGAGCTGCGCCGCGTGACCGACAGCTTTGCGAAGGCGGGCAGGGGCGCGCAGGCCGACGCCGACCGCGTTCAAGCAGAAGATGACCTGCGTGCCAATGAGCGCTGGCGTTATTACGAAGGTCGTGCGATTGCCTCGTCCCGTCTGGCCAGGCTGCTGCGACTCGATCAAGCGCTGCTTTTGGAACCCGCGGATGAACGGCTGATCCCGCTCGACTTGGATGCCGGCGATTTGCCGATTCACGAGCGAATTGCCGTGGCGCAGGCCAGCCGCCCGGAACTGGCCGAGACCGCGCACCTGATTCAAGAAGCCTACGCCCGTCTGGAGCGGGAGCGCTATGCCCCGTTGGTTCCGACGGTCTCGCTGGGCATGAGCTACGGCGGCTTCGGCGGTTCCGGTTCGGGCACAGGCTACGACTTCAATGATCGGACGGACTTTCAAGCGGTTGCCTACTGGCAGTTGCGCAACCTGGGCATGGGAGATCGCGCCGCCCAGCGCGATCGGCAGTCGGTCGTTCGACAGCAGTGTCTGCTGCGGCAGACCATGCTGGATCAAGTGGCCCAGGAAGTCTCCGAGGCGAACTCACAGGTCGAGTTCCGCAAACGGCAGATCAAGACCGCCGAGCATGCAGTGAAGGCCGCCGCGGACTCGTACCGCCGCAACCTGCAACGAATCCAAGGGGGCGAAGGACTGCCGATCGAAGTGCTGCAGTCGATCTCGGCACTGGCGCAGGCCCGGCGAGAACAGGTGCGGACCATCGCCGAATACAACACGGCCCAATTCGCCCTGCAACGAGCCATGGGGGTCTCCTTCACGGCGATCCCTCGTTAGCACTTCCGTCAGATTGACCCCATTCGCGGGCGGAACTAGCGTAGAGAGGAACGCCCGCGGTCCGCCTGGCCGCCTTTTCCGCCGACGACGACTCCTTCTCCGCGTGAACTATGGGTTTAATCCTTGCCGCATTGCGCCGCCCCGTGACGGTTTTGGTGGCGATGTTGGCCATCGCGCTGGGCTTTGGCCTGGCTGTGGCGCGGATGCCTAAAGACATCTTTCCCGCGCTGAATCTGCCCGTCATCTACGTCTGTCAGCCCTATGGCGGCATGGACCCCGCACAGATGGAAGGGCTGCTGACGAATTACTACGAGTACCACTTCCTCTACATCAGCGGCATCCATCACGTCGAGTCGAAGAACGTCCAAGGGACGGCGATCATGAAGCTGGTGTTCCATCCGGGCACCAACATGGCGCAGGCCATGGCCGAGACGATCGCCTATGTGAATCGCTCGCGGGCCTTTATGCCTCCGGGTACGGTGTCTCCCTTTGTGATGCGGTTCGATACGGGCAGCGTCCCGGTCGGCTATCTGGTCCTCTCCAGCAAGACTCGCACCTTGGGCGAGATCCAGGACCTGGCCCTGTTCCGCGTGCGGCCCATGTTCTCGAGTCTGCCCGGCGTATCCGCCCCGCCTCCCTTTGGCGGCAGCCAGCGTTCCATCGTGCTGCGCGTAGATCCCGATCGCCTGCGCGCGTACCAGGTCTCGCCCGAGGCTGTCTTATCCGCGCTGGCGGCGGGCAACACGATCAGTCCCTCGGGGAACGTGCAGATCGGCGATGAATACCCCATCGTGCCGATCAACGCGCAAGTGCGGCAGATCGACGAGTTGGGCAACATCCCGGTTCAGGCTGGCACGGGAGGGACCGTATACCTGCGCGACCTGGGGAAGATTCTGGACACCTCGGACCTGACGACCGGCTATGCCCTGTTCAACGGCCGACGCGCCATCTACATCCTGGCCACGAAGCGGGCCGAAGCCTCGACCTTGGACGTGGTCGATCGGATCAAGGCCGCCTTGCCCGACATGCAAAAGGCGCTCCCCGACGACATCAACGTGAGCTTCGAGTTCGATCAGTCCCCCGTGGTCACCGGGGCCATCTGGGGCCTGGCCATGGAAGGGGCCTTGGGGGCGATCCTGACCGGCTTGATGGTGCTGTTGTTTCTGCGCGATTGGCGCTCGGCGCTGGTCGTGGTAGTGAACATCCCGCTGGCCGTGATGTCGGCCATCATCGCCCTGTGGCTGGGGGGATACACGATCAATGTCATGACCCTTTCGGGACTGGCGCTGGCCATCGGCATTCTGGTGGACGAAGCGACCGTCGAAATCGAGAACATCCATACACAATTGGGACACACCGACTCCGTCGCCTTGGCGGTCCGCCGCGGAAATCAGCAGACGGCCGTGCCACGCTTGTTGGCGATGCTTTGCATTCTGGCGGTCTTTGCGCCGGCGCTCTTCATGCAAGGGACGGCGCAGGGCCTGTTCGCCCCCCTGGCCCTGGCCGTGGGTCTGGCGATGATCGCCTCGTACATTCTCTCCAGCACGCTGGTGCCGGTCCTCTCGGTGCTGTTGCTGAGGCACGCCGACGGCCACGCACCTGCGAAAGAATCGTCGGCGAGTAAGCCTTCGCTGTTCGATCGCGTCCGCGCCGCGTACGCCCGTGGCTTACGTCCCTTGGTGGCCGCCCGTTGGCTGCTGATCCCGGGGTATCTGGCAGCATCCCTGGGGTTGGTCTGGCTGGCAGGCGCCCCGTTGGGGACCGAGATCTTCCCCCGAGTCGACTCGGGCGAGTTCCGAATGCGGCTACGCGCTCCCGATGGAACGCATTTTGAGCGAACCGAAAAGATCGCACTGGACGCGCTCAAGTCCGTCGAAGACGAGGTCGGTGCAGAGAATCTGGAGAAGTCCCTGGGCTACGTCGGCACCGTTCCGTCCAGCTACCCGATCAATGCCGTGTATCAGTGGTCGCGTGGGCCGGAAGAAGCCATCGTCCGCATCGCACTGCGCAAAGGAAGCGGACTCCGAAATGTCGAACTACAAGAACGGCTGCGCAAGAAGCTCGCCGAGCAGATGCCGACGGTTCGCGTCTCCTTCGAGCCCGCCGACATCATCAGCGAGGTCATGAGCTTCGGCTCGCCGACGCCGGTCGAGATCGCGGTCATTGGTCCCAGCCTGGCCGATAATCGGGCGTATGCCGAAAAAGTCCGCGTCGAGTTGGAGAAGGTCCCCGGACTGCGCGATATCCAGTGGATGCAGTCGCTCGACTATCCGACCGTCGACGTGAAGATCGATCGCGAGAAGGCGGGCCTGAGCGGGGTGAGCGTCGAAGAAGTTGCCCGGTCGCTGGTAACGGCCACCAGTTCCAGCCGCTTCGTCGTGCCGAACTACTGGCCCGACGCCAAGTCGGGCATTGGCTATCAGGTGCAAGTCGAGATCCCCCGCGAGGCCATGACATCCACGGCCCAAATGGGGGCGATCCCGGTCCGGCGCAGTGGTCAGGATCAACTGTTGCTGCGCGACGTGGCTCAAATTGCGCCGGGCAAGATGCCAGGGCAGTTCGACCGCTACAACATGAAGCGCGAGATCGGCATCTCGGCGAACATCGCCGGCGTCGATCTGGGAAGCATCTCGCGCGAACTCTCGGCAGCGCTGGTGCGAGCCGGCGAACCTCCCAAAGGGACTTCGATCGCCGTCCGCGGTCAGGTTCCCCCGTTGCGCGAAATGCTGTCCGGCCTGGCAGCCGGCATGGCCGTGGCCGTGGTAACGATCTTTCTGCTGTTGGCCGCGCACTTCCAGTCGTTGCGACTGCCGCTGGTGGCCGTTTCAACCACGCCGGCCGTCTTGGCCGGCGTCGCCGTGATGCTGTGGACTACCGGCACAACGCTCAACATTCAGTCCTTCATCGGCGCGATCATGGCGGTCGGCGTGGCGATGGCCAACGCCATTCTGCTGCTGACCTTTGCCGAAGAAGCCCGCCGTGCCGGCGCAACCAGTGCCGAGGCGGCGGTGGCCGGCGGCGAGGCCCGCTTGCGACCCATCGTGATGACCAGCCTGGCGATGATCGCCGGCATGCTCCCCCTGGCGCTCGGTTTTGGCGATGGCGGGGATCAGTCCGCCCCCTTGGGCCGCGCCGTAATCGGCGGCCTGACGGCGGCCACGCTGGCCACGCTGCTGATCCTGCCCGCCGTGTTCGCGCTGGTGCAACGCAAGGCGGCAGTCGGAAGCGCGTCGCTCGATCCCTACGACCCCCAGAGCAAGAACTACGTTGGCGCCAGCGAAGCTGCTGCCGGAGAAGCCCTATGAGAACCTCGCTCGTCTTGCTTATCTCGGGATGTCTGCTTGCCTTCACCGGCTGTGGATCTTCAGCAGCCGCTCCGCAGCCAGCAGGCGGCTCGAAGGGGGCCGGCGCCGTGCCACAGCTGGGCACGGTCAAACCGGTCCGCACCAAGCTGACGCGAATCACGGAGCAACCGGGCCAGGTCGAAGCCTTTGAACAGGCCCCGCTCTTTGCGCGGGTCGCAGGCTACGTCGAGAAGCTGCATGTCGATCTGGGAGATCGGGTCAAGAAAGGGCAGACGCTCGCCCAGTTGACGGCTCCCGAACTCGAAGACGACGTCAAACAGAGAGTCGCCCTGGTGGCGCAGTGCAACGCCGAACATGCTCAGGCCCTGGCGGCGCAGATCGCCGCGGAAGCCCGAATCGAAACCGCAGCCGCCGGTATCCGCGAAGCGCAAGCAGGCCATGAACGGGCCGAGGCCAACTGGCTGCGGTCCCAGGATGAGTTGAAGCGTGTGGAGGAACTGGTTCGCAGCTCGTCCGTCGCTGCACAACTGGGAGACGAGGCCCGCTATGCGTCACGTGCGGCGGATGCCGGCCGTCAGGAAGCGACCGCCAAGATTGCCTCGGCCAAAGCCCTGCTCTCAGAATCGCGTGCGATTGCCGATAAAGCCAAGGCCGATGTGACGGCTGCCGAATCGCGCGTGAAAGTGGCCTCGGCAGAGCTGGACCACGCCCGGACCATGCTCTCTTACACCACGATCGCCGCTCCGTTCGACGGAGTGATCTCGGTCCGCAATGTCGACGTGGGACACTACATTCCCATCGGAGCCGAGAACCAACGAAAGCCGCTGTTCACGGTGGTGCATGCCGACACCGTTCGTGTCTTCCTCGACGTCCCCGAAGCGGAGGCAGTCTATACCCAGCCGGGCGACGCCGCGGTGGTTCGCGTTCCTGCGATGGGGAACAGCCGCTTCATCGGCAAGGTAACCCGCATCAGTTCGACGTTATCCTCCTCGAATCGCACCCTGCGAACCGAGATCGATCTGCCCAACCCTGAAGGCAAGCTGATCCCGGGCATGTACGTCTTGGCCGCGGTGACCGTCGAGGATCGTGGCGAAGTCCTGACCCTTCCTCTTACGGCGATTGCCACCGACGCCGGGGGGCAAAGCAGTTGTTTCGTCGTTGCGGACAAGAAGCTGACTCGAAAGAGTATCAAAGTCGGCCTTCAGGCAGGACTGCTGATCGAAATCGTTTCGGGGCTGTCCGGCGATGAGGACGTGGTCAAAGTCCAGAACGCCGCTTTGGCCGATGGCCAGGCCGCTGAGTCGGTGCCCGGGACCTGAATCGCTGCCAGCGTGGCGAAGCCCGCGAATCGGCCAGCGTTCTCGGCCTTCACGGTTTCTTCACAATTCGCCCCGCCTACCCCCGCCGCAGGTCCCTCCTTAGAATGCGGACTTCCCACGGGCCCCTTCTTCATCCAGCGCGAGCACCCTGGCCATGCAACTCGTTTCGACCACGACTCCGGTAACTCAGAACGATGTCGACGCAGTAGTGGTCGGCCTCTACTCCGACGGCAGCTTGAACGGAGCGGCCAGCGAGATGGATCAGGTTGCCGGGGGATTGATCCGTCGGCTCTTCGATCAAAAGGAACTGGCCGGAAAACTCTTTGAATTGACGCCGCTCTTGGGAGTAGCAGGCGTGAGTGCGCGGCAGGTGCTGGTGGTCGGCCTGGGTGAGCGCCACAAGTTCGATCGCCAGGCGGCGTTTCGCACGGCCAGTGCAGCCTCGCGCCATCTGGCCGGCAAGCCGCGCAGCCGGGTGGCCTTCTACCTCGACGACGGCTGGACCGCCGAACAGGCCGAGGCCGGCGCTGCCGGGGCGCTGGTCGGCTGCCAGGGTCAAGATCTGTACCGCGCCGAGAAGAAACGACATCCCTTCACCGAGGTCCAATGGGCCGGCCGTGGCGACGACCCAGGCGGCGTGCTGGCACGGGGCATCATTCTGGGAGAGAGCGTCAACCTCACGCGGCGACTGGTCAACGAACCGCCCGACAACATCTATCCCAAGACCTTCGCCAAGCGTGCCAGCAAGGTCGCCAAGGAGTGCGGGCTGGAGATCGAAATCTGGAACAAAGCCCGCCTGGAGAAAGAGCGCTGCGGTTCGCTGCTGGCGGTGGCCAAGGGCTCGACCAAGCCCGCCCGGCTGGTGATCCTGCGCTACAACGGCGGGCCTGAAGACTCCAAGCCCCTCTGCTTCGTGGGCAAAGGGGTCACCTTCGACTCAGGCGGGCTGTCGCTCAAGCCGAGCGACTCGATGCTGACCATGAAGTGCGACATGGCCGGCGCGGCGACCGTGCTCGGTGCGATGCGGGCCATCGCCCTGCTCCAGCTACCGGTGAACGTGATCGGCCTGATGGGCCTGGTCGAGAACATGACCGGCGGCGCCGCGATGAAGCTGGGGGATGTGCTGACCGCCCGCAACGGCCGCACCATCGAGGTCCACAATACCGACGCCGAAGGCCGGCTGGTTCTGGCCGACGTGCTGGACGTGGCCCTGGAACGGGGCGCGGCCAAGATCGTGGACCTGGCGACCCTGACCGGCGCTTGCTGTGTGGCGCTGGGCCTGGACGTGGCCGGGCTGATGGCCAACGACCAAGGCTGGGCCGATACGGTGACCGCGGCCGCGCGGACCGTCGGTGAGCCGGTCTGGCAGCTGCCGATGTACCCCGAGTACAGCGAGCAGATCAAAAGCGAAGTGGCCGACATCAAGAACGTGGGCGAAGGACGCTGGGGCGGAGCGATCACCGCTGCCAAGTTCCTGGAAGAGTTCGTCGGCAAGACTCCGTGGGTCCACCTGGACATCGCCGGGCCGGCATTCCACGATAAGCCGCTCCCCTGGACCGATGCCGGCGGAAGCGGCCGCTTTGTACGGACGCTGGTCGAGTTGGCTCGCGGCTGGAGCGGGGCATAAGCGGCTCGTCCTGGGTCCCAGGCTCTGCCTGGGACCCCACTGTCCCGAGGCTCCGCCTCGTGACCCCTCAGTCCGCGTTCCGTTCTCTCAGGGCGTGCTACCCCGTGAATTCGTTCCCCACCTTGCGGGCTCGCACCGGCTTGTCCAAATCGACGCCCAACGCCAAGCCGACCTCCACCAGCAGGTTCCAACCAGCGGCCAGCAGCACGTAGCCCGGCAGCTCGCAGGGCGGAATCTGGATGGTGGGGAAGCGCGTGGCCCGCGAGCTGATGGCAATCACGGTCAGGCCGACTCCTTTGCACAACACATCAAAGAACTTCTCTTCGCTGTCGGCGGGCGGGTCGATCCAAACGACCACATCACTTGCGTCCATGACCTCTTCGATGCCATGGACCGCGTAAGTTCCCTCCAGATAGTCCGACTTTCGTCGCGTGATTTCGTTGGTCTTCAGGGTCAGTTCTTCGGCGACCCCGTCATTCGGGCCGGCAAAGTAAATGGTCCCTGCGGCAGCCACCTTGCGAATGATCTCGGCGTCGATCGGCGCGGCCAAGGCCTGTCCGACGGCGTAGGCCGTGGCCTGCCAGATCTCGGCCGGCGTCGGCTTGCCAGCCAGATGCTCCAGAACGCACTGACAGAACAGCGCCTGTTCGATCACGCTTTTCGTGGCGGCCACAGCCCGCTCACCGCCGCAGCCGAGCACCCAGCCGCGCTCGGCCAACGACTCGAGTTTGGATTCGCGTGCCGCGGTCAGGCTGTAGCGATGACGGTGCTTCTGTGCCGACAAGTCGTGGAACAGCCGCACGACTTCGCTTGTCTTGCCCGAGTTCGACAGAGCCAGCACCGCCCAGTCCTGCAGGGCATACTCGCGGGCCTGAAGTCCGGCCTCGGTATGCAGCACGATTTTGTCGCCCCGTTGCCGCGCCTGACGGATGGCGTGCTTGGCCGGAAAGATGCGGCTGGAGCCCTCGCCCGTGAAGAACAGTTTGCCGGCGCTGGCAACCTGAGCGGCCAATTCGCCCGGTCGATAGGGATCGAACCTGGCGATCAACTCCTCGGTGGCCAGCATGTCGGCGACCAGGCCAAAACGGGCGTAGCGTTCGTCGTTGAGATTCATGAGAGGAGATCTGCCGAGTTCTGAAGGTCAGCGGACGCGAGGGACCGTGTGCAAGAGCGTGTGCGAGAGATAGAAAAGCAGTGCAGCCACCATGATGACGCGTGTCAAATTGGTAAGTTGTCGATCGTACCACACCCCGAGCACGAGCAGCGTGGCTGCCAGTGCATGAGCCAGTGATTCCATTCCAAACGAAGCAAGGATGCCGAAGAAAACGGCGGCAATGAAAGTCCACAGAAACACGTGACGCAACGAGAACCGCCATGTTTCGCTCATCTCACGACTTCTTCGCCTTCTTGATCGTCAACGAGCCGTACTCCGGCAACTCGCCCACCAACGGCTTCAAGTAGGCCAGGCAGGCCTTGGTGACCGACATCCCATCCGCCCCGATGAACTTGTCGGGCAGCGGGCGAGCGTGATTGGCCACCTCCGACAACGGAGCGGTGCCGAACCCAAACGACTCGACCCCGGCGACTTTCTTGGGCGGTTTCAACGTCACCATCACCCCGGTGTTGCCTTCCAGCGCCAGCCGCGCGGCCTCGCGCCCCAATCCATAGGCCAGATCCAGATCGAGCTTCACCGCCCGATCGGCCGCGCACATCGACAGCGACTCCGTCACCTGGAACTCCCCGCGCCAGCCGAACTCGTTCGAGATCAGCCGATGGAGCATCATCGCCGCGCTCGTGCCTCCCATGGCCCCGAACTCGATATTGTTGAACTTGTCGCGAGTCTCCGACGCGCTGACCGGTGTGCCATCGGCATGGGTGATCCCTTCGCCGCAGATGATGGAACAGAAGCCGTACTGCTCGTGGGCTTTCTTCACCGAAGCTAGAAAAGCATCGCGTACGAAGGGCCGCTCCGGCATCAGGATCACGTGCGGCGGATCGGCCGGCTTCGCCCGGGCCAGTGCTGCCGCGGCCGGCAGCCAACCGGCGCTCCGTCCCACAGTTTGAAAGATGGTGAACTGATCGACCCGTTGCATGTCGCGGGCCAGCCGGCCCCCTTGCAGCACGCTCAAGGCCACGTACCGCGCCGCGCTGGGAAAGCCCGGGGCGAAGTGCGTGCCGTACAGGTCATTGTCGACCGTCTTGGGAACGCCGATCCCTTGCAGGTCGTAGCCATTCTTCGCCGCATAGTCGGTCACGCGATGGATCGTGTCCATCGTGTCGTTGCCGCCGATCATGAACAGATAGCGGATGTTGCACTGCTTGAGCCGCTCGATGACCTGCGGCAGATGCTCGTCCTTCAGCTTCAAGCGGCTGGAGCCCAAGGCGCTCGATGGAGCCTGCCGCACGGCCTTCAGGGTCTCGGCCGATTCGCCCGACAGGTCGAGCAGAAAGTCGTTCAGCACTCCCTCAATGCCGAATCGCATGCCGAACACGCGGGCGATGGCCTTGGATTTCTTCGCGGCATCAACCACGCCGACCAGAGAAGAGTTGATGACAGAGGTCGGTCCGCCCGACTGTCCGATCAGGGCATTGGCAGAAGGCATGCTGGCAGGGTCCAAGGCGGGAGAGGGGGCGAGCTTCCAAGGCCTGTTGATACCGCTGGGGAGTGCGGTTTTCAACCGGCCGGCGATCCGCCATGACGAAACCCGCGGAATCAGCTAGAAAGAAGGTCGTTTGCTCGCCCGCTCTCCCCCTGTCGACGCCAGCGCCGCGCCGGCCACCGGAACCTCGCCCCTCATGGTTTGGCAATATCTCTTGCGCGGCTGGATCCAGCAGGCCGCCACTCAGAAACTGCACGAAGCCGCCGCCGAGGCCGTGCGCGAGCATTCGTCCGGCGCGTCGACCGCCGGCGCCGCGGACCTGCCCGAAGGGGAGACCTTGGCCTGCGACATCGGCTTTGTCTACGCGCTAGGCATCGAGATGGGCGGGCTCGAGGACAAGCTGGAAATGAAGCGGGTGATCAAAGCCGGCGGCTACAAGATACGCCACGGCAAGTTTCAGAACCGGACCGTGGCCATGATCGAGAGCGGACCCGGTCGCGAAGCGGCCGCAAAGGCGACAAGCGTGCTGATCGCAGGGCATCGCCCCAACTGGATTGTCTCGACTGGCTTCGCCGGCGGTCTGGTCGAGGGCTTTGCCCGCCGGGACTTTCTGTTGGCCAGCGAGATCGTCGATCGCGCCGGCGGCAAGCTCTTAGTCGATTTCCAAGTCAGCTCGCAGAGCCTGGCCGCGACGCCGCACGTGCGCGTCGGCCGCCTGATCACGGTGGACGAGATCGTGCGAACCAAGCCCGAGAAGCTGGCGCTGGGCGTCTCGGCCGGGGCCATGGCCGTCGACATGGAAACGTATGCGGTGGCCGAGGTCTGCCGCAAGGAGCGTGTCCGCTTCATGTCGGTGCGGATCATCAGCGACGGAGTCGACGACGAATTGCCGAAGGAAGTCGAGCGGTTGCTGGGCATGAAGAGCACAGCCGGCCGAATCGGCGCAGCGCTGGGCGCGATTGTGAACCGGCCCGGCAGCGTGAAGGATCTTTGGAAGCTGAAGGAAGACGCGATTCGGGCGTCGGATCGGCTGGCGAAGTTTCTGGAGGGGATTGTGGCGCAGTTGCCAGCGGATAAGCCGAGCTGAAGAGGCGAGGCGTGAGAGGCGAGGCGTGAGAGGCGAGCCCAACATCACAAATCTCAAATCTCAAATCTCAAATCTCAGATCTCAAATCTCAAATCTCAAATCCGCGACCCGCAGTTCGTTGTCGAAGACACGGAGGACTCGACCCATGCATGCCCGTTCTCTCGGCGCGTTCGCCGCCGTGCTAACCCTCGTTTTCACAGGCCAGCTCTTCGCGCAAGCACCGGTCGCGCGCGGGCCAATTCCCGCCCTTCCTGCTGGCGATGACTATTCCGACCCCAGCCTGAAAGAACACCAGGCCAAACTGTTAGCCTGGTACGGCGGGGACTATCGCAACATCCCGCTCGAAGCCAAAGCACGCTACTTTCAATGGCTGTGGTCGCGCTATCACTTCACGGTCGACGACCAGATCTCGCTGGGGGTCACCCTGCCCGCGGAGCGCGGTCAGCCGGTGAAAGAGCGTTACGGGCGAGACAATTCCACCTGGAATGGCACGGCCCTGAGCGCGCTTAGTTACCAGTACGCCGTCACACGCGATCCCGAGACGCTGGCCATGATCGTGCGGCTGGTCAAAGGCCTGCATCTGTACCAGCAGGTTTCGGGAGCGGCCGGCCTGGCGGCACGATGCGTAATGCGCAGCGATTTGCCGGTGCAGGATTGCAAGCAGCGCTACGTGGCGCCTGACGGCACGGTCTATCACTACCAGACCGAACCGGCCAAGGGGACCTACAATCAACTGGTCGGCGGTTATGCCGCCCTGTTCATGTTCGCTGCGGCCGACTTGCCTGCGGACATTCGCAAACTGGCGCACGATGACATGATCGCGCTCGTCTACCACGTGGTCCAGCACGAGTACAAACTGACGGAAGCCGACGGAACGCCAACTCGCTACGGAGACCTCACTCCCCGGATCGCCACGCTGGGCGTGCCGTTCAATGCCCAAGTGGCCTATATGATTGTCTCGACCGGCGCGTACTTTCCGCCCGAGGACGACGCTCGCCGCGAAGCGATTCTGCGCGAGCTCCGCAGCCTGCGCGATACGCACCATGTGTACTACGAGGATCCCTTGCGGCACCTGATCCGCCCGCAGCAGATCGGCGGCAGCCGTTTCGTGAAGGGGATGAACGACCGATTCCATGTTACCAGTGCGGCTTTCATCGGCCTGAATCTGGAACTGAATGCCGCACGGCTCAGCGGGCGACCGTTCGATCGCACGTTCGTCCATCAACTAGGCCAGACGATGTACTGGAGCATGGACGAGATCCACGACAAGAAGAACAGCTACTGCGCCTTCATGTGGGGAGCGATTCTCTCCGACCCGCAGGTATTCGACGCCATCATTCCTAAAAAAGCCGACGCTGCGCGGGGTCAATTGGCCGCCTCACTCGAGCAGGGCGTGGAACAACTCCGGCGATTTCCGCTGGACCGCTTCTTTCCCAGCGGTAATGCGATCCAGGTCAAGGAGCCCGTCTGGGTCGATGAGTTCCGCCCGGACGAGTACAAGTGGAAGCACGACCCGCTGGAGGGTTGGAAAACGACAGGCCCTTCGACCAATGTTCTGGTCTGCCCGATCGACTACTTGCAGGCCTATTGGCTGATGCGGCTGTACAAGCTGGAAGAACACCCGGCCGTAGTGGAGAAGCACCAAGCGGTGCTGGTCCGCGAAGCGAAGTAGCCTAAAGTAGCAGGCACACTCCGTGTGCCGTCCGCCCGATTGTGGTGCAGGCGTCCCGCCTGCCTTGAAGTGGGACCGATGTTCCAGCAGGCGGGACGCCTGCACCACAATAGATCGCAGCCTCTCGTGTGCGGTCCACCTTTTCTCTCCAACGGTCAGCGACGAAAACTGAGCGGCACGGCGCTAGCCGCCGGTGGCCCCAGGTTCGCTCTCCCAATCGCTTGCGAGTTGAATGTTCGAGCTCGCCACCGATGTGAACGAATGCCCAAGGGATGCTCGAACCGTGTACTACCGGCGGCTAGCGCCCTGCCGCTCAGGGAAAGCTCTTCATCCCACTTCGGGAAACCCGTCATCAAATTGATACGTTTTCCAAACTTCTCCTTGGCGTATGCCGCTTCGCCTGAAGTAGCATAGGCATCGCCACTTAACGGCTGCCCGCCCCTCTGCTTGGCATCCCTGGCACTCGACTTGCTAACTCCTGGGCCCTTTCTCCAAAAGTGCTGCCCAGCCGCCCGCACCCACCGACTCGAAGAGATGCGATGATGACCTTGCTACATCGCCCCACCGTCTGTTTGCTTGGCCTCGCTTGGGTGTTATCTCCCGCGATCGCCCTGGCGCAGGCCCCAGCCGTGCCGGTCCTTCCCCCTGGCGAGAAAGAGCCCGTGCTTCGGCTCGAGGCCGGCGGGCCGACAAGCTTCGTAACCGGCGTGGCGTTCAGCCCCGATGGCGGCACGCTCTATGCCGCCGGATGGGACAAAGTGGTCCGCGCCTGGACGCTCGACCCCAAGACCGGTCGCTTTACCCTGGATGCCAAGGCCGCCTATCGCGTCCCCCTGGGTGCCGGACTCTCCGGCGCCATCAACGCGCTCGCCCTCTCACCCGATGGCCTGTGGCTGGCGGTCGCAGGGCGTGGGCATGTGCGCGACGAAGCCGGGCTCCGACAGCCGGGCCTGGTGCTGCCAGGCGTCGGCGGAATGAGCGACTCGATGCGCGAGGACCAAGGGCAGATCTACGTCTTCCACACGCGGACTCGCGAAGTGAAGCTGCTGCGCGGACATCGGGGACCGATCCTGGCGCTGGCCTTCGCACCGGCAGCAGATAGAAAACCCGCAATGCTGATCTCGGCCGCGCAGGACTGGAACGCCAAGGCGCAAGCCCGCGTCGGCGCACTGCGCGTGTGGAACGTGGAACAAGCGGCATCGCTTGCCGAACTCGAGTTCCCTGAACCGGAGCGCCGCCCCGCGATCGTTGCCGCGCACACGGGCCAGGAGCCGAAGCAACTGCGCGTTTCTTTGGCCTGGGGAACCGGCGCGACATGGATCTGGGATGTCGCTGCCAACGCGACCAGCAAGCTCACAGCCGGCTCCTACAACAACACGCTCCTCGCAGGCGAAGCCGGTTCGTTCTTCGCCGGTGAAACCGGCGCCTTGAAGCAATGGAAGCCGAACGGCGGGCTTGTTCCTCGAATCGAACTTCCTCAGCAGCATATTCCGCGCGCTGTCGCGTGCTTTGCGTCGAAGCCCGGCGGCCCGATGGATCGAGCGGTGCTGGCGAACAGCATTGTCGAAAGGGCCGCCGAAGGACCGCGCGTCTCCAACCGCCTGATGGTCGTCGATCTGGCCGGCGGCAAAGTTCTCTCCGCACATACCCCCCTGTGGACTGACAGTACGACGCTTCCCACGCTGGCCGCTTCGTCGACCCATCTGGCGGTGGCCGGCAGCCCGACGCTCGAAATCCAGGTCTATCCCTTGGCCGAGCTGGCGAATCCCACCGTGAAAACGCGCCCCCAGACGCTTGCCAGCCTGGGCGATCCCTTTCGCTACGTCGCGTTTGTTCGGAACGGTCAGAAAGTCGGCTTGTCCCTTGAGAAACGCCCTGGGGGGCTCCCGCAAGCGATGCGCGAAGCCCCCCACGCGCCGCAGTCAGGCCACCCAATCTTCGATACGGCTGGGCGATCGATCACCGCCAATCCGACTGGATGGGTGCTTTGGTCGCCTGCCCTCGGCGATTGGAGCGCGACGCACGGCAACGATGCGGCTACGAAAAGCGACTTTATCGCGCTGCGCAAGGGACCCGCGGCCGAGAAGCGACTCACCTTCGCGGCACGCGAACGGCTGACCGACTACGCGCTGGCTCCGCCGGTAGCCGGCCGCAACGTGCCGATCCTGGCCGTGGCCCTGCACGATCTCGGGCAGCCGATCCTGCGGCTCTACAACGCGGCCACCCTCGAACCGCTCCGCGAGTATCACGAACACACCGAGCGAATCAGCCGCCTGGAGTTCTCCGGCGACGCCCGCCTGCTGGCCACCGTGGCCGAAGATCAGACCGTGCGCGTCTGGAGCCTGACTGATCTCGATCAGACGCTGGGCCGACGCGGACGCCTGGCCGGACTGGCAATCCGCGAGAGCGACGGCAAGCTGCTGGTCGAGCGCGTCGAGGCCGGCACGCCAGCCGCCAAGGAACTTCAGCCGGGCGACGCTGTGGTCGGAATCGTCCGCGAAGGCCGGCTGGAACCGATCGACCAGGCACACGTCTTTTATGGCACGATCTCGCTGGAAACGCCGGGGCAGAACGTCACGCTGCGAATCGCCCGCGCGAATCAACCGCCGCGCGACGTCCCCTTGCTCGTGGGGCAAGCCATCGACGAGCGCAAGCCGATCTTGTCGCTGTTCCTCACCCGCCCCGACGCGGCGGGCCAGCGCGAGTGGGTCGGATGGACTCCCTTGGGACCCTACGAGGCCAGCAGCCGCGCCGCCGAGCGGCTCATCGGCTGGCACTTCAATACCGGTCGGCCCGAGATGCCCACGTCGTTCGCGCTGGCCGATCAGTACCGCGACACGTACTATCGCCCTGGCATCCTGCGCGACGTAATCGCCGCTGGTGGGTTCAAGCCGGCGCCGGCCGCGCCGCCGCTCGGTCGTCCGAATCTTTCGTTCTGGCTGCAGGAGGCAGGTCAGCCCCCCGAGCAACTCGACGAACGCGGGCAAGGCCGGCTCACTCGTCCTCAGACGCAGCTATCGTTCTCACTCGATGCCCTGCCGGCCGACAAGGTGGAGTCGGTCCGCTGGCAAATCGTGGGGGATCCCATGCTGCGCGACTTCGCCCGCAGCGGCCCCGAGGACTGGTCGGCCGATCTGTCGGCTTTTGCCTGGAAACGGGGCGAGCATGCCGTCCGTGTCGTGCTGAAAACCCGCGAAGAAACGCCGCAGCAGTTCGTGCACGATCTGAAGCTTCGCTTTCACGGCCTGCCGGCCAGGATCGCGGTCGCTGCGCCGCCGGCGCTAGTGGACGCCGAGCTACTTGCGATCAAGGGACAAGTCACCAGCGAACCGCAAGCCGGACCGGTGAAGGTCCGCCTGGAACTGGCAGGGCAAGTGCTGAAAGAGTGGGAACCAGGTGAAGAACTCGCCGTCGATGCCAGCGTGAAGCTTGCCGAAGGTCCCAACCGCTTAACACTGGTTGCGGTGAATCGCGACGCCCACGAAGGGGCGCTCGACGCGGAGACTTCCCGCCAGGATTGGGTGGTGACCTTCAGCCCCAAGCCGGTCCCACCCCCCAAAATTGCATTGAAGCACGCCGGGGCCAAAGCCCCCACGGGAAGCGAACCCTGGGTCGTCAACGACGCGGCCGACTTGCGCTTCGATTGCAGCGTCGTTTCCGAAGAGAACCTCTCGGAGTACGTGCGATTCTGGGACGGCAAGCCTTTGCCAGAAGATGCCAAGAAAACCTTCGCGCCAGGTGTCGCGAAGGAGTTCACCGAAACGATCGCGCACGCGATCACACCGGGGCTGCACACGCTGCGCGTGCGGGCCAAGTCGCCCGGCAGTGTTCCGGCCGAAGCCGAACTGCGCGTGATCTACCAGCCGGTTCTGCCCGGCATCGAGGTCGCTTCGCCGGCATCAGGCACGCACCTGGACGCCGCGCAATCGCCCGCCAAGGCAGCCTTGGCCTGTCGATTACTCCCCGCGCCGGCCGAGCATCCCTTCCAGGCGCGGCTCTTTGTGAACGGCGTCGCCAGCGATGCCGCGGTTACGATCGCCCCCGCCACGGGGCAACTCACGGCCGACGCGCTGCTCGTGCCGGGCGACAACCGCATCGTGGTCGAACTGTTCAACGCCTGGGGCAGTTCGCGCCGCACCGAACCGATCATTGTCACCTTCCACCGCACGCCGCGCATCACAATGCCGACCGCGCCGATCGTCGACAAGGCCCTGGCGTGCGATCTGCCGGTCGTCATCGAGTCGCCGGTCGAATTGCCCCTTACCAAGGTCCGCGTGGGCGACTATCAACTCCCCGAATCAGCCTTAACAAAGGGGGCGATCAAGGATGGCTGGCAGACCTGGCTGATCAACGCGCGGCACATCCCCCTGATCCCTGGCGAGAACGCATTCCGAATCCAGGCCTCGAACGCCGACGGCCCGAATGTTGTGCCGGTCGAGATAAAAATCAATGGGCCGCAACTGGCCCTCCCTCGCCCGGAGATCGACCTGATCAGCCCGATGCGCTCCACGGCAGTGTCGGCGGGGAGCTACGAGGTCCGCTTCCGGGTTCGCTCGAACCTACCTCTCTTGCGCGTCGAGCTGTCGGCCAACGATCAGCCCGTGCTGCGCGCGGCCGGGCTCGACAACCTGCCCAAAAACCGCGCCGGCCAATTCGAGAAAGAACTGACGCAAGTTGTCGACCTGGCGCGGGGTCCCAACGAACTGAAGATCACTGCCGTCAGCGCAGGCGGAGGGCAGGTCACGCCGATCATCCTCAGCTACGTCAATCAGCCTGTCCGGGTGATGATCGATCGCATCGAGCCCGTCGCGCAGCCGGGCGAGTCGATCGCGGCCCAGGCCTCGCAGGATCACCGATTGAGCTTCGCCTCGCCCACCCCCGAGGGCCGCGCCTTTCTGCATGGCCGGGTGGTCTGGGCCAACGAACAGGATCCGCGCATCGACCAGCCGCTGGGCGTCCGCGCCTGGGTCAACGGCTTCCAGCAGGTCGCTCCGGAGACGATCCCCCGCGCGGCGGCCAAGCTGGAGCGCCCGTTTAAGATTCCGCTGCTGCTCAGCCGTGACCGGGGGAACCGCGTCGAGCTGGAGCTCTCGGGCCTGGAGCAAGAGGCCGACGACCGCTCGTATTTCTCCGTCGATTGCCAACGCCCTGAGAGCCAGCAGCGGCTGCATCTGCTGGTCGTGGGTGTCGATCTACCTGCCGCGGCAGGCTCGGCAAGCAAACCGGCCGCGCCTGCCGTCGAGGACCTGCTGGCCGCCATGAAGGCCGACAAGTCGGGCCCCAGTCAGTTCAAGACGGCGGCGTTCTCGTCGGGCCGTGTCTACGGCCCCCTCACCGGACATGTCAGCCCCGGCCAGGTCATCACGCAGTTGATGCGCATCCGGACCGCGCTACGCATCCGGGGTGCACAAGAGTTCGCCAATGACGTGGTGATGGTCTACTACCAGGGAAGCGAAGCCATGGACGCCGGTGGGCAGTCCTATCTGCTGACCAGCGCCAGCCGGTTCGACAAGAAGCTCGATCGCTCGGCCATCTCGAACACGCAGCTTGAAGGCCTGCTGGGCAAATCGCCCGGTGCGCATCTGGTGCTGCTGGATGTGGACCGCACCGCCGGACCAACCCAACTGGCACAGGGCCCCGGTTGGCCGAGCGAATCGCGGATCGGGCTGATCCGATCGAGCTGGCTCGCGGGCAAGGCGACTCCGCACGAGGCGCGTCTGGTCGCGGGCTTGATGGAATCGCTCTCGGGTTCGCACAATCTGTTGGAGATCAAGTCGCGCATGGCGGACCGCTATGTGCAGCTCGAGAAGAAGTACCCAAAATCGCTGAACAGCACGCTGCATGTGCCGACTCCGCTGCAAGAACTGGTGTTGCTGGGATCAGAGTGACGCAATCCAGGCGGCACACTGCCGTTCCGCCCGTTGTGGTGCAGGCGTCCCGCCTGCCTTGCGGGGTTTCCGACGTTCCACCAGGGGGGACGTCGCCTTCGACCTGAGCGGCAAGGCGCTAGCCGCCGGTAGTACAAGGTTAGGCAAATTCGTTCCGATTGGATCTAGGCTGGACGGGAGAATCCACCACGCACGCGGGGCAAAAAGCACTCGCTCGGGCCACCGGCGGCTAGCGCCCTGCCGCTCAGTACCGGAGCCGTTCGCCCGTTGGTGCAGGCGTCCCGCCTGCCTTGCGGGGTTTCCGACGTTCCACCAGGCGGGACTTCGCCTTCGACCTGAGCGGCAAGGCGCTAGCCGCCGGTAGTACAAGGTTGGGCAGATTCGTTCCGATTGGATATAGGCCGGACGGGAGAATCCACCACGCACGCGGGGCAGAAAGCACTCCCTCAGGCCACCGGCGGCTAGCGCCCTGCCGCTCAGGACCGGAGCCGTTCGCCCGTTGTGGTGCAGGCGTCCCGCCTGCCTTGCGGGGTTTCCGACGTTCCACCAGGCGGCACGCCTGCACCACAACGGATCACAACCTCTCCTTTGCCTGCTTTACGTTCACAGCCTCGCGCTTACTCGGACGCGATGCGGATCTGTTCGTTCGCAGGGAGTAGCCGTGCCCAACGCTCGCTGTCGCCTAGGCGGGCGAAGCGGTGAAGCAACCCGGCGGCGTGCACCACGGCGGCATCGCCTGGCCCCAGAATCAGAGCGGTCGGTCCGGTGAAGCCTTCGGGCACCAGGAGGCGCGAAACGCGATCTGCTGCACGGCCCCGCCATTCGGCAAGCGTCGCGTTCTCGTCGGCGTTGCGTCCCAGGATCACATGCGCTCCGTCGTCGAAATGGAACTGCCGCCCGACGCCAAGCAGCTCGAAGCGCTCGGGCGAGTTCATCGCGGGATCGGTCAGCAACACGCCAACCTGCTCGGCAATCTCGGCTCGATCGAGTGGGCAGCCCGGCAACGGCGCGGGGGAATTGACCCCCAGCTTCGCTGCCCATTCAAGCTGCCCCTTGCGAGCACGGCCCGAAAGCCCGAGCAACCGACTGCGATCGATGCGCGATTCCTGCTCGGCGATCGTCGCCGGCAACAAGCGTGCCGACAGCGGCCGCAGCACGCGCCCGTCGAGTCCGGCCCGATGCGCGGCGGTCGCCAGGTCCTTGCGGCTTTGCCCGGGTCGTTGCCCCACCACTTCGCCGGTGGCGATCCACTCTCGTTCGTGGGCCAGTCGCTCGCGCGCCGCCAGCAGCATCTCGGTCCGACAGCGGACGCAAGGGTTTGGGCCGTGGGCGACTTCGGGCCAGGCTGCGCGAAGCCACGCGACACCGTCGGCAGGGACCGGGACGGATTCGCAGACGATCCCCAAGGATTCAGCCGCCGCCACGGCCCGCTTCGCGCCGCAGCCCAGCACGTTCGCCACATGCAGCGCGCGGACTTCAATCCCTTGTGCCTGCAGCAGCCGCGCGGCTAACAGCGTGTCTAGTCCGCCCGTGAATAACAGCAGACAGCGCTCGGCCATGCCTTGAGACCTGCTTGGAATCGTTGGTGGCGCGCTCCGACAGGAGGGCGCGCGTCCAAGTTAGCCCGAACCGGGCAGGATTCCTAGCAGGCAGATGACTTGAGGCCTCCGCTCAGAACGTATACGGCAAACTGCCGATCGGTTCCGCACCGTGACGCGGCCCGGCCGTTCTTCGCGCGGCGATCTGCCCTTTACCGTTGGCGTGATGCGCGATGCTGCCATGCCCCTTGTCGTTGCCGTTGGGTGCGTACCACGGCGGACGCCAGTTGGTCCGTTCCAGCAGCTCGGCCAACTCGCCGAGCGACGGGACGACCACTTCGGGCCGATAGGCGTAGCGCTCCAGATCCTCTTTCTTGGTCCCGCCGCTCAGGACCAGCACGCTGTGAAAGCCAAGCTGCACGGCCCCCAGGATGTCGGTCTCCATGGTGTCGCCGATCATGGTGGTCTCGTCGGTGGCCAGGCCGAGCTCTTTGCGGGCCGCCCGCATCATCACAGGGCTGGGCTTGCCGACACTAAAGGCCTTCACTCCCGTGGCCATCTCCAGCATCGCGACCATCGCGCCGCAGCCGGGGCGGATGCCTTGCTGCGTCGGGCAGCTTGGATCCAGGTTGGTGGCGATCAGCTTCGCGCCCCCCAGGATCATCCGCACGGCAGCCTCGACCAGTTCCAGATTAAAGGTCCGCCCTTCTCCCACCACCACGTAGTCGGGCTCGTGATCGACCACGGCATAGCCGTTCTGATGCAGCGCGGTCAGCAGGCCCCCTTCGCCGATCACAAAGGCCGTACCGCCGGGCTTCTGTTGCGCGAGGAACCGCGCCGTGGCCATGGCGCAGGTGAAGACATGCTCTTCGCCCACGTCGATGCCCATGCGGGCCAGCTTGGCCACCACATCGCGGCGGGTCCGCTGACTGTTGTTCGTGAGGAACGTGAACGGGATATCCCGTTCGAGCAACTCCCTGATGAATCGATCCGCGCCCGGAATCAATTGCGATCCCCGGTACAACACACCATCCATGTCGATAAGATAACCATGTCGCATTGATGCACGCCCTCATAGAAAGCAGGCCGAAACTCGGCCAACACGTTGGGTAACGCTCGCCAGAGAGAACGAGCGTCGGCAGTCCGCATACGGCGGAAGCACGAAGAGGTCCAACAGACCTGATCGTCCGAAACGCAATCTGCGTGCCATTCGACCGTTCTTCCCCGCCGCGGGTTGCCAAATCCAGGAAACGAAGGGACTTCAAGAAATTCGGCGAATGTGAATGCAACTTCGCGGATTGAGCGCCGTTGCACGGATTCCTGGCAGCGGCTGCGCAACTTGTAACCTCAATCAAGTTGGGGGGGTATGTTCATTCAGACCGTTTCGGATGGGTATGTGCACATGGGTGGATGTGAATTCACTTAACAGGCTCACGAGAGGAAATCACATCTCATGATCGCTGCCTCGCACCGTCGGCTAGCCGGCCTCTGGTCTGCTGCCTTCACCCTGATAGGCCTTAGTTGCTGGCCGGTTTGTGCGGCTGACCCTCCGGCCGGGCCGATGATTCGTCCCCCGTTCGATGCCGTCCGCGCGGCGTCGCTTCGCGCGGAGTGGGCTCAGGCCCTGAAGCAGCCGGGCGAACTGAGCAATTCTCTGGGCATCAAGCTGGTCCTGATTCCTGGCGGGCGATTCGACGCCGGAGTGAAAGGGAGCACGCACGCGGTCACCCTCTCCAAGCCCTACTACCTGGGGGTGACCGAAGTCACGATGGGCCAATACCGCAAGTTCAATCCCGAGCATCAGGTCGCTGAGGCCGGCCCGGAGTTCCAGGCCGACGACTTCCCCGCGGCCATGGTTTCGTGGGAGGACGCGCGGGCCTTCTGCCAATGGCTCTCGGATCAGCCCGCCGAGAAGGCTGCCGGCCGTCAGTACGCCCTGCCGACTGAAGCCCAATGGGAGTGGGCCGCCCGTGCCGGAACCGACACCCCGCAGTACTTTGCTGGCGGCGAGCCCGAGCTTAAAAAGTTCGCCTGGTATAACGTCACCTACACGCCCAACCCCAAGCACGAGTCGGAAGGCCGGGGCCGGCATCCGGTCGGCAAGCTGCAGGCCAACGCCTGGGGACTCTTCGATCTGTACGGCAACGTGTGGGAGTGGACCGCCGAACGGCACGTGGACGAAGCGACCGGCGAAAGCCGCGACCCGGCGATCCGCGGCGGAGGCTGGCGCAGCGGCGGCTCGCACTGCAACTCCGAATCGCGCGATCCGGCCGCGATCCACCTGCGGCAGGACCATGTCGGCTTCCGAGTCGTCTGCCGGGTGCCGTAGGCAGACTTTAACTCACGAACTTCTTCTCTTCGTCTTCCTCCGCGTCTCCGCGCCTCCGCGTGAAATGTTTTCCTTCGTGAAATGGAACGTCGGGACGAAGAAGTTTCACGCGGAGGCGCGGGGACGCGGAGAAGACGAAAGAGAAGAACAGCAACAATAAACAAATCACTTCAACGCCAGGAACTGCCTCGTCGATGTCCCGCAATCCACCGCTGTTAACATCCCTTCCGCTGGCCCTGACGCTGGGCATGCTGATCGTCGGCATCGCCTCATGCGTCCTCGTCGCGCGGCACTACGGTTGGGCCTGGGGACTGGCGGCTGGCGCGGTCGGCGCGCTGGCCGGCGCGGTGTGGTCGCTCGACGCGCTGATCCCGGGCCCGGTGAAACAGACTTCGTCCGAGCGCTCGTCGGGCTTGCGAGTCGGTCCGTTCGGGGGAACCGTTCAGTTTACCGCCGCCACGATCGGCTGTCTGACGGCCGCGGCCTACGTCTGGGGATCGCACGCGGTCTATCTCGAGCGACTCCCCGGCGGGCAGGTCGACTTGCTGCGCGATGAATCGTGGTGGCTCGGCATGCAGCACACGCGGGTCCGAGAGCCCGACGTGCGCCGCGTCGACGATTCGCGCGGCAGCGAGTTGATCTTCTATCGCGAAGAGGACCAGCAGCACCTGTCCTTCGTCAGCGATTGCCCGGCCGGCACGGCCGCCCAGGCCACACAGTTCCTCACCGACTCGACCGACGCCCGCTTCGACCTGCCGCGCCGGAACTGGTCCGCCTGGGTGACTCCCCTGTTCGCCGGGCTGGCGATCGTCTGCGGCTGGCTGGCACAACGGTCGTTGCGATGGGGCCTTCAGGAGTTGCAGGCTGTATGGTCGGAAAAACCCGCAAACCCCGCTGACTGATGGGGATCCATCGCCCGGCCGCGGCGTCCTCCTCCCTTGTTCAATCGGCCGCTCCGCTCATAATGGCGTCTCCCCTGGCTTGCTCCCTTTCGCTTCAGGAAACTCTCCCCTCATGGCCGGAATCATCAGCCTCATTCTCGGAGGCGGTCAAGGCACGCGGCTCTTTCCCCTGACGCAACACCGCAGCAAGCCGGCCGTACCGGTGGGGGGAAAGCATCGCCTGGTCGATATTCCGATCTCCAACTGTCTGAACAGCGGGCTGAACCAGGTCTACGTGCTCACGCAGTCGGCCAGCGTCAGCTTGCACCGGCACATTTCGAACACCTATAAGTTCGATCCCTTTCATCACGCATTTGTCGAATTGCTGGCCGCGCAGCAAACCCTGACCAGCAAGAGTTGGTACCAAGGAACCGCCGACGCCGTGCGGCAGAATCTGGCCCGCGTGGTGGACGAGAAGGCCGACCATGTGCTGATCCTCTCGGGCGATCAGCTCTATCGCATGGACTTTCGCGACCTGGTGAAGACGCACCTCACGACCGGGGCCGATGCCACGATCTGCACCATTCCGGTCCGCCGCGAAGACGCGCTCGGCTTCGGTATCCTGCAGGTCGACGCGCGAGGTCGGATCGTGGCCTTCAGCGAGAAGCCCAAGGAACCCGAGGTGCTGGAGCGGCTCAAGGTGCCGGCCGAGCAGTGGCGCGCCATCGGCATCGAACCCCGCGGCCGCGAGCTGTGGGCCAACATGGGCATCTACCTGTTCCGGGCCTCGGTGCTGATCGACCTGCTCGAGAAGACACAACACGTCGACTTCGGCAAAGACGTCTTTCCCTCGATGCTCAAAAGCCATCATCTGCAGACCCATCTGTTCGATGGCTACTGGGAAGATCTGGGCACGATCGGCTCCTTCCACAAGGCCAACATCGACCTGGCCTCGGAGCATCCGCAGTTCGAGTTCCACGTGCCGGGCGGAGTGATCTACACCCGGGCCCGCTTCCTGCCCGGCTCGCGCGTCGTCGGCGCCAAGGTGAGCGAGTGCCTGATCGGCGACGGCGCCATCGTGGAGCGCGACGCAATCCTGGAGAAGACCGTGCTGGGTGTCCGTTCGCGGATCGCCTCGGGCGTGGAGCTGCGCGAGTGCGTGGTGCTGGGGGCCGACTTCTACGAGAGCGACGCCGAGAAGGCCGACAACCGCTTGAAGGGGATTCCCGATGTCGGCATCGGTAAGGACTCGAAGCTGGAGCGGGCCATCGTCGACAAGAACTGCCGCATCGGCGCCGGCGTGCAGATCCGCGCCATGTCCGACCGCCCCGAGTCGGAGAGCGAACTCTGGGTCATCCGCGACGGGATCGTGGTGATCCCCAAGGGGGCCATTATTCCCGATGGCACCGTGATCTAGCCCGGTACGGTGCGATTTGCTGGGCGGAGCGGTTCGGGAAAGCTACACTTGCAGGGTGGGCAGAGTGAAACGAGGCCCACTCCACATTGCTACACTGAGGGTCAGCCGGCCCCTCTCTCCCGAGCCCAACCCATGAGCACGCCTGAACCTGCCAAGCCTGGCGATGCCTCAGGACGAAGCCGCATCAGCGCAGGGCTGGCGATCTCGCTCCTCTTTCACGGCGCGTTGCTGGCCGTGCTGCTGGCGATCCCGTACCACTACTACTACGGGGCGGGCACGGGCTCGACCGGATCAGGCGACCTGGCCAGCACGCCCACGGCTCCGGCCCCCAAGGGAGTCTCCAGTCCAGACGAAATCACCGGCCCCAAGGTCGAGACCAAACTGACCGAAGTCCTGACCCAAGTCGACAAGCTGAGCACCGAGGAGAAGCTGGATAAACTGGAGGGGACGGCCAAGCAACTCGACAAGGTGACCAGCGAGAAGGGGGTCGAGGAGCTCGCGGGGCTGTTCGAGGGCTGGATAAAAACCGAAAAGCGGGCCACGGCCCCCGCCAAGACAGCACCCACTGGGCCTTTCGATTTCAACACAGCCCAGTTTCACGACGTGACGCGCGACAAAGGGGCCGACGGCCGCTGGAAATACCATTCGGTCCTGATCGACTCGGCAGGCCGCACCATGGAAGTCGATCTCGATGCGACCGAGGGGGAAACCGCTTACCGGACCTTTCAGATCCTCAAGGCCAATCCGCTGGCAGAGAGAATCTATCGCCAGGTCACCATGCCGATTCTCGACAAGCTGACCCGCGCGGCACGCGAAGCCCAGCGTTTGGCAGACGAAGCCGAGCGCGCGAAGCGGGCCGAAGAGCTGCCAGCAGCGCCAGCAAGGTAATTCACCTGATGGTGCTTCGCGTCGATCCGGGGTTCGCTGGCACGGCGGATTCGACTAAAATCCCGCTCTCATTTCCAGCCAGTCAGGCAATCGGAGCTTCCACGTGCCGAGTGGGTTGCGCGCAGCACTCCTCGTTCTAGCGACACTCTGCGCGCTCTCCTGCGCGCCGAGCTACGCCGGCATTGCCGACGCGCTGGGAAACGACGAGGGCCCGCAGCTCTTCGCTCCGCAACCTGCGGCACTTCCCTTTGCACTCCCGGAAGACAGTCGCGACGACGAGTTCGACGCTGCCCAGGGCTATGTGATGCAGCCCATCGCTTTCGGCGATGCCTTCTCCGAGGAATCGTTTCGGAGTGATCATTTTCGTTCGCCCGGCGAATTTGCCGAGTACGAGATGACCCTGGAAGTCGAACGACTGACTAAGGTTCTAAAGAACTCTGATCCGGCCGAGCCCGGCACGCTCGAGGCCGTGTTCGATGACTACGCCAACCGGGTGATCGGCTGGCCGTATGAACATTTGGTCGCCTCTTGGGTGGCGCCGCCGCTGATCCGCTTCATCACGCCCGCGCGGCTCGAACTCGGGGGAACCACCAAAGGAGGAACCGCGCGCAGTTGGTCGGGCCTCTTCAAGAGCCGCTGGCTGCAAGACGAGAAATGGATCTACAGCCGCGCCGACTTCAGCGTCCGTTACACCAGCGTCGACTCGGCACGGAGCGAAAACGAACAGATCGCCACGGAGCTGCTCGATCTGCGCAGCCAGACGAGCCCCTGGGTGATCTTCTCCAAGAGCTACGCCGAGCACGACGAAATCGAGAAGCTGGCCTTTCGCGGCACGTTTGCCATGGGGCCAGGCTATCGCTGGCTCGATCGCAAGGACTTTGCGGTGCTGGTGACGCGCGTCGGCCCCGCCGCCACTTACGAAAACTTCTACGACCCCAAACGAAGCGAACTGAAGCCCGAGATGGTGGCCGAAGTGGAAATGAAGTTCGTCTTTGGCCGGGCGACTTATGAGCAGTTGCTGACGACCTACTCAAACCTGCAGGACATGGATCGCTTTCGCTCGTCAGCGATCACCGATCTGCTGATCCCGCTCGATGCCGCCAGGCACTGGAACTGGAAGACTGGCTTCCGGCACACCTACAACGGCCAGCCCAATGCCGGGGTGAATCACAACGAGTTCGAAGGGACGTTCTCGTTGGTTTACATCCGGTAGTCTTGATCTCGGGAATTTGAAATCTGGCAGCTCGTTGGGGGGAATGGGAGGTGCAAAACAGTACGGCGTGACATCCGACGAAGCAAGGCAAAATCATGAAGCGGCATAATCGTGAAATGACTTCAAGCCGCTAAAGAGTTACGAATTTGAGATTTGAGATTTGAGATACGGGGGGGACGGGGGGAATATGAACAGGAGGAAACAGAGGTAACGGAGAAGTAGGAAACAGCTTGCATTGAAAAATGAAAATCGCGGGTGCTCTCGTGATGATTGCCGGCGAGTCTTTTCTTCCTTCTCCGCTTCCTCCTGTTCACATTCCCCCCGTCCCCCCGCATCTCAAATTTCAAATCTCAAATTTCAAATAGCCTGCCGCCCGCCTACTTCAGCGACTCCAAGTACGCCAGCAGATCAGCCACCTGCTCGGCCGTCATGTCCCGCAGCAACAGCTCGGGCATCAGCGACTGCCGCTGCGGCACCAGCGTTTCTACCTGGTTGGCCGGCAGGCGGATCTCTTTGTCCTGAGCGTCGCGCAAGACCACTTCGGTGTCCGTCTTCTCCACCAGCAGGCCGGTGTGGACGCGTCCTGTGGTGGTCTCAGCCAGCCAAGCCACGTACTTGGGATCGATCGCCTTCGAGGGCTCCAGGATCGTCTCCAGCAACTGCGGGCGAGGGTACTTCTTGCCGATCAAAGTCAGCTCGGGCCCAAGCTTGCTCCCCGTCTCGCCCACGCGATGGCAGTTCTTGCACTGCACGCCAGCCGTGTTCAAGAAGAGCTGCTTGCCCCGCTCCGCGTTGCCGGCCAGCTTCAGAATGCTGGCCGGGTTGATGACGCTGCCCAAGCGTTTGGTGCGGCGTTCGTCGGGCAAGAACGTCTCGAACAGGTCGCGGATCTGCACTTCGGACCGGGCCACGGCCGTCTCAATCGCCTGTGTCCGCACGCTGGGCGGCAAACGGTTGTCCTCAATCGCGCGAGACAGAATGAGCGCCCCCGAGGTGCTGCCCAGCAGTTGCCCAATGGCATCGGTGCGGCCTTGCGCTCGCTCCTTCACGCGATGCGCTGCCTGCTCAAGGGCCCGCGTCCTAGCGCGCTCGCGGTCCTTCTCCGTCACTTCCTTGCGCTCCGATTCGCGGGCGATTTCGCGGGCCAAGCGTTCCAGGGTCTGCTCGGCCTCTCGTTTCTCACGAGCCAGCGACTCCTCTTCATCCAGCCCTTTCAGTCGTTCCACGATCAACTGTTCATCGGTTCGCGTCGGCAACTGCTTGATCCAGGCTTCCATGAGCGCGAGGCCGGGGCGGTCGAGCATCTCGGAGCCGACGTGCGGCATGCGCCCCTTGCCGAGTTTCGACAGACGATAAAAAAGGACGGAGCGGAACGGATCGCCCGGGGCCAGAATCTGCCCCTCGTAGATCTCAAACGTCCCCTGCATGGGCCGCTTGCCCAGCGTCTTGGTCTGCTCGATGGCCACGTCGTAGCGCAGCTCGATATCAGCCGTGCCCCCCGCGCCATATTGATGGCAATGGGCGCAGTTCACATGCAGATAGGCTCTCGCCCGGGCGTTCAACTGGCCGTCCGCGTCGTAAGGTTCCGCCAGCCGCGGCCAATCGCTCGGCTTCACGGGCTTGTTCGCGCCTTCGCCCTTGCGCTCCAAGATGCCGGCGTGCAGGAAGGATCGGAGTTGGTTGTCCTTCACACCCGCGTAGTCGTGGTCGCGGTTGATCTGGGGCAGGTTGAAGGCCAGCGTGTGCTCGGCCCACGGGTTGTGGCACAGTGCACACTTGGCGCGGCCGGCAAAGTTCCAGGTCTGCTGATGCTTGCCTCCGGGAGCGTGGGCGTCTTTGACAGTGAACACCGCATCGAGCCCTTCGGCCGGGACCAACTCGGCATCGCTCTGGTCCTCGTTCCAACGATACGAGTAGCCGCGCCACAGCCGACCATTGAAGTGCAGCAACTGCGTTTCCAGCCGGCGGCTGCTGGCCGGGTTACCCCGCTCCATCTCCAGCGAGATCGTCTTCGCCAGCACGGCGTCTTTGGGGAAGGTCAGCCGGCGCTTAAAAATCGTCCCTTCAATGGGAACCTGATCGGAGTTCAGCGTGATCGAGGACTCGCCCGGCAGCGCAACAAATCGCTCGGCCATAGCATGGTCGGCCCATTGCTCGGCGTTGATCGAGAACGGCACGACTCCCGGAGCGGGCTCGTGCTTAGGGGTCGAAGCGAACAGGCCGGTCTCCGAGAGCCTGATCGGAAAGGTCTTGTTCTCGGCTTGCCCTTCCAGCGGCGCAAGCTGGTGAATCGTTCCCTGGTCGTAGTCCAGCACGTACAGCTCGCCGGCAGGATCTTCGCCAAAAGCCACGATCCGCAGCGTCGGCTCGACCAGTTCGACCTGCGAGAGCAGCTTGCCGGCTTCGAACCGCGCGGCCCACATGCGGCGCGTCTCCCAGTCGCCATAGATATAGGCGCCCACCAGCTTGTCGAGTTTCTTGCCGCGGTACACGTAGCCTCCGGTCACGGAAGCGGCCAGCGAATGGGGCAGCTCGATTGTCGGCGGCAGAATGGGCGTGGGGCCGCGCTTCCCTTCGGGGCGGACCGACTGCGAGCCTTCCATCACGCTCCAGCCGTAGTTGCCCCCTTTCTCGACGCGGTAGATCATCTCCCAAAGTTCCCAGCCCACATCCCCCGTCCACAACTCGCCCGTGACGCGATCAAAACTCATTCGCCAGGGATTGCGAAAGCCATAGGCCCAGACCTCGCCCCGCGCCTTGGGGACTTTCACCAACGGGTTATCGGCCGGAATCGTGTAGGGCTTGTCGTCCGACGGGTGATCCACATCAATCCGCAGAATCGAAGACTCCAGATCGCTCACGTCCTGCCCCGTTTGGCGAGCATCGGGCGGATTAGGAAACGCCCCGTCTCCGGTCGAGATATACAGGCAGCCGTCGGGACCGAAGGCCAGGTCGCCACCGTTGTGGCCTCCGCCCAGCCAGGTGATGACGACCTGCTCGCTGGCCGGATCAATCCGCGGGGGATCGCTGTCGGTCACCTTGAAGCGCGACACGCGCGTGCCATCCGGCAACTGCTTTCCCGAACTCAGCGTGTAGCAGACAAAGCAGGTGCGGTTCTGCTGAAATTTGGGATGAAAGGCCAGCCCGTACAGTTCGCCCGCTCCCCCCGCCCCTTCGTTGGGGACCAGCTTTTTGTAGTCCGCACGCAGATCGACGGCTAGGTCGGGCTTGGCACAGTCCTGATCGTTTGGGAACGAAAAGATCCGGCCTTGTTGCTCGGCCACAAACAGCCGCTCGGTTCCCGGTGCAAAGGTGAAGAGAACCGGGTTCTTGAACTTCAGTTTGGGAAAGGAACGGACCGCTTCGTACGGTGGGGGAGGCTCCGGCGAACCGGTGACTTGCGAAGTGGTCCACGGCGTTCGTTGGGCCAGCCCGAAGGGTGCCTCGGCCGGCTGCGGCTTTGCAGCTTGCGCCACCGGCTGCTTTCTGGCCACGCGCGATACGACCGACACCTCGCGCGTTGCGGGCGGGCGCTCGCCCGATTCGTGTTGGGGGCCGCTTGAGACCAGAAGAACGCCGGCGACTGCGCCAAGAAGGAGCAGGAACGCACTGCGCAACGTGCCGTGATGCATGGGGCCAAGCCGATGAACTGGGAGAAGGGAGGGCGCAACGCGCCGTGCATCCCCGAGATTAGATGCCCCCGCGACTGAGTTCAACAGGAACTGGAGTTCTTGTGGTGCAGGCGTCCCGCCCTTTTGTGGTGCAGGCGTCCCGCCTGCTGCGCTCCGCACGACATTCGAAAAGCAAAGAGGGGCCCCTGTGGGCCCCTCCCTGAAACAACAGTTCGACAAAGCGACGACTAGTGCGAGTCGAAACGACGAGGATCGTTCTTCGACCGCAGGTAGATCGGCGTCCTGTCACGATTCGGGCGAGCACGCACCGTCGTGGTCGGTTCGGCCGAATAGGTGCGGACCACGCGCGGAGCGTTGGCATCCGCAACCGCCGGCGCCGGGTTCGCCGGCTCGGCCGAGAATCGTCGTTCCACCGGGGCGGCAGCCGTGGCCTCAACCGGCATGACGCTGGTCGGAGCACGGTAGACGCGCGCGGCGCGGTTCGACGGAGCCCAGAAGGACGACATATCGCCACGAGCCTTGGCCCCGGCATCACGAACTTCACCGAACGAAGCGCTCGCCGAGAGAGTTACCAGCCCGAGCACCGCAACTGACAACAGAGTTTTCTTGAACATGATTTTCTCCGCCTTTTCTTAAGGGAAACATTTCTCATGCGGACATGGACGCACATCGCCCAAGATGTTCCGCAACCATCCAACCTGCCGCGTTACCGACGGGCGCCAAGTCCGTCGGCCGCTGTGGACATTACTTGGAAGCAAGAAGCCGCCGCTCATTGCCACAGGACTTCGTTTTCGCAAAGCACGCAAAACGACAGGTCAATATTCCGTAGAGATCGCCCATGCAATCTGAGTGCCGAACTACGCCATCAAATGAGAAGATGGCGAAGCGTGACGATCAGATCTTGGACGAAGACGCCGCGAGTGAGATTCCGAGCAGCGCTCGGCGTAGAAATGGCAGACGTAAGATGCAGCGACGCGGGCGCCAGGCAACAGGCTTCGCCGTCGATCGGCAACCGCTTGCTTACCTTGTCTTCGTCGCTCGAATAATCGCCGACAAAGTGCGAGGAAACCGAAGGGGGTTGTCCCTGCTGTGCCTTGCTGAACGCAAGGACCAGCAGCGCTCCGATCAGGATCGCTCCGCCCAAAGGCAGTATGCGTTTGTGAAATGAAGGGACCATGAAACCGCTGCCTGGGAGAGGATGCGGGTCCGACTTATGCTCCTTGTAAGTGTAGGCGAACCACGGGCGATGTCAAAAACTTGTAATCTAACCGTAAGGTTGCGTGCCAAAAATGCGAATCGGGCGGCCAAAACGCCTCGATCGATGTGACAATGTGTCTCACATGGGGTGCAGACGTCTCCACAAATGAGAAAACCCTTTCTCCCCTCAACAGAACGTCGAGAAGAGAAAGGGAATAGGCCGGAGGCCGAGGGCGTGATGCAGCGGGCGGGTCGGACAGTTGTCGAAACGTTGGAAAGGGTCGGGGCGAAGGGTGAAACGCTTCACTAATTCACATCGCCGGATCCGCGCCCCGGAAGGCAGCGGCAGTCGGTTGCGGATGGAGTTTTCGAAGGAGTTCAGCCCTTCGCCCTCACCCTTTCCGTAGGCAATTGCTGTTGCAGCTCGAGACTAGTACTTCAACCGCGTGATCGGGCTGAAGGGAATCGCCCGCAACTTGCGGAAGCCGGGGGGCGGAACACGGGGTTCGCGGCCGGCCAGGTCAAAGTGAGGTCGCTCCATTTCGGCCAACACCTGTCGCACTTGAAGGGCAGACCAGGCACGCGATTTCACTTGTTTGGGAGGCATGTCTTCCAACTCGATTCGAAGAAGGACAACCGGAGGTATTTGAGGGACAGACATAGCAGGCGGGATTCCTCAAGGCGGGAAGTGACTCCCTTGCGGCGATGTCACTTTGATGGAATACCCTGAATGCACGACCCGTGCCAAGTTCCGAACCGAATGCCCAAGCCAGCCCTTAAGTGGTTATCCAGAAGTACCTTACATGTCGCATGCGAGGTGGAATTGCCGCTCGTTCGGCGTCTCACCTTGGGATTTTCCTATCAGGATGAGACCCCAAATCGAGACGGCTGCCCGTCTCTTCTGCCCTTCGCGGATTGTCCCTGCCCCGCACCGACCCTGGCCCCTGCCAATAAAAAAAAGCCGCCGGTTTCCCGGCGGCTCATTGCGATTCAAGATCGCGGTCTAGCAAGTGGTCGACAACGTCGGCCCTTTAGGCGCGACGACGGCGACGCCAGGCGGCAGCAGCGCCGGCCAGGCCCAACAGGCTCCAAACGGCAATGCTCGAGGGCTCGGGCACGACTTCGTTGCCCGGACCATCATCGCCGCCATCGTCGTTGCCGCCGTCGCCGTCCAGGAACAGGACGTCGGTGGCGCTCTGACCCTGCTCGTGATCACCGCGTGCGGTGGCCCAAGCCAGGTTCAGGATCTTCACAGCGCCGATACCCGACCACAGGCCATCCTGAATAGCGGCCGAGGCCTGGTTGATCCAGTTCAGGGCCTGACCGTCGGCGACATAAACTTCGCCTTCGATCGCCCAGATCGCTTCCTGCAGTTCGTTGGCGCTGGAGTCACGGCCCGAGCCGTAATCGTAGCCCGCCAAAGTGCCGGCGCGGAACTGCGTGTACAGGTAAGCGGTACGCCAGTCGATCGGATCGGTCTGCGCCATCACATTGGTGGTGATGCCGGTGACTTCAAAACCATGCTTGTTGAAGTCCATGAACTCGTCGCGCTGCATCGAGAACGTGCGGAAGAGCTCGGTGTCGGCATCGGGAAGAACGGCCAGGCCGAACTCGCCGCTGTCGGTGGTGGTGGTCCCTTCGCGATCGAAGAACCGAACGGTGTCTCCGACCACGATGGCAGCCTGCGACTGGGCAGCACCCAGGCTGACCGCAGCCGCCGTCAGACCCCAGGCCGCAGCCCGGATCCATTTCTTCAAGTTAGTAACCATGAACAATCTCCTCGTGAAGTGATAGCAAGACCCTACGAATTTCGCTGGGGCCTGCCGCGGAATACGGCAGACTCCGTCCGTGAGCAAAGGTCCAGAGATGGGTTTTCCTGTCGAGCGATTGCGCTCGCAGGTCGACGTGCCTGGCGGCGGATGCCAACCGATTGTTGGCATCAGCTCCTCGTTACAACGGGGCGCACGCGGCGTTTCCATCGGCACAACTGAGCCGACGGCTCCAATCGACACGGCAATTTGCCGGCAATTGGCTGCCCGGGCGCTGCGGGCTGCTAGCCCACTTTCTGCTGTCGGCGCTTGCGATAGCCGGCGACCAGACAGCTAGCGCCCAACAAGCTCCAAACGGCGAAGCTGGCGGGCTCGGGAACCATCATCAGCACGTCCTGCGCGGGATCGCCCTCGCCGAAGTGCTTGTTGTGTCCATCAGTCCATTCCAGGCTCAGCACGCGGACGTTGCCGATGCCGGTCCACGAACCGCCGCTGATGGCAGCGGCCGCTTCGTTGATCCAGGCCAGCGCCTGGCCCGCAACGACGATGCCCGGCTCGTTCTCAATCGCCCAGATGGCGGTCTGCAGCGCGTTGGCGCTGGCGACGTGTCCCGCAGAGCCAGGCGTGTAGTCGTAGCTCGACAACGTGCCCTTGCTGAACTGTGTGTACAGATAAGCGGTCCGCCAATCGAGCGGATCGTTGCCGCTGGCTCCCTGCACATGGTCGGAAATGTCGACGACCTTGAAGCCCGCGGGATCAAAATCCTGATCCTCGTCGAGCTGCATGCAGAACGTGCGGAACAACTCGGTATTGGCGTTCGGCAGTTCGGCTACGCCGAACTCGCCGCCGCCAGTCGATCCTTCGCGATCGAAGAAGCGAATATAGTCACCTACTACGATCCCAGCCTGCGACGGCGCTGCGCTCAGGGCGATGACGCCGGTCACCAGTCCGACGCAGAGGGCTCGCAACCAAACGGACACTCGCATTGCCATTCCAAACTCCTTGGGGGGAAATCAGCCAGCTTGATGGAGCACCGGCGCGGGCCGGGTCACATCTAATTCAAAAAAATGACTGTGTCAGGACCGCACCGTGCGGCCCCTGCATAGGGACAACATGAATCAACTGCGGACGGCCGCCCAACGGGTCGTAGGGACAGCCAGCCGACGCTGCAGCCAGGCCCCGCCGAACTCGGCCCACACGGCCAGCGCCGCATACGGACCGAAGATCGCCAGACCCGCCGCAAACAACGAACTCCAACCATCGATGGTCCAGGCCGGCTTGATGGCCAGCCCGATCACGAGCGGCACCACGATGACCAGCATCGGTCGGGCCCATGCCCGCCGGACGTACTCTTGCCAAGGCATTTCCAACAGCCGGCACAGATAGCCGGCCAGCACGACATTCATGACCAGACTGGGGATAGCCGTCCCCCAGGCAACTCCTTCGATGCCCATCGGCACAACCAGCACCAGACTCAGCACCAGGTTGGCGGCGGCCTCGAGCAGCACCGCTCGCGAGAACCAATTGATTCGTCCAATGCCGTACAAAATTCGCGAAGCCACCGACTGCGACATCGCCAAAGCCAGCGGCAGCGACAGGATCACCAGCGTGGCATAGCTCAATTCCGCATAGGTCGGGCCCATCCAGATGCTCAGGAACTCGCGTCCCAGCAGCCAGAAGCCCAGCTGCAACGGCAGCACGCACCACAACACATAGCGCGTGCTGTCGACAAAAATCCGGCGAATCGCCGCGTGATCTCCGCGGGCGTCGAGCGCGCTGAAGGTCGGGGTCAACGTCGAGGTCAAGCTGCGGACGGAACTCTTGGTGTATTCCACCAGCCGCGCCGCAATGGCGAAGTGGGTGATGGCGCCAGGGAACAGGAAGGCCCCGATCACGATGGCGTCGGTCTGATACGAAACCCGCCCGGCAATCATGGCCAGGAAGGCATTCACGCTATAACCGCCCACCTGGCGGAAGGTTTCACGATCGCAACAGGCCAGCGAGAACCGCAGCGTCGGCAGGCGATGGAAAGCGGCGGTCACCAGCACCACGTGCTCGACCAGGCTCATCGCCAGGCTGGCCAATGCCAACCCTGCCAGGCCATAGCCGAAATGAATCACCGTCAAGAACAGCCCCATACGGGCGATCAACGTCACCGTGCGGACCGAGTTCAGCAGCGGATAGCGGCCCAATCCGGCCAGCACCGTGGAGAAGATCCCCAGCGGCAGTCCGAGCGCCAGGTTCGCACCCAGCAGCAGCAACAGCCAGCGGACATCGCCGGCCATCTCAGCCGGCACACCCAACGGACAAGCGAACGCCAAGGCCAGGAACGCGGCAATGGACCACGCCAGCAGCCCGGCCCCTGCAAACAGGCACAGACTTGTGCTGAAGACCCGGTTCAGCCCGTGCTGATCGCGGCACTCGTCGAAACGAGCGACGTAACGCAACACGGCCGCGCCGATGCCAAAGTCCATCAACGTAAGATAGGCCAGCACCGACTCGACCAACGACCACAGTCCGTAGCGGCCATCGCCCAAGGCGCGAACCAGCAACGGAAACATGAAGAAGGCGGTGGCCAACTGTGCGGCATGACCCAGCCAATTGCTGGCGGCATTGGTCAGGATATTGCGACGTCCCAGGCTGGACGAAGCAACCGGCGCACTGTGGGCGACAGTCTTCGGCAGACTCTGGCGCGAAGCGGCACGAGCCACCTTGGCCAGGCGTTTGCGAGATCGGTTTTTTAAACGGCTTCGAGACAAGAGATTCCCCAGATGACGCGAGAAGCGCTGCGTCAGTGCGCGAAATGAGCCTGCCCCCGACAACTACAGGGCGGGATGTTTAGCTTTAGTTTTCTTTTCTGACAAGGCGGCTTTCGAAGCGACGACAGGAAGTGTGGCAGCCACGGCAAGCTGCGCGGCTTCGGTTGCTTTGCGAACGGTCGCGCGCTGCCGCCAATCTGCCGGACGCCCCAGCGCCCGACGCGCCAGCCTTCGCGCACCTTCCGGAAGGAGCAGGCTTGCCAACTCCTTCCAAGTTGCCGCGCGTCCCGGAAACGCCCGAATCGCCCGGCCATATTCCACGAGCGCCGCCATGCGCGAGCGCTCGCGGCAGACCAGCCCCAGGCTGGCATGCGTCTCGGCGTACGCCTGCCGCACGACGCGCGGATCGAGCCGCGCGCGATGACAGGCTACCGTGCGATCCATGATCGAAAGTGCCACGCGCAGCCGCTCTTCGGCACGCTGCGACAGATTGGCGTGCCCCGTGCGATAGCGCACCAGCGGCTCGTCGACGTAATCGAAGCGGCACTGGGCCGCCATTCGCAGCAGCAGGTCGTAGTCGACAGCCAGCGGCACATTGCCGAAACCGCCGACTCGATCGAACAACTCGCGTCGGGCGACCACGGTCGAGAAGCAGAGAAAGTTGTTTCGGAACAGTTGCGAGAAGACATCGCCCCGGAACATCCGCGGCTGCGCCATCTCCAGCAGCTCTCCGTCGGCATTCATCAGCTGTCGCCGTGAATAGACGACTCCCACCCGGGAGTCGGCCTCGATCAACGGCAGTTGCTGCGCCAGTTTGGTCGGGCTCCACAGATCGTCGGCATCCAGAAACGCAATCAGCGGGGCGCGCGACAGCCCCACGGCGACATTTCGCGCGCCGGAAGGACCCAGCCGCTCGCCCTTGTGATAGCGGATGCGCGGGTCGGCCAAATACGGAGCGATCACGCGCGGGGTATCGTCGGTCGAACCATCGTCGACAACGATCATTTCCCAGTTTGTGAAGGTCTGAGCCAGGACCGATTCGATCGTGGCTGCCAGATAACGCCCGTAGTTGTAAGTCGGAGTGATTACGCTGACGGTTGTAGCAGATGACACGACGAACGAGTCCCCTGACGTGTGAATGGATTCTCGACTTTCGAGATACAGAATCGATACTTGCCCGTGCGTTCCTGCGGGATCCGCGCCACGTAGTCGCAGGCGAACGTCGTCTGCGTGCCGAATCGCTCGGCCACCAGTTCGCGGATCTTGGCTTCGCTCGCTGCCCCGTATTCCGGCCCCTTGACGATCCGCAGCACGAAATGCTCGAGCTGCTCCTGCACGATCTGCAACTGCGCGATGCCCGGAACCAGCATGGCGAAGTTCTCAGTCAACGAAATGCCCGAGACCAGCTCTCCCCGAGCGGTCACGACATAGTCGGCTTCGCGCCCTTCCAACCGCTCGAGCATCGGCAGGCCCCGCCCGCACGGGCAGGCCCCTTCGGCTCGCGCGGCCACATCGCCCACGCGGTAACGCAGGATCGGCATGGCGCGGTTGCGCAAGTCGGTGATCACCACGGCGCCGGCTTCGCCCGGCTCGGCCGGCGTGCCATCAGCCCGCAGGATCTCGACGTAGACGCCGTCGCTGTTGATGTGCAACCCGCGATGCTGTTCGCACTCGCTGGCGATCAGGCTGACTTCTTCGCAGCCGTAGCGGTTGGTGACCGGGCAGCCCAGCACCTCCTCGATCACGCGCCGCTGAAATGGATGCAGCACCATGGCTGAGGAGATAATGCCCCGCGGTCGGAAGCCGGCCCCGCCGTTTTCGCGCAGGTACTCGGCCAGCAAGTACAGCGAATGGGCGTGGCCAAAGATCAGCGAGGGGGGCGTCTTGCGCAGCGACCGCGCAAAGACCGCCAGGTCGTCGGCGTTCAGCTTCACGGTGTCCAGATACCGGCGACGTTCCAGCAGCGTATTGCGCAGCCGGCCGCGCCAGCCGCGCTTTAGATACTCGGGGTTGCCCCAGACCATCGCCACCCGTTGGCCGAGTCGCCAGCCGCTCCACTCGTCGGAGCGCAACGTAGCCGCTCGTTTGAACTGCTGAGCCGCTTCGTCCACCAGGACCTCGACCGAGATGCCGGTCGAGCCCGACGTCTGCTTGGCGATCAGCGGGGCCTTAGCGTACATCGCCGAGAGCATTCGCGGGCCATGCTCGCGCAGATCGGCCTTGGTCAGGCAGGGAATCTGCGCAAAGTCCTCGAACGAGCGGAGCTTTCCCGGGGCGATGCCCGCTGCGTCCAGGCGCTCGCGATAAAACGGCACCGTGCGATAGGCATGCGCGACCAGCGCGTTCACGTCGTTCCACTGCCGCGCGCGAATCACTTCCGGCGAGTCGAACTGCGTCTTCTGCAGTTGACGATAGTGTTTCAGATACGGGCTGCGTTCCCAGCGAGCCCAGGCGGGCGCCACCAGACAACGAGCGATCGGAGACCAAAGGTCCGTCATGCCACTCCCCTCATCCTTGAGGGCCTCAATACGCGTACTCACCGGTTGGCATCCATGCCGCCGATGCAGAGTTCTCTAACACAGGCTCGGGCGAGCGATAGGCTTCCAATCGCGCCGCATACAGCGCGATCGCCTGAAAGGCCCCGAACCACATCCACGAATAGCGATACAAATTGTGCCCGGCAAAGCCCAGGAACAGCAGCAGCACCACCGACATGCCGACGGCCTGCGAAACGCGCTGGGTGAATCCGCCGGCCAACTCGGGGCGCATCTGACACAAGAGCGACATCTCGCGGCCGTTCATGTAGAAGCCCAGCAGAATCATGCCGAAAGTGATCGCCCCTGCCGTGCCCAACTCGCCGATCGTCTGACCATACAGATGATGCGATTGCAGTCCGTAGCCGCGGGCTTCGCCAAACGCGAACGGTCCCACGCCCAACAGCGGCCGGCGCTTCCAGAACTCGACTCCGTCGCGCCAGCCCTCGGCTCGGCTGTCTGCCGATTCCTGGGCGTTCTTGGGACCGACCGACGGATCGATCAGCGTCATGAATCGATTCTGCATTTTCTCAGGCACAAAGTTCCAGCCGATCGGCGCGGCCAGACACATGGCCAGAACGAGCTGAACCCGATAGGGCGAGCGCATGGCGATGATGCCGCTGAACACGCCCAGCCCCACAAAGCCCGACCGCGAACCGGTGAGCACGATGCAGACCAGGCTCAGGGCGAAGTAGCCGCACAGCAGGCCGCGCTGCCATTTCTTTAACGTCTCGCGCCAATAGACCCAGGCCATCGGCAGCGAATACAGAATCGTGGCCGCGAAAGTATTGGGGTCGTTGTAGCTGGAATCGACCCCCACCATGCGGGGAATCGACATGCGGTACATGTGCCGCCCGTTCTTGTACTCCACCAGCGAGTGGAGCATGTAGAAGCCGACAATCACCACATACATCGTAAACAGTTTGCGCAAGTCCGCCTCGCTGCGGACGCTCGACATCACCAGCACAAAAAACACCGCGACCTTCAGATAGTCTTCGACGGTCTTCGTGCCAATGTCGTGGTACGGACTGACCAGCCACGACATCAAAATGGTAGCGCAAAACGCCAGATAAGCGGGGTTCAAGCGATTCGAGAGCCACTGCCGCCCCGGCCAGCACGCCCAGTACACGAGCATCAAAATCATGTACACCCGTTCCAAACGGATCGTGCCCAGGATAGGCCAGATCTCGAAAGGACGGTGGATATACAGCCACATGTAGCCGCCAAGGAGCCACAGCATGCGGAAAGATCGCGGTAGGTTGGTGGTGGGAAATCGCGGGACGGACGGAGGTAGGTACTTCGTGGGGCGGGGAGGATACGCGAACGGTCGATGGGCGCGAAGGCGAGTATTGGCCGGTTCTGCCAGAGGTGACAGCACGCCTTTCTTGTGGTGCAGGCGTCCCGCCTGCCTGCCCTGCGTTCCACCACTGCCTCCCTCTCCCCCGTTGGACATCTCCCCACACGCCCATTAAGGTTCACCAAGACCCCTCCCTCTCTCCTGTGGTGATCGCGCGATGAACGGCAGCCAGGCCATCTTAAAGCTTCTCGCCGACGCCGGCGTTGAGTACCTCTTCGGCAACCCCGGCACCACCGAACTCCCTCTCACCGACGCCCTGGTCGACCATCCGCAGATCCAGTACATCCTGGCCCTGCAAGAGGTCCCCGTCATGGCCATCGCCGACGGCTACTCCATGGCTTCGCGCCGCGTCGGCGTGGTCAACCTGCACATCAGTTGCGGGCTGGGGAACGCGATGGGCATGCTTTACAACGCCTTTCGCGAGGGGACCCCACTGGTGGTGACCGCCGGGCAGACCGACCGCCGGCTGGCCTTTGAAGAACCGATCCTGTGGAGCGACATGGTTCGTGTCGCCCGGCCTTGGACCAAATGGGCGGCCGAGGTCCAGCGCACAGCCGACATCCCGGCCGCGATTCGCCGCGCGGTGCAGACCGCCCTGACTCCGCCCACGGGTCCGGTCTTTCTGTCGATCCCGATGGACGTGCAAATGGAAGAGTGCGCGTTTGCCGATCTCTCGCCCCCCAAGCCGCTCAACACGCGGGTCCGGCCTCCGCTGGACGAACTTCGCCGCGCGGCGCGCGTGCTGGCCGAGGCCAAGAAACCGGGCATTCTGGTCGGCAGCCGCGTCGTCGAGTCGGGCGGAGTCGCCGAACTGGTCCGCATCGCCGAGTTGCTCGGTGCACCGGCCATGAGCGAGGCCGGCACCACGCACGGCCGGCTCAGCTTCCCCTGCGACCACCCACTCTCCGCTCCCTGCCTGCCGCTGTGGTCCCCCGAGGTCCGCGATCGGCTGGCCGAGTACGACGTGCTGCTGGTGGCCGGCATGGATCTGTTCCGGCAGTACGTCTATCACGAGCCCAGCTGCCCCATGCCGGAACACATCCGGCTGGTCCATCTCGACGCCGACCCCTGGCAGCTCGGCAAGAATCATCCCGTGGAAGTCGGCCTGATCGGCGACTACCAGACGGGACTGGCTGAGTTGGGCGAGCTGCTCGCCAGCACGATGACCAGCGATCAAGCGTCTGCCGCCAAGGTGCGCGGCCAGCAGCGCCAGGCCCAGCACCGGCAGTTCCGCACGTCGCTCGATGCGCAGATCGCCGCCGAGGCCGACACGCGCCCGCTCACCCCGGCCACGCTCATGAGCAGTCTGGCCAAGGCGATGCCTCCGCGCACGGCCGTCATCGAAGAGGCCGTCACCACGACCTGCACATTCCTCGAGCGGCTCGGCGCCATCACCGACCCTACCGGGTACTTCGGGCATCGCGGCTGGGCGCTCGGCTGGGGCTTGGGTTGCGCGATCGGTGTGAAACTGGCCTGGCCAGACCGCCCGGTGCTGGCCGTGTTGGGCGAGGGCGCCTCGATGTACGGGGTGCAAGGCCTGTGGACCGCCGCGCGGTACAAGATTCCGGTCACCTTCGTCATCGCCAACAACGCGCAGTATCAGATCCTCAAAATCGGCGCCCGCAGCGCCGGCCTGCCGCAGGCCATGGCCGGCAAGTTCCTGGGCATGGACCTGGCCGGTCCTGAAGTCGACATGGTCGGCCTGGCCCGCTCGCTTGGGGTCGAAGCCATACGGATCACCGACCCCGACGAGCTGACTGCGCGGGTTCGCGAGTCGCTGACCAGCAACGTGCCGCGGCTCTTCGATGTACCCATCCAGCGCGGAACGCCGTCGCGGCTGAACTATTAAGTAGTCGTCCTCTACCAGCGGAGGAGCAGATTCGCCCCCAGGAACGCCCCTGCGCGGATATTCACGCGATCCTCAAGGTCCGAGATCTGGTTCTCGCCTTGGCCGTAGTAGCGGTCGAACGCGTAGCCCGCGTTGATGTCCAGCGCGGCGTGCGTCCAGATGTCCCACTGCACCCCGGTTACCAGTCGCTTCTCGAACGCCAGAAAGCGTTCCTTTTCCTCGGTGCGGTCGGCCAGAAAATAGGCTTCGTTCAGCCACTCAAAGCCGCTGTACACACTCAGGCCTTGGAACAACTGATACGTCGCCCGCGCGTTGACATTCGTGATCGGGATATAGGATGCCGTCAGGGCCAGCCCCTCGATGGGCCGCCAGTTGATTGAGAACGGCAGTCCGATACTCACATCCAGTTCATCGGTCGGCCGCCAGAAGTACGAGACGCCCGGGATCGGAAAAGTCAGATTGCCGACCGGCGAGTACATCAGCGAGAACGTCCACGCGTCGCGGTCATTCCGGGCGGGGACCCGCAGGAATCCGAAAAAGCCGACGTTCATCTCTTCGATACTGTGAAACGGCTTGTCGCTGGCCGAGCCGAAGTTGGTGCTGACGCCGCTCGACCAACCGTTGTCGAACTGGTGCATGTACATCACGCCCAGGCTGATGTTCCACAACTCGCTCGGAAAGGGAAGCAGCGAATCGGGCAGAATCGCATCGGTCGAGAACAGCGTGTTCCGCAGACCGCCCATCAGCATGACCATGTCGCCATCGTTGCGCCACAGGGGAAATGCCCCCGAGAGGCTCTGGCGAACCAGCCCCAGATCGCCGGCGCCGTTGGTCACGGACGTGGTGGGATACCAGGTCACCTTGTAGCCCGGGGCGCCCATGCCTGGCCCCCCCATTCCCCCTCCCATGCCTCTTCCACCCGGCGTGCCACGTCGCGTGCGATCGGGTTCGACGCGCGTTGCTGGCGGCAGAAGCTCGGCATCGGAAACGATCTCCGCGTCGGAAATCTCTACCTCTTGGTAAGCTGGCTCCTGGCCTTGCACGAAGCTGCCTGCGCAGAATGCAAGGCAGACGATTGCCCCCCCGAAGTGGTTGAAAGCACGCATCGATGTGTCCTTTCCGCGTGCTGTACCAGATTCCGCTTCGGCCGACAATCTCATCGCGGTATCGTTGAAATCCTTCTCCCCACTGTCGCGTAGCTCTCCATGCCCCACGTGCTCATCATTCACGAAGTCGCCGACTACCCCGCCTGGAAGCAGGTCTTCGACCGCGCTGCCGCCCTCCGCTACGCGGCCGGCGAGCGCTCGTATCAGGTCCTCAAGTACCAGCACGATCCCAACCGCATCGTGCACTTCTCGGTCTGGACCTCGCTCGAGGGCGCCCGGCGTTTCTTCGAATCGCCCGAACTGGTGAAGATCCGCGCCGAGGCCGGCGTCCAAGCCCCCGAGTTCATTTACCTCGAACAGCTCGAGGCCGGAACGCTGAATCCCACCGCCCCCTAGGATCGACTCGCCTCTCGTCCCTGGTCCCTCGTCCCTCGCCCCTCCCCCTTCCTCCTTCCTCTTCCCAGTAGTTGACGACCGCCTGCGCCTCCCTTTTAATGGGGGCCATGGCCTGGGCGGCCTCCTGTCACTTACTTGCTGCGGACTTGCTGACCGTGGCAGACGCCATTCGCGCGTCGAAAGTCGATTCGGCGATGCCGGTTCGCATCCTTTCGAGGATGTTGCGATAGGGGAACCGCCTGCCCGTTCTTCCCTTAGCCGCTTCCTTGCCTTCAACGGACGCGACCAGGAGCTGCCACGATGCGATTTCTGCTGGAGCCGCGATTTCATAAGGAAATGCAGGACCGCGCCGAGTGGCTCCCGCCTGATTGCTATGTCCGCCCCGGCGAGTACCTGCACCACCTGTATCTCGAAGGGGTCAAGTACGTCGTCGTTCCCGCCTTGATCAAATGCCTGGAAGAGGCCAAGGCCAAGGAAGACGCCGACGCCTTCGCTCATCTCGACTTGCACAAGTCGCAGCTCGACCGCCTGGTGACCCGCGTGCAGCAGGCCGGCAAGAAGGTCGAAGGCCCGCTCTTGGGCGATCCTCCCCCGGCCGCGGGCGAGGGGCACTCGATGCCCCCCAATACCTTCTTTCCCAACGCGCCGGCCGATCTCAAGGGGACGGGCCTGCATCCCACGTTGATGTCGGAGATGATTCTCCGCTGCTGCTACAACTTCGGCCGACCCACGGCAGGCGAGATCGCCGTTGACCTGGGCTTGCCCTATCCGGTCATCGCCCCGCTCCTGACCGAAATGCGGCAGGCCGAGATCCTGGCCGTGCCCGGACAGCGCGGTCCCAGCGACCTGGGGGCCGAGTACGAAGTCCGTCCGCCCAAGGGCACGCGTGCCGTCGAAGACGCCCTGCGAAAGACCCAGTACAGCGGCCCCGCGCCGATTCCCTTCAAGACCTACCTGGAATCGATCGAGGCCCAGACGGTCCGCAACCTGGTCGTTACGCGGCGCTCGATCACCAGCGCGTTTCAAGATCTGATCATCGACGACAAGACTCTGTCCGAGATCGGCCCCGCCGTGAACTCGGCCGCCTCGATCTTCTTCTTCGGCTATCCGGGCAACGGCAAGACCAGCATCGCCGAGCGCATCTCGCGGCTGATGGGAGACGAGATGTTCGTCCCCCACGCCATCGAGGTCGACGGCCAGATCATCAAGATCTACGACCGCGTGGTCCACGAACTGTCCGACGATCCCTCGCGGGCGTCGTATGACCGCCGCTGGGTGAAAATCAAACGGCCCATGGTCGTCGTCGGCGGAGAGCTGACCTTGTCGATGCTCGACCTGGTCTTCAACGAAGTGGGCAAGTTCTACGAAGCCCCGCTGCAGATGAAAGCCAACGGCGGCGTCTTTCTGATCGACGACTTCGGCCGTCAGCAGATCCGCGCCCTGGACCTTCTCAATCGCTGGATCGTCCCGCTCGAAAAGAAGTACGACTACCTGACCACCATCACCGGGCGGAAGATCCAGATCCCCTTCGCTCAGTTGCTGATCTTCTCGACGAACCTGGACCCGCAGCAGTTGGCCGACGAAGCCTTCCTGCGGCGCATCAAGTTCAAGATCGAGATCCGCGACCCGGACGAAGCCCAATGGCGTCGCATCTGGTCGTTGGTCTGCGAGAAGCGCAAGATCGACCTCGATCCCAAGTCGCTCGACTACATGCTGGACAAGTGGTTCCGCGCCGACAACCGCAACCTGCGGATGTGCCAACCCCGCGACATCCTGGAAAAGATGATCTGCATCGCCAAGTACGGCATGGAGCGGGTAACCATGAACCCGGACCTGATCGACGCGGCCTGTGCGACCTACTTCCTGGCGAAGGAAGCCAAGGACTTTGGCGCCAAGGTCACGCTGCACTAAGAGCTCTACTCCCTCGCCCCGTTGGGGAGAGGGCCTTCTGTAGGGAACGCCCTCCGTGGCGTTCCGCGAACTGCTCGTTGCTCTCCATTCCTATTGGAATTGCAAGCAAGCCTGGGTGCATCCCTCTTCTCCCTCCAAGACATCACCGCGAGGTTGGACTATGGGCGCGTGGGCGGAAGACTCGTTCGGAAACGACACCTCGTGTGACTGGATCGGCGACTTCCTGGAGGAGCCTGAGTTCGACTCGGTCCAGGAAGCGATCGATGCCGTGCTGGAAGCCGAAGACTTTCTGGACAGCGACGAGGCCTGCGCGTGCATCGCCGCCTGCGAGGTGATCGCGCGCCTGCAGGGTAAGTGGGGCCTGAAGAATGCCTACAGCGAAGACCTGGATGCATGGGTCTTGGCACATCCAACACCCGTGCCCAAGAAGCTGAAGGACGCCGCTGAGAAAGCCATCGCAAAGATCCTCGGTCCCGAATCCGAGCTTGCGGAACTTTGGGATGAAGACGGTCCCAACAAGAATTGGCACTCCGCGATGGATGACCTCCGGCAACGAATCCGGGGCTAGCAATCGACGCGGCAGACTACGGCGTCGGCGTCTGTCGTCGCGCCGCGAGAATCGCCTCGACCAACTCGGCCGGGATCGGCGGCGCGGCCGCATCGGCGCGCCCCTGTTCGGCGATCATTCGCTGCGTAGCCTGGTAGCTGGCGAGATAGTTGCGGCAGTCGATGCAGATCTGCAAATGGGCATCGAAGATTTCGCGGTCTTCGGCCGGCAGTCCTCCATCCAGATACGACATCACAAAGTCGATGACCTGCTGGCAGGTCAGTCGCAGCCCCAGATCATCAGGATCGATTGAGCTCATAGGGTGGCGGCTCCAAAATGTCGATCCAACAGCTCTCGCAGAGCCTGGCGGGCGCGGTGCAACCGAGTCTTCACGACCGAGTCGCTGGTTTCCAAAATGGTCGCTGTTTCTTGAGTATCCAGTCCGTCGATGTCTCGAAGTAGCACGACCACCCGATAGGCCGCGGGCAGTTGGTCGATGGCGCTGCGGACCAGCAACTGCCGCTCCCGCGACTCGGCCTCGCTCTCCCCCGTCTCGGACCAGGCCGGCCCGGGATGCTCGCGGTGGCCGTCGACCGAGTATTTGGGAAGCAGGTCTTCAATCGCCACTTCGGGCCGCCGCTTCTTCGATCGCAGCTTCATCAAGGCCGCATTCACCGCGATCCGATGCAGCCACGTCCCCAGCTTCGACCCACCTTCAAATCGTTCGATGCCGCGAAACGCCGCAAGATACGTCTCTTGCAAAACATCCTGGCAGAAATCTTCGCAGCCCAGGTAGCGCCGGATCACCGCCAGCAATTGCGGCCCGAAATGTCGCACCAGGTATTCAAACGCCGCCGGATCGCCGCGACGCAGCTCTGCCAGCAGCGTAGGCTCGTCGCGTTCACGCTCCATGGGCCGTTCCGCTAAGGGCGATTCCTCACAACAGCTCTCAGGTTACAGCCCGCCCAAGCGACTTTCCAGGGCGGCCAGGGCACGCGGCCGCTCGCCAGAAAGTTTTGCGGATTCTCGGCCGGGCTGTCACCGATCGACGACCGCGGCATCCCAGAGTTGTCCGCAGATTTGCGACAGCAAGTGGCAATCCTTCGAGTCTCTTTTCTCCTGAGGTAACTGCGATGAAGTCTTTTATGCGAATGCTGGCCGGTTTGCTCGTGGTGGTTTCGATCGGCTCGATCGGCTGTGGCTCGAAACCGAACATGATGGACGATGGCAAGAAGATGGATGGCGGCAAAATGTCCGGGGACGGCAAGATGATGGATGGGGGCAAGATGATGGACGGCAAGACGGACGAGAAAAAAATGTAGTCTCCCACCGTCCGGGCCTCTTCGGTTGATCCGCGCCCTACGGGGCGCGGCTCAACGGATCTGCCGGCCTGCTTCCCCCCGTCTTCTCTTCTCGCCAAGGTCCCGCGGCCGCGACTGTGGGATTCCCTGCCATGAACAGCCCTCGTCCTATTCCGTCGAGCGAAATCACCCCGGAACGCAGCTACTTCAATCGACGGCAATTCCTGCGAGCAGGAATCTTGGCGGCGTCGGTCGCGACGACCGGCCTCCTTTATCGAAAGCTCAATCGGCCAGGGGACCGCGTCGTCGAGACCGCTCCCTTGCGGGGATACGTGGCTCGGCCGGCGACGCCGACCGATCTCGCCAGCGGATTCCGCACGAGCGAGAGCACCAATTCGTTCGCCAGCATCACGAACTACAACAACTTCTACGAGTTCACCACCGACAAAGAGATGGTCTCGGCCAAATCAATGGACTTTGTCTCGCGGCCTTGGACCGTGAAGGTCGATGGCCTGGTCCATCGCCCCAAGACATTCGACTTGGACGAAATCTACAACCTGGCACCCCCCGAGGAGCGGGTCTACCGCATGCGCTGCGTCGAGGGTTGGTCCATGGTCATCCCCTGGGCGGGCCTTCCGCTGCACAAACTGTTGAATGCGGTGGAACCAACCAGCGAGGCCAGGTATGTCGCCTTCGAAACGCTGTTTGCTCCCGAACAAATGCCGGGCCAAAGGGCCCAGACGCTCGAGTGGCCTTATGTCGAAGGACTGCGGCTGGACGAAGCGCTCCACCCCCTCACGATTCTGGCCACGGGTATCTACGGTCGAGAGCTCCCCGCACCCAACGGCGCCCCGCTCCGCTTGGTCGTCCCCTGGAAATACGGATTCAAAGGGATCAAGTCCATCGTCCGCATCTCGCTGATGGCGACGCAGCCGCGGACGACCTGGAGCAGCAGCGCTCCCCGCGAGTACGGCTTCTTCGCCAACGTGAACCCGGCCGTCGATCATCCCCGCTGGAGCCAGGGCACCGAGCAGCGCCTGGGAGAAACCGGGCGACGAATGACACTGCCGTTCAACGGATATGCGGATCAAGTCGCCGACCTTTATCGCGGACTCGATCTCCGCTCTCACTACTAACGCAGGGGGATCGCATCGATGTCGGATACCCAATTTGCCAAATTCGTGGTTCTCGTCAGTGCAGCGGTGCCTCTCTCTCTGTTGGGTTGGGATGCCTGGAATCGCGACCTGGGCGCCAATCCCGTCAATTTCGCCATTCGCACCACCGGGCTGCTGGCGCTGATCTTTCTGCTGCTGACGCTGGCGATCACCCCCGCCGCGAAGCTCTCGGGCTGGAACCGGATCACGCATTTTCGCCGCTTGCTGGGCGTGTATGCGTTCGTCTACACGGCCATTCACTTCTCGATCTTTGTCATCTTCGATCGCGACTTGAGCCTCGCCAGCACGGTCAGCGAGATCGCGTCACGCTTGTACCTGACGGTCGGCACGGCCGGGTTAATGATGATGCTGCCGCTGGCAATTACATCGACGGACGCCATGATCCAGCGGATCGGAGCGACGCGCTGGAAGCTGCTGCATCGCCTGACCTACCTCGCGGCGATCGCGGGAGTAACGCACTACTTCCTGCTGGTCAAAGCCGATATTCGCTCACCTGCCATTTTCGGCGCGCTCTTGCTGCTGCTCTTCGCGTACCGCCTGGGGGCGCACTACCTGAAGCTCAGCCGTTTCTATCAGCTTGCCAAGAACGCACCGGCTTCTGCGGCCGTCGCGACCACGACAGCCTCTTCGGCGACTCCCTCGCGCTGGTCCGGGACGCTGGTCGTCACGCATCTTGTCCAGGAAACGCCCGACGTGCGAACCTTCCGGTTCGCCAGCCCCGACGGAGGGCCGCTGCCGTTCGCGCACCTGCCGGGACAACATCTGACTCTGTCGTTGACCATCGAAGGAGCGCCGATCAAGCGGACCTATACGATCGCTTCGTCCCCTTCGCGCACCGCCTATTGCGAGTTGACCATCAAACGCGAAGAACGAGGCTTGGTGTCGCGATTCCTGCATGACACCGTTCGCGTGGGGGACCGTATCCAAGTCACCGCGCCGGGCGGTCGCTTCACCTTTACCGGTGAGTCGGTCGAAGCGATTGTGCTGATCGCGGGCGGAGTCGGCATCACCCCCTTGATGTCCAAGGTTCGCTACCTGACCGATCGCGCATGGCCCGGGCAGATTTATCTGATCTGCTCGAACAAGACCGCCGACGACATCATCTTTCAGGACGAGATCGTCTACTTGCAGAAGCGGCATGCGAATCTGCACGTCTGCCATACCCTGTCGCGGGCCGCTGAGGGTTCGTGGACCGGCGAGCGGGGCAGAGTTTCGCTCGAGTTGCTCGCGCGGCACGTGCCCGATCTTCATCAACACCCGATCCACATCTGCGGGCCCAACGAACTGAACAAAGCGGTCCAGGACCTCTTGCTAACAGCCGGCATTCTGCCGGAACGGATCCATCTGGAATCGTTCGGAGCACCGAAGTCGGCGGGATCGCCCGCGATGAACGACAACGCGACACTCGAGGAGACGGCCGCTGAGCCGGTGCAGATTCAGTTCGCGCGTTCCAGAAAAGCAGGCCCCGTTTCTCGCCAGACCACAGTCCTGGAAGCGGCCGAGCGTCTGGGCGTGGCGCTCGACTACGATTGCCGGGCAGGAGTCTGCGGTTCATGCAAGGTGCGGCTGATCTCCGGACGGGTGGCAATGGATAGCCAGGACGCTCTGGACCCTGCCGACCTGGCGGCCCATCGCATCCTGAGCTGCCAAGCCCGCTGCCTCGAACCGGTGACGATCGATGCCTAGCAGCACGGAGTGACTTGAGTAGTCAGCAAGGCTTCGGGCTGGCATGCCCTACTTCGGTAACGATTCCTCGGTCGGCGCCGGCGGCAACTCAATGGTCGCGGGTTCCGAGACAGCGGAGGAGCTTGCCTCGGGCGATCCACCCTTGGCCTTACGGCCCTGCAGACGGCCGACGACATGACCGCCGCCGGCGCCGATCCAGGTCGGAAAGCCGACCACGCCTGTCGCGGAACCGACGGCGCCGCCGACCCGCGCTCCATAGCGCGGATACAGCAAGTTCTCGGCCTCCTTCCCGTCCTCAGGAGGGCAGGCTAGATAGGTGTAGTCGAGTGCGTCACGGGTGGCGAGCGTCTCGTGCCACAGACCCACCACGGGCAGATCCTGCACCGCGGCATACGTGCCGGGTAGGTCGCGGGTGTGAACATCCTTGGCGTACGCCGCCTCGACGATCGACATCGGCGGGGCATCGGAATAGACGTACAGCGAGTTCGTGTACGGGTTGTAGCGGTCTCCGCCGAAAATGCGGCCCGGCAGCACGGTGTAGCCCAGCGTGTGCAGCGCACCAACCGTGTAACGCCAGCCGGGCGACACCCGCTGGTTTCGCCGCAGACGCCGCCACTCGTCGACCGGGTGATACTGGTTCACGCGCACTTTGACGTCGTACAGTTCGTTCGCCGCCAGATACTCGCGGAGTTGGTTCTCGGTCTCGGGCGAGACCCGATGGTTGTCGACCCGGCGATCCCACAACATCACCTTGTTGGGAATGCCCACGACCCAACCGACGCCGTCGATGACCGGCCGCGGCTTGCCGCGCTCGAACTGCTCTTCGCCCGTCACAGCCTGGTAATACCGGGCATGCTGGTCGCCGGTTTGAGAGACCGGAATCACCGTCGGCTTGACCGCCGTCGCGCAACCCGCAAGGACAGCCGCACTCAGCAGGCCGAACAGAATCGTCGAGGCGTCTCGCCCAGGAAGTCTGCGCATACGGGTGTTCTCTGGGAAACAGACCTTCCTTGGGCAGCGCGCAGGCGATGCTTCAGGAGTTATCGACGCGTCGCGAAACGGGCTTGATGAAGTGATGCTTGGCCCGAAACTCTTCCAAATTTCAACGCGCCGGGGGCAGAGCATGCCCGATTTCGGGGCCTCTTCCTACGGCAATCCGCCGCCGCCACAAGGGATGGGGTAGTTGCGGGAGGATAGGCAGGCTGCAAGGAATTGGCGGAAACCTTTAAACCCGGCGTTCTTCCTCGCTTACGCGTCGGGTTGTGATGGGAACGCCTGCTACCCAAAACCGAGCCCCCCAACTCGGCGGGCGGCGTGTAAGACTCTCTCTTCCTGCCGGTAATCCCTCATGTAGCGTCATCTTAAACCGCATGGGGAGACGAGATCATGTCCCTGAATCTGCTGGATGAAATCAAAACCAAGCCCCGCCCCCATTCGGTCCTCGAGATGCCCCTGCACGAACGGGCTCAGGCCGATCGTGCCTGGAAATCGCTGAGCCAAGCGGCGCGTCGTGTGTTCGGCGGCCGCTCGCGCTGGATCAAGCTCAGCCTGGCCGCCGCGCTGGCCGGAGTCAGCTATCTGGCTTGGGCGGCTCTGCCCGGTACAGCCGCCCCCCCAGCCGCCCCCGAAGAGAGCCTGCGAAGTGTCAAAGTCGCTTCGCCGACTCCGGTGTCGACTTCGGAGGTGGTGCTGCCGGCCACCTTCCAGCCGTGGCAGACCACGACGCTCTACGCCCGCGTCAGCGGTTACTTGACTGCCTGGCACCGCGAGCTGGGTTCCAAAGTAAAGGCCGGCGAGCTGCTGGCCCAGATTGAAACCCCCGAGCTCGACCAGGAACTGGCCGAAGGCCAGTCGCTGGCTGCTGAAGCTCGTGCGGCCGTGGTGCAAGCTCAGGCAGAACGGATCGAAGCCGAGGCCGAGCTGCGCGTGGCCCAAGCCCAACTCGCGCGAAGCCACGCCCAGATCGGCCTCTCGAAGACGCTGCTCGATCGCCGCGAGAAGCTGTTCACGCAACGGGCGGTCTCGCAGGAAGACGTCGATACCTTCCGCTCCGAAGTGGAAGCTCGCACGGCCGAAGTCGCCGCGGCCGAAGCCGACGTCGCCCGCCGACGGACCAGTCTTGATACGCGTGCCGCAATCATCGCCGCCCGCGAAGCGACCGCCCGCAGTCGCGAATCGAATGTCGAACGTCTGAAAGAGCTGCAAGCCTTTAAGAAGATCGTGGCCCGTTCGATGGTGTCGTAACCAAGCGCACGGCCGAAGTCGGCATGCTGGTCACGGCTGGCAAAGAGGCCCTGTTCGTCGTCGAAGACATGAGCCGCATCCGCGTGCAGCTGAACGTGCCGCAGACCTATGCCATGCAGACCCGCAAGGGAGCGATGGCGATGATCACGCTCCCCGAGTCAAACCTGCCCGCAGTCGAAGGCAAGATCACTCGCACGGCCGGCTCGGTCGATCCGGTGAACCGCACCATGCTGGCCGAGATCGAACTAGAGAACTCCAGCCTCGACTATCAACCTGGCAGCTACGCCAAGGTGTCGCTGTCGACTACGCAGTCCGGCAAGCAATGGACGATCCCAACCAACACCCTCTCGATGCGGATCGACGGCCCTCACGTGGCCGTGGTGAATAGCCGCGACGAGATCGAAATGAAGCCGGTGCAACTGGGCCGCGACCTGGGAAACCGCGTGGTCGTGGTCGAAGGGATCCAAGGCGATGAACGGCTGGTGGTGAATCCTGGCGATGATCTGGTGAATGGACGAAAAATCCAGGTCGGCGGCGGGAACAGGGACACGAGTGGAATTGCCAAGCGGTAGGGAGAAGATTTTGAGATTTGAGATTTGAGATGCAAAGAGGCGAAGTGGGAAGAGGCAAAGTGGGAAGTACTCATCACAACCCGAAGCGTCAGCGAGGCAGAACTGTAAGACAGGTTCCTCATTCCCGACGCTTCAGGTTCCTCATTCCCGACGCTTCAGGTTCCTCATTCCCGACGCTTCAGGTTCCTCCTCGCCGACGCTTCAGGTTCTGAAGAACATCGCTGGCTCTTCTTCATTTCAAATCTCAAATTTCAAATCTCAAATTTCAGATTCTACATCCGTACCCGCGTCCAACTGCCAGCGCACCACACCCCTCACAAGCATGACTCCCATGAACCCATCCACGCTTCACCCACTCTTGATCGCCGACAGGCCGACCGCCTCTCGTCCGTATGCCGCTCACCGCGTAAGATGGTGCGTGGCGCGGGGTAGGCGGACCCCGCTCCTTCGAGGGGCGGCATCGACTGGCACCTACCGGCACGATCATGACTGTGGACGACTCACCGCTGACACGAGCCAGCTTGCTGGTGCAGATTCGCGACGGGGCCAATCACGGCGCCTGGCAGGAGTTCATGAAACTCTACAGCCCGGTCGTGTATGGATTCGCCCGCAAACGGGGTCTGCAGGACGCCGACGCGGCCGATCTGATGCAGGACGTGATGCGTTCGGTCTCGAGCGCCATCGGCCGGCTCGATTACGACCGCAAGCAGGGCTCCTTCCGCGGCTGGTTGTTCACCATCACGCGGAACAAGGTCTTCAATTTCTTCACGGCCCGCAAGATCCGCCCGCAAGGCTCAGGCGATTCCTCGACCAATCGCATCCTCGAGGAGCAGCCCGACTCGGGCGACGGCTCGGACGAGTGGGAACTGGAATATCAAAAGCGTCTGGCGTCGCTGGCCATGGAGCGCGTCAAGCACGAGTTTCAGCCCAACACCTGGCAAGCGTTCTGGCTCACAGCGGTTGAAGGAGTCGCAGCTGCGGAAGCGGCTCGACAGGTGGGCATTTCGCCCGGCGCGGTCTACGTGGCCAAGAGCCGCATCCTGGCCCGCCTGAAAGAAGAAGTCGAGTCGATGCGCAAGCAAGAAGAGGCGTGACATGAAAACCACCACAAGCTGCCCCCCGCCCGAAGAACTGCAAAAGCTGCTGGATGGCTCCCTTTCCGGCGAGCGCCAGGTCGAGTGTACCGATCACCTGGATAGCTGCGAGTGCTGCCAGGCCAAGCTGGAACAGATCGCCACCGGAGGCTCGAAGCTCTCGGAGATCATGATCCGCCTGAACGAGAACGAGCCAATGGCCACATCGGCCTATTGGCCCGCCCTCAAGGCGCTAGGCGACGAAGGCATCTCGTCGGTGGATATTGCCGCCGGGGACATGCCGTCGGGCGACGTCGCGCCCGGCAATTCGGCAGCCGCCGATACTCCGCCCGGCGCTCAGGCGACGGGCAATCCGACGGTAGTCAAGCCGACCGTTCTCAAGTCGAGCCGGCCGCGCGATGTGCCGCTCGATTTCCTCGAGCCCGCCAGCGACAGCGCCTACCTGGGCCGCATGGCCCACTTCGATGTCATGCGCATCCTGGGCCGCGGCGGCATGGGCCTGGTTCTGGAAGCCTTCGATTCCAAGCTGCAGCGGCACGTTGCCTTGAAAGTCCTCGACCCCGAGTTCGTCGATGACGACGTCGCCCGCCAGCGATTCTGCCGCGAGGCCCGCGCCGCCGCTTCGATCACGCACGAGAACGTCGTGGCCGTGCATCAGGTGGAGCGCTCCGGCGAGGCCAAGCTACCGTATCTCGTCATGCAGCTCATCCATGGCGGTTCGCTCGAGGATCGCTTGGATGTCGAGAAGCAGTTGCCGGTGACGGAAGTGGTGCGGATCGGCATGCAGGCCGCGCATGGGCTGGCCGCCGCGCACGCGCAGGGGCTGATCCACCGCGACATCAAGCCGGGTAACATTCTGCTCGAAGCTCCCTCCGGCCGCGTCAAACTGACCGACTTCGGCCTGGCACGCGTGGCCGAAGACGTGAAGCTGACTCGCACCGGCTACGTCTCGGGCACCCCGCTCTACATGGCCCCCGAGCAGGCGATGGGCCTTCCGCCCGACCCGCGCTCCGACCTGTTCAGCCTGGGGGCAATTCTGTACGAGATGTGCGCCGGGCAGCCGCCGTTCGATGGGGATTCGCCCCTGGTGGTCCTCAAGAAGATCGCTGAAAAGAAACACCGCCCCGTGCGCGAGCTGAACCCGGCCGTGCCCGAGTGGCTCTCAACCACCATCGACCGCCTGCTGACCAAGAAGCCCGCCGACCGCATTCAAACGGCCGCCCAACTGGCCGAACTGCTGGAGTTCGAGTGGGCGTTGATGAAGACCACGTCCGAGGACGTGCCGACCATTTGCGTCGTCGAGCAGCGCCGCCAGCAGATCCGCAATCGCTGGATCGCCGCCGCGATCGGCACCGCCTTCCTCGCCGTCGGTCTGCTGGCAGGCATGTTCATGGCCGGCCCCAGCGATCCGAATGCCGTGCGCGGGACCGCCGAACCTGTGGCCGTGCTCTCCGCCAATGGGGGTGCTGCCTGGAGTGTCTCGTTCAGTCAGAACAGCAAAACCGTCGCCATGGGCGTTGAAGACGGCACCGTGCGACTGTGGGATCTGGCCACCAAGACCGTCACGTCGGCGCTCCCCGCGCATCGGGGCGTGGTCTGGAGCGCTCGCTTCGCGCCGGGCGGCGATTGGTTCGCCACCGCTGGAGACGACGGGTTGATCAAAGTCTGGAAGCCGGGCGAGTCCGACCCCTTCAAGACCTTTGCCCATCCCAATGCGGTCCGAGGGCTGGCGCTGGGTCACGACAACAAGACGCTCTACGCCGGCGGCCGCGAAGGAGGACTACGCGTCTGGTCCCTCGACGCCGAGCCAGGCGAAGACGGCAAGACGATCAAGCCCGTCATCGAGGCGCAGGTCCCCGGCGCGATCTATGCCGTGGCGATCTCTCCCCATGACGAAACGCTGGCTACCGCCGGCAGCGACAAAGTCGTCCGCCTGTGGAGCGCCAAGACCCTCTCGCCCAAGCTGCCGCTGGAAGGGCACGCCGGTCCGGTCTACGGGCTATCCTTCCACCCCGACGGCCGGCATCTGGCCTCCGTCGGCTGGGACCACACCGTTCGCATCTGGGACATCGGCAGCGGCCAGCTCCACAAATCGTGGGAAGGTCACAGCGGAGATATCTGGGGCGTGGCCTACTCGCCGGATGGCACCAAGCTGGCCACCGGCGGACACGACGGCGCGGTGAAGCTCTGGAACCCGGACACTGGCGAACTGCTGGCCACGTTCCTCGGTCACCGAACCGCCATCCACGGCGTCTCCTTCAATTCCGACGGCACCCTGCTCGGCTCCGCCGGCCGCGACGGCGCCGTGCGGGTGTGGAAGGTGGAGTAAGCCCCGCACGCCCTTGGTCCCAGGCTCTGCCTGGGACCGAGTAGCACTCGTCTCAAGGCACGCCAGCATCGCTAGCGTCCCCTCTTCCCATTTCCATCTCAAATCTCAAATTTGAAATCTCAGATTCTCCCCTCCGCGTTTCCCCTCTGTGCCTCTGTGCCTCTGTGGTTCCCTTCGTATTTCTCTTCTCTTCGCATTTCATCTGCGAAAATCTGCGTCCACCTGCGGACCAATGCCTTCCTTCGCATTTCCCTCTCAAATCTCAAATTTGAAATCTGAGATCCCCCTCTGCCAGCACTCTCGCCCTCCAAAAGCTGACGTTGACCCTCTTTCCCCCCGCCCGTATCCTGCCCGCCCGACACCTGGTCCCCGTCCGCTGCGACAACCAGGCGTTCCATCGCGCAGGCAAGGAGGGCCGGCGCGACCCCAGCCGATGCCGCTCCCACCGGTTACGCCAGCAAAGGATTGCCCGCATGACTCCCGATACCCAAGAGCTTCTCGCCACTCTCGATAGCCTCGGCCAACCCCGCGTGTTGGTCCTCGGCGATCTGATGATCGACCGCTACACCTTCGGCGACGCCGAACGGATCAGCCAGGAAGCCCCCGTCCTTGTCCTTCGCTCCGATCGCCAAGAGACTCGCCTGGGCGGTGCGGCCAGCGTCTGTCAGTTGCTCCGCGGACTGGACGCCATGGTCACCTGCGTGGGCGTCGTCGGTGGCGACTCCGACGGCAACGAGCTGCGGCAGATGCTCGATGCGGCCGGCGTCGATCAGCACGCCGTGCTCGATGACCTCAGCCGTCCCACCACGACCAAACAGCGCTACATCGGTCGGGCTCAGAACCGCCACCCGCACCAGATCCTGCGGGTCGACCGCGAGGTCCGCACGCCCGTCTCCGAAGAGATCGAGGCCTGCCTGCTCAAGCACATCGTGCAGCAACTGAAGTACCACCGCGTGCTGCTGATCTCAGACTACGGCAAGGGAGTCTGCTCCCCCAGCCTGCTCAAGAATGCCATCGGCGCCGCCTGGGCGGCCCAGGTCCCCGTGCTGGTCGACCCGATCAAGATCACCGACTACTCGCGCTACAAGGGGGCCACGCTGATCACCCCCAACCGACTCGAGACCGAGACCGCCACGGGCATCGCCGTGAAGGAAGCCAAGGACGCCTTGCGGGCCGGCGCCAAGCTGTGCCGCGAACTGGGACTGAAGGCCTCGATCGTCACACTCGATCGCGACGGCATGGCCCTGGTTCCCCCGGACGGCGGCGGCGTGGTCTATCCGACCCGTCCGCGCAGCGTCTACGACATCACCGGCGCCGGCGACATGGTGCTGGCCACCTTGGGCGTCACGGTGGCCGCGGGTGCTCCGCTGGTCGAGGCCGTGCAGTTGGCCAACGTGGCCGGTGGTCTGGAAGTGGAGCGCGTGGGCGTGGTCCCCGTGACCCGCGACGAGATCCGCCAGGACCTGGCGCAGCACTCGCAGCAGCACTCGCAAGGACGCGGCAAGGGAGGCAAGAGCGTCTCGCTCGAGCAGACCGTGCGCGAAATCGAAGCTCTCAAGAAGCAAGGCCAGAAGGTCGTCTTCACCAACGGCTGCTTCGACCTGCTGCACGTCGGACACATCACTTATCTGCAGCAGGCCGCCGCAATGGGCGATCTGCTGGTCATCGGCTTGAACAGCGATCACAGCGTCAGCCGTTTAAAGGGTCCCAGCCGTCCGATCCTGTGTCAGGCGGACCGCGCAGCCATGCTCTCGGCGCTGGCCGTGGTCGACTACGTGGTGGTCTTCGACGAGGACACCCCGCTGAATCTGATCAAACAGCTCAAGCCCGACGTGCTCGTAAAGGGCGGAGACTACCGCGCCGAGAGCATCGTGGGCCGCGAGTTCGTGGAGTCCTATGGCGGTTCGGTCGCCGTGACGGGCAAGGTGGACGGAGTCTCGACCACCAAGATCCTGAACGACGTGGCGGCCAATCATTACTTGCAGGGACCTCACACCCGTTGGCGGACCGGCGTGCAAAGCGTCGATCGCCTGGCGGGGTAAGAAGAAGTGGCGAGTGGCGAGTGGCGAGTGTGGGCCGATGCCGATTTAGCGCATCGGCCAAGCCACTCGTCCTTCAGCCCCTCGAGCCTTCCATCTGTAGGGAACGCCCTCCGTGGCGTTCCGCGAATCAGGCAGGACACTGGCTTCTTGAAGATTGTCGAAGGAGGGAAAGCCCTCCGTTGTTCCCTACAGTTCTGAACCCGTATCTAACCACTAACCACTCACCACTCCCTCCCCCACTCACCACTAGCCACTCCCTCCCCCATGCGTGTCGGCATCTTCCTACCCAACTGGATCGGCGACACGGTCATGGCGACCCCGACGCTCCGCGCGCTCGCGCGGCACTGGGGCCCGGGGACCGAGATCCTGGGCGTCATGCGCCCGGTGATGGCCGATCTGTTGGCCGGCACGCCGTGGATCACCGAACCGCTGTTCTACGATCCTCGCTCCAAGAAGCCCGAGCAGCGGACCTGGTCGGTGATCAAGAAACTGCGTCAGGCGAAGCTCGACAAAATCGTGCTGCTGACGAACAACATTCGTTCGGCCGGCATGGCCTGGCTCAGCGGCGCCCGCGAGCGGATCGGCTACGCCAAGTACGGGCGAGGACCGCTCCTCACCCGGGCCTTGGAGTATCCGCAGGTCTCGCAGGCCAAGTGCCGCGTGACTGCCTTTGCCACGGTCGACTTCTACCTGCAGTTGGCCTACGCGGCCGGTTGCTCGCCGGAGTCTCCGCGGCTGGAACTGGCTACCTCGACCACGGACGAAGCGGCCGCGCATCGCGTCTGGCAGAAGTTCGGTCTGGGCAAGAAGGTGGTGGCCTTCAACTGCAGCGGCGCGTTCGGCGCGGCCAAGCTCTGGCCGGTCGAGCACTTTGCCGCGCTGGCGAGAAAAGTCGCCACCACCACCGATCACGACGTGCTGGTGATCTGCGGTCCCAGCGAGCAGCAGATCGCCGCCGACATTGTCCGCCAGGCGGGCGTGCCGCGGGTCTACAGTCTGGCCGAAGAGAAACTCTCCATTGGCTTGAGCAAAGCCTGCGTGCGCCGCAGCCAGTTGATGGTCTCGACCGACAGTGGCCCGCGTCACTTTGCGGTCGCCTTCGGCGTACCGATCGTGGGCCTGTTCGGTCCGACTCCGCCGATCTGGGGCCGCAATCCGACCGCGCGCGAAACGCCCATGGAGCTCTCTCTCGATTGCTCCGGCTGTCATCGCCGCGTCTGCCCGCTGGGGCATCATCGCTGCATGAAGGACCTGGGCGTGGAGCCGGTCTTCGCCGCCGTGCAGGCTTGGCTGCAACCGGCCCGCAAAGCGGCAGCCTGACCACCTTGTAGGGTGGGCTGCGCCCACCACGGCGATGCGGGCCAAGCCCAGCGGGGTCCGTCGCTTTTCGATTCTCACCCACGAATGCACGGCCCTGCTGCGCACCCAAAGAAATCGCATTTTCAATGTGACAACAGACTGATATGTGTGTATACTACAGATATGATGTGGAAACACTTAAGATCCGACACAAAGGGGGCTAACAAATCCGCCCTGGGTGGCATCGTATTTCGCCTCGCCGCCCTGAAGAGCGCAACAAGGGAACCCGTGCCACGTGTCGCCCTTTCAGGGCTTGGCACCTATGGGCGGATACGCGACCCAGGGCGTTGCCCTGGGCTGATATGTTGGGCCCCTTCGGGGCGGACCCAACCCGCAATCTTGCGCGCCCTCGGTGGCTTCTGCGCCCCGAGTGGCCTCCGCGCCCCAACCCGCAAAGTTACACGGCACGGCCCTCATGGCCGCCCCCCCAACCCGCAATCTTGCGCGCCCCCGGTGGCTTCTGCGCCCCGTGTGGCCTCCGCGCCCCAACCCGCAAAGTTACACACCTCCTCTCTTCCTGCTCCCTCCCACTCCGTGGGGAGGGTTGGGGAGGGGGGCTGCGCTCGTGCGGACTCGCCCATCGCCAAAAGTTCTACACCCGAGTCCAACTCGAAAAGTTTGGTGGCCCAGCGGGTCCCGATTCATCCCCTCCCCACGGAGTGGGAGGGAGCAGGAAGAGGCGAACGTGCGTCAACCCGCAATCTTGCGCGCCCCATGTGGCTTCTGCGCCCCGTGTGGCCTCCGCGCCCCAACCCGCAAAGTTCCGTGTCACTACATTCACCAGCCAAAGGGGTCACCATGATTCACAACGCCTATGAGTATCGACTTGCGGCCGAGCGGTTGCTGACGGAGGAGCGGAGGAGCGAGGAGCAGTTCCAACAACTGCAATCCATGAGCCTCGCTCCCGAGGTCATCTCGCGGATCATGGAGTCGCTGGAAGCCTCTCGCGCCCAGTTGGCCGCCGAGGTCGACCATTACGAACGGTTGCAGGGAGGAGAAACCGTCCCCCTCGATGGCCTCGGAATTCTCGGCCGAGCCCTGGTCGCAATGCGAATCGCGCAAGGTCTTTCGCAGCAAGACCTGGCCGATCGGTTGGGGGTCGATCGCACCACGATTTCACATAGCGAGCGCCACGAATATCGCGGCATCACCCTCGAGCGTGCCGCGAGGCTGCTCGCCGCACTTGGCGTCGCGTTGAAACTGGAAGCCACCTTCCCGTCGACCGCCGCGGCCGCCTAGCTCTCCTGCTTCCCTCACCCTCAATCTTTAACATCTTGCCCCATCACGCCTTCCAAGATTCCGCGCGGGGTCCTGGAATCGCAGCTAGCATCCGCTTAGAATCACCAGCCCTGCAACGCCAATAGGCCAATGGTTTGGCCAACGCTCGCGTCGGCGTTTCGACGCGAGCATCCCCCGCGGTGCGAACCACGCACCCGTCTCCGCCAGGATCGGTGGGCAAGCAGCCAGGTAAAGGTCCGGGCGGCGCCGCGTAAGCGTCTCCGTCCGGCAACCCTCCCGTGCGCGGATGCGCACCTGCAAAAGGAAAGCCGGCCCACCTCCCCTCGCACTGCGAACGGACTCGGCCCGGCGAAACCAAAAGGATTGCACCGAATGGATCGTGGATTGAGCCGGGAGCCGGCTGCGGAAGATGCTGTGGATTCGTCCGAAAAATTCCTCAACCAGTGGACCAGTCTGGTCAGCACCACCAACTGGGAAAAGGGACGGATCATCTGTGAGTGGCGCGAGGCCCTGAAGGCCGGCGGCGCCCGTACCAAACAATTCTCGGACGAAGTCTGGAGCCAGCAGGTCGGCAACGTGACCGCCCAGCACGTCGGCCGGCTGCGTCGCGTCTACGAGCGCTTCGGCACGAGCCGCGACAGCTATGCCGGGCTCTTCTGGAGCCATTTTCAAGCGGCGCTCGAATGGAGCGACGCCGAGATGTGGCTCGAAGGAGCTGTACAGACCACCTGGTCGGTCGCCCAGATGCGCCGCAAGCGCTGGGAGACGTTGGGCAATGTCGACGAGCCTGAGCCGAGCGACGTCGATATTATCTCGGCCGAAGTGGACGAAGACGGCCCGACGGCGGAAGAGTCGGCCAGCATGGAGGCCGGCGACGACGCCCCCGGCAAGAACCGCAGCACCAGCGTTCGCGACCTGGACGACGCCAACGCCGCGCTCGATGAATCGGACGAGGAGTCCGAGGAAGCGAGCGACGCCGAAGGTTCGTACGACGACGATGCATCGGCCGAGAAGCCGGCCTCGGTCCGCCCGTTCGACAATCTGCCCGACATGCCCGAGGACCTGGCCGAAGCGTTCGAGAGTTTCAAGCTCGGCATCCTGCGGCACAAGCTGGCCGGTTGGACGGAGATTGGCCGCGACGACATGCTGGCCACGCTCGACGCGCTGAAGCAGTTGGTGACGGCGCCGTAGCATCGGAGCGACCCCGGAGGGGTCTCAGCGATTAGCCGGTGGTAAGCGAAGCGACACCACCGGTTGTCGTTGGTAGAGCCCCCTCGACCCCCGAGGGGTCGTAGCCGTCTAGGTTCTAACGATCCTTCGAACCTTGCGGGGCAGGCACCAAGGCCCTTTGGTGTGGCTTCGCTTGCCACCGACACGGTTACCGCGCTCGATAGGCTGCGACCCCTTCGGGGTCGCTGGGGATTCTCGATCGACAACCGGTGGTGTCGCTTCGCTTACCACCGGCTAATCGCTGAGACCCCACCGGGGTCGAAGCATGGAAAACGCGTGCCGAAATCTGCAAAAACGGCAGTTTCTGCCGTCATTTTGGCAGTTTCTCGTTTTTCGTGCGGCGCACTTCTTGGCCGCCAGCACTCCCTGGCGCCGTTCAAAAATCCTTGTCCCTCACGGGTTTTTGCGCGTGCGTGCCCCGCCGACGAATCACTTCGCGCGATTGGCACGCGGCTTGCTTTTCGTGCCCACACAACAACGCGGTTCGCTGCCTCACAGGGCCCGTGGGGCAGATTCAATCACAACAGGTTCCGGTTTCATTCACCCGAATCTCTCATCAAAGACGGAGAACTTGCCATGAACTCGAAGACTTGCTCGCCTCGCTTCGCCTTCTCGCTCCCCAACGGACTTGCCGCCCAGCAGGAAATGGATCGCTGGTTCCAACGCGTCTTCGGCGAACAGCCGGCGCAGGCCGAGGCCAAGAGCGCGTGGGCCGCGCCCACCGCGCTGTGGGAGGATGAACAGGCCTTCCATGTCGACATCGATCTGCCGGGCGTGGCCGCCGACGGGGTCGATCTGGTCGTACACGAAGGGAAGCTCAAGATTTCCTACGAACGCAAGCCGCTCGAGAACGTACGCATCTGGCACGAGGAACGCCGGTACGGCAAGTTCGAGCGGGTCGTGACACTGGCCGACACGATTGATCCCGAGTCGATTCAGGCCGAGATGAAGGACGGGCAGTTGAAGATCGCCTTCAGCAAGAAGCCCGAGGCGCAGCCCAAGAAGGTCGTTGTGAAGGTCAGCTAAGTCGAGAGTGCAAAATCGCTCGGCAGATGTCCGCCTGTTCCGATTCGCTGCGGCAATGTCCGCAGTGAGTCGGGCACTTCGCGGAAGGACACCATCTGCCATGTTCCACCAGGCCCGCGAACCCCTTTCGGTTCGCGGGCTTGTTTTATTGCAGCCCGAAGACCACGCCGAATCCCGGTCGCTCGAAGAGTATTCCCTCACCTCAACGCATCAATTGGCGTGCATGCGTCACCGCGGGCCGCTAGAATACTCTCACTTCATCACGATCGATCGGGGAGCTTCCCATGCGACTTCGCCCTGCCTGTTTGCCGACTATCGCTCTCTTCGCGTTCGCGCTCTGTGTTTCCGCGCCGCAAACCGTCTGGGCCGATCCGCCGGGGATCTCGTACATCTTTCCGGCCGGCGGACAGCGCGGCACGACGGTCAAGTTCCGCGTCGGCGGACTCTGCCTGCACGGCGAATGCCCGCTGGAGATGCTCGGCCCGGGCGTGAAGGCCAGCGAGCAGCTTCGCCAGGTGGATACGACCTGGTTCGAAGGGCCGGTGATTCCACAGCCGGCCTCGCAGCAGAAAGAGGATTATCCCAAGGACTACGGCGCTCAGGTCGAGATCGCCGCCGACGCGCCGCTGGGGCTGCGAGGCTGGCGGGTCTGGACCTCGCAAGGGGCCACGCCCAGTTTGAAGTTCGTGATCGGCGAACTGCCGGAGATCGTCGAGAGCGAATCCGAGGCAAAGCCCGCCCATGTTCCGGTCACGCTGCCCGTGACGATCAATGGGCGGATCTTTCCGCGCGAAGAGATCGACACCTGGTCGTTCGAGGCCAAGGCCGGCACGTCGATCCATCTGGCGGTCGACGCCGCGCGGCTGGGCTCGCCGCTGGATGCGCGACTTGAAGTGCTCGATCCCAAGGGGAATCGCGTGGCCGAGAGCGAGCCGGTCTCGGCCGGCGTCGATCCGCAGCTTAGCTTTACCGCAGCCAGCGACGGTCGCTACCAGGTCCGCATCCACGATCTGGAGTTCGAGGGCTTGCAGCACTACATCTATCGCCTGTCGATCACCACCGGCCCGCGGATTGATTGGGTCTGGCCGCTGGGGGGCAAAGTCGGCACGCCGGTGACCTTCGAGTTGGGCAAAGTCTCCAAGGCCGAGTTCACCCTCCCTGCCAACGCTGGCGAGGTTGCTCACCGTTTCGCCATCGAAGGCCAGCCGGCCAATCCGGTCTGGCTTGAAGTCGACACATTGGCCGAGCATCTTGAAACAGAGCCCGCCAACGACAAGGTCGAAGGGCTGACCCCCATCGCATTGCCGGCCGTGCTGAACGGCCGCATCGGCACACGTGGCGACATTGATCACTGGATGTTCGAGGCCAAAAAGGGGGACGACTGGGAGCTGGATCTGCGCGGGGCGCGGCTCGGTTCTCCGCTCGACGGTGTGCTTACGTTGCTAGGCCCCGACGGCAAAGAGATCGCCCGCTCCGATGACATCCCCGGCTCGACCGATGCCTTTCTCAAATTCAAAGCGCCGGCTGATGGTCTGTATGTGGCCCGCGTGGCCGAACAGTTCGGCTCGCGTGGCGGGCCCGACTACGGCTACCGTCTGCGGGTCGATCGCCCCGGCACACCCGACTTCGACGTGACCTTGGCCAGCGACGCAGTGACCGTCGAACGAGGCAAAGAGTTCAAGCTGAAAGTCGATGTCCGCCGCCGCGGAGGCTTCGATGGCGAGATCGCCCTGGAGCTTGAAGGGCTGCCGGCCGGCGTCACCGTGACCGGCAACAAGATCCCGGCCAAGCAACTGCAGACGCAGATCGGCTTCAAGGCCGAAGCGGCGGCAGCGATCACTTCGGCCCGCGTCACCCTGAAGGGAACCGCCGAGATCGCCGGCCAGAAAGTCGCCCGCACAGCCAGCCTGCCGCTGGGCCGCGGCGAACTGCCGATCGACACGCTGCGCGTCGCCGTGGCGCTGCCGACACCGTTCAAAGTGGTCGGCAGTTTCAGCACGGTCTACGCGCCGCGCGGGGCGGTCCATGTGCGGCACTACAAGATCGAACGAGGCGGCTTTGAAGGCCCGCTGACCGTCAGCCTGGCCGACCGTCAGGGGCGGCATCTGCAAGGAGTCACCGGCCCGACGATCACCGTCCCCCCTGGGACCAGCGAGTTCGACTATCCGGTCTATCTCCCACCGTACATGGAGATCGGCCGCACCAGCCGCTCGTGCCTGATGGCCATCGGCGAAGTCGAAGAGCAAGGCACGAAACACAAAGTCAGCTACAGCTCAAACGCGCAGAACGACCAGATCATCATCCTGGTCGATCCAGGCCCGCTCAGTCTGACCGTCGATCGCAACAGCCTGCTGGCTTCGCCTGGCGCAACGGCCGAGGTGATCGTGCGGATGGAACGAGCCCGCGGGCTGGCCCTGCCCGTCACTCTGGAACTGGTCGCCCCGGGCAAACCGCCGGGCATCGTGGCCGAACCGGTCGTAGTGCCGGCCGATCAGAATCAGGGGACCTTCCGTGTGAAGTTCAGCGAGCCGCTGCCGTCGGGCAAGCTTTCGGTCCTGCTGCGTGCCACGGCCATGGACAAAGGGCACCCTGTCGTGGCAGAACTGCCGCTTGAGATCGTGCCGGCAAAGTAGCCGTGATGTAACGTACTGTCCTCGCTCAAACCGACCCCGGAGGGGTCACAGCGATTAGCCGGGGGTAAGCGAAGCGACACCCCCGGGATGCATCGTGGAGAACGCGTCCGACCCTGAAGGGGTCGCAGCCTATCGTCGGACCGGAGATGTATGCTTTGACCCCTCTGGGGTCAGGATGGAATTCGTACTCGCGAACCGGGGGTGTCGCTTCGCTTACCCCCGGCTAATCGCTAGGACCCCTCCGGGGTCGACGGAGCCAATGCTCACCGCGCTGGAACATCACACTCTGTCCTCCCAACAAAACTAAAGAACTACAGCCCTCTACCCTCAAAACTCCCTCGACGAGCTTACGCATGAAGATCCTCGCGCAACGGACCTGCTCCCTGGCCTTACTTCTCGCCCTTTCATGCATGGCGATTCCCGCTTTGGCTCAATCCAGTACCGAGGGGAAAACCTATCCCGCGCTCAAGAAGGGGAAGATTCACCGGCTTGATCCGCGGTTCGACAAGCTCGTTCCCAAGGAAGCCGTCATCGAACAGTTGTCCGAGGGCTTCGCGTGGTCCGAAGGTCCCGTGTGGGTCCAAGGGGGAGGCTATCTGCTGTTCTCCGATATCCCGCGCAACGAGATCCTGAAGTGGAAGGAAGGCGAAGGGATCACCCGCTTCCTGCGGCCGGCCGGCTACACCGGCGATGGCGAGTACGGCATGGAGCCCGGCACCAACGGGCTGGCGCTCGACTCGGCCGACGCCCTGGTGGCCTGCGAACACGGCAACCGGCGGATCTCGCGGCTCGACAAGTCGGGCGTCTTCAAGACCACGCTGGCCGACAAGTACGATGGCAAGCGATTCAACAGCCCCAACGATCTCACCTATCGCGCCAACGGCGACCTCTACTTCACCGATCCGCCCTACGGCTTGCCCAAGAACTTTGATGATCCGCGTCGCGAGCTGCCTTACTGCGGAGTCTATCGTCTGGCCAGCGACGGCAAGGTGACGCTGCTGACGGAGAAGATGACTCGCCCGAACGGCCTTGCCTTTAGCCCGGACCAGAAGACGCTGTATGTGGCGCAATCGGATCCCAAGGCGGCCTTGTGGATGAAGTACGCAGTCAAAGAAGACGGCACGTTGGACGAAGGGAAGCTCTTCTACGACGCCACGTCGCTGGTCGGCCCCATTCACAAGGGCCTGCCCGACGGCTTGAAAGTCGACGCCGAAGGGAACCTGTTTGCCACCGGGCCGGGCGGAGTACTGGTCTTCGCCCCGGATGCCACGTTGATCGGCCGCATCGAGACCGGCGAGAACACCGCCAATGTGGCCTGGGGAAACGATGGCGCCGCGCTTTACATCACGGCCGACATGTTCCTTTGCCGTGTGAAGACGTCGACCAAAGGGGCGGGTTGGAAGGCCAAGTAATAAGCCACTGGTCCATGACGGTTGGGCGGGCGCTCGCACACGTCGACCCCGGAGGGGTCCCAGCGACTAGCCGGTGGTAAGCGAAGCGCCACCACCGGTCCACGGGTCCGAAATTCACCTGACCCCGGAGGGGTCAAAGCCGGCACCCAGGGGCATGTAGGCTGCGACCCCTCCGGGGTCGGATGGGTTCCTTGCGATCGAGTTCCGGTGGTGGCGCTTCGCTTACCACCGGCTAATCGCTGGGACCCCTCCGGGGTCGACATGTGCGAGCGCCCACCTTACGCGTCGCGGCGGCGCAGCTCGGTAGACGAGATGTCCTCGCGGAAGTCGGCTTCGGCAACGCCAGTGCACAAGCTGCGCAGCGCCGCCGGCAGTACCAACGCGTCCAGCGTTTCAAAGCGCTGCTCGGTTTGCCGGCCAAAGACCAGAAACCGACAGCCGGCGCCGGCGATCTCGGCGATGGCCCGGTCGCGCGCGGCCGGATCGCCGCCGTAGTAGCGGGGCTCGCCGATGCGCGTGATCGTGTCGGCCCCCACGACAAAGGTCACGCCCGGGAAGAGCCGCGACTTCTCGACAAAGGTCGGAGCCCGCGTCAGCCAGACGACATGATCGGCGGAAAAGAGCGCCAGCCGGGCGGCCATCTCGGTGAAATCCAGCGACGGCTTGTCGACGTTTGTCACCGAGAGCTCGCAGTCGACTGGGCCAGCCAGCAGACGTTCGGCCACTTCGTGCATTCCATCGTGCCCCTCGTGCCGCGGATTGAAAGCACCCGGAAAGAGCCCTCGCATCGCGCGCGGCCGGGCATCAAGCGGCCCCGACTCCGTCCCCCGATGCCACACTGCCGAGACCGCGCCCGACAGCAACCCCTGCCAAGCCGGACGGGCGTTGGTCCGCACCACTTCGATCCGTTCGCCCGGCAGCAGCCCCAGCTCCAGGCGTTCCTCGATTCCGGACACTTCGGCGACTACGTTCAGCATCCAGCGCGCGACCAGCTCTTCCTCTGCCTTGCGCGTCCGTTGGTCCTTGACCAGATCGAGCGACTGGGTCTCGGTGAACTGGGCCGTCTGCACAGCCAGATGAGCCCGATGCGGTCCTCGCTTCTTTCGGTCGCTGGCCAGGCTGCAGGTGCAGCCGACGCCGGCCACCGGCGAGTCGGCGGCCACGGGCGCATCGGCAAGGAGGGGCTCGGCCTCGGCCAGCCGTAGCCCGCGCCGGTAGCCGGCCATGGCCATCAGTCGAGCCGTGCGCAGCGAGCAGAAGCTCTCGGGCCGCGCCCCCAGCCACTCGACCAGCGCGGCCGACGCGTACGGAACCGTGGCCTCAAGCACGGTGCGCGACGCACCCGGCACGGTAAGCAGATGGCTAAAGGCAGCGCTCCCTCCGCCGGTCGCCGCAAGGACGAAGCGGTGCGGGGTGTCGTGCAGCCGGCGGATGAAGGGTTCCAGATCCATGCAAGCAGTCTTCGCTGCCTGCACCTTGCGGGTCAAGAGGAGGACCGGCATGCTGGAGATGTTCCCTGGCGTCCGCTAGATTCGTGTCTTGATCCAATTGCGATCCCGTTGCGCAGCAACGGAGCGATATTGAAACCTCAATCGCCCTGCGCGAGGAGTTGCCGCCATGCTTCGTCCCTTCCTCTGGCTGTCCTGCTCGCTGGTCTGCCTGCTGGCCGCAACCGACATTTCCGCTCAGGACAAGAAGGCCGAGAAAGCCCCGGCGGCGACCGAAAGGGCGGCGCTCGAAAAGAAGTTCGAGGAGACCATGTCGGGCGCCGTGCTGGTTGGCAGCTTTACGGTCGCCGGCAAAGACAACGGTCCTCCCAAGACCGACCGCTATACGATCGTCAAGGCCTCGAAGCTGCAGGGAGACACCTGGCTGTTCCTGGCCCGCATCGAATACGGCAACAAGGACATCACGGTCCCGATCCCGATCGAAGTGAAATGGGCGGGCGACACCCCGGTCATCTCACTTTCCGATCTGACGATTCCCAAGATGGGGACCTTCACCTCGCGGGTCATGGTCTACCGCAATCAATACGCCGGGACCTGGCAGCACGACGATCACGGCGGGCACATGTGGGGCCGGATTGAGCGGGCCCAGGAGAAGGACCTGAAGGGGGCCGAAGAAGCGGCCAAGAATCCCAAGGGCTACGAAGAAGAGAAGAAGGTGGAGAAGAAAGAGCCGGAGAAGAAGTAGGTGCTACCGCTGTAGGGAACGCTCCGTCGGCGCTGTAGGGAACGCCCTCCGTGGCGTTCCGTGAAGTGGCAGCGGTTTTCCATCTTCGCGGACCGCCACGGAGGGCGTTCCCTACAGCGCCCGCGCGAACTTCTCAATCGGCAGCACTAGCGCGAGGCCAGCGCCGCCACCAACGCAGCGGCCGTCTCGACCCGCAGAATCCGCGGGCCCAGATCCAGCGGCAGCCAGCCGTGCTCCAAGGCCAGCCGGACCTCGTCGTCGTCAAAACCCCCTTCGGGACCGATGGCCACGATGACGTCTCCGGTTGCGGGCAGCGGAGTCGGCGGCGCCCCTTCCGCGGCCGGGTGAGCCAGGAACCGTTGGCCTTGCTCAGCCGAGAGCGGCGCGAACGCTCGCCAGTCGGTCCCTTCGGCGATCTCCATCAGCCGATTTCGCCCGCATTGCTTCGAGGCCTCGATCACGGCTCGCCGCAGCCGCTCGACCGCCGACTCGGTCGGCTTGGCCACGCCGCGCCGGGTCTCCAGCGGTACCAGCCGCGCCACGCCCAACTCCACCAGTTTCTCTACCAGGTACCGCTGGCGGTCTCCCTTGGGCAGGGCTACGGCCAGCGTCAATCGCCGGGGAAGTTCGCGGTCGACCTCGCGCTGCGACTCGATTCGCAGCTCGACCTGCTTCGAGCTGACCGCTTCGATGGTGGCTTGGAACTCAACGCCGGTCCCGTCGAACAGCGTGATCGCCTCGCCGGGCTTGGCCCGCATCACCCGGGCCAAGTGGTGAGCCTCGTCGCCGTCGAGTTTGACGAGCGAACCCTGAATCGGCAATGCGGAGAAATAGCGAGGGGCCAACGGAGGACTCGTGCGCAAGGGGAAGGGGCGATTCCTGGTCAGCATGGTAACCGGCCGGCCGGCGGCGGCAAAAGTGGCGCGACGTCATGCACCCGGGAGCGGGGGCAAATGAAGCAGCACCAGCAGTCTCCCCCAATCCGCAGTGAGCGAGACGACAGGTGTGATCGCAGGATTCTTGAAAAGGCCGCCCGGGCTAGCGACGCGAATGACCAAGGGGGGCGACATCGCGAAATGAAAAGGACTCCCCTTCAGCATCGTCTTGGCTTGTCCGGCAATCACATTCGCGAACTCGCCCACCACGTCGTCCACGATCTCGTCCGTCAATCGGGTCCCTGCGGGGAGGTAACGGGCCGCCAGAAGCATCGCCGATTCCACGGGTAGCACCAGCGTCATCATTCCCGGCCCCTGCCGCACCAGATGAATGGTGGCCGACACGATCGGTTCGGCAAGCGACGCTTCCGTGGAGAGGTGATCCCCGCCGTCGATAGCTCCCTCCGCCTGGACCAACTCCTGCAGGGTCGTAAGCACCGCCGAAGTGAAGGCATCAACCACTTCCTGCGGCAAGATGGCACTGTCTTTGGGTGAACTCATCGGGCAACCCTGACCTGTATGGAAGCGAATAGATTACGAGGGTTTCAAACGGTAGAAGCCCGACTTCAGGTTCTCGACCCGGCTGTACGAATCACTCAGATTCAAGGTGGTTTCCGCCCCCCCGAGCATCAAGTAGCCGTCCTTACTCAGAACGCGCGTCACGCGATCCAGAATGGCCCGCTTCACTCCATTGTCGAAGTAGATCATCACATTGCGCAGCATCACGAGGTCCCATGTCGGCATCGAGGGCCATGGCTGCGCAAGATTGATCGGCGAGAAGTTCACAGCGCTACGGATGCGCTCGTCGAGCTGCCAGAAGGCCCCTTCCTGCCGGAACCACTTGAGCAGCAGCGGGGTGGGCAATCCCCGATTCACTTCAATCTGCGAGTAGCGGCCCAGCCGGCAACGCTCCAGCATGCCCCGCGAGATATCGGTCGCCGACAGATGGACCTGCCATCCGCTCAGTTCCGGAAAGTGCTCTCGCAACAGGATCGCCAGGGAATAGGGTTCCTGACCACTCGCACTGGCGGCGCACCAGATGTTCAGTCGCCGCTGCGGACGACGACGTTCCATAAGCTCGGGCAGGACCGTCTTCCGCAAGGTCTCGAAGGGGTGGATGTCGCGAAAGAACGAGGTCTCGGTCGTGACCATCGCTTCTACGATCTCGTTGATCAAGTTGCGGTCCGGCGAGTTTCGCAGCCGATCGATCAACGGGGCAATGCCCGACAGACCGTACTTCTGAACTAGCGGCGCGAGTCGAGCCTTGATGAGGTACTCCTTGCCCGGCTCCAGGACCAGCGCGCAGTTCTCGAGCAACAGTCTGGCGACCAGGGTGAAGTCGGCCGGCGAAACGGTCGTCTCATCCACGGCCGATTCCTATGCGGCGAATGATTTCGCGGGCGAGCAGTGGCAGCGGCAGCACCTTGTCGGCCAGCCCCGCGCGCGCCACAAAACCCGGCATCCCCCAGACCACGCTCGTCAATTCGTCCTGGGTCAGGATCTGACCGCCGGCTGCGCGAATCGCCTCGCAGCCCCGCAGTCCATCCTGCCCCATTCCGGTCAGAACAACGGCCAGGCAGTTCGCCCCGCAGGCCTTGGCCGCCGAGCGAAACAGCGGATCGACCGCCGGGCGACACGAGTTCTCGGGCGCATCCTGATGCACCCGGGTTACCAGCCGCGTTCCCTGACGAACGACCTCCAGGTGATAGTCGCCGGGGGCCATCCAGGCCTTGCCGGGCGTGAGCTCGACCCCGGAGGCGGCCTCAACCGTCGGGATCTCGGAGTTTTTCGATAGCCGCTCGGACAAGAGCCGCGTGAACATCGGCGGCATGTGCTGAACGACCACGATCGGCACCGGAAAATCAGGAGGCAGGGCGAGGAAGATCTCGGCCAGGGCATTGGGCCCTCCCGTCGATGCGCCAATTGCCAGCAGATCGATCCGACTAGAAGCGACCGGCGCACGCACTGATCCAGCCGGCGCGGGTGGCCGGAGATCGCCCGTCGACTTCGAGCCCGAAGTCAAAGTCGGTGATTTCTTCGCACATAGCGCGCGGATGGCTGGGATCAGTTCCTGTCGCAGGATCTTACGGGACTCCTCGATCCCGCCTGGTCCGCCCGGCTTGGCGAAGAAGTCCGATGCGCCCAGCGACAGCGCTTCGAGCGTTGCCGCCGCCCCCAGTTCGGTAAGGGCACTGAACATGATCACGGGCGTAAAGGGATGGCTCTTCTGAATCTGCGCCAGCGCCGCCAGTCCGTCCATGTCGGGCATCTCGACGTCCAGAATGACCAGGTCCGGCGTCAGTTGAGACATCTTGGCCACTGCAATCCGACCCGTGGAGGCCGTGCCTGCGACCTCCAGATCGGGCTGCGCGGTGAGCTCCTCCGTGAGGATTCGCCGCACGACGACCGAGTCGTCGACAACGAGGACGCGAATCTTTTCCATACGCTAGTCCTCGAATGCATCCAGCAGGGTGAGCTTGGCCATCAGCACTTCCGGCGTAAATGGCTTCATCACGTATTCGTTGGCTCCTGCATTCATCGCCCGCTCGACCTGTTCACTCTCCGTCTCGGTCGTCACCATCACGATCCGCAGCCGATCCCAGGTCGCGTCTTTTCGGACCGCCTGAATGAACTCCAGACCATCCATGACAGGCATGTTCCAATCGACCAGCACCAGCGAGATGTCCGGGTGAGCACGGAGTTGGTCGAGCCCGTCCTGGCCATGACCGGCCTCGACGACGTCGTAGCCCTGCTCGCGAAGGATATTGCCCACCAGCAGGCGCACCGCACGGGAGTCGTCGATTACCAAAGCTTGCATCAAAGGGGCATCCAGCTTGCACGTGAGATCCAGAAACAGCGATCCGACCGCATCACAATTTGGCCACCAGACGCTGCAACTCGACGGCCATGCGGGCCAGTTCGTCGGCCGAGTTCTTGGTATTGGCGGCCCCTTCCGTGGTGCTCTCTGCCGCCTGAGCAACGCCCAGCATGTTCTGGGCGATGTCGCTGCTCCCCAGCGCCGCTTCGCTGACGTTACGGCTGATCTCGGCCGTGGTGGCGGTCTGCTCTTCCACGGCGCTGGCGATCGTGCTCTGGATGTCGTTGATCCGGCTGATGATGACGCCGATCTGTGCGATGGCTTCGACCGCGCTTTTGGTGTCGGTCTGGATCGCTTCAATCTTGCGGCCGATGTCGTCGGTGGCTTTGGCCGTCTGCTTGGCCAGTTCTTTAACCTCGTTGGCCACGACGGCAAAGCCCTTGCCCGCCTCGCCTGCTCGGGCCGCTTCGATGGTCGCGTTCAACGCCAGCAGATTGGTTTGCTGGGCGATCGTGGTAATCACCTTGATAACATTGCCGATCTCGGCGCTGCTTTCCCCTAGCTTCGTGACGGTGGCATTGGTCTTCTCAGCCACTTTAACGGCCGACGTCGCCACCCGGGCGGCCTCGTTGGCATTCTTGGCGATCTCGCGGATGCTGGCCCCCATCTCTTCCGTGGCGGTGGCTACGGTCCCCACGTTGCGGCTCACCTGTTCCGCTGCGGCCGAAACCACACTGGCCTGCGCGGCGGTCTCTTCCGAGTTGGAAGCCATTTGCTGGCTGACCGAGGTCAGCTCGTGGGCCGCGCTGGCCAACGATTGCACGGTCTGCTCCAGGGCCGCTTCCACCTGCTTCAGTTGTGTGATGTCGGTTGCAAACTTCACGACCTTGAACGGCCGGCCGGCGTGATCGAGGATCGGGAAGTACGAACCCTGGATCCAGACCTCGCGGCCCCCTTTGCCCAGCCGCTTGAAGCGGCCCGTCTGTTGCCGCCCGGCGGCCAGATCCTGCCAGAACTGCCGATACTCGGCGCTGGCCGCATAGCCAGGTTCCACGAACATGCTGTGATGATGCCCCTGGATCTCATCCAGACGATAGCCCATCGGCTCCAGGAAATTCTCGTTGGCGCTGCAAATGACGCCGTCGAGACTGAACTCGATCACCGCCTGGACGCGGCTCATGGCGGCCACCTGGCCATGGTAGTCGGCGTTTCGTCGGCGCGTCTCGGTCACATCCGTGGCGTATTTGACCACTTTGAAGGGCTTGCCCGTCTTGTCGACGATGGGGCTATAGACGCCGTGAACATAGATCTCGCGGCCCCCCTTGGCGATCCGGCGGAACTCGCCGACGACGCACTCGCCTCGATTCAGGCGCTGCCAAAGGTCGCGATACTCGGCGCTGCTTCGCAAAGTGTCGTCGACCAGCAGGCTGTGGTGCCGACCCTTGAGCTCCTCCGCGGTGTAGCCCACGGTCTTCAGGAAGTTCTCGTTGGCATGGGTAATCGTGCCGTCCATATCGAACTCGATCACCGCCTGCGACCGCTGGATGGCGGCGATTTGACCGGCGTAGTCGAACTCGAGCCGCTGCTGATAGGTCACGTCATCCCAGGCAACCACGTAGCCCTGCGGCTCGGCGCCAGGACCGGGAATGCTGTTGATTCTGGCCCGCAGGGTGATGCCGCCAAAAGCGAACTCGGTCTCGTAGGGCAGGGCCTTGGGGTCAGCCAGGATCCGTTCCACACGGCGGGCATCTTTGTGAAAGGCATGGATCGAGGCTCCCAGCATGTCGTCGACTTCGATGTCGAAGACGCGCCGGATCTCGTCGGCAATCTTGAGCAAAGTCTGATGGCCGCGTTCGTTGATGAATACCAGCTTGAATCGCGCATCGGCGATAAAGACGTTCGTCTGCAGGCTCTCCAGCGCCGCCGCGGCCATCTTCAGCCAGGCGCTGGCGGCGGTCTTGCTCGCGGCCGACGCGGTGGTCTTGGTCGTGGCCGACACGCTGCGCGTGGTCCGTTTCTTGGTGCTCATATAGGCTTGTGATATACGGGTGGTTGCGAGGAAGTGGCGTTTGTAGGGTAGGGCCGAATGCGTCACGAAGGACGCGGCCGAGGCACGGACACGGTCAGTTCAGGATCAAGAACCAGCAGCAATCGGTCCGTCAGTTTGTAGGCGCCTTGGATCAGGTCGCGGGCCGTTCCTTGCAGGGTTTCTGGGGGAAGCTCGAACTGCTCTTCGTTCACTTCCAGGACGTCCCCGACATCATCCACCAGCAAGCTCACGGCCCCGTCGTCAGTCTGGACGACCACGTTCACCGGCTCGCAGTCCGAGACCCGTTCGGGCAACTCCAGACGGCGGCGCAGATCAATGGCCGTGACAATCTGCCCCCGCAGGTTGATCAGCCCCCGCACCATGGGATGTGCCAGCGGAACGTGTGTCATGATCTGCTGACGGATGACTTCCTGCACGCGCAGCACATCCAGCCCGAAGCATTGATCGTTCAGGTAAAAGGTGCAGTACTGACGGTGGGCAGACATCGCGGTCGTTTCTGCGTTGTTCAGGTCGTACATAAATGAAACGGATTCACGGACGCTCAGACAGTCGGCATGGGCACGTCGACCGGCGATTCTCGGACAAGCGCCGCCACATCGACGAACTCGGTCACTTTGCCCTGCACCACGGCCGTGAAGAGGACGCCAGGCCGCGTGGCGCGACAACGTGCCGACACGGGCTCGTGTACGATGTCCAGAATGCGGCCCACCACCAGACCCACCCGTTGCTGGTCCCCGGCATAGACCACCACCGACACGGACTCGGGCGGGTCGTCCCCCAAATCTTCCGACGCGGCTCGCCGGGGAGAGAGCCTGTGCGCAGCGGCCCCCTCGGCGTGGCTCATACGATCGAGTTCGCCGGCAACGTCGATCAGCGACAGAATCTCGCCGCGATACTGCACCACTTGTCCCGAACCAATGCTTTCCAGCGCAGCACGCGGGATGACTTCAAGTCGGGCAACGCGCGCCAACGGGATCGCCATCTGTCCACCGACATCCGAGGAAAACAAAAGCAGCGATTCGATCTCGAGGGCCGGCGGGGCGTCGACGGATTCTTTCTCGCCCAGCCCCCGGCCCTTGGTCACGGTGATGACATTGGCCTTCTGGGCGATTCCCAGAACATCAAGAATCAGCGCCACGCGTCCGTCGCCCATGATGGCCGCCCCCGAGAAGACCACGATCCCCTTGAGCTGCTTCTGCAGCGGTTTGACGACGATCTCTTCGGTGTCCCGGATGGCATCCACGACCAGGCCGAACTGCCGGTCGTCGGCTTGCAGCACGACAATGCTCAGGCCTTGCTCCGGGTTGCGGGTAGCCTGCAGCTCGAGCTGCTCCGACAGAAAAACCACCGGCAGCAAGTTGCCACGCAGGCGATAGACCGGCGTCCCCTGCATCCACTCGATTCCGAGCGCGGCCCGATCGGGTTCGAGCCAGACGAGTTCCAGCAGACTGACCTGGGGAATCGCGTATCGCTCCCCTCCGCTGACGACGATCAGGGCCGGAATGATGGCCAGCGTCAGCGGAATCTTGGTGCGAATCGTGGTCCCTTGCCCCGGGGTGCTCTCGATATCGACCGTGCCGCCGATCTTCTCGATGTTGGTGCGGACCACATCCATGCCGACCCCGCGCCCCGAGAACTGCGTGACACGATCGGCGGTCGAAAAACCCGGCAGTAAGATCAACCGCAGCAGCTCGTGACGCGACATGCGGGCGGCCGTTTCAGGCGTAATGAGCTTGGCGTCGATCGCCTTGTCGCGCACGCGGGTCACGTCGACGCCGGCCCCGTCGTCGCTGATCTCGATAACGACCTTGCCTCCTTCATGAAAGGCCAGCATCCGCAGACGTCCTTCGCTCGGCTTGCCCCGCGACGCGCGGACCTCGGGGCTTTCGATGCCGTGATCCACGGCGTTGCGGACCATGTGCGTCAGCGGATCTCGAATCGCTTCGATCAGTGTCTTGTCGAGCTCGGTCTCCTGCCCCTCCATCTCGAAGCGAACCTGCTTACCGCAGGCAACTGCCAGATCGCGGACCACGCGGGGGAATTTGCTCCATACATTGCCGATGGCCTGCATGCGGGTCTTCATCACGCTGGCTTGCAGGTCGGCAGTCAGCAAGTTGAGTCGCTGCACCGCCCCCAGGAAGCCGCGGTCCTCGTGTGCCTCGCTGTATTGCAGAATTTGATTTCTCGCCAGCACCAACTCACCCACCAGCGTCATCAGCTTGTCGAGCAGGCCCACGTCAACCCGAATGCTGGTGTCAGAAACGCTGCCCCCCGCCCGGAGTTCGGCGGGCTCAACAACAGAGGACTCGCGCGGGGCCGTTGCAGGAGGAAGCGAAGCGACCGGCCACGGTGCAGGGGGAACCGTTGCGGCGGCCAATGCAGGCGGAACCACGGCGGCCGGAGCCGGCGCAGGAAACACGGTGGGCGGAGCAGGAAACACGGCCACAGGGGAAGTGTCGACGACAGGTTTCGCGGCAGGCCCTGCGAGTGTCGGCGGATTGGGCGGAGGGAGCGTGGCGTCGAAGAGCGGCTTTTGAACCGGGCCCGCCAGCATTGCGGGACGCGCATCCGTCTTTGCGGTCATCAGATTGAGATCGGCCACCGGCTCCGCAATAGGCTCCCTGAGATCGAGCTTGGCCGACGCTGGGCTGGCGCTTACCGATGGGCCCAACGTTTCGCCACCGCTCTGGCCTCCCGTTTCGCGAAGCCGATTCAACTCGGCCGTGATCGCCGAGTAATCGCCCGCCCCCTCTCCGCCCGAAGTCTCGATGCTGCTCAGCATCTCGCGCACGGCATCCACCATCCGCAGCAGCGCGGTGGCGATGGCAGGATTGAAACGAAGTTCGCCCGCCCGCAGCCGACTCAGGAGACTCTCGGCCGAATGGGCCAGGGCCTGCAGCTTGACCAGCCCGATGAAGCCGGCCGTACCCTTGATGCTGTGCAGTGTCCGAAAGACCTGGGCGAGCGTGCTCTTTTCACCAGGATTCTTTTCGAGCTTGATCAGATCCGTATCGAGGATCGCCAGATTCTCCTGCGTTTCCAGCAGAAACTCTCGCAGGATTTCGTTCATCGACATGGATGGTTTCCGCGCGCCGCGTGCAGCAACGGGCTGATTCTGAAAGCCCTCCTGGGAACGCCGTCTTCAAGTCCCCCGGCATCCGCCGGAAGCAGTTCAAAAGAGCTTGTCCAAAAGGGGGCCCACGACCATCGGCGCAAAGCTCTTCTCCAGTATAGCTACAACTCCCAGCTGCCGGACTTCGTCGAGCTTTTTGGGATCCGTTTCGGTGGTGACCATCACAATCGGCAGAGCAGCGGTCTTGGGGTTTTGCTTAAAGTAACTCACCAGCGCCCGGCCGTCCATTAACGGCATGTTGTAGTCGGTCACGACCAGATCAAAGGTTTCTTGCACTGCCACGGCGATGGCATGCGCGCCGTCGGCCACTTCGGTGAACTGCGAAAAACCCAGCCCTTCCAGCACCGAGCGCATGTGCATCCGCGCCGTGCTGCTGTCGTCGACCACCAGCACTCGTTTTCGGCTGCGAGCGGTTGCCATCGCCTGGGCCGGGTTCGTTCCCCCCGTCACCAGATTCACCGCTTCGCCCAGCTGCTGCGCTGTGAAGGGCTTGGCAAGCAGTTTCACCCGGCTCAATCTGCTGAGCGTGGCCGACTGCCCCTCTTCCGATTCGCTAGTGACCAGAATGAAGCCCGGAGCGCTGGCCCCGAACTCGGCCTGGATCTGCTGTGCCAGCTCAATGCCACTGCTGTCTGACAAGTGCATGGCAGAAACCACCACGCGCGGCTGGAGTTTGCGAACCGCCTCGATCGCCTCGCCGGCGGATGCCGCGGCCCCTGCCATCGGCAGGGACTGCTCTTGCAGGTACATCTTGATGATCGAGGCCTGCGATCGCGAAGGCTCGACCACCAGGATACTCGACGGGGGTGGATTGGGCGGGAGCACGATCGTCTGATCCGGCACCTGCATGAGCGAGATCGTGGAATCCGCCCGCGGCTCGACCGGAGCGGCCGGCTTAACCGCGGCCGCCGGGACGGGGGCCAATGTTCGAGCGATCGCTTCAAGTTCGCTCACTACCTCGGCCATCTGCTGGACGCGATTCTCGGGCCGCTTGGCCAGCATGCGGACGATCAAGTCATCGAGCGCCGGCGGAGAGTCCGGCCGCACGGCACTTAGCTTGGGAATCTCCTCTTCGCGATGCTTGAGGAGGATCGACATGATGGTGGGTGCCACGTAGGGCGGCTTGCCCGTCAGCAGAAAATAGAGCGTGCAGCCCAAGCTGTAGATATCGGCCCGATGATCGATCTTGGACGCATCGATCGCCTGTTCCGGCGGCATGTACGAGGCCGTCCCCATCATGGTGCCCGTCATGGTCATGTCCGCGCCAGGGGCAGAACCTTGATGCCCATGAGCCAGCCGGGCCAATCCCAGATCGATCACTTTTAGATTCCCCTGCTCGTCGCGCAGCAGGTTATGCGGCTTGATGTCGCGGTGAATGATCTCCTGCGAGTGGGCATAACCCAGCCCACGTGCAACTTGGATGATGGAGTCGATCGCCTTGGCCAGCGTAAACGGGCCTTCCCGCTCGACGCTGGCGGCCAGGTCGCGGCCGCTCACATACTCCATCACCAGGAAATGGCCGATCTCGGCCTCGTCGGCGTCGTAGGCCATCACGATGTTGGGGTGTCCCAGCCTCGCCACCGTTTCGACCTCGCGCTGGAAGCGGAGGACAAAGTCCACATTCTTCGACAGGCTGGCCGAGAGGACCTTGAGCGCGACCACACGCTTCATGCGGCGATGACGGGCTTTGAAGACCGTCCCCATCGCGCCGGCCCCCAAATGGTCGAGGAGATCGTAGTTCCCCAGACGGAGCGATTCCTCGCGCCCTTCGGTTACCGCCGATAGCTGGAACGCGGTCAGTAGGCCCCCCGCGACCAGCAGTTTGCCCAACTCCGCGGCGCTCCCCTGGGCGTTGGCTTCCGCCGGTTTCAGATCCGCGGCAGAAACCAGTCCCAAGGCGCCCAGGGTGCGAGCCAGTTTGTCGCAAGCCTCGGTCGGCGCAGGGTCGGCGGGCTCCCCCGCAACATCGCCGAGCCGAATCTTCATGTTGATTTCCCTGTCGACCACTGGCCCGCAAAGGCTGTAGAGCGTGTGGCTCCACGCTACTCCCAAACCGCTACGCCGTCAATTTATGGAACGACGCCCCCAACCGCCTTGTCGCGAGCGTTCGCCATGCCCTGGGCTGACCACCGTGATCCGCTACAATCGGAAGGCATGGCCGACGGGCCAAGCGAACCTTCGCCCTGCGGGGCCACTGGAATCTTGCCTGCCATGTCCGATCCTATTCGCCTGCTTCCGCCTCGCTTTCTGTTCCACTTTGCACTCCCCTGCTTGTACCGTGCCGAGCTTTGGACCGCGGCTGGCGTGCAACTGCCCGATGAGCATCGGCTGACCAGCATTGCTGAGCTGGAAGAAGGTCCGCAGTTCGCCGAGGTCCGCACCGCCTGGAACGAGAAGGGCCTGGCCTTCACCCTGCGAACCACCGGCAAGCGCAAGCCGCCTTGGTGCCGTGAAGGTCGCATCGGCGAGAGCGATGGCCTGAACGTGTTCATCGACACCCGGCCTTCACAAAAAATTCACCGAGCCAGCCGCTTCTGCCATCACTTTGCCTTTCTCCCCTCGGGATCCGAGCGCAACGCCGCGGCACCCGTGGCCGGCCAGTTGCTGATCAATCGGGCCAAGGAGCAGGCGGACCCCGCGCCGCAGAGGCTGCTGCACGTAAGGTCCGAGCCTCGCGTCGACGGCTACGTGCTGGAGTGCTTCATCGAGGCGCGGGCCCTGACCGGCTTTAATCCCGAAGAGAATCCGCAGTTGGGCTTCACCTATCTGGTGACCGACAGCGAACTGGGAAAGCAGACGTTCTCGATCGGCAACGAGTTCCCCTTCCGCGAGGATCCAAGCCTGTGGGGCATGTTGGATCTGGTGCGGTAGGAGGCGCCGGACGCGTAAAGGTAGCAGGCACACTCCGTGTGCCGTCCGCCTTATTGTGGTGCGGGCGTCCCGCCTGCTGGAACATCGATCCCACTTCAAGGCAGGCGGGACGCCTGCACCACAGTGGGCGGACGGCCCACGGAGAGGCAGTGATTCTTTCTTCACCTTCTCCACTAGCCCGACGCGCCAGCTGGCGCGTCGGGCATGTGTTGTTTTCCGACGCACCACAATCGGGCGGACGGCACACTCCGTGTGCCTGCTACTATAAATACCTTGCCATCCCTGGATTCCAAGCGGGCCCGACGTTAAAACATGGGTACCCAGTCAGGGGCTGGGCAACCGGTTCACTTCTCCCACAGCTAGGGCTCTCTCATGCGGAAATCTCCCGCGCGTCTCGTGCTCTCTGTCGCCCATCTTTATTTCTTGACTAGCGGGCTATGCCTGGCCACGGCCGCTGCCCAGGCGGTCGATCCCCCCAAGGCCGAAACCCCAGTCAAAGAAACGCCGAAGGAAGGATCGACTCCACTCGATGCGGACGCGCTGGCGGCTGCCGTGGGCGAAGCGCTCGAGATCGAGATGAAGAGCGGCACGGTCATCAAGCAGGCCAAGCTCATCGAGCTCATTCTGGACACCAAGAAAAACGAGCTCCGCTCCCTCTCCGTCACGCCGGCCGATACCGGGGTCAAGCGGCTCATCACACTGTCCGGCGTTCGCAAGATCGCGTTGGGCGACAAGGTGCTGTACGAACTGCCAGGGGACGGCAAGCCCAAGGCCGCCGGTAAGCTGAGCAAAGAGGAGAAAGACAAGGCCGCGGCAGAAGCCGAAGCCCGTCGCAAAGAGGAATGGCTGGAGCGTCTGAAGGTCCGCGGCATCCCCCCTTGGCCCGAGCTGACCGACGAAGACCAGAAGGAAGCCCTGGAGAAGCAGAAGGAGTTCCGCGACAAGATCGTCAAGGCGTTCCCCGGCATGCAGAACGCCGAGACGCAGCACTTTCTGTTCACCACCAACATCCCCATCCCGCAGATGGAGCCGTACGTCGCCAGTCTCGACAAGATGTACGACATGATGTGCAAGCTGTACCGCGTCAAGCCAGGGACCAAGATGTTCCGCGGCAAGGCCCTGATCGTAGCCTTCCTCGAGAAAGCCGACTTCGCCCGCTTCGAGGCCGAGATGATGCAGCATGACGCCGGCAACGCCTATGGCCTGTGTCATCAGAAGGGGGACGGCACGGTGGTGGTGAGCTGCTACCGCGGTGATCGGCCCGACGAGTTCGGCCACATGCTGGTTCACGAGACCAGCCACGGCTTCATCTTCCGCTACAAAACGCCCGCCCGGGTTCCTTCGTGGGTCAATGAAGGGATGGCCGACTACATCGGCGCCATCATCGTTCCCGGTTCGCGCTCGATGGCGTTGGGCGAGAAGCAGGCGCACACCCGCATGGTCGAGACTCGCAGCCTGGGCGGCTTGATGTCGCAGAACGGCAGAATCGAACCCTGGCAGTACGGGGCCTCGTCGAGTCTGAACCGCTTCCTGGTCGGCACCAATCAAAAGGCCTACATCGAGTTCATTGAAGCGATGAAGGAAGGGGTTCCCTGGGAAGAGGCCCTGGAGAAGCACTACGGCGGCAAGTCGGCCGAGTTGATCTCGGCCTACGGCAAGGCGATCGGCATTCCGGATCTCAAGCCCTAACAGGCGGGCGGGTGCCTCTAACGCGGCAGCTTGCGAACGGCCGACACCGCGTAGTAGCGGACGTTGGCGTCCGGATCATTGCGAGCCAGCAATTCCAGCGTGGGTCGAGCCGATTCGGCCGGTTCGCCGATCTCGCCGAGCGAGAAGGCTGCCCCGTAACGGACGTGCGCATCGCGGCTGGCCAGCGAAGCCGTGAGCGGCGCAACCGCGGGAGCCCCGAAGAGAATCAGGGCCTGTCCCGCCGCGGCGCGGATCGGTTCGCGATCGGCGCCAAGCTTGGCGACCAACGGAGGAATCGCCGTCTCGCCCAGCAAGGGGAGCGCCTCTGCGGCGGCCTGCCGCACTTCTTCGTCGCTGTCCGACAGCGCCGCCAGGAGTGGCTCGAGCGTCTTGCCAGCCGCCGACTCTCCCCATCCTGCAGCCACCAGGATCGCCTGCTGCCGGACGCCGGACGATTCGTCCTTGATGCCGGCCAGGATCAAATCGCTTTCGCTCGGTGTGGGACTGATCTGGCCCAGCGACCACAGCGCGACCGCCCGGGTCCGCGGGTCGGGGCTTTCCACGGCATCGGCCAATTGGGCCCGGCCTTCCATGCCCAGGTGCAACAGATAGTTGGCCGCCTGGACCTGCGTCCGCATGTCGTCGTGCGCCAGGAAACGGACCAGCACTTGGGCCGAGTCGTTCGGACCGGGCTGCAGCTCCGCTTGCGTCCCCCCGTCGGTTGCCGCGAGCGATGCGGCCGGAGCCGTTCGGGAGCGGGGCGGAGGAGTGAAGGGGATATACTGGCTCGGTCCGCGCTCGCCCCGAATGACGTCAATGAAGACCGGATCCTTGCCCGATGCAGAGGGAACCTGCACCGTGGAGAGGACCGCTCTGGGGACATCAATAAAGCCCGCAGTGGGTATTCCGCCCGACGACGGCGGGGATTGGGGAGCATACGGAACGGGCACAGGGACGGGTACGGGAACGGGGTACGGCACTCCGAAGCCCCAGGGAACCGAGATGCCGCAAGGGCGATTCGGCGGGCAGATTCCGCCCGGTCGACCGGGAGGGATGCCCATCTGGGGAGGTCGCGAAGTCGCCGTGATCAGACCAGGAGTGCCACCAATCGGATTGGGAAGTTGCCCGTGCGCTGACGAAGGCAACAACGCCCAACCGGCGATGAGTGCGACGAAACCGGACATGGAGCGAGACATAAGCTCCCCTTTCAGGATGTGCCCGACCGCTGGGTCAGGTTGTCGATGAATTATAGGGGGCCCGCGTGGTCCGGTCGAGGGACCAGTCGATTTCGCCAGGAGCGGCGAAAAGGTCCGCTGTTCGAACGGTTGATCCAACGAGACGACACACCCGTTTGGCGAGGTGCCGCGGGCCGCTTTCCGTTGCCCCGCCCCATCCCTTTACGATAGAACCACCCTGCATGGACGACTTCGGAGACAAATCACGCGACGACTTCGGCGAGCCCGCATTGGCCGGAAGATACGTCGTGGACGATTCCTCCCCCACGCGGCTGGCGATCGTCTGGAGCGGCCCGCCCCCGTATCTCAAACTGCGCCTGGCCGCGGTGCTTCCGCTCCTGGCGGTACTCGTGGGCGTGTCGGTCTGGGGCGCCGGTGAGTGGCAAGCGCTGCAAGGTGCGCCGCTGGACGTCGCCGGCATGGCCTTCGTCGGCTTGGGCGGGGTCATGCTCCTGTTGTTCGTGACGATTCTGGGCTCCCTCCTGGCATCGTTTGTCGGCTACTGGCGCGAACTCGCCTGGGACGGCGCCGAGCAGCGGTTCACCGCCCGCCGACGTGGCTGGTTGATCTGGGGCAATCAGAAAGTCTCCGTTCCGATAGCCTCTCGCGCACAGTTCGAGCTGGAACTAGGACGCGAAACCAGCAAGTCGCTGCCGATCAAGTTCCGCACCGAAACACCCGCGCAAGCCGCCGAGTTCGAGTCGCACGCGTTTGACATCACGCTTCCCGAGATCACGCGCCGCAATCAGGCCCTTGAGTTGCTGCTGAAGATCAGCCGTGCCTTCGGCGCCAAAGGCTATGTGATCGATCACGACGAGTCCCGCAGGGCATCGCTCCGCATCATCGTGGAAGGGGACCCGCTTCTAGCTCCGCGGGAACAGAGAGAAGAAGACGAACTTGACGAAGAGGAAGAGGAATGGGACGAGGAGGCAGAGGGAGACGATGACGACGACGTTGAAGAAGACGACGACGACTACGACGACGATGAAGACTATGTGACGAAGCTGCCCACGGTCTATTCCATCCCAGGGCCGGGTCAAGCTGCGCCCATGGCGCTCTCCGGCCGCGATGGCACTACAGGCGTCTATCTCCGAGGCCGACCGGCGTACGATCCCGAGACGACCGAGATCGATTTCGAGAAGCTCGCAAAGCGCATGGAGCAAACCCAGGTCGCCAACTGGCGGTTGGGCGAAGAAGTGACGCTCGTCCGGCCTGATCCTCCCAAGTTCGTCTATCCCGTGGCGATGGTGTTTGCGGCGCTCGCCGGCGGGGCGATCGGCTACTGGCCGTTGCATGGAGTGCTGGCGATCGTGCTGGGCCTGACGCTGGGAGCCAGCAAGCTCTCGGCCTGGGGAGTCGCGATCGGCACAGGCGTTTTCGCGGGCGCGCTGGGGGGCATCCTGGCCTATAACCGCTTCCGTCGCCGACAGATCACCCTGCACTGGGGCCGTCGGCAGATCGTCGAGACCATCGGCGAGACCGTCCGCGAGTGGCCGCTGTCCGACGTGCGCGGAGTGATCTTCACCGCCAAGTCGCATCGCGATCACGACTCCGACAGCACCAGCAGCATCTCGCGCACCAGTTACGGGGGCCGCCTCGATCTGGTCCTGGCCGACGAGCGCGAAGTGCTGCTGCTGGAAACCGATCGCTGGGAGAACGAACTATCGGACGTCGGCCGACTGTTGGCCCCGCTGGGGCACAACCTGGCCGAACAGCTGGGCGTTCCCTATCGAATCGATGACGAAGGAGGCGCCACCGAAGGGACCGATCGGCAAGGCTGGCTGCAGTTCTCGGTCCTACAGTACGGCCTACTGTCGCTGATCTTGGCGGGAGCGATGGGTGGACTCCTCTACTCCGGCGCGGGCAACGCTCGCTTTGCCGAGGCCCGGGAGAAGATCCGGCGGGCGGGGGCCGACGTGATCTTGAGCGGTTACACAGGGCCTGGCAACCGGGTGGTTCTGAAGGACTATTCTGGCGTTCGCTTCGCCGAAGGAACGCCCGACTCCTCGTTGGCTGGTCTGCGCTCCGCGTTCGCGCAGGTCCCGGACCTGGGCGTCGACTTGGAGAAGTGTCCGGTCACGGACGCCGCCATGGTGGAGCTGGCCAACCTTCCCAACCTGATGATACTGGATCTGAGCGAGACGCAGGTCACCGACATCGGTCTGACCACACTAGGGGATCTGCCCGGCCTGGTCTTTATCGATCTGACACTGACGATGATCACCGATGAAGGGCTGGCGCAGCTCGCTCGCATGCAGGGGCTCAAGTTCATCTACTTGCCGCTGACCTTTCGAGTGACCGACACCGGCATCGACCATCTGCATGCGCTCAAGAACCTGGAGGTAGTCATCCTGCCAGCGCAGATCTCGGACGAGTGCGCCGCGCGGCTCAAGGAAGCCCGGCCCAAGGTGCACATCATTCAAGCCGGGAAGCCCGGGAATTGAGGCGGCACGCCCCCTCATGCCCCCCGGTTTTCATGTAACCTTTCGCTCCAGCCGGCAAAAGTCTTATGTGAGAGCGACATAGCTCGTGCATCCCCTTGCCGGGTCTGCCGTTCCCCACCTAGTCGGGTTTGCTGGCAGTTGTGCGATCAGGCTTTTTGCGGCCGGCCCGTGGCTGTCCCAAGGGGCTTAACCTGTGATCCTGCAACGGTCGGCTGTTTGTCCTGATCGGGCGGACTTTGCCACGTCGGATCCTCGGGGGAAGATCCGTCGGCCGCAAGGCTTGCCAAATCCAAGGGGCGCTTGGAACATGCATCGCAATGGGGCCTGGCCGGCAAGGCCAGCCGCTCCATTGGATTACTACCAAGTTGCCCTCCTGGGGTGTATTCTGGACCAGCGAAACTGACCTGACGCGTGGCGGAGGACGGACCCAGCGGTGCAAGAGCAAGCCCTCATTGAACGAGCGCAACGGGGCGATCGGGCCGCGTTTGAGGAAATCGTGGAGCGCCATCAGGGGGCGATCTTCGGTTACCTGCGTGCCCGCTTGCTTCAACCGACCGATGCCGAAGACCTGACCCAGGAGGTCTTCATGCGGTGCTATCAGGGATGGGCACGGTTCGACGCTTCGAACCTGATTCGCCCTTGGCTGATTGGCATCGCCCGCAACCTGCTGCGCGAGCATTCCCGCAAGGTGAAGCGTCGCAAAGAGGTAGCCTGGACCGAACTGTGTCTGGAACTGGAAGACATGCTTCCTCCGGACGAACGAACCTACGAAGACGTCATTTCCCATTTGCCGCGCTGTCTGGAATCGTTGGGCGACAGCGCCAAGCAAGCGTTGAATCTGCGCTACTCGGCCAAGCTCCGCCTGGCCGATATCGGCGAGAAACTGAAACGGAGCGAAGGAGCCGTCAAGCTCCTGATGTTCCGAGCCCGGCAGGCCTTGAAAAACTGCCTCGACGGCAAGCTCGATAAGATGCCCCATGACTGAACAAGAACTCATCGAACTGGTCAATCAGAAGACCCCGGACGAACTCTCCGTCGAAGAGATGGAGCAGATCCGCGAAGGGATCTCCAGCTCGCACATGCTGCGCGAGGCCTTGGCGGAGTCGTTGAAGGTCGAGACCGGCCTGAACGAATCGCTGGGCAAGATCGAAGTTTCGGTCGATAAGATTCTGCTGGCCGCAGGGGCCGCTGGCGCCGGCGCCATGCTGGCCGCCCCCGCTCCGTTGGCCCCGGTGATTCTGAACTGGGGCGTAGGTTCGGCGATTGTGGCCGTGCTGTCGAGCGTGCTGGTCGTGGCCGTCGTGGCTCCTCCTCCGCCCGCCGACAAGGTCGACCCGACCAAGAACGTCGTGGTCGAGCCGGAGAAAGCGCCCCCCTTCGATCCGGACTCGATCCCCGGTCCGAGCATTGGCGATCCGGCGCATCCGGTCGACACCTCGAAGGACCCCAACGATCCGACCAAGGCCGACGACAAGACCGACCCAGCGAAGAAAGAAGCACGCACGGGAAAGAACACCCCGATCCAGTTGGCGGCCGGCGATCCCAGCGCCGCCAACAAGGTGTCGGGCGAAGCCGCGGCCTTGCGCAACGTGTCGGCCTCGGCTCGCGCGGCCGACGAGGCCTGGGAACAGGCGGCTCCCAAGCGCCCTTTCGCCGAGACCGCGCTCGATGACTTCACTTCGACGTCGGGCACCGACTTTGGCGGCGGCAACACCGGCGGCAAGAATCCCGACAAGATGCTGGCCGAACTCTTCTCTCCCTTTCCTGGCAAAGATGGCCGCGTCTCGACGCAGGCCGACGGCAACCGCTTCTACTGGGGCGTGATGGAGAACTGGCTTAAGTTTCAGCCCAAGTGGCGCAAGAACGCCGTGCTGAAGCTGGCCATGTTCCAGGAGAACGGCGTCCGGCTGCATTTCTGGAACGGTAAGCAGGGCGTATCGCTCTTCTACTATCCGCACGTCCTTTCCTGGGCGGCTTACGGCACCACCCGCAAGGGGACCGAACCCGAGCCGGCCACGCTCGCCCTATGGGATGTCGACGACGATCGCTATCGCCGCACCGCGATCGGCTCCGTCGAGATCCGACATCAGGATGGGCAGTTGCTGGTCTCGCGTGGGGACACGCTGCTGCTGTCGGCTCCGATGAAAGAGCCCCCCGCCGAGATCTACTTCGAGGGCCGTGCCGTACTGCGCGGCATCAGCTTCTTCCATGGCGCACCCTTTCCGACCGAGCCCGAGAATCCGCTGCCACTGGTGTGGCGCTCAGCATCTCCTGCCCGCATGCAGGCTAGCAAAGACATCCCCACCGGCGCGCAGGTCAAGCTGAACGATGATGGCAGCGTCGATCTGTCGAGTTCCAAAACGCAGACGCAGGCCTGGATCGCCTGGCCGGTTCCCGAATCGGGGCTGACCGAGATCGTGTTTCAGGTCGAAGGGGCGAAGCCCGGCGCCGGCGTCTTTCTGGGGGACGCCCGCGGCAAGCCGCTCTACCAGGTCGGCTTCCTGCGCGAATCGAACACCAAGAATCTGACCGTCGGCTGGCTGCAGCCAACCGAGCGCCGATTGGACGCCTGGCACGAGATCCGCGAGCGCGTCGTCCCTTGGGCGGCATCCACGCCCGGCGCGAAGCAGTGGATCCGCATCGTGGTCGGCCATGGCACGGCCAAGCTTTGGACCAGCGGAGACGGCGTCCATTGGGGCCGTGCGGTCGAGCCATTCCGCGTCGATCCTCAGCGTACGGATGTGAAGGGCGCCTACGCGCAGGCGGGCATCTACTGTCAGGCAGGGGATGGGCCCTCTGCCATCAAGTTGCGCCTGATCGAGATCCGCCGCTTCGAAGCGCTGGCTTCGCTCGCCCCGGCCGAACTGCGCAGCAAAGCGCCGGCCTTGGGGATCTTCAACTCCACGTCGGAGTGGCTCCGCGAAGTGCTGGCCTCGTGCCCGCCGGGAGTCGCTTCCGCCGATTGGCAAAAGGCATGTGCCGTGCGCACGCTGGCGGGTGGTGCTCCGCCCGCTTTGGCTCGCGGCATTCTGCTGGGCCTGTTGAGCGAAGGAATGAAGGCCAATCTGCCCGCCGCCAAGCGGCTCCAGATGCTGGACGAAGCGATGCTGCTGGCCGACACCTGGGAACCTGCCCAGGGGCTGATCTACGCGCGGCTGTATGAACAACTGGGGCAGGTCCTGGTCCGCGAGGGAGATTTGCGACCTTACACCCAAGTGGGCCGGGCACTGATCGAATCGCCGCTCTGGGTCCAGGGGGATCTCCCCACCATGCCCGAGTCGCTGGTCCGCGCCGAAGTGCTGGGCGGAACCTACGCAGGTCGCGCTGCCGATGTCTACGACGTCTGCCAGCGGATCCGCTTCTGGAGCCAAAGCCGCCCCTACGCAGGGCCTCCCCCCGGTCGCGAGGAATCGCTGAAGCTGGCCGAATGGGCCGGCGCGTGGTCGCTGGCTCATTGGACCGACAAGCTGAAGGAACGCCCTGCGATCGAGAGCGCGCTGCCGCCTAACTTCCGGCATCCGCTGGTCGAGCAGCTCAGCAAAGAAGGCTTCAACATTCTGGCCGAGTTCGAAGCGGCGCTGGCGGGCGATTCATTTCAAGACGCCTGTCAGATCATCACGTCGTCCAGCACGTTGGGCGCCTTGGGCCTGCTCCCCGACGGCAAGGATGCTCAGCTTTTGGTGTCGCTTCCTAACGCAGTCGCCTTGGCCATGCGTGAATCGCCCGGCTTGAAGCGGACGATGCAGGATCAGTTCGGCAAAGTCGGCATGCTGCGGGTGAAGCAGGCCATGTCGGAAGGGAGCGCGCTCGATGTGCAGGCGGCCACCGTCCAGTTCTATGGCACCGACGCCGCGGCCGAGGCCCATCTCTGGCTGGGAGACCGCGCCCTGGCTGCTGGCGATTTCCCGCATGCGATCGGTCACTACCAGCATCTGCTGACCAGCGGCATCGGCATCGCCGGACGACAAAGCCAGATCGCGGCACGTGTCCGTCTGGCCGGCGCCTTGCTGGGTCGCGATGTGGGCCAACCGCTCGCCGAGAGTATCGATCTGGCCGGCACGACACTTTCGCCCGCCGATTTCGAGGCCCTGGTAACCGATCTACGAGTCAGCCGCGCCTTGCCAGGTTCCGCCGGCGCATCGGCCGTGGCCGGCGAGTCCTCGGCGCAAGGCCAAGGCCAGGCTCCCCCGCCCGCTCGATTTGAAACGAAGAGTTGGGGCCGCTTCGCCGGCATGCAAGGCGGGGGAACTCCTGCCATGCGCTCCGGCGATTGGGCCGGGCAGCAGTTGGCGACCGTTGTCGCCAGCCACTACCTGTACGTCTCGAACCGCTATGAAGTCTCCTGCATCGATCTGAACAACGGCCAGGCCAAGTGGAGCCGCAACGTCGGCAATCCCGGCAACGTGACCGACGCGCCGGGCATGGCCATGACACCGGTCCTGGTGGGCGATCGCCTGCTGCTCCGTTGGATCGGCAAGAGTGGTCCTGAAATCGTGGCGCTGGACCGAAAGAACGGCAACACCCTGTGGACCGGCCGCAATCTGGGGGCCGTCCTCTGTGATCCCATCGTCGTGCAGGACCAGATCCATCTGCTCACCGCCGGCGATCCGCAAAATCGGGTGATGCAGGTCAACTTTGTCACGCTCGAACTTCGCAATGGGCAGCTTGTCACGCAGACTCCGCTGGCCCAGTTCCGCGACGCCTGGAATCGGCAGATCCCCTGCCAGGCCGTGTTGGTCGATAACCGCATTATCGCCACGCTCGGGGGAACCGTCCTCAGCGTCGATCTGCTCGGGCATCCGCAATGGCTCCGCCGGCAGACGATGATTCCACAACTGCAGGACTATCGCTGGTCCGAACAATGTCAGGATCCGCCCGTCGTTTCGCGTGGGCAGGTCTTTGCCACGCAGCTTGGCGTGCGCGAGATCACCTGCCTCGATCTGGAGACGGGCCGCCTTCGCTGGGAACGGGCCATTCCGCAACTCGTCCGCCTGACCGGTCTGGTCGACGGCCGGCTGATCGTCCGCACCGCCGCCGGTATCGAGGCGTTGAGCGCCAAAGATGGTACGACCCTATGGCAGAGCGAACAGCCCAACCTGCTGGTCGCGCAACTGCTCCCTTCGGGAAAGGCCGACGACAAGGCAGGCCGCGACATCCTGGTCGCCTGCTCCGAACCGGCCGATATGGAACAGCAATCGCGCGTTCGGCTGACCTGGATCGACCCTGCCACCGGCGGAGAAACCGCCCGGCGTCCGCTGGGCGAGCTGCTGCATAAGTTTCCGCGTTTCGGACCGCTGGTGGCCCACGAGAATCGCCTGTTCGGCTTCTTCCGACGCGGAAGCGAGCCGGGCAACGAGATATTCGAGCTGACCGCCGAGAGCGAGTTGCCCCATCTCTCCGCTCAGGAACTCGCCGCGCAGCGCACCTTGCCGGCGGGCTGGCGTCGCGAGCTCTTTCCGCAGATTCGTGAAGCAGCGGTCGATCTGTTTCCTGGTTGGGAGCTGATTGAAGGGCACGACGACAAGCAGGCGGGTTATCGCAAAGAGTGGCAGGGAGTCAAAGACGTCTTCGTCTGCGGCGCCGAGCCCGGCCGCGGCGTCGCCTTCGCCCGGCAAGTCACGATCCCCGCGGGCAGCAAGGCCCGCCTGGCGCTGAAGGTCGGGCACGACACGGCCGACAAGTGGTCGGTCGATGTCCGCGTCGGAACGACCACGCTCTCGACGCAGAAGCTCGAGATCGAGTCGAGCCAAGGGGGCTGGAAGGAATGGCAGGTCGACCTGACCCCTTACGCCGGCAAGACGGTCTGGCTGATCGTCGAGCAGCGGGGAAACCAGACGGGCCGGGTGATCTCGTACTGGAAGCAGCTCGAGATCGTGAACTAGCCCGTTTGTGGTGCAGGCGCGTAAGGTAGCAGGCACACTCCGTGTGCCGTCCGCCTCATTGTGGTGCAGGCGTCCCGCCTGCCTTGAAGTGGGACCGATGTTCCAGCAGGCAGGACAGCCTC
>Ga0335397_10000071_pt1 | contig 105014 bp, 90 predicted proteins | sample MAT04_FD_205740 | JGI IMG/M metagenome (GOLD analysis project Ga0335397, IMG submission 205740) | Freshwater microbial communities from Lake Fryxell liftoff mats and glacier meltwater in Antarctica - MAT-04 (spades assembly) (version 2) ...
ATCGCCTTCGGCTGCCGTTGCCGGAATTCGGCGTATCGCCTTCGGCTGCCGTTGCCGGAATTCGGCGTATCGCCTTCGGCTGCCGTTGCCGGAATTCGGCGTATCGCCTTCGGCTGCCGTTGCCGGAATTCGGCGTATCGCCTTCGGCTGCCGTTGCCGGATTCGGCGTTGACCCTCCTTGGCTAACCTGCTAGGTCGCTCACCCCAGCGCCCCTTGCGAACGATGCCCAGGGCGCGGTGGATTGCAATGCCGACAGCGACCCGAGGGTCGACCGGCGATTCGCAGCAGGCCCAGGCGGCTTCGCCCGTGGCCCCCAGCGAATGGACACTCGGAGACCTCTGTGGACACCGTCCTTCTCATCCTGTTCGTGCTCGTGTGCTTCATGCTCACGCTGGTGATCCTCCTCCAGCCCGGCAAGGGCGGCGGCATGGGTGCCCTCGGTGGTGGCGGCCCATCCGGCGGCGTGTTCGGCTCGCGCGGCGCGGTGCCTTTCCTGTCGAAGATGACCGTGTGGCTGGGCGTGAGCTTCGCCGTGCTGGTGCTCATCCTCGCCCGTATGAACGCCGACCCGACCCGGATCGAGGACACCACGGGTGGCCCAGCGGTCGGTGGCACCGACGCGACCACGACCAGTGAAGATGCTGGCGCCGCGCCTGCTCCCGATGCTGGTGCCGCAGCACCCGCTCCGACCCCGGCCCCTGCGCCGGCAGCGCCCGCTCCGACCCCGTCCGAGCCGACCCCGGCGCCCGCCCCCGCGCCGACTCCCACCCCCGCGCCGTCGCCCGCGCCCGCGACCCCGGGCAACCCGTAAGTGATTTAGTGTCCCATTGCTCGACGCAAAAAAGTCGAGCAATGGGACACAAAAAACGATTGACGGTGCCGCGCCTCTGCCCTAGAAGACGCGTCACCAGCAGGCCCGAAGCGAAAGTGGCGGAATTGGTAGACGCGCTAGTTTGAGGGGCTAGTGGGCGCAAGCTCGTGCGGGTTCAAGTCCCGCCTTTCGCACCAAGTGATGATGGAAATGAAGAGCCCCGCCCACCCGGCGGGGCTTTTTTTTTGATGGCCTCGTGGGGCCAGCATGCAAGCAGGCGAGTTGGTTCGTCTTCGACTCACCGAACGTCGCCCGCTCGACATCCTGGCTCTCGCACTCGGTACTACCAGGACAACCACGGACCAAGGCAGCGCGATGATGAGCCGCATCCTGATGAGCCTCGCCGGTGCGATGCTGCTCACGGCGTGCGCCGTACCGGGTCCCGACGTCGTGCTCGAGCAGGCTGTCAGTGCCGCCCGTGATGGCGATCGCGAGGCCTTCCTCGAGTGCTTCACGCCGCGCTCACGCGCCATCCTCGAGACCTGGTGGCGCGCGACCGACGCGCACAACCCACCGCTTGGCGCGCTCGGCGCAGAGGACGTGCGGCTCCTCTCGATTCGCCTCGTGCCGAGCCGCGACTTCCAACCCGAACGCGCGATCCTGTCGCTCGAAGAAGGCTCCGACGCAACGCGGGTGGTCGCCCATCGCATGGGCGGCATGTGGCGCCTCGACCTCATCGACAGCCAGCGCTCCGACACCGGTGGCGGCGATCGCTAGTGCCACGACCAGTCTCGGCACTGTGCTTGTTGCGTTGGCGCCTCAGCTGCGCTTTTCCGATCCCCATTGCCCTGCTAGGGTGCCGAGCATGATGTCGACCTTACGTAGGAAGGCGCTCTTCCTGGTGACCCTCACCACGCTTCTCGGTGCCTGCGGCACCCCCCCGGAGGAGCGTCTGGCCCAGGCGCGCGCCGCCGCCGCCGACAAGAACATGGAGAGCTTCTCCAAGTTTTTCACGCGTCAATCCGCGAACTTCCTACGTAACCTCACGCGCGCCGCGGCCCGCTCGAAGATCCCGTACCTCAAAGATCCGTACTCGATTCTCCCCGAGGGCGACATCGAGGACATCACGACCGAAGGCCTCTCGACCATCATCAAGGTCAAAGGCAAGAAGGGCAGCGCCGAGATCCGGATGTTCATGGAGAACGACGAGTGGTCGATCGATGTGTACTCGCTGAAGGCGCTGTGGACGCCGCTCAACGGAGCCGGGTCGTGAGCCGCGCGATGCGCTGCGGCGCTCTCGTCGTGCTCGCGGGCGCGCTCGTCGGCTGCTCGAAGAAGGGACCTGCCAACGTCTACTACGGCATGGCGACAGCCGCCGAGTTCGGTGACGGCAAGGGCTTCCTGAAGGGCTTCACCAAGGAGTCGCAGCAGCTCATCGAGGCGCAGCTGAGCCTCTCCGAGTCGTACGGCCTGAAGTCGAGCAACCCCGTCTCGATGCTCGTGTTCGCGACCGTCGACAACGTGGTCGAAGACGGCGATCGCGCGACGCTCGAGGTGTCGCGCGGCAGCGCCAAGCGCAAGATCGTCATGGTCAACGTGCCCGACGAAGGCTGGCGTATCGACGTGAAGGTCCTGGGCGACTTCTGGGAAGCCGAGAAGAAGAAGAAGTAGCTATCCGGTCTACGACCGCTTGCGTGCGAAGCGGCGCTTGAGCGCGCTGAACAACGTCGCGAGCTCATTCACCCCGAGCAGCGAGGCCGCCCCGAGGTAGCTCCCGCCCGCCACCAGGAGCGCCAACGCTATCCAAGCGAACAGCGCCAGGCGATGGGCGAAGTGCGGCGGGAAGACCGCGATGAGCGCCATCAGGACAAGCGTCATCGCGACTGTCGCGCCCGCGATGCGCGCCGCTTTGGAGAGCAGCTCGCGTAGCCCGAGGCCGCCCAGGCGGCGATGCAGGAAGACGTGCAACAATAGGCTGTTGCCGACCGCCGCCAGGGTCGAGGCGAGCGCGATACCGCCATGGCCGAGCGGACCCGAGAGCAGAAGACACAACACGATGTTCAGGACCGCGTCGGCGACCGAGATGAGGGTCGGCGTGCGCAGGTCCTTGTAGGCGAAGAAGACCTGCGTCAGGACGCGCGCCTGGCCGATGAAGAAGAGGCCTGCCGCGTGGAAGTCGAGGGCGAAGGCGGTCTTGTGGGTCGACTCGGCCGTGAACGCGCCGAACTGGAAGAGGCCCTGCACGATCGGCTCGCCGAGCAACACCAGCGCCGCGCTCGCCGGCAGCGTGATGAACGCGATGAGGCGCACCGCGTAGCTGACGGTGCGCTTCACGGCCGCATCGTCCTTCAACGCCGTCGACTCGGACAGGCTCGGCAAGATCACCTGGGCTATCGATACGACGAACAGCCCGAGCACGAGTTCCTGCAGGCGCAGGCTGTATTGCAGCGACGAGACCGAGCCCTCCTCGAGGCCGGCCGCGATGAGCTGGGCTGTAAAGACGTTGAACTGGTAGATGCCGGCCGCGAAGATCCCCGGCACCATCACGCGCAGCACGCGGCGCACCGCCGGGTCGCGCCACTGGAAGTCGAAGTGGAAGCGCACCGGCGTCTTGAAGAGGTAGGGGATCTGGAAGAGCAGCTGCAGCACGCCGCCCGCCAGGAACCCGAGCACCAGCGCATACGCCGGGTCGGCGAACTGGTTGGCGAAGACCATCGCGCCGACGATGATTGCGAGGTTCATCAAGACTGGCGCGAACGCGGACGGCCCGAAGATGTGCTGCGCGTTGAGCACGCCCTGGATGACCGCCGCCAGGCTGACCAGAATGAGGTACGGCCACATCATCTGAGTCAGCGCGATAGTGAGCTCGACCTTGCCCGGTACGTTTTTGAACTCACTCGCGAAAAAGGTATCGATGAGCCACGGCGTCACCAGGATCGCGACCACCGTGAAGGCTGACACGGCGAACGTCAGCAGCGTCACGAAGCGCGAGAGGAAGCGGCGCGTCTCGTCCGCCGACTTCGTCGCGAGGTGCTCGCTGAAGATCGGCACGAAGGCCGCGGTCATCGCGCCCTCGGCAAACAGCCGCCGGAACAGGTTCGGGATGGTGGCCGCCAGACCGAACGCGTCCGAGGCCGAGCCGGTGCCGATGTAGACCGCGCGTACCTGCTCACGCACGAGCCCGAGCACGCGCGAGATGAGCGTCATCGCGGTCATCACGGTCGCGGACTTCAGGATGCGACGCTCACGGCTCCCCGCGACAGCGTGCGCGTCGGAAACCGGGGTCACGACCTGCCCAGGCGGCGCGTCGGGAGGCTCAGTCGGGGTTGCGTTCGGCACGCTTGACGGCCTCCCAGGCCGCGTCGAGCTCGGATTCGGTCGCGTCTTCGGGGCGCTTGGAGCGCGTCGCGAGCTTGGCCACGACCGCCTCGAAGCGACGCGTGAAGCGCGACGACGCGTCGTGCAGCGCAAGCTCCGGCCGCACGTCGAGGTGGCGCGCGAGGTTCACGACCGCGAAGAGCAGGTCACCGACCTCGGCGTGCACACGCTCGCGATCGACCCGATCGGCGCCGAGTTCCGCCTCGATCTCGGCGAGTTCTTCGCGCACCTTGGCGATGGGCCCACGCACATCGCGCCAATCGAAGCCGACCTTGGCGGCCTTGGAGCCGATCTTCTCGGCGCGCATCAGCGCGGGCAATGCCATCGAGACGGCTCCGGGCCCGCCCTTCTTGCCTTCGGCCTGCTTGAGCTCTTCCCAGCGAAGCTTGACCGCGCTCGCGTCGCTGGCGTCTTCGTCGCCAAAGACGTGGGGGTGTCTGCGGATCATCTTGTCGCAGATGCTGTCGACTACATCGGCCAGCGCGAAGTCCCCAGACTCTGAACGGATCTGGGCCTGGAACGCGATCTGGAGCAGCAGGTCACCGAGCTCTTCGCAGTGCGCGCCCACGTCCGCAGTCGTCATCACTTCAAGCACCTCGTGCGCCTCCTCTAGCAGGTAGTGGCGCAACGTCTCGAGGCTCTGCTCGCGGTCCCAGGGGCAACCCTCGGGCGCCCGCAGCGTCGCCATGATGCGGGCGAGGCGCGCGAGGTCGGGGTCGCGCACGATCTGGGGGTCGGTCACGGGGTCTCGCCCGGCGCCGGGCGGATGAAGCGCTTGGCGGGCTCGGCGCCTGAATCGGGCGTGGGCGTGGGTGTGGGTGCGGGCGTGGGCGTGGGTGTGGGTGCGGGTACGGGCGTGGCACCAGGCACGGGCACCGAAGCACCGGGCGGCGGGCTCGGCGTGAAGACCACGCGGCCGAAGCCCGAGAGGTTGTGATAATCGTTGCCGACCGGCGCCCAGGCCGCGTGGAACGACTGGTCGAGGCGGTAGAGGTTGATGCTCCACACCGCGTCGGCGGCGGGCGGGCCGCCAGCGCCAGGGATCTGCGCGAACGGGATCGCGACCTCGACCGACCACGACTTGTCGACGCCATCGGCGTTGAGCGTGCCGTCGATCGCGACCTTGGCGATCATGTCGATCGTGAAGGCCGGCGCGGCCTCGGTCCAGTCGGGCGTGCGCCGGGTCGCGAACTTCGCGTCGAAGATCTCGCCGGTCGGCGCGACCTGCAGCTCGAGGTAGTCCTGACCATCGGCGCCGGGGTCGAGGTAGATTTCGATGACGTCCTGCTCCCACAGCTTCGAGTCGCGGCCCACGAGGTCGTTGTGGATGTCGCTGTCGGGGTTGAAGAACGCGACGTAGAGGTTGGCGTCGTCCCAGGTGATGCGCGCCTCGGGGCGACGATCGTCGGCGATGGCCGCGCCGTCCTGCGGGACGACAAAGTCGCTCACGCGCGGCACGCCCGACCAACCGGCATCGTCGAACTTGCCGTCGACGACGATCGGGCCGGGTGCCTTGAACGCGGTGTAGCGGCGCGCCTTGCGATCGGGCTTGGGCGGGGTCGGCCGCGCGGCGCCGTCGGTCTTGTCACCGTCAGAATTTTCGGACTTTGCGTTCTTTGAGACGTCGACCACGGCCGCCAGCAGGCGCCCATTCGGCTCGTGCGGGACCTTCAGTGCGTCGGCGTTCGACAGCAGCATGCGCTTGTCCTGCTGCCGCTCGCGCAAGGCCTCGACGTCGAAGACGCCGGTCCAGATGCGCACCTCGCCCTCGGGGAAGTCGCCAGGCACTCGCATCACCTGGACATCTTTGATGATCTGGCCAGGCTTCAGGTTCTTGATCGGCATCAGCTCGCCCAGGGGATCGTGGTCGAACGGCTCGCGCCGGCCCTTGCCCTCGAAGTGCACGAACAGCTTCCAGTCGCCCGGCGCCTCGGCCAGCGACTCCCAGTACCAGGTGACGGTCAGGCTCTCGCCTGGGCGCACTTCCTTCTTGTCGAGGTCGACACCGATGAGCCGCAGCTTGTCATCGAACACGGCATCGATGGGCACCTGCGGTGTCGGGGCCGTGGTCAGGATCGACTCGGACACGAGCCGCTCCTGCTCCTTCGTGAGGGCGCGCATGCGTGGTCCACGGCACCCCGCGACGCTGAGCATGACGGCGAGACCGAGGAGGAACGCGAGGGACTTCAGGGGCACGTTGTTCCGCGAGCGCATGGGGCCGAGTAACCCACGCGCAGGCGTTGTTCAATAGGGTTGGCAATCGTCCTCGGGCGGTTGCCACGTGACCTGCGAGCCCCTTGTGCGGTGCCTCCTAAGGCACTACCGTCCGGCTCGTGTCGGCCTGACGCCACGCCCTCGACGCTTGTCTCCCTGATGCTCCGGAATCCGGATCCGCCAACGATGGTCCCGAATCTCTTCGAGAAACGCTTCGTGATCGTGGCCGGCAAAGGTGGCGTCGGCAAGAGCGTCGTGTGCGCGGCGATAGGCCTGGCGGCCTCCCGACGCGGTCTTCGCACCTGCATCGCGGAGCTGAACACCCGCGAGAAGGCTCCGATCTTCTTCGGCAAACGCCCATCGGGCTACGCCTATCAGGAGCTGCGACCCAACCTCTTCAGCATCAACGTGCTGCCCGACCCGGCGCTGCGCGAGTATGGACTGATGAAGCTGCGGTTCGAGCGGATCTATAAGCTCGTGTTCGAGAACGAGGCGATGAAGCGCCTCTTGAAGGTCATCCCCGGCATGAACGAGCTGTTCCTGCTGGGCAAGGTCTTCAACATGGAGCGCGAGAAGAAGAAGGACGGCTCGCCGCTGTGGGACATGGTGATCGTGGACGCGCCCGCGACCGGCCACGGTGTGTCGCTCTTGCGCCTGCCTGACACTGTCCTGAAGGTCGCCGACACCGGGCCGATGGCCGAGGAGGTCGGGCTCATGCGCGCGCTGCTGCTCGACCCGCGCCGCACCGCGGTGAACCTGGTGACCCTGCCCGAGGAGATGCCGGTGCGCGAGACGTTCGAGCTGGCGGCGCAGCTCGAGGGATCGCTCGGCATGCCGAAGGGCTATCTGTTCGTGAACGGCATCTGGCCCAAGCTCCTGTCGGAGACCGACGCGGGGCTCCTCGGGGCGCTCGACGCGGTGTTGCCGCCGTCGGAGACGCGTGCTCGCGCCGGTGTCGAAGGGCTCTCCGCGATGGTCGAGCGTGCGCGCTTCCAGGAGGGCCACCTGACCGAGCTCGCCGAGCACATGCCCTGGCCGCGTATCGAGCTGCCGTATCTCTTCCTCGAGCAGTTCGACGAGCAAGCGATTACGCTCCTCGCCGACCTGATCGTCTCGCAGCTCGCCGTGCACCAGGGACAAGCCGCATGACTGTCGCCCGCTTCGAACGCCTCGACAGTCACGCCGACCTCGCGACCGAGGTCGTCCGCTATCGCCTCGACAATGGCCTCGAGGTCATCATCTGGGAGGACCACACCGCCCCGGTGTTCTCATATCAGACGTGGTTTCGCGTCGGCTCGCGCCACGACCCCGAGGGTCGCAGCGGCATCTCGCACCTCTTCGAACACCTGATGTTCAAGGCGACGACGACCCGCGCCGAGGGCGAGTACGACCGCATCATGGAAGCGCGCGGCGGGCAGACCAACGCCGCGACCTGGGTCGACTGGACCTACTACAAGGCCAAGCTGCCGCGCTGGGAACTCGACCTCGTCATCGAGCTCGAGGCCGACCGCATGGAGCACCTCGCGCTGTCCGCGGACATGCTCGAGCGTGAGCGCGAGGTCGTCGTCAACGAGCGCCTGATGCGCGTCGACAACGATCCCGAAGGCCTCCTGTCGGAGCGCATGTATCGCGAAGCGTTCCGCGTGCACCCCTATGGCGTACCGACGATCGGCTGGATGGAGGACATCCGCCGCATCTCGCTCGACGACTGCATGAGCTTCTATCGCATGCACTACGCCCCGAACAACGCGACCATCGTGGTCGTGGGCGACGTGGCGACGGACGCGGTGCTCAACGGAATCGTGCGTCGCTACGGGCACTTGCAGGCGCAGGCGGTCCCGCCCGAGCTCACGCACAGCGAGCCGGCGCAGTCCGACGAGCGGCGTCTGACGTTGTCGCTGCCGCTGTCGTCGCCGCGCCTCGTAAAGGCGTGGAAGGCACCGCCGTCGGGCACCGCGGAGCACGCCGCGCTCGAGGTGCTGTGCGAGATCATCGTCGGCGGTGACTCGTCGCGGCTACAGCGCACGCTGGTCGAGGAGCTCGAGCTGGCGAGCGACGTCTCCGGCTGGGTCTCGTCGTGGGCGCATCCGGGCCTCTTCGAGCTGTCGATAACGCTGCGCCCCGGCATGGGCGAGGCCGAGATCGCGCGCATCGAGGCGGTGATCGACGCGTCGCTGCGCGAGCTGCTGGCCTCCGAGACGTTGACCCTCGCGTCTGGCACGCCCGAGTTCGACAAGGCCAAGAACGGCCTCGAGGCGAGCTTCTATCGCGGCCTCGCGGATGTCGGTTCGCGCGCACGCGCGCTGGGCCACTCGCGCGTCACCGTGGGCGAGTGGCGCGACCTCTGGACCGAAGCCGCCCGCCTCGTCGCCGTGAGCCCGGCCGATGTCGCGCGCGCGCTCGCTGCAACGATCATCGACAAGCCTGCGACGGTCGCTATCGCCCTGCCGTCTGGCGAGGCGCCCGAAGACGCAGAAGACGACGAAGCAGAAGACGGCGAACACGACGAAGACAACGGAACCCCGAATGACTAAGTCCATCACGGTTCCCGACGCGTCGCGTCCCTTCTCGACGATGTGCCTCACCATCCCGCGCGGGTCGATCGACGACCCGGCGGGCAAGCCCGGCATCGCCTACCTCACGGCGCAGATGTTGTTGCGCGGCGCCGAGGGCATGTCGCGCACGGCGATCGCCGACTCGCTCGAAGGCCTCGGTTCGGTGGTCGACCTCTCGGTGGGCCGCGATCACACCATGTTGTGGGCCGACGCGCTGACCCGTAAGCGCCCGGAGCTGCTCGGCTATCTCGACCAGATCCTGGCCGCGCCGACCTTCCCCGAGGCCGAGCTCGACAAGCTCAAGCGCGAGACGCTCGCCGACCTCGAAGCGGTTCGCGACGACGACTCGTCGCTCGGCCTGCGCTTCTTCGTGCGGGCACTTTACGGCGACCACGCCTACGGACGCCCGCTCAAGGGCAACGAGACCTCGCTCGCGGCGATTACGCGCGAAGACCTGCACGCGTTCTACCGCACATGGTCGCGCGACGGGTCGTTGCTGGGCCTTGCGGGCGACGTCGATCCGAGCCTTTCTGAGACCCTATCAAACCGGCTCACCGCCCCGCTCAGCGCGGCCCCGCACGCGCCGACGCGGGTGCCCGCTATCACGCGGCCGGCGTCCGACGGCAAGTGGAAGGTCGTGCTCGTCGACAAGCCCGAGCGCTCGCAGACCCAGGTGTTCGTGGGCCACATCACGCTCGCCGTATCGCCTTCGGCTGCCGTGTCGAGGCTCGAGTCGCCGCTCGCGGATTCGTCCGCGGTCGGCGTGCACCACCCCGACTGGGCCCCATTCCAGGTCGGCCAGACGACCTTCGGCGGCACCTTCACGAGCCGCTTCTCGCACGAGATCCGCGAGAAGCGTGGCTGGTCCTACGGCGCCTATAGCCAGCTCTCGGGCGACCAGCGCCTCGGCACCTTCATCCTGCGCTGGTCACCAGCATCGAAGGATCTATTGCCGTCGCTCCAGCTCACCGACGAGCTCATCTCCGAGTTCGCCGCGAACGGTCCGACCGACGCCGAGCTCGACGCCGCCCAGAGCTACCTCCAGAACGGCTTCGTGTTCGCGGTCGACACCGCCGCGCGCCGCCTCTCCGAGCTGGTCTCAGCCCGCCTCATGGGCCATCCCGACGGCTGGGTCGACGACACTGTCGAGCGTCTCAAACGCGTGCAGCACGCCGACGCAGTGCGCTCGGTGCGCGAGCACATCCGCCCCGACGACATGGTCGTCGCCATCGTCGGCACCGCCAAGGAGCTCGTGCCACAGCTCGCCGCCTGGCCGCGCATCGGGTCAATCCAAGTCATCGACTGGAAGACTCCTCTCTGACGATCCGCTGATGACCGGACGTCCTCAGTCCGGTCAGCGGTCCATGCAGGTCCGCAGCTTCTCGGTCGACTCCTTGATGAGGCGACCGATGTACTGCTTCGAGCCGCCGACTATCTCGCCGATCGACTCGTTCGTGAGCTCGGTCGAGAAGCGCATCTTGAGGACCTCGCGCGCCTTCGGCGTGAGGTGCTCCATGCAGCCGTCCAAGCGCGGCATCATCTGACGCGCCCATATTTGCTGGTCGACCTGCGGCTCACGCTCGCGCGCGAGGTCAGTCGACCCACCGCCGTCGTCGTCCTGGACCTCGTCGTTACGACCCCGGGTGCGCAGCCAGCGCAGCGAGCGGCGGGTGGCCATCAGCTTGATGTAGGTCGTCACAGCGCGCGGGCTCTCGACGCCACCGACGTACTGGAACAGGAAGTCGCCGAGCACGTCGGTCGCGATCTCCATCGCGTCGGCGCCATGCCCGAGGACGCGCGCGCACAGGATCTCGAGGCGGCCACGATGACCGCGGAAGAAACGCGCCTGGGCGAGCGGGTCACGCGCCTTCAACAAAGCGAGCTCCGCCTCGTCGAGCGAATAGCCAACTGCGTTCTGGACCGACTCCATCGCCGCAGACCTTACGCCAACCGCGTCGTCAAGCCCACCCCATCCCCACGAAGTTCAGTCCTCACCTGGCTCGTGCCCGCACCGCGGCCGCGAGCGCCATCGCCGGCACCGCGGCGGGATCGGCCAGGGCGACCGCATCCTTGCTGTAGATGTCGGGGAAACGCACGAGGCGCCCGTCCTCGACCAGGACCGTCTGGTACATCAGGTGGGTCGGCAGCGAGCCGACATCGAAGCTGGTCGTGAACGACGAGTAGGCGAGCGCTTCATCGAGGTCGACATCGCGCTCGGGCAAGACCCAACGCGCGAGGCCGAGTGGGTCCGACAGGCGCACACAACCATGCGACAAGGATCTGGAATCCTTGGCGAAAGCCGAGCGTGTATTGGTGTCGTGCATGTACACGCCGTTGGTCCCGGCGAGCTGGAACTTGAGCTTGCCGAGCGGGTTGTCAGGGCCGGGCGGCATGCGCACGCGCCAGCGACCATTGGGCTCGACCGTCACGTCGTAGCCCTTGTCGATGAGCATCTCGGGGATGCCTTGTGCATCGACCCGCAGCTTCTCGTCGATGATCCGCTGCGGCACGCCCCAGCTCGGGTTGGCGATCACGGTCTCGACCCGGGTCGACATCGCCGGCGTCTGGTCGCGCTCGGTCGCCTTGCCGACGACCACCGGCATCGCCAGCTCCGGCGAGCCATTGCGCTCTGCCACCAGGCGATAGTCGTTGATGTGGACGATGATCTGCCGACCCTCGTCGCGCCTCAAGTCGATCGCTCGAAAGCGCTGCAGCGCCAGCGCGATGTCGGACACCGGCATCGCGATCGGCTCGTTCAGGCGCTTGCGGGTCAGCTGATCCAGGACGACCGTCGGCGGCAGCCCGTGGTCCTTCTGCCACGCCTGCAGCGCGCGCTTGAGGCGATCATCGAAGTAGTCGCGCAGGCGCCCCTGCACGCCCTCGTCGCCGTATCCTTCCGCCCTGAGGCGATCGCGCAGGAGGCCTACCTCGACCCCAGTGACGCCCGCCTTGATCTTGTACGGCACGTCCGGCAGCAGCGCCGGCGCCTCACCCATGCGGCGCGAATAGACGACCAGCAGCTCCTGCAACGCCCGATAGCGGCGATGCTTCGGCACCAAGGCGAGCACCCTCGGCGCCAGCGGACGCGACTCGAGGAGGGCCTTCTTGTCCGGGTTCTTCAGCGAGTCGGGCGCGAACACGCCGATGAGCTTGCGCGCGAAGCGGAGCCACACCTCGTCGTTCGCTGCCTGGTCCGGCGCCTTCAGCGCGAGCACACCGTGCAGCGGTAGATTGGCCCCGAGCATCGTGAGCGCGGCCTTGTCCTCGCTCGTCAGCGCCACCACCGGCGCCTCGACCTCGTCGCTCTCCTCGGCCGCCGCCGCCAACGGCGTCAGCCCCGGCATGACCGGGACGAGGAACAGGACGATGAGCAGCGCACGCATGCGCTCGCATGTTTAGCGCGGGGGCGGGGCGCCGCAACATCTTCCTCTCGCTACCTGTTACCGCGACTCCACAAACAAAGAGAGGGCGGCACATTGGCCGCCCTCTCCGCTCGTCACTGTCATGCGAACCTCACGCCCAAGGCGCCGGCTCGCACGTCAGAATCACTTCTTACAGTTCTCCTGGCTCGGATCGATGATCAGGAACTGCACGCGACGGTTGTTCTGCCGGCCCGCCGGGTTGGCGTTGGTGTCGATCGGCTTCTCTTCACCGTAGCCCGCGGCGCGCAGGCGGCTCTTGGCGACCGCGCCCTTCTTGATCAGGAATTCCATCACTGCGTCGGCGCGGCGCTGCGAGAGGCGCTTGTTGTAAGCGTTGTCGCCGTCGCTGTCGGTGTGACCCTGAACCTCGATGAGCTTGATCTTCAAGTTGCCGTTGAGGACCGAGGCGACCGCGTCGAGCAGCGGCTTGGACTTCTGCTCGTCGATCTCGGCCTTGTCGTACTTGAAGAACACCTTGTCGAGGATCTGGATCTCGCAGGGCCCGAGGATGACACGGCCGCATTCCGCCGAGTTGTTCGGGTCGAGCGGGCAGCGGTCGTCGGCGTCGAGGATGCCGTCACCGTCGTTGTCCGGGTCGGGGCAGCCGTCTTCGTCTTCGTAGTTGTCCTTGTCCTCGGCGATGTTCATGCACGCGCCGAAGCCATCGGGGCCAGCCGGGCCATCGTTGATGTCGGGCACGCCGTCCTTGTCGTTGTCCGGGTCGGGGCAGCCATCGCCGTCCTCGAAGCCGTCCATGTCCTCGGGCTCGTTGCGGCACTTGCCGTACGTCGAGTCATCCGGCACGCCGTCGGCCACGTCGAGGACGCCGTCCTTGTCGTTGTCGATGTCGGGGCAACCGTCCTGGTCCTCGAAGCCGTCCTTGTCCTCGGGCTGCATCGGGCACTTGTCGTCGACGTCGAGGATGCCGTCCTTGTCGTTGTCGCGGTCCGGGCAGCCGTCCGTGTCCTCGAACTGGTCGAAGTCCTCGGGATCGACCGGGCAACGATCGAGGCTGTTCTTGATGCCGTCGCCATCCTGATCGTCGTCGCGCGGGGTCGTGTAGTTGTAGCCGAGGAACACGCGGAAGTCGGGCGATCCGTAGCCGTCGGTGAGGCCGCGGGCGACACCGAGCGTCAGCGCATGCGCCGGGGCGGGCCACCAGCGAGCCGCCAGCGAGACTTCGATCGGGCGCTCCTCACCCTGGGTGTCGCTCTCGAGCGACAACTTGCCGTAGCCCTCGACGATGAGCGCGAGCTCGTCGTCGGAGATCTCGTACTCGAGCGCGGCGCCGAACGTGAGCTCGTTGCCGAGGTCGATGTTGAACAGGTTCTGGGCTTCGGGACGCCAGAGGAAGCCGACGCTCAGGCCCGCGCGGAAGGTGTCGGTGATGTGGAGCTCGGCCGACAGCCGCGGCTCGATGGTGACCGACTCGTTGCCTTGGAGGTTCTCGGGCGAACCGGTGGGGAGCGTTATCAGCGCGAGGAACGCGAGACCGAACCCATTGGTGTCATCGAGGATGCTGAGCTTCGGGTAGAGGCGGATGTCGCCAGTCGTGAAGGCTTCGATGTCCCGCGGCTTCACACCGACCGCCGGGTTCTCAGCACCCTGGGTCTGGTAGAGGGTCAGCGGGATGCTGATGCCGATTTCGAAGACATCGAGGATGCCGAGGGCGGCGATGAGATCGAGCTGCAGGTGATGCTCGACCAGCGAGACCTGCTCGCCGTCATCGATGCGACGCAGCACGAGAGGATCGTGGGCGTAGTTGAGGTACAGGCCGGCGGCCGGCATGAAGGACGGGAGCACGCCCGCGCCCTGCACAGTGACGAAGTTGTTATCGCCGCCCGGGGCGGGTGCAAACTGCTGCACGGGCAGCGAGCCTTCCTGGGCGTACGCGCCACCCGAGGAGGCGACGACGCTACCCATGAGGGCGATTGCCAGCGCTGTTGTGATCCGCGTTTTCACTGCTCGACTCCTGACTTCGGTCTGACGGGGCGATGCAGCCCGTCAGCTGGGGACTTGCCTTGAGCACACATGCGATGGCGCAAACGACCACAAGCGCGCGGCCGCTACCGCTGCTCAGAGGCGGAAGCGATCGAAGGTCTCTCGGGTGGACCGCAAGGTCTCCGAGAAGACCCCTGAGGGCTCCGGCGTTGCCATGTTGTTGACTCAGGCAAAGATGCCGCCCGACGTAACGGCTTTCACCTCGGGCGACAATGCTGGTCTACTCCAGGTTCCGACCTCGTGCAAGACCGCCTGTCACGCGCTCCGCGCGCTTTGACTTCTTGGTCAGACAACTCCGCGACACAGGCGGTCCACGGCGATCGAAGCTCGTTCTGACGTCGTCACCCTGGCGACGGACGCGCCGACTCAACGTGCTCAGAATGCGATGAACTCGATCTCCACGCGCGCCGTGAGCGCGAACGTGTCGCTCGCTGCCCGCGGCGTGCTGGCACTAAGGCGGACCAAGAAGCGGCCCGCGGCGATGTCGGGTGCCGCGTCGAGCTGCGCCCGAGTCGCCGTGACGGTCGCGAGCAACGCCTCGCGGCCCGCCGTCGGGACGGCCACGTGCGCCACTTCGATGGGATCGCCGCTGGCGGGGACGAGCGCCACGACGAGCTGGTCCGAGACCACGTCCGACCATGCGTCGGCGGCGACGGCGCCGTTGGCGAGCGGCTCGATCTTCACGCGCGCGATGCTGACCGAGTCGATGACGCTCATCTTCTCGCGCACCTGGGTGAGGAAGGTCTCGGGCGTTACTGCCTTGGCGGCGACGATGCTGGCGCCGTCGACCCCGTCCTGGTCGAGGGTGACCGATACGAACTGGCTGGCGATGAGGCCGCTGACGTCGGTCTCGCCCGCGAGCGTGTCGCACGCGAGCAAGAAGGACATCGAAAACGCGGCGAAAGTGACGAGGCGGGAGGGGATAAGGGACATCAGAGAGCTCGCTGGCGACGGAATGACCGGACGGTGAACATAGCCTGTATCGAGTGACTGCCCGACCAGCGCAAGGCGCTTTCGCTCGCGAAGCCGCGGGGCGTGCAACCAGATTGCATGCCTCGGGTGAGCCTGTTAGCGTCCCGCGCCCGCGGCGCCCAGGCAGGGATGACCCAGCCAAGAGTGCGGCGCTAGCGCGGCGCGTTGAAGGAGGCAGGTGTGAGCAGGTTTCTGACGGAGTGGAAGCGCACCCACGACTGCGGCGAGCTGCGGCTCGCCAACGAGGGTGAGACCGTGGTGGTCATGGGCTGGGTCCAGAGCTACCGGGATCACGGCGGCTGCATCTTCGTCGACCTCCGGGATCGCTTCGGCGTGACCCAGGTGAAGTTCGACCCGGCCGTGAACAAGGAGGCGCACTCCGCCGCCGACAAGCTCCGCCCCGAGTGGGTGGCCGGCATCCGCGGCAAGGCCATTTCGCGCGGCAGCAACACCAACGCGAACATGCCGACCGGCGCCATCGAGATCGAAGCGAGCGAGATCGAGATCTTCAATAGCTCGAAGACCCCGCCGTTCCCCATCAGCGACCGCATCGACGCCAACGAGAACCTGCGACTCAAGTACCGTTATCTCGACCTGCGGCGCCCGGCGATCCAGCAGAAGATCATCTTGCGCCACCAGGTAACGCAGCTCGTGCGCAACTACCTCGCGACCGAGCATCGCTTCCTCGAGATCGAGACGCCGATTCTTTCCAAGAGCACGCCCGAGGGCGCCCGCGACTACCTCGTGCCGTCGCGCGTGCACCCCGGCCAGTTCTACGCGCTGCCGCAGTCGCCGCAGACGTTCAAGCAGATCCTGATGATCGCGGGCTACGACCGCTACATGCAAATCTGCCGCTGCTTTCGCGACGAGGACCTGCGCGCCGAGCGCCAGCCCGAGTTCACGCAGATCGACATCGAGATGAGCTTCGTCGACCAGGAAGACGTCATGCGCGTCATCTCCGGTCTGCTCCGCAAGGTGTGGCAGGACATCAAGGGCATCGACATCGGCGAGGTCATCCCGCGCATCACCTACGCGTATGCGATGGACAAGTACGGCAGCGACAAGCCGGATCTGCGCTTCGGGCTCGAGCTGGTCGACGTGCGCAGCATCGTCGCCAAGAGCGACTTCCAGGTCTTCAAGTCGGTCATCGAGAAGGGCGGGCTAGTCAAGGCCGTCAACGGCAAGGGCGCCGGCGCCAGCATGTCGCGTGCCGACATCGACAAGCTCGGTGAGACCGCCCAGCGCTACGGTGCCAAGGGCATGGCGTGGGTGAAGGTCGGGGCCGGGGATGGGATCGCCTGGCAGGGGCCGGCCGCCAAGTACTTCTCCGATGAGGTGAAGGCCGAGCTCACGGCCGCGCTGAATGCCGAGCCCGGCGACCTCCTCTGCTTCGTCGCCGACTCGTTCGTCATCTGCAACGACGCGCTCGGTCACGTGCGCCTGGACCTCGGCAAGAAGCTCGGCCTCATCGACGAGAACAAGTACGCGTTCTCGTGGGTCACCGACTTCCCGATGTTCGACGAGACCACCGAGAACGGTCGCTACTTCGCCAAGCACCACCCGTTCACCTCGCCCAATCCGGAAGACATGGAGCTGCTCGCGACCGACCCGACGAAGGTCCGCGCGCGCGCCTACGACGTCATCCTGAATGGAATGGAGCTCGGCGGGGGGTCGATCCGAATCCACGACCAGAAGGTGCAGAGCCGCATCTTCGAGCTGCTCGGCCTGTCGCTCGAAGAGGCCAACTCGAAGTTCGGCTTCCTGCTCGAGGCGCTGACCTACGGCACGCCGCCGCACGGTGGCCTGGCGCTCGGCATGGACCGCCTCGTGATGGTGCTCGCGGGCACCGACGCCATCCGTGAGGTCATCGCCTTCCCGAAGACGCAGAAGGCGTCCGACCTGATGACCAGCTCGCCTGGCCCGGTCGACCTCGCGCAGCTGGTCGAGCTGTCGATCCGCACGGCCATCGCGGCGCCCGCGGTCAAGGCCGCAGAGTAGTCGCAGGGGTTCGGCGAGGTCGGCACGCTCACCGACCTCGCCGTCCGCGCAGTGGGCTTCGCGTGGGCACCTCGAGCGGTTGCACACAGGGTGACGGGCGCGCGATCGCCGCATCCAAATCTCCAAGCCGCTCCCGCACGCTTCCTCTCGCGGGCCACCGGGACCGCGTGGACCGCGTGGACCGCGTGGACCCTGGGGCTGGACAGGTCATCATCACCTGTGAAAGCATCCCGCTCTGGTGGCAGCCCAGCTTCCCGCAACCGGACCGTTCGGCAACATCCAGCCCAGCGGGACCGACTTCGCGCCCCTCGATACAGGCCGGCGCATCGGTAAGTATCGGCTGGTGTACCCGGTCGGCGAAGGCGGCATGAGCGTCGTGTACCTCGCCGAGGACGAGGTGCTCGACCGCCGGGTCGCCATCAAGATCCTGCACCGACACCTCGCGCGCGACCCCGAGGCACGCGCGCGCTTCTCGCGAGAGGCGCGCGCCGTCGCCCGCCTCGCCCACCGCAACATCCCGGAAATCTACGATTTTTCGGACAGCCATAGCGGCGTACACAACGCCGATGGCTCGCGCCAGAACGAAGGCCCGAGCTACCTCGTCACCGAGTACGTCGACGGCGCGCCGCTCTCGCGCATCTTGCGTGAAGGTCCGGCGCTGTTGCCCGAGCTCGGCGTGATGTTGACACTCGGCGTCGCACGCGCGCTGGTGCATGCGCACTCGCAGAACGTCGTGCACCGCGACGTGAAGCCGGAGAACGTGCTCGTCGGCAAAGACGGCGTGGTCAAGCTGACCGACTTCGGCATCGCGCAGATCCGCGGGCTCGAGTCGATGACAATGACCGGCACGCTCATCGGGTCGCCGGCCCACATGGCACCCGAGCAGATCGAGAGCGCCAAGGACATCGACCAGCGGGCCGACATCTGGGGCCTCGGGACCGTGCTCTACATGGCGGTCACGGGCGGCAAGCTGCCCTTCGAGGCCGACAATCCCCATCGCCTCCTGAAGAAGATCGTCGACGGCGTCTACACCGACCCGCGGCGCCTCTCGCCGCATGTCGACTCGCGCCTCGCCGACATCATCGCGGGCTGCCTCGTGGTCGACCGCGAGCGTCGTTACCAGACGGTGTCGCTCGTCGAGAGAGAGCTCGAGGCGTGGCTCAGCGCGCGCGGCTTCACCGACCAGGAAGGCGAGCTGCGCCGCTTCATGGCGGACCCGGAAGGCACCAGCACCCTCCTCGCGACGCGCCTTGCCAACGTCATGATGCTGCTCGGCGAGGATGCCAGCGAGCGGGGTGAACGTTCGGTCGCGCTCGAGCACTTCGGGCGCGTGCTGATGCTCGACCCCGAGCGCGACGACGCGATGGTCCAGGTGCGCAAGCTCGAGCGGCAGCTGCGCACGCGGCGCAGCGCGCGCTGGATCCTGGTCACGACCGCGGCGACCGGGGCGACCGTCGCGATCGCCTGGGTCGTGTATGGGCTCGCGACCCAGGCCCCGCCTCCCCAACCCGTGCCGATCGCGGTCAGCGCGCGTGCGCTCGGCCGCGCGACGCTACCCGACAAGCCCACGATGACCCCGCCGTCGACGGCTGGCGTAGTCTTCGGTGACGCGCTCGGTCTCGAGCGCGCGCGCTTCGATGCGAAGCTCGGCACGCTGAGCCGCGAAGCGGAGGCGGCCGCCGCCGAGACCGCGCGCCGCGAGGCGGAAGCCAAGGCAAAGGACGAGCGCGATCGGCACGTGCGCATCGCGGTACCGGTGAAGCTCACCGTCTACCCGCCGGCGGTGCGCATCGAGATCGATGGAAAGCGCCTGGCACCCGGCACCGAGACAGCACTCATGCCCGGCAAGTATCACGTGACCCTGACCCACACCGGCTGCAGCGAGTGCCCACCGGAACAGCGCGTGCTGGTCGTGCCCGAGCCAGTCGGCGGCGTGGCCAAGCTCTACGAGCAGCACTTCGACTTCGTGCGCAGCCCCGAATCGCTCGCTCCCGCGCGCTTCACGGTCACCTGCAACGACGGCTCGTACATGACCGATGGCAACGGCCGCCGCTTCGACTGCAACATCACCTACACGGTGCCGGTCACGTCGGAGAAGGCCAAGCTCATGCAGCTGACGGTGTTTTCGGCCCAAGGTGAGCGGCGCCAGACACTGCAATTCAATTTGTTGCCGAACGCGCCTATCATCCGTGCGCTTTGAGGCTCAAGCACTGGCTCGTCATGGCGCTCGTCGCCTGCCATCCCGGCTCCACCCTGGTGAGCCGCGCGGCTGAGCCACGCCCGGGCCCGCTGCCCTTGAACGCGCCGCTGTCGGCCGACCTGACCACACGCATCGCTCAGGGTGAAGCCGCCTTTCGCGTCCAGAACTACGGCAAGGTCGTCGACCTCCTCGATCGCCTGGCGGGTCATCCGCTCCTCGAAGGACGGCCCGAACATCTCCGCGTGCTCGAGATGCTGGGCGCCAGCCACTGGTTCATGAGCTCGAAGGACTCCGCCCGGCTCATCTTCGGACAGCTCCTGCGCGAGGCCCCGTTCCAGCACTTCGACGAGTTCGTCTACCCGCCCGAGCTCATCGCGTTCTTCGAGACGCGACGCCGCGAGCTGGTCACGGCCGGCATCATCCCCGCGACTCCGACCGACGTGAACACGCCGCGCCGCATGCTGGTGCGTGAGGTGCACGAGGACGACACGCCCGGCGTCGTGTTCCTCGCCCCATTCGGTATCGGCCAGTTCATCAACGACCAGGACGGCAAGGGCACCGCCATGGCGATCATCCAGGGCCTCGGCGCCGCCACGATGATCGCCAGCACGATCGGCATCGAGACCCTCAAGGTCGGCGACAGCAACCGCATCATCGCCGAGGACAACGGCAAGCAGGCGCGCTTCCTCAATGCGCTGTGGTACGGCGGCATGGTCGTGCTCACGGCGACCTGGGCCTATTCGATCATCGACGGCTTCGCCAACCGGAACACCGCGCCAATCATCGAGGAACGCTACGAGCTTATCGAGCCCGCCCCGAAGTCCGCCGGACCGCCGCCGGTCGACGACGGCCGCGCACGCGATGTCACGCTGCGGCTAGCACCCGGGCCCGGCGATCTCGGCCTCGGCCTCAGCCTCGGGTTCTGATGTTCGGTCGCCCGCGATCCTCGGCGACGCTCGGCGACGCGCGGCAAGTGCACGATCCCGCACCCCATGGCTACCTGAACGGCTGTGTACGCCCCTCGCGAGCTGCGGTATGACTTCGCGGAACGCCCGCCGCCGGGCCCATGTGGGAGCGACAGCAAGTGGCCAGCTTCGTCCTGTATCCAGCCGACCTCGGACCGCCGGTCATCATGCCGCTCGATCGGCGCATCGTGCGTATCGGGACCGCGCCGGACAACGACCTCGTGCTGACCGGTGGGGCCGCACTCCCGCATCACGCGCACGTCGTCTACGACAAGCAGACGTTCACGCTCTCGACCAGCGACGCCGACGCGTCGTTCACGGTGCTCGGCAAGCCAAAGAAGACGCACAAGCTGGCCGACAGGGATCTCGTGCAGCTCGGCGAGCACCTCTTGCGCTTCGTCAGCTTCGACCACGAGTTGAAGCCCCGGCCGGCCAGCTTGCCGAGTTCGAACGGAGGCCCCGACCTGCAGCGCTTCGTGGCGCTGCATCGCTTTGCGCAGAAGCTGATGAGTTCCGCGTCCTTGCAGCAGCTCTTCGAGTCACTGCTCGACGAGCTCATCGCGCTGACCGGCGCCGACAAGGCCTTCTTGTTGCTGGCGTTGGGCGGCGAGCCCAAGGTGCACGTCGCGCGCAACATCGATCACGAGCCGCTCGTCAAAGGTGACGAGGCGATATCGGATTCCATCGTGGGCCAGGTCTTGGAGACAGGCGAGCCGCTCATCGTCGCCGACGCGCTCTCGCACGAGGTCTTCCGCTCCTCGAAGAGCGTGATGCGCTTGAAGCTCAGCTCGGTCATGTGCGTGCCGCTCAAGGCCCGCGGCACGACACTCGGCCTCATCTATCTCGGCAACGACAACGCCATCAACCACTTCGGCAAGGACCTCCTCGACACCGTGATGGTGTTCGCGGCCGAGGGTGGCCTCATCCTCGAGAGCGCGGTCGCGCGCCGCGACCTCGAGGTCAAGGTCGACAACCTCGCGCACGAGCTGGAGGACCGCCGCTTCGGCGAACTCATCGGCGCGTGCGACTCGATGCGCGACATCTACAAGAAGATCTCCCGCATCGCGACGACCGACATCTCGGTGCTCATCGAGGGCGAGACCGGCACCGGCAAGGAGCTGGTCGCACGCGCGCTGCACACCAAGTCCAACCGCGCGAAGGGCCCGTTCATCGTCATCAACTGCGGCGCCATCCCCGAAAACCTCCTGGAATCCGAGTTGTTCGGGCACGTGCGTGGCGCCTTCACCGGCGCCGTCTCGACCACCCAGGGCAAGTTCCAGGCGGCCAACGGCGGCACCCTGTTCCTCGACGAGGTCGGCGAGATGCCGCTGTCGCTGCAGGTGAAGATCCTGCGCGCCATCCAGGAGAAGGTCGTCCAGAAGGTCGGCGACACCAAGGGCGAGCAGGTCGACATCCGCTTCGTCGCCGCGACCAACAAGCGCCTCGTCGACGAGGTCAAGGCCGGCAACTTCCGCGAAGACCTCTACTATCGACTCAACGTCGTGACGCTGCTCTTGCCGCCGCTACGCGAGCGCGATGACGACGTGCTGCTCATCGCGCGGTTTTTGCTCAATCGTTGGGGCATGCAGATCGCCAAGCGCGAGGTGATGCTGTCGCGCGAGGCGATGCGCGCCATCAAGCGCTGGCACTGGCCGGGCAACATCCGTGAGCTCGAGAACCGCATCAAGAAGGCGATCGTCTTCTCTGACAACGGTGTCATAACGCCGGACAACCTCGATCTGGCCGAGGCGCAGACCGAGCGGATCCTGTCGCTGGCCGACGCCCGTGAGGTCTGGCAGCGCGAATACATCAATAAGATCCTCGCTTTGAACGACGGCAATCGCACCAAGACCGCCCGCGACCTCGATGTCGACCCACGCACGGTGTTCCGCCACCTCGAGCGTGAGCGAGGCGGAGAGAGCTGACCATGACGTCGTTGTCTGGGACCGGGACGCCTCGCGGCGCCAACGCTCTCGGGCGCGATGCTATGTATTCCAAGCACTTGAGCCTGCCGTTACGGGCTCGGAGGTGGCTGGCACCTGTCTTGCTGACATGCAGGCGGGCGGGCCTCGTGGGCCTGTCCCTCGGCATGGCGACCTGCTTGCCGCCCGACTTCGAAATCGTGCCGCGGGAGAACAACCCTGTGTCCATCGACAAGGCCCTTCTCACGCGCTCACCCGACCAGTACCAGGACATCCCGCCGGATTGTGATCCGGTGGTGTTCGACCTGTCCAACAGCATCGTTGACGCCGACAAGAACGACCCCGTGACGATCGCCTGGCTTGTCGATTACGCCCCGGGGCAGAGCGTGCAGCCCGACTCGATCAACTTCAAGCGCTTCACTTTCGACCCGTGCAGGAACCCGAAGGCGACCGCCGGCCAGGTCTCGACCATCGAAGCGATTGTGTTCGACCGGGCTGTGCCGCTCGACATCCTCGGCAATGCCGACCTCTTGAAGGCGTACGTCGCCGACGACGTGACCAGCGACAGCGTCGTGTGGTTCGTCGGCTTCGAGGAATGCAACGAGAAGCGCCCGGAGTGCCGCTAGTGGTAAAGCTCCACCACTTCGCGGCCCTCGCGCTGCTCGGCTTCAGCACCGCCTGCGCCGACGCCGGCTCGGCGTTGCCCGACCAGCTCACCTGCAGCACGTCCAAGGACTGCGAGCCGGGCCTCGGCTGCAGCTTCAATCACTGCGTCGTGCCCGAGACCAATCGCCTGACGCTGGCGGCTCGCATCATCCCGCCGCCCACGAGCGGTCTCCTGCAACAGCAGATCCCCTCGTTGAGCCTCGCCGACGGCCCCGATCGGCTGGTGCAGCTGCTCGCCCCGACGACCGTGCGCGGCACCATCAAGCCCGCCGGCAACGGGCTCGTCACCAACCTCGAGGGCGAGCTCGAGGTGCGCACCGACGGCGACATCCCCGGACTCGACTTCGTGTTCTCGGCGCACTCGCTCCAAGGCCTCGACACCGATGGCTACGGCTACACGCTGACGCTCTTGCCGGGCCGCAGCTACACCGGCAGCTTCCGCCCGACCGATCGCACGCTGCCGCGCCACATCTTCCGCCTCGAGCCGAAGGACTTCGCGAGCGGCAACTTCGACATCACCCTGCCCGCGCAGAGCGACTATCTGAAGCTCGGTGGCCGCGTGAGGAAGAGCGACTACACCCCCATCGCTGGCGCTCGCATCGTCGTGCAGTCACCTCCCCCCAACAAAGAGGTTGCCGCGGTGACGACCAGCGCCGGAGATCGCGGCTTGTGGGAAGTGCTCGTGCCGCCCGGCCTGACCTCCTTCGTCATCAAGACCGAGTCGCCGAGCGATGGCGCGGTCTTCCCCGAGTTCTCTACCGACGTCCTGACCTACGTGGCAGGCGCGCAGATCGACCTCGTCGTGCCCGACCTGCCACCCGGCACCGAGCCTATCAGCGCGGTTATCCGCGTGACCGAGCGCAAGACCGCGCCTGACGCATTGGCCCCGGCAATCGTGCCCGCGGTCGGTCGCACGGTGACGATTGTCGGCGTGCTCGCCGGAGGCACCTTGCGCCGCAGCGGCACCACCAACGAGCTGGGCGAGGTCACCTTCGAGACCCTGCCCGGAGCTTATGAGTGCCTCGTCGCTTCCCCGCCACAAGCCACCGGCGCGAGCTGGCATGGCTTCGTCAACCTCGCAAGCTGGAGCGAGGGCCTCACGGCCGATGTCGTCGCGATCGAGGTCGTGCCGCGCGTGCCGTTCGTAGGCCAGGTCACCGACGCGTTCGGGCTGCCAGTCGAGGCCGGCTCGCTCACGCTCGAGCGCCGCCTCGACAGCCAGGACGGAGACGCATTGTTCATCGCGCCCGCGCCTTTCGAAGCTCAGCTCGGTGCCGACGGTGTCTTCATGACGGCGATAGACCCCGGCACCTACGACGTGCTCGTCGCCCCCGACCCGAGCACCGGCGCTCCCCACACCTTCGAGACCAACGTGGTCGTCGGCGCCGAGGGGTTGCGCTTCGACCTGGGATTGCCGCCTCCGGGCCTCCTGCACCTGACCGTCGCTGGTCCCGATGGCGACTGGATCGCCGGCGCCCAGGTCGAGCTCTGGATCAACGATGAGCTCGGCTCGCCGCGGCTCCTGTCGGTTGGCTCGACGACCAGCGATGGCTTCGTCGACATGATCGTGCCGCACCTCGGTGACGCGACGCCGCTCATCGAGTGGCAGTCACCCGGAAGCTTCGGCGCCCACCAGTGAGCCGCACATGAGCCAACAGTGGCACGCTGGTTTGTTCGATCGGCCGAGCTTGCGCTGGCCGTTTCGATTCTTCGTCGGCATCGCCCTGGCGACCGGACTCGGCATCGCTTTTCTCGGCCCTGGCGCACGTCCCTGGCTGCTGCTTGGCCTTGGCGCGGCGGGCGCGTTTCTCGCGTGGTCGGTCTACGACGAAACGAAGGGTCGTGCCGCAGCGATCGGTCGCCTGCGTGCGCGCTGGCTGGCCGAGCCCGACGTCATCGACAACGGCCGGGACCTGCACTTCAGCGAGGACGGCCAGCCGCTCATCGCGCGCCTGGCGTCGAGCCCGGACGGACACGCGGTGGCGATCCTGACGCCGCTACGCGAGTCGACGGCAGCATTCCGCATCGCCTCGCAGGAGCTGCCGCGACCGAGCTTCGATGGCGAGGATCCCGCCGTCGGTGGGCCGCCACTGGCGCCGCTGCCGGGCCTCCAGTCGATGCTGCAGGATACTCTCCGCATCGAAGGCAACGAGCCAGCCCAACTCGAGCGTTGGCTCGACCACTCGCTCGTGTCGGCGCTCATGTCGGCGGCACGCGATCATGCGGGCAGCTTTCGTGGTCTCACCTTCGACGGACGCTTCCTCGCGGTGCACTGGGTCGGTGATGTCGCGGCCGATCCCAGCGCTGTACGCGCGCTCTCGGCACCGCTCTGGCGGCCTTTCGTACCGCGCTTGCCGCCGCCCCGGGTGGATCTGTTGAACTGACTTCGCGCGGGTTGCATAGCGATGCATAGAGATGCTGGCGCATAGCGCATCGCACCACGCATGACGTACACTCCGGACGTGCGCGAGAAGCCCCCAACCGAACCCAATCACGTCAGCGATGGTTCCGTCGACAAGCTCATCGGGCTGTCGCGGCTCAACGACACGGTGGTCGACGTGCGCTCGCCGCTCGCGCGTCCGGCGTCAGCTCGGCCCGCGTCAGATCCAAAGCTCGGCTCGGTCCCGACGATCAACCCGCCCAGGTCGCAGCCGGTCGCCGTTCGCCCGACCCCGCCACGCGCGCCCGTCACCGCATCCATCGATGGCGTGATCGCCGAGCGTGACAAGGCACTCAAGATGGTCGCCGCGCGCGAGGGGATCCTGCAGGTCGTCGCGCATGACCTGCGCAACCCCCTGAACCTCGTGAAGGTCGGCGGCTCGCTGCTCACACGCATGGTGCGTGCGCACAAGGAAGGTGTCGCGGCCGGCGCCGATGGCAACGCCCCGATCGACCTGGCCCGCATCACCCAGGTGGCCGACACGCTGGTCATCGCGGTGCGGCGTATGGAGCGCTTGATAAGCGACCTGCTCGATCTGGAGGCCCTCGACAAGGGCGTCCTGCGCCTCGTTCGCGGGCCCGCCGATGCGGGCGCGATCGTCGACGAGGTGCTGGTCGAGATGCGCGCCAAGGCCGCCGAGAAGGGCGTCGAGATCCTGTCCGAGAAGCCGCGCCACGCGGTCATCATCGACTGCGACAAGGACCGCATCGCGCAGATCCTCGAGAACCTCCTCGGCAACGCGATCCGCTTCACGCCGACCGGCAAGCACATCATCCTGCGGCTACGCGAACAGCAGGGCGAAGCCCGCTTCGAGGTCGCCGACGAGGGCCCGGGCATCGCTGATCAGGACCTGCCGCGCATCTTCGACTCGTACTACCGCGCCGAGGTCCCGCAGGGCCGCGGTCTCGGCCTCGGCCTATCGATCTCGCTCGGGCTCGTGCGCGCCCATGACGGCGCCATCTGGGCCGAGAGCGCCCATGGTCACGGCGCGACGTTCGTGTTCACGATGCCGCGCCGCGACGTCAAGCGCGACACCATGGTTGAGCTACCCGCCGTGAAGCTACCGCCGCCCGTCCGCAAAGGCTGAAATTCGCGAAGTGGGACGCGCGGGCCCTTCGTCGCTCGCTTCCTCGGCGGCCTGTGAGGCCTGCCTCGTCGCGGCTCCTCGGTCGCGCGCGCCCCACTTCGCGAATTTCTAGTTGCTCTCGCTTCGCCTGCTAGGCGAATTCTTGGTTGCTCTCGCCTCGCCACGGCTTCGCCTGCTCGGCGAACTTTTGGTTGCTCTCGCCTCGCCTTCGCCTGCTCGGCGAATTCAACTCAGTCTTGCAGGAAGGGCAGACCACCGATGTAGTCGGTCTTGCCGATCTGCACGCCCGAGTGGCGCAGGATCGAGTACGCGGTCGTGATGTGGAAGAAGAAGTTCGGCAGCGCCAGGTGCAGCAGATAGTCGCCGCCCGAGAGCGCCTTGCCCTGGAACATCTTCGGGGCGATGCGCCGCTCGAGGGCACCGTCGAAGTCGGCGGCGGTGTAGGTCTCGAGGTGCTCGACCGCGGTGGCGACCCGCTGGCGCAGCTGCGCGAACGTGGTCTCAGTGTCGGGATGCGACGGAGGCGCCTTGGTCGACAGGTAGGCCGCGGCGAACTTCGGCGTGTCGCAGGCCGCCTGCACCTGGCGGACGAGCGGGTACTGGTCGGGGGCGAGCCGCGACTGGACCAGCACCTCGACGTCGAACGGCCGGGCTGCGGCGTACTCGGCGGCCTTGCCGAGCCAGTGGTCGAGGCTCTTGAGCATCTTGATCATCAGTTGGATTTGCGGGAACGCGTTCATCGAAGACTCCACTAGCGTTGGGTCGACCCGCTGGGGCGCTGAGGTGGCCCGCAGGTGCGGACGAAACCTACACCGTTGCAGAGCGCCGTCACCCAGCCCAATGGCGACCTTGCCCCGGAACCCGAGCGGGCCTATGACTCTCCGCCCAAGGAGGTCCCCGTGAGCGACGTTGCCCAGGTCATCATCATCGGCTCCGGCCCTGCCGGCCTCACAGCCGCCATCTATGCTGCGCGCGCGAACCTCGCACCGCTCGTCTTCGAAGGTCTACAGCCCGGCGGTCAGCTCACGATCACCACCGAGGTCGAGAACTTCCCCGGCTTCCCCGAAGGCATCCAGGGCCCCGAGCTGATGGACATCATGCGCAAGCAGGCGGAGCGCTTCGGCTCGAAGCATCACTTCGAGTACGTCGACAAGGTCGACCTCTCGAAGCGCCCGTTCGAGGTCGTCGTCAACGATGTCGTGCATCGCTCGCACGCGCTCATCATCGCCACCGGCGCCACCGCCAAGTGGTTGAATCTGCCTGACGAATCGAACTTCCAGGGGCGCGGCCTGTCGACCTGCGCGACGTGCGACGGCTTCTTCTTCCGCGACAAGGAGATCTTCGTCGTGGGCGGCGGCGACTCGGCGATGGAGGAGGCCAACTTCCTCACGCGCTTCGCCTCGAAGGTCAGCCTCGTGCATCGCAAAGACCACTTCCGCGCCTCGAAGATCATGGTCGATCGCGTGCTGAAGAACCCGAAGGTAGAGGTCCTCTACGAAAAAGAAATCGTCCGCTACCTGAGCGACAACGGCAAGACGGTGACCGGTGCCCGCCTTCGCGATACGCGCACAGGGGAAGAGCTCGACGCCAAGGTCGACGGCATCTTCCTGGCGATCGGCCACACCCCGAACACCGCTTTCCTCGACGCGCAGATAGCCCTCGACGACGGCGGCTACATCGTCCTGCAGGGCGCGACCGGTACCAACATCGAGGGCGTCTTCGCCTGTGGCGACGTCGCCGACACACGCTATCGCCAGGCGATCACCGCGGCCGGCAATGGCTGCCAGGCGGCGATGGACGCCGAGAAGTGGCTCGAGACGCAGCACGCACACTGACTGGGGTCGCGATTTCCCGCGAGCAGGCGAAGGCGTGGCGAGGCGGTAACCAGGAATTGTCCGACGATGACGAGTGGGCCGACGCAGAGGTAGGGCGCAGCGACACCTCGGTGCGTGTGCCGATCACTGCCGCACGCCAGGGCAAGGCCGCGTCGTTCACATTCGTGCGTAACGGCGAGCCGTTCACCGGGTTCATCGTCATCGGCAAGGACGGGCTGCCGCATGCGTGGGTCAATCGCTGCCCGCACGTGCCCTACCCGCTCGACTTCGGCGATGGCGAGGTGCTCGACCATGATGGCCAGACCATCGTGTGTGCGAACCACGGCGCACGCTTCGATACCGATAACGGTCGCTGCATCTGGGGACCCGCGCGCGGGCGTGGCCTCGAATCGCTCGCACTCGAGGTCGACGGCGACCACTGGCGCGTGACGATCAGCGACGAGCCGCCTGGCTGGCCGCGCGACCAGCAATGACGGCCTGCACGGCAATGCGTCCGGCACGACTTGCGCACACGCCGTCGCGACGCTAAGCCGAAGGCATGAAGCTCCGCGCCCTCGTGCTCCCCGTCCTGTGTCTCATCGCGTGTGACTCCAAGCCGAAGGCGCCGCCGCCAGCGGCCGACGCGGTATCCGACAGCACGCCCGCCCCCACGCCCGCGCCCACACCCACATCCGCGCCCACACCCACATCCACGCCCGCCACAGCAGCCGACGCGACCGCCTTCATCAGCGATATCAACACCCGCTTCCTCGCGCTGAAGGCGCGCGCGGAGACCTCCGAGTACATCAAGTCGACCTACATCACGCCTGAGACGGAGCGCAACGCGGCCGCCGCCCAGGCCGATGTGATGGCCTTCTTGAGCGAGGCTATCCCCAAGGCCGCGACCTTCCGCGATCTCGAGCTGCCCAAGGACGACCGCCGCACGCTCGAGCTGCTGCGCACCTCGCCGACCTTGCCCGCGCCCGCCGACAAGGCCCTACGCGACGAGCTCGCGGCGCTGTCCGCCAAGCTCGAAGGCCACTACGGCGCGGCCAAGAGCTGCAAGAAGGACGCGGCCGGCAAGGAGACCTGTCGCGATCTCGGCGAGCTCTCCAACGTGCTCGCCGACTCCAAGGCGAGCTGGGACGACCGCGTCAGCGCCTGGACCGACTGGCACGCGACCGCCGCCGAGCAGCGTCCGCGCTATGAACGCCTGGTCGAGCTCGGCAACCAGGGCGCCAAGGAGCTCGGCTTTGGCGACCTCGGCGAGCTGTGGCGCTCTGGCTACGACATGCCGCCGGCGGACTTCGAGGCGGAGATCGACCGCCTCTGGAACCAGGTCCGCCCGCTCTACGAGAAGCTCCACTGCCTCGCGCGTGAGCGCCTCTCGAAGCAGTGGGGCGCCGACAAGGTGCCCGCCAGCGGGCCCATCCCGACCCAGGTGCTCGGCAACATGTGGGGCCAGGACTGGGGCGCGCTCTACCCGATCATGACGCCGTATCCCAAGGCGCAGAGCTCGGACCTGACCCAGGCCATCGCCAAAAAGAAGCTCGACGCCAAGGGCATCGTGAAGATCGGCGAGGGCTTCTTTACCTCGCTCGGCATGCCCGCCCTGCCCCAGAACTTCTGGGATTACTCGCAGTTCACCAAGCCGCGTGACCGCGATGTGGTCTGCCACGCGAGCGCCTGGGACGTGACCTGGGGCGGCGAGGTCCGTCTCAAGATGTGCATCGAGGGCAGCGAGGACGACTTCATCACCGTCCACCACGAGCTCGGCCACATCTACTACTTCCTCGCCTACAACAAGCTCCCGGTGATGTTCCAAAACGGCGCCAACGACGGCTTCCACGAGGCGATCGGCGACGCCATCGCCCTATCGGTGACGCCGAAGTACCTGGTCGAGATGGGCCTCATGCAGAAGCCGACCGCTGTTGCAGCGTCGGTAGAGGCCGAGCAGGCGATGCTCAACGAGCAGATGAAGCGCGCGCTCGAGAAGGTCGCGTTCCTGCCGTTCGGCCGCTTGATCGACCAGTGGCGCTGGCACGCCTTCAGCGGCAAGCTCCCGAAAGACAAGTGGAATACCGGCTGGTGGGAACTCAAGGCGAAGATCCAGGGCGTCGCACCCCCGAGCCCTCGGACCGAGGCTGACTTCGATCCCGCCGCCAAGTACCACGTGCCGGCATCGGTTCCGTACATGCGCTACTTCCTCGCGGCGATCCTCCAGTTCCAGTTCCATCGCGCGCTCTGCAAGGCGGCGGGCCACGAGGGACCGCTCAACACGTGCTCGATCTACGGCAACAAGGAAGCCGGTGCCCGCCTCCAGGCGCTCCTCGCGGCTGGCGCCTCGCGCCCCTGGCAGGAGTCGCTCGCGGCCTTGACCGGCGAGACCGCCATGGACGCCAGCGCCATCCTCGACTTCTTCGCGCCACTCTCAGCTTGGCTCGACACCCAGACCAAGGGTCTGAGCTGCGGCTACTGAGGTCGTCCGCCCCCTTTCCGGAGGGGCGATACACCCGCCGCGACGGCTGATATTCGGCTGCAGCCGGTATTGACGCATTTATTCCATCCGGCCTAAGGTCCGCCCGAGTATCGGGGTTCGTCCCCTGGTCATCTTGCACCGAGGTAGTCGCTCGGTGCCATCGCGCTGGGAGGTTCAGCCCATCGCGACCGAGGCACCGCCACCGCGGTCTTCGGCAACCCCCTCTTTCGACCCCGCATGGGGATGGACGCTTCCATGAAGCTCATCTGGTTGGCACGGTCAGTTCGCCCGATTTGGCGCCGCCTTTCGCGGGCGCGCCTCGCGGCGACCGCCATCACAGCGGGCGGCCTGGCATTCGCCGGCTGCTCCGATGATGGCGCCGAACGATTCGCAGGCGTCGTGAGCTACGACGATTTCCCCGAGAGCGCGGCTGGTGCCGATCACTCGGACGACCTCGGCTTCGCCCATGCGTTCGTGCTCTCCGCGGGGTTTGCGAACGGCAGCGCCGTTCAATACCTCGACCTCGGTGAGTTCAACCCGATCCCGGCCAAGATCTACATCCTCACCAAAGGTGGCACGCCGATCGCGGGCCAGTTCCCCATCGTCGACACCCTGCCCGACGACGCCGAGTACTCGCCGTTCTGGCAAGTCGTCGACGTCGCGGTCACCGGCAGCTACACCGCCAACGACGTCAAGTCGCTGAGCGGAATCAAGGACGCCGGCTGGAAGCGGACCGACACGGCCGCGGCGCTGCACTGCCCGATCGTCAACCCCGACGCGACCTGGGTCGCCGCCGACTCCAGCACGACCTACACGGTGTTCTGGGGCACGGGCGAAGAGATCCCCAACCCCTACTTCGACTCGTCCGCGCCGATCGACAACGTCAACAAGCCGACGTTGAACGACGCGGACGCGGGACCTGGCGACATCCTGCTGACGCCCGTTTGGCAGAAGCGCCTGCGCGGCTTCTGCTGGTCGGATGACTTCGCGCGCCGCTACCCGCTGGTCGGTGACGCGGGCGCGATGTCGCTCGACTTGGCCGGCGCTGGCAATCGCTACGATACCTACAGCGTGGCCTTCGGCCCGGGTGGCGAGCTCGGCGCGGAGCCGACCAACCTGCTGCCGGTCTTCGATCGCAACCTCGGCGACAGCGACTACTCGCCGATCGTCTTCCAGAGCTTCGTCGCCTCGCTCGATGGCAGCCAGCCCGGGACGGTCGCCGACTTCGACCCGGAAGAGGTCGCCTCGGCCGAGCCGTCGGCGCTGCTCGACAACCCGATCGTCTTCCCGCTGGCGCTCGAGCGCTTTCGCGTGACGGTCAGCAACACCACCCCAGCCGAGGGCGCTGGCTCGCTCAACTTCGGCGCGGGCTTCGCGACGGTCGAAGACGGCGACGCGCCGATCTACTTCGATGGCGAAGCGGCCCCCTCGGCGCTCGCCGAGTTCGCGGCCACCGGCGACATCAGCGCGCTCGTCATCGGCTGGCCCGTCTCGGGTCGCCCGCTCTCGCCGACGCTCGACTCGCAGGTCGTACCCGCCGTCGCACCGGGTGAGTCGGTCTCGCTCATCGTGCTCGCGTCGCCGTTCGTGCCGCTCTTCACGCTCGTCCAGAAGATCGTCGAGCTCGACAATGGCTTCACCGGCGTGTCGGAGCTGCCGCTCTACGACGACGAGATGAGCGCCATCGCCACGCAGTCGGTCGACCTGTCGGCCCTCATCACCAACGCCGAGATCGAAGACCCCGAGTCGCCGCCCGACACCCTCGAGGTCGTCGGCCCCGCGCCGGACCTCGCCGACCCGATCGGCACTGTCGAGATCGAGCTCATCGTGCCCGCCGGAGGTACCCCGTGAAGACCACCCAAACACATAGTCATTTCGGGCGCTTGCCGCTCATCGCAGCGGCCCTGACCGCGGCCCTCGGCTTCTTCGCGCTCGCTTCGTCGGGCGTCGCGCACGCCCAGACGACGGGCTCTATCTCGGGCACCGCCGAGGACGTCAACGGCGCGCCCGTCTCCGGCATCAAGGTCAAGGTCTCGTCGAAGAACCTGATCGGCGGCGCGCGTGAGCAGCTCACCAAAGCCGACGGCTCCTTCCGCTTCGTCGACCTGCCGCCCGGCGACTACACCCTCGAGTCCTCGGCCAAGAACTTTACGCCGCAGGTCGCCAAGGGCATCCGCCTCTCGATCGGCCAGAACATCGACCTCACGCTCCTGATGGAGGTCAAGACGAACGAGGAGGTCATCAAGATCCGCGCGAAGCCGCTGGTCGACCTGACCAAGGTCCAGTCGGGCCTCTCGATCAAGAAGGAGTTCTTGGAGGAGATCCCGAACAGCCGCGACTACCAGGGCACCGCGCAGTTCCTGCCGGGCGTCACGGGCGACAGCGGCAATCCGACCATCAACGGCGGCTCGGCCTATTCGAACCAGTACCTGGTCGACGGCATGAACACGACCGACCCGACCACCAACACGTTCGCCCTCAACTTCAACTTCGACGCGATCGAAGAGGTCGAGGTCATCACCGGCGGCTTCTCGCCCGAGTACGGCAACGTGTCGGGCGGCGTCATCAACGTCGTGACCCGCTCGGGCTCGAACGACTTCGAGCTCGACGCCTCGCTCTACTACACCAGCGACGCCTTCATGCTCGAAGGCATCGAGGAGTCGCCGCGCGACTTCTCGAGCGTCACCGCAAACCTCAACGTCGGTGGCCCGATCATCAAGGATCTCCTGTGGTTCTTCGTCTCGGCCGAGTTCAACCACTCGAGCTCGCAGCTCCCGCGCGGCTCGTCGATCTCGCTGCTCGCCGACACGCAGCACCCCGCCCGCCTCTACGAGTCGATGTACTGGCTCATCAAGCTGACCTCGGCGCCGACCAAGCAGAACCGCTTCACGCTGCTCTTCCAGGGCGACCCGACGATCATCGACAACAGCGACCAGGACTCGACCGCCTCGGCCGACACCGAGACCCACCAGGACCAGGGCGGCATCCTCGCGTCGCTGCGCTGGGACGGCCTCTACGACCCGCTCGTCATCAAGCTGCAGGCTGGCTACAAGTATCAGTTCCTCGACGTCTTCCCGCAGAGGCGCGCCAAGTCGTCGAGCCCGTTCCGCATGCCCGGCTTCTTCGGCGCGGGCGCCCTCTCGGACAAGAACTCGTTCGGCGTGGCCCGCGGCTGCCTCGGCAAGGACGCGCTGGCCGATCCCGACAGCTTCGACACCGACAACGCCGGCAAGCCGACCAGGTGCGTGGGCGACGTGCAGACTGATGACGGCTTCGGCCAAGGCTACCACTTCGATCTCGACTCGGGCGGCGCCTTCGGAGGCAGCTCCAGCGACGTCTATATCGAGCGTTCGCGTTGGCAGTTCACGGGCACGGCGAGCTACTTTCTCGACAACGCCGCGGGCAACCACGAGTTCAAGCTCGGCTTCGACCTCGCGCTGATGAACGACACCGAGACCGCCTCGAACCCGGGCGGCGCGAGCGTCTTCCTCGATCTCGACCTGGACGGCGACGGCGTCGCAGATCCGTACGCGGCGCGGATCACGGCGACCGACAACAACCTGCTCAAGACGTCATCCGATGGCCTCATCTTCGCAGGCTTCCTGATGGACACCTGGAAGCTCTGGGACAATCGCCTGGTCATCCAGCCGGGCGTGCGCCTCGAGCAGTCGACCTACGAGAACTTCGCGGGCGACCCGATCCTCGACTTCTTCACCGTGAGCCCGCGCCTGTGGTTCGCGCTCGACCCCGTCAAGGACGGCAAGACGAAGATTCACGGCGGCTATGGCCGCTTCTACGAGACCGGCAACCTCGCGCTGTCGAAGTTCATCGGCCGCTCGATTGCGACCCGACTCGCCTTCTTCGACGAGGAGACCGGCACCTACATCGAGAACCCGAACCGGGTTCGGATCCAGGGCGGCGAGGCCGGCACGACGGTCGACAAGGACCTCGACCCCGTCACCATCGACGAGGTGCAGATCGGCCTCCAGCGCGCCATCTGCGAGCCGCTGTCGTTCGACATCACCTACATCCACCGCAAGTCGACCGACACCTGGGAAGACGACGAGACCAACCTCATCTGGAACCAGGCCGGCACCGACGTCATCGGGTCGCGCGATGGCACCGGCCAGCAGGTCTTCCGGCTCACCTCGAAGACCCACGCCGAGCGCACCTTCGATTCGCTCCAGCTCTCGATCATCAAAGAACTCGACGACCACTGGGCATTCAACGGCTCGTATTCACTATCGTTCTTCAAGGGCACCAGCCCCGAGTTCCTGACCGGCGCCTACGACAACTACCGCCAGGACGTGTACCTCAACGGCAACCTGCCCAATGACCACCGCCACACGATCAAGGCGCAGTTCTACTACCAGTTCGACTTCGGTCTCTCGCTCGGCCTCGCGGCCCAGTACGAGAGCGGCGGGCCCTACTCGTCGCAGTACCTCAACGACTACGACGGCGACTACACCAACCGCCGCGCGCCCCGCGGCAAGAACGCCGGTGCCGACCTCAACGACCCGTCCGACGACCGCGAAAACCGGCTGCAGGACTACGTGCGTATCGATGCCCGCGTGTCCTTCAACTTCAAGAAGCTCACCGGCGTGAACCTCGAGTTCATCGGCGAGGTCTTCAACCTCCTGAACATGGGCGCGGTCACCGCGGTCGAGCAGAACGTGACGGAAGGAGGTGGCTTCGGCACCCCACTGAACTACCAGACCCCGTTCAATGCCAACATCGGCCTGCGCTACCGTCTCTAGTGCCGTGACCGAGGCATGGTGAACCATGCCTCGCCGCTGTCCTTCGGACGTCGTCGCGGCACCAGTGTCCTGTCGCACAGCGATCGCGCTGTGCGGCAGTCTCACCTCGGCCGAGCCGCTCGGTCGCTACCCCGATGGGCGTAGCGACAGGGCCGGTCGGCCGACTGTTGCCGGCCTCATAGGGCTTGTTGTCGACGAAATTCGAGTTGCTGCGTAAGGGGGAAGGCCGCCTTCGACAGCGAGTCGGAATGCGGGTGCCTTCAACTGGAGTGTTCGAGACTCTATGTTCGGAGCCTTCAACGAACGGATGGATTCCAAGTCGCGACGACGCCTGGTCGTCTCGGTCGCTGTCTCGATCGTGCTCTACGCCGGGCTCGCTGCGATAGCGGTGGCCATCGCTTCGGGCGATGACGAAAAGCCCCCGGAAGAGCGCGAGGTCGAGGTGACCTTCGTGCGCAAGATCGAGGAGCCGCCCCCGCCCCCGCCGCCGCCCGCGCCCAAGCCGCTGGCACCTGGCCCGGTCAACCCGGCTCCACCGTCGCAGCCACCTCCGGCCAAGCCGCCGACTCCCGCGCTGCGGCGCGAGGCGCCCAAGGCGATCCCCAAGGCCAAGCCGGCCGAGGCCGACCCGCAACCGGCCAAGTCCGAGCGGGTGGTCGATCCCCTGCCCGCCAACAACGCGGGCACTGCGCCCACCGGCCCAACCGATCCCAATGGAGGCGACGGCCCGGGTGGCAACGGCAAGCCCGGCGATCCGCTTGGCGGTGGTGGTGGTGGTGGTGACACGCCGGGTGGCAGCGTGCCGGTCATTTTGCCGGCTGGCGCCACGGCGCCGATCCGCCTGAGCGCGCTCGTCACCGACGACGACTATCCCCGCTCGGCACGCGCCGCCAACATCGAAGGCGTCGTCAAGGTGAAGGTGGTCGTGAAGGTCGACGGCAGCGTCGAGCTCGTCAAGTTCATCCAGAGCGACGAGAACTTCGACGCCGCGGTGCGATCCATCTTGAAGCGCCTCAAGTACAAGCCTGCGGTCTACAATGGACAGCCGATCGCCGTGTTCCAGAACCTGACCTTTCCGTTCGAGATCAACTGACCTTCTGCGCGCAGCGCTGCTGCCGCATCCGACCTGAGGCTGCACATGGACTTCGCTGAGATCTGGGACCACATGGGGCTGCTCGCGCGCCTCGTGACCATCATCCTGCTGGTGATGGCCGTCGCGAGCGCCGGTGTGTTCATCGAGCGGCTGGTGGTCTTCTACAAGGCCCAGAAGAAGTCGCGCGAGTTCGCGGTCGCCTCGGCGACACCTCTCGAGACGCGCAACTACAGCGAGCTGGTCGCGGTGTGCAAGGCGCACGAAGGCAGTCACCTGGCGGAGCTGGTGCGCTCCGGCATCGACACTTTCTCGCGCGCGAGGAGTTCGCGTGAGCGCGGCGAAGTCGCGCACGTCGCCCCGGTAGAGCTGGCGCGTCGCTCGCTCGGACGCGCGCTCGAGACCCAGACCGCGCGCCTCCGACGCGGCTTTCCGGTCCTCGCCTCGGTCGGCTCGGTCGCGCCGTTCGTCGGCCTCTTCGGCACGGTCATCGGCATCCTGACCACCTTCAACATGATCGGCCAGAGCCAGTCGGGCGGCCTCGGCTCGGTGATGATGGGCATCTCGGAGGCGCTGGTCGTGACCGGTATCGGCCTCGCCGTCGCCATCCCCGCGGTGCTCGCCTTCAACATGCTGGTCAGCCAGTCGGAGAAGATCGAGCTCGGACTGACCACCGCCGCCAGCGAGCTGACCGACCACCTCGAGAACGCGCACGGGTCCGATGGCGGCCCGACGCATGGCGTTCGCCCATCGCTGGACAGACCCAGTGCCGGCCCGACCACGGCCGCCGCAGGTTCCATTGGCTGATCACGCACAGGGGACGGCCACGGGCTTCAGCCCGAAGAAGCGTGAGCGGGTGCGACCCGAGATCAACGTGACCCCATTGGTCGACGTGGTGCTCGTGCTGCTCATCATCTTCATGGTCGTGACGCCGGAGCTCGAGAAGGGCGGGCGCGTCACGCTGCCCAACGTCGCGCACCCGGACCCGCAGTCGAACAAGCAGGAGGACGGGATCACCGTGACCGTGTCGGTCGACGGCAATATCTATCTCGACGGGACGGAGACACCGCGCCACGAGCTGCTCGCGCTGCTGAAGGGCAAGCACCAGGAGACCCCCGACAAACGCCTCTACCTGAAGGGCGATGACAACCGCCCCTACGGCGAGATGCGCGACCTGTTCGCGGACCTGCAGAAGGTCGGCTTCACGGGCGTGCGCCTGCTCGTGTCAGCATCGGCCCCGGCAGCAGGAGCGAAGTAGCCATGGGCATGGGCAACGTCGGGGGCGGCAAAGGCATCCGCCCCGAGATCAACGTGACGCCGCTCGTCGACATCGTGCTGGTGCTGCTGATCATCTTCCTTGTGGTCACCCCGCTGATGGCCAAGTACTTCACCATCCAGGTCCCGCCCGAGCAGAAGACCAAGGCCGTCGACATCCCCAAGGACGACACCCAGCTCGTCATTCGCATGGACGAAACGGGCGCCATCACGCTGAACTCGGAGCGGGTCGAGACCGCAGAGCTCGAGCAGAAGCTGCGCCGCGTGTTCGCCGCCAAGGCCGACGGCGTCATCTTCTTCGACGCGCACTCGTCGGCCCCGTACGGCAAGGCCGTGCGCGTGATGGACATCGCGCGTGGGGCTGGTGCGACCACGGTTGGCATCGTCACCGAGCCGCTCGTCCCTGAGAAGTAGAGCGCGTTGAATCGCTCCTATCTCGTAACGTCTGCGCCGGGTCCTTCGCCCGTTGGAGCACCACATGCGCCAGTTCGCCGTCCCTCTCGCCTTGAGCCTCTTTGGTGCCGCGCTGGCGCTGCCGTTCGCCGCGATCGCCGACGACCCACTGGCGCCGTACGAAGGTCGCCCGCTGCCGGCGCTGGTCAAGCAGCTCGTCTGGGACAAGACCTGCGACATCCCGCAGGCAGAGGCCGAGGGTGACGCGTGTCAGGGCGACGTGTGCCGCTTCAAGCGCAGCAACGGCACCCCGTTCAAGCCGCAGCGCGCGGCCTGGATGGACCTCACGATGTTCCAGTGGGCGGCCAACCAGAACGCGCTCCAGCCCGCGTTGGTCCAGGCCAAGCTCGCACGCGAGAGCGACTTCGACGGCGACGCGCGCCTCGCGGTGGCGCTCGCCTCGGGCCTCGCGGTCGACATCAAGAGCGACGACTACCTCGTACAGCTGAACCCGCTGCTCGTCCGCTGGGCCATCCGCGAGGTATTGCCGCCGGCCAACCAGTCGATGTGCGGCAAGACCGCCAAGGAGTTCTACCTTGCCTCGTTCGGCGGCCCGACGCGCCTCATGGTTGACGTCTACGCACAGCTCAAGGCACGCGGTGGCCTTCGCGCCGTGAAGGTCGCCGAACTCGAGCAGAGCTTCAACGAGCAGAAGGGACGCTACGCGTCGATGTGCCAGGCCATCGCCAAGAAGACCAAGGTCGAGGACGAGACCTACCCCCGCACCGCGAGCTGTTGGTGGTGGCTCCGCCGCGCCGCCTCGGGCGGCACCGACGAGCTGGCACTGCTCTTCGGCCGCGCCCTCCGCGACTACGACGGCGACGCCTACAAGACCTACGCGTCGAGCCTGCCGGCCGAGCTCAAGCTGAAGTGAACGTGCTCGGCCGAGCAAGCACGGTCTCTAATTTAGCTTCCGTCAATCTCAGCCAAACAGGTGGCGCGCGATGATCAACCTTTGAATCTGCGAGGTTCCCTCGTAGATCTGGAAGATCTTCGCGTCGCGCATGAGCTTCTCGACAGGGTACTCGGTGTTGAACCCGTAGCCGCCGAAGACCTGCACAGCGTCGGTCGCGATCTTCATCGCTTCATCGGCCGCGAAGCACTTCGCGATGGCGGCCGAGAGGCTGTTGCGCTCGCCCTGGTCGTACTGCCAGGCGGCCTTCCACACGAGGAAGCGCGCGGCCTCGACCGACTTGCACATGTCGGCGATCATGAACGAGACCGCCTGGTAGTCGCTGATCGGCTTGCCGAAGGTCTTGCGCTCCTTCGCGTAGCCGATCGACTCCTGCAGGCAGCGATTGGCGAGGCCGACGGCGCATGACGCGACCATCGGGCGGGTGATGTCGAAGGCCGCCATGGCCGCCTTGAAGCCCTGCCCTTCAGCGCCGACGATGTCGGTGGCGGGCACCGCGACGTCCTCGAACACCACCTGGCGGGTGTCGGAGGCGCGCTGGCCCATGTTCTTCTCTTTGCGACCGACCGTGATTCCCGGGGTGTCGCGCGGCACGGCGAAGCCGGTCATGCCGCGATGGCCCTGGGCCGGGTCGGTGTAGGCGAGCACGAAGTACCAGTCGGCCTTGGCGGCGTTGGTGATCCACTGCTTGGTGCCGTTGAGCACGTAGTGATCGCCGCGCTTGACCGCGGTCGTGCGGATACCTGCGACGTCCGAGCCGGCGCCCGGCTCGGTGACGCAGTAGGCCGCCATCCTTGGCTCCTCGGTCATCGGCGTCAGGAACTTCTTCTTGAGCGCGTCCGAGCCGGCCACGATGAGCGGCGCCTCGGCGAGGTTGTTCGCTTCGATTGCGGTCGTGATGCCGGTGCAACCGTAGCCGAGCTCCTCGGCGATGATGCAGCTCTCGAGCACGCCGAGGCCGACGCCACCGTACTCGAGCGGGATCTTCGTGTTCACGAGACCCGCTTCCCAGGCCTTCTTGACGACTTCGACGGGGAACTCGCCCGTCTCGTCGTGATGGGCGGCGACTGGGATTATCTCCTTCTTGGTGAAGTCCCGGGCCAGGTTCTGGATCTGCTTCTGCTCGTCGCTCAGGCGAAAATCGACCACCGTCAAGCCTCCGAAAGTTTGCGCTTGCTGCGGCTCGCGGCCGCTACAAACAAAGACGCCCGTGGCATAGCACGGGCGTTCCGATGGCTCATTGTGGAATTTTCGTCGATATCGCGAGGCCGCGGACGAAGTCCCGAACTGCTTACGGCGTCTGGAACTTCAGCACGTAGTCGCGCACATTGGCGGCCGCCTCCGGCGTGAGCTTGTCCTTGTAGGCCTTCATCATCGTCCCGGACACGCCGTTGTCGATGATCTCTTTGACCTTGGCCGCGTCGAGCTTCGACGTCGTCAAGTCGGGCCACTTGGTGCCCTTGGCTTTGGCCTTCTTGCCCATGCCGGTGTCGCCCTTGCCGTCGGCGCCATGGCACTTCGCGCAGCTGTCCGTGAAGACGGTGGGACCGTCGACCGCGGGCGCAGGCGAGGGAGACTCGTCGAGCGTCGGGCCAGTCGCCCCGGAGGGGACGGCGATTGCGGTGAGCATCAGCGCCGAAGCGCCACCAACGAGCCATGAGAGCATACGAGACATCAATTCCTCCGTGCCGGAACGCTGAACGGGGCTGCCGACTGGCCGCGACCGCACGCTATTCACCCAAGCCACTATGCCGTAACCTGGCAAACCGTTCCATCAAGCCCACTTTCGCGCATCCGAACGCATACGGTGACGATCCGTCGCGCGTCAGCGGGGAAGCGCGACGACCCGCACGCGCCGTCCATCCGGCAACGCGAGCTCGGTGCCCGGCTCGGACGCCTTGCGCTTCAACATCGCCAGCGCGACGTAACCACCTGCCGCCACCGCAGCGGCGCTGCCCATCACGCCCTGGACCTTCGGTGTGAACGCCACCGCGGGGACTGCGGCAACCGCAGGTGCCACGGCAGCCGGCTCGGCCTGCAGGATCTCCGAGTGCACGACCGGCACCAGCCCCGTCGGCACGACCACACCACGCAAGCGCTTGGGCAGCTCGCCGCGGTCACGCGCCATCACGTAGACCTCCTGCCCGAGAAAGCAGCCCTTGTTCCATGAGACCGTCGCTGCGAGTCGCTCCGAGGCGAGCGCGACGTCTTCGGCACCGAGGTCGAGGCCATCGAGCGGCCAGCCCGCTTCGATGCGCAGGCGCTCCCAGTCGACCACGTCGAGGGGCTCGCCACCCGCCGCGAGCAAGCGCACCCGCAAGCTCGGCGCCAATGCGAGCGGCAATCGAAGGTGCAGCGCTGCGCGCCCGAGCTCACTCGCGACCGCCGCGATGCGTGTGATGCGCACCGTCGCCCCATCCCAGAGCGCATCGGCGAACGCCGCCTCGCCGAGCGCGACACCCAACGCAGCCTCGACCAGCGTCGCCGCGCGCTCGCCATAGACCGCCAGCATTCCGTCGGGCACTGGGTCGCTCCAGCGCACGTCATCGGCCACGCGGTGCTTCTTCAGCGCCTCGAGCACCGCCGCCAGCGAGCCGGTGCGGCCGATGAGCTCGATCTTCTCAGCTTCGATCTCGTAGCGCACCTGGCCCACATGGCGGCCGTTGGCGGTCGCCATCAACGCGAAGCCGGCGGTGCCAGGCGCGGCCTTCAAGATGTCGGCGGTCGTCATCGCGTGCAGGAAGCGGGCGCGGTGGCGACCGACGACGGTCGAGCGAGCCTGGTCCGGCAAGATGGCGAGGAGAGGACGGTCGGTTGCGAGGGTGAATGACATCAGGCGCTGGAGGTACGGCACGGCCGCGCGAAAGTGAAGGGTCTCGTGCTTCACACTCGCCAAGTGGGCGGTCCTGAGGCATGTCGAAGGCATGCGCTACTGCCGCTTCACGCTGCTCGGGAAACATCGCTGGGGCATCTACACCGACGACGGCGTGCAGCCCGTCGACGAGAGCCCGTATGACGGCGGCGTGCCCAAGCACTCCGGCGAGCTCCTGCCGTTCGAGGCGGTGCAGCTCGAGGCGCCGGCACAGCCGACCAAGATCATCGGCATCGGCCGCAACTACGCAGAGCACGCCAAGGAGCTCGGCAACGAGGTCCCGACCGAGCCGCTCATCTTCCTCAAGGCGCCGAGCTCGCTGCTCGCGCACGAGGGCGTCATCCGCTACCCGGTCGGCATCAGCGAGCTCGTGCACTTCGAGGGCGAGCTCGGCGTCGTCATCGGCCGCACCACCCGCAACGTCTCCGAGGCCGAAGCGGCCAATGCGATCCTCGGCTACACGCTCGTCAACGACGTCACCGCGCGCGATTTGCAGAGGAAAGACGTGCAGTTCACGCGCGCCAAGAGTTTCGACACGTTCTGCCCGGTCGGGCCGTGGGTCGACACCGACTTCCGCCCGGACGCGCAGCGCATCAGCCTGACCGTCAACGGCGTGACAAAGCAGGACGGCTCGCTCGCGCAGATGATCTTCAAGGTGCCGTTCCTCGTGTCGTGGCTGTCGCGCATGATGACGCTCGAGCGCGGCGACCTGATCGCGACCGGCACGCCCGCGGGCGTCGGGCCCCTGGTCCCAGGCGACACGGTCGAGGTCACAATCGACGGCCTCGGCACACTCTCGAACACCGTCTCGATTTGAATTCGCGGGCAGCCTTACTTCGTCAGGCCTTCGCTCACGAATTCGGCAAATTCGTGAGCGAAGGCCACGAAGTGGCTGCCCGCGAATTCGCGAAGCGAGGCGTGCGCGGCCAAGGAGCCGCGACGAGGCCAACCTCATAGGTTGCCGAGGAGACAGCGACGCCGGCCCCGCACGTCTCGCGAGCGAATTCAGGCGGGATTGAGGCGCTGATGATTGGCGAGCGCAGCCTGCGTGCGCGCCAGCTCGGCCGCGTCGCCAAGGTCGGTGAAGATGGCAATCGCCGCGACGAAGTCGGCCTCGGCCTCGCGCGCGAGCACCTCGGAGGCTTCGGCGATCGCCCGCAGGCTGCGCACCTCGGCGCGGCCACGCAGGGCGGGCCCGAGGCTCGGGCGCGCGTTCATCGCGGTCGCCAGCGCCAATGCCTCGTCGGCGATCGCCTGGGCCCGCAGGAGGTCTCCGCGCTGCGCATACAGCGCGCTCAGGTTCTTGAGCACGTCGGTCAGCGTGCGCAGGTCGCCGGTTTCGGTCGTTATTTCACGTGCTTCCAACAACGCGGCGGCCGCGTGGTCCAGCTCACCACGCGCCAGGCGCGTCTCGCCGATGTTGTTCAGGAACGCGCCGACCAGCTCGCGCTCGCCGGCGATCTCGGCCGCGCGCAGGCCGTCCTTCCACACTTCGAGGGCGCGCTCGAGGTCGCCACCGAAGTAGGCGATGGCACCAAGCGCCATCAACGCACGCGCCTCGCCCGCCACGTCGAACGCCTCACGCGCCAGCGCGCTCGCCTCTTCGAGCGGCGCGCGCGCCCCATCGAAGTCACCGCGCTGGATCCGGATATTGGCGATGAGCCCGAGCGCCTCGGAGATGGCCCGCGCCGAACCAAGCCCGCGACGCACGTCGAGCGCCTCTTCGAGCAGGCGCAGCGCTTCCGCGTAGCCACCCTCCCCGCCTTCGAGCCAGTGCACCCGTGCCAGCTCGGTCAGCGCATCGCCGGAGCCACGGGAGTCGGCGGCTCGGCGCGAGAGATCGGCGGCGCGACCGAGCGCTGCCTTCGCGAGCTTATAAGCGCCGAGCCCGCGATGGGCCCGCCCAAACAGCAACCAGGCACGCGCAACCGGTGCCAGCTCGAGCGGCGGCCGCGGCTCCAGCGCCCGCGCCGCTTCGAGAGCGCCGGCGCAGAGCGCATGCGCGTCATGAAAGTCACCGGTCTTCAGCGCGAGGTCGGCGTACGTCAGCGCCGTCGACAACAAGAGCGGCGCCCGGTCGAGTCCTCGCGCTGCGCTGTGCAGCCCGAGCGCTTCGAGCGCCGTGCGCAAGAGCGCCTTCGCGCGCGGCAACGCCAGCCCGTCGCGCGCCGACTCGCCGGCACGCACCAGCGCCCGCGCCGACTCGGTCTTGCGGCGGGCGCGCAACCAGTGCGCCGCCACCGCCTCATAGAAGAGACCCGGGTCGTGGCCCGCCAGCGGCCGCGCCTCCAGCCACTGCGCGGCCAACGCGTGCATCAGCTCACGCGCCTCGGCGCCGAGCTCCGCCAGGAGGCGCGCCCGGTCCGACGGATGTGCGAAGCGCCAGCCGAGCGACTCGCCCGACATCACCTGCATGCCCGACTCGAAGGCCAGATCGACCCGGCGCAAGACACCCGCTGCGATGAGCCGCTCGAGCGCCACCAGCGCCGACGCGAGCCCGCTCGCCTGCTCACGCGCGGCCGCATCACCGACGGGATGCGCAAGCGCGAGCCCCGCGACCAGGTCCGGCTCAATGGCCGTCCCGATCGCTAGCGCACCTTCGGCCTCGAAGCCACGACCGAAGACCGCCGCGGCCTGCAGGAGCCCGCGCTCGACCGACGACAGCGCGCCAACGCGCAGGCGCGACGCCTCGTCGAGGTCGCGCGCGACCAGCTCGCTGGTCGGCAGTGTCACGCTCGCCGGGCTCCGCGTAAGTCCCGCTTCAGTCGCGACCAGTGCCCCGCGCTGCACCAGCAGGCGCGCATTCTCGAGCACCAGGCGCGGGTTGCCGCGCGCGTTGTCGACAAGTGCTTTGACCAGCTCCGGCTCGACGTCGGAGTCGGCGAACAGCGAGCTCACGAGGCGCTCGACATCACGCTCGGCCAGCGCCTCGACCTCGACCCGCACGTACGTCGCACGCTCGGCGGGCAAGGCCTCGGCCAGCGTCGTGAAGTGGCTACGCCCCTCGCTCAGCACCGCGAGCACCAGCGGCTCGTTCGCCAGCTCGCCGACGAGGCTCATCAGCGTCTCGAGCGTGAGCTCGTGCAGGTGATCGGGCCGCTGCAAGACCAGGATCCGCGGCGCTGTCGCGAGGTCCAGCCGGAAGACCGCGACGAACGCCTTGAGCGCGTGGCGGCGGAACGCCTCGAGGTCAGCCGGCAGCGCGTCTGCGCCCGGCCCCATCGCGCGCAGCCCCGCGAGGTGCCCGATGAGGCGCGCGTTGCCGACCAGCGTGCGCTCGTCGAAGAGCGGCTCCAGCGCCTCGATGATGCGGTCGTAGGCGGCCTGGTCGCTGTCGCGCGGCAGGATCCCGAAGCGCCTGCGCACGAGCTGTGCCAAGAGGGCCTGCGGCCCATCGCCCGGGCGGGCGGCGATCGGCAGCACGTCGATGCCACGCGACTCGGGGTCGATGATCGCCAGCGCTTCGGCCAGGACGCGCGTCTTGCCGAGCCCGCGCTCGCCAGCAATCTCCACGACGTGCAGGCGGCGCTGGGCGACCGCGTCGCGCACCGCGTTGTAGATCACCTCGAGCGCGTCGCGACGGCCACAGAAGGGCAGCTTGCGCGCCAGCGGATCGGACGGCGAGGCACCACCACGGCCGATGAGCGCACGCACCAGGCGGTCGCCCTCATCCGGCAGCGCGTCCAACGCATGCTCGACCAGGTCTGGCGGCAGCGACTCCTCCGGACCGAGGTGGGTAGCCAGGCCTCGCAGGCCACGGGCCCGAGCGAGATCGTTCAGCAGCGCTTGTTCGCCGTTCATCCGGCTCCGTCGGAGGTCTTGCGGAGGACGCCCGCCGCGAAAGGCTTAGCACCGCCCCGGCTCTCGCGCAAACACGCCCGCACCGCCCGTGCGCAACCGCACTCTACTTCTTGAACAGGCCCCCACGACCACGCTTCTTGCGCTCCTCGGGCGGCACTTCGATCGGCGCCTCGAGCGCGTCGAGGATGGCGTTGGCGAGGCGCTCGCGCGCAGCCGTCAGGTTCTTCGGGCGCGACTCGAACTCGCCGCACTCGACCCGCACGACCCCGCGCCGGTCGGACAAGAGCGGCTTCCACCCGATGATGAGCGCCTTGGCCGCATCATCGAAGGCGGTGCAGCCCTTGACGTCGAGCCGCAGCTCGACCGCCGAGGCACGCTGACGCGCGGCCTCGACCCCGTCGAGCGTGATGATCTCGCCGTCGTCCTCATAGGTCGTGAGGTTGCGCGTGTACGACACCGACAGGAACTCGGTCCCGATGATGAGGTTGTTCGTGACCCACAAGGGCTCGAGATTCATGAGTGCTTTCCGGGTACCTGGTGGGTTCGCAAGAGACGCGCGAGCGCGACCGCCGCGGCCTGGGTCTCGGCTTCCTTGCGCGACGCGCCTTCGCCCCGCGCGCTCAGCCTGTCGCCGATGCGCACCTCGGCGGTCACGACGCTCGCCGCGAGCGGCGACTCGACGATGGCGTAGCTCGGCGTCAGCTTCCAACGCTCCTGCGCGAGCTCCTGCAGCGCCGCCTTGGCGGGCTTCAAGCGCTGCGGTCGCCCATCGACCAGCTCGGGCAGCGCCCGCATCACGAACGTGCGCGCCGCGTCCGGGCCGCCATCGAGGAAGATCGCCGCGGTCACCGCTTCGAACGCATCCGCCAGCACGCTCGCACGCTCGCGAAAGCCACCGCGGTCTTCCGCGGGCCCGAGCAGCAGGTGCTCGCCGAGACCCAGCTCCTTCGCGGCCATTGCCAGGCGCTGCTCGTTGACGAGGCCCGCCCGCCGCTCGGTCAGGAGGCCTTCGCGCGCCTCGCGGTCGGCCGAGAACAGGCGCTCACTGACACACAGGTCGACCACCGCGTCGCCGAGGAACTCGAGCCGCTGGTTGTCACTGGTCGCGCTGCGCTTGTGCCCGTGGTTGGCGTACGACGGATGCGTCAGCGCCTCGGCCAACAGCGACGGCGACTCGAAGCGGTGCCCGAGGCGCGCTTCCAGTGACGACGACTGCGACGACGAGGGTTCTGGGGGCGGGACGACGACCATCGCGCGGGCTTTTGCACGAGGCGCGCGCGCCGCGCAAGTCCCGGCCCCGTGCACCTCACTATTTCCACAGGCCGACGCCGATGGTGATGTTCTCCCAGCCGGGCGCGACATCGAACGCGACGTTGGCTTTCCAGTCGAACAACAGCTCGAACAGGTGCAGCTCGATGCCGCCGGTCATGTGTGGCCGTATGCTCTGAGTGCCCGCGACGCGCACCGGCTCGAAGTAGGCGCCTACGCGCGCGCGCAGCAGATCATGGATGACCTCGCCTTCGGCCCCGAGGTGCAGCGCCACCGAGAGGTGCCGGCCCGAGGGGCGCGGTGCTTCGGCGACCATGCTCTCCAAGCTGAAGCCGTCGCTCGTGCCCATCAGCACGAGCTCGGTCGCGAGCAGCAGGTATCTGCGATCATTGACCTGCTTGGCCTTGGCGCGCAGCGCCGGGTTGTACCTGCGATCCGGCTCGGCCGAGAAGTAGCTGCTCCAGCCGAGCGCCAACTGCCACGGCGCGATGCCGACGAGGTCGACCGCGACCACGTCCGAGGTCGCCTCGTCCATGCGGTTCTTCGTGCGCAAGCGCGCGCCGAGGCGCCAATCAGCGTTGCGCGGTCGCCACAAGAAGCCGAAGTCACCGCCCTGCCCGCTCAGCTGAGAGGTGACCGGACCGCCGAGGCCGAGGGTCGTGATGCCGAGCGTCGCGACGGTCATGCCGGCGCCGACGATGACCTCGCCGTCGGCGAACGCCCAGCCCGCGCCGACCAGAGAATCGGCGTGCGAGACCGAGAACGTCGGCCCCTCCCAGCCATAGAACGTCGCCAGGACACCGATACCGAGTGGGCCGAACTGCATCACCAGGCCCACGTTGAATGCTTGGAACTCAAAGGAACTCGACAGCGGCCGCGTGTCGCCGTCCCAGTCGATCTTCGCGCTCGAGACGAACAGCCAGTCGAACGTGAAGTCGACGTCGAACCAGCTCGTGCCGCGCTCATTGCGGTTCGAGAGCGCGGCCGGGTTGCGATAGATCCCATCGATGCCCTCGCCGACCCCGACGAACGCCCCGCCCAGGCCCATGATGCGCGAGCTGGTGATGAGCGGGCCGCGCACCAGATCCAGGCGCATGGGGCCACCCGGGAGTGGGGTCTGAGCCTGCGCGGGCGCGCTCGGGACGGACAGCGCGACGACACTGGCGACGATCATGATGAGGCGCGCGAGCACGCCTCTTCATCGCATCACGTCCTCCTTCACGCGAGCGCACCGAGTCTCAGCAGCTTCGCAGCAGATTGACCGTTCGCCTCGAACTGGCTACGTGTCAGGGATGAGCCGACGCGACAACCCAGGTAAGCAACATCCGCTCTATCGCGCGATCAAGCTGACCTGGTGGGTCATCGCGATCTGGCTCGCCGGCGCGGTCCTCTTCGGCGTGATCCGCGGCACCTTCGTGACCGGCCCGGTGGTCGACGTGCCGCCGCAAGCCCAGGGCAAATAGCCTCGACGTCAGCGCGCGATGCTGATGCGGCGCGTGTCGCCGCCGCCATCCGCGATATCGATGCGAACGGTCGCCGCGGCGAGCGCTGCCGGGGCATGCTCGGGCCACTCGACGACCACGATCGCGTGGTCACCGAAGTCGCCAAAGCCGATGCCCTCGAGCGCGTCGTCGCCCTCGATGCGATACAGGTCGAGGTGCACGAGCAACGTCGCGCCACGCATCTCAGACGCCAGCGCGTACTCGTTGACGAGCGCGTAGCTCGGGCTCGACACCCGCTCATCCGGCATCAACCCCAGGCCCTCGGCGAGCCCCCGCACGAAGGCCGTCTTGCCCGCCCCGAGCGGCCCAACCAACGCGACCACGTCCCCAGCGCTGAGCTCGGCCGCGAACGCGGCGGCCAGCGCGCGCGTCGCGTCCTCGGAAGAAGACTCAATCGAAGTGGACACCAGTGACTTCATAAGAACGATCGCCACCCGGCGTCTTGACCTTGACCTCGTCGCCCAGCTTCTTGCCGAGAAGCGCCTTGGCGATCGGTGCCTTGTAGCTGATCATGCCGTGCTTCGCGTCGGCGTCATCCTCGCCGCAGATCGTGTAGACGACCTCCTCGTCGGTCTCGCCGTTGACGAGCGTCACACGCGCGCCAAAGACGATCTTGTCGCCGACCAGGGTGGTCGGGTCGATGACCCGGGCGCGCGCGATCTTGTCCTCGATGGTGCGCATCTCGTTGTCGAGCAGGCCCTGCCGCTCCTTCGCGGCGTGGTACTCGGCGTTCTCGCGGAGGTCGCCGTGGGCGCGCGCCTCCTCGATGTCGGCGACGTTCTTGGGGCGGTCGGTCTCGCGGATTGCCTTCAAGCGGAGCTTGAGCTTCTCGAGGCCCGCGAGGGTCGTGATGTAGGCGTCCAGCGTCATCGTGTCCTCAACGGACGCCGCGGATCACACGTCCGGCGGCGTCCAGCTTGTAGTGACCAGGCATCAGGCCGGAAGCCTCGATTGCCTCTTTCCACGTCGCCATCGACCATTCGAGGTCGAGCAGCTGCTCGAACAACACGTGCCGGATGCGCGGCGTTTCCTCGGGATCGAGGATGCGGGCGGCCACAATCGGCGCGGCCTCGACTTCACCGTAGGTCATCAGGCCGTCCATGGCCATCATGCGCACCTCGTCGCTGCGGTCCGTCACGAGCGTCTTGATGCGCGCGAGGATGCGCGGATGCGGGAAGTCGCGCAGGTTCGAGACCAGCTGCACCTTCTGATCGTTGACCCGCAATTGCACTGTCTCGGCGCGGTCCAGGGCCGCCAGGAGCCCCTCGACGGCGCGCTCGATACCGGCGATTTCCTTCAGCGCCTTCAACGGCCAGTAGACGCCATCGAAGTTCGTGACGAAGCGCTCGATCGGCCCAACCACGCGCTCGCCCGCTTCGAGAAGCCACTCGTACAGCTCACGCTTTTCTTCCTGGTCGGTGATGGTCACATCGACGTTGACCATGAAGCGCTCGAGCAGCGCTTCGAACGCCTCGGGGGTGCCGATCTTGCGGAGCTCGCGCATCGCGCTGGTGCGCTCGATCGCCTGGCCATACTTGTTGGTGGCCTTCTTCTTCAGGCGATCGATCTTGCTGTTCTTGCCGCTGTCGTCGCTCTTTCCAAACCCGAACAGTCCCATAGGAGGGCTCCTGTAATGCCACCGTCGTGGGGAGACTTCAGTTGGGGCCGGACCCCATACCCCGTGTGAACCCCACCGGACGAGCGGCGCTCTATAACAGGTGCGTCGACCCGGCGCCATGCGTTTGTCCGGCACGCCTCCGGGCCGACGGCGTTCGCGCTTTTGTCTGTGCCTGGGCTGAGCTATAGCCAGCCCGTGGGCGTTCCAATCATCCTTGCATCCGCGTCACCTCGCCGTAAGGAGCTGCTCGAGCGGCTCGGCTTCACGGTCAAGGTCATCCCTCCGGCCATCGACGAGCTGCGGCTCGAAGGCGAAGGCGCCGAGAACTTCGTCAAGCGCATGGCGCGGGCGAAGGTCCTCGTCGTCGTCGACCGGCTCTCGCAGACGCTCTACACCGACGTCGAGACCGGCGCCCGCCGCACCGCTCCGGGCGGCCGCACGCAGGACACGCGCTGGGTCATCGGCGCCGACACCGTGGTCGTGCTCGGCGAGACGATCCTCGGCAAGCCCAAGGACACCGCCGAAGCCGCCGAGATGTTGCACCGGCTGTCCGGGCACAGCCACCGCGTCATCACCGGCTTCTGCATCCACGACCTGCGCAAGAACAAGGAAGGCGTGCAGGCGGTCGCGACCGATGTGCGCTTCAAGCGCCTCACCGCCACCGAGATCGAGAAGTACATCGCCGTCGGCGAGTCGATGGACAAGGCCGGCGCCTACGCGGTGCAGGGCGTCGGCGCCTACCTGGTCGACTCGATGAGCGGCTCGTACACCAACGTCGTCGGCCTGCCGCTGTGCCAGACCGTCGAGATGATGGAAGAGATGGGCGCGCACGACATCCTTCCGTATTGATGTCGGGCCCCATCAGCTACGACGCGCGGCTCGCCGCTATCGAAGCCCGCATCGCGTCCGCCTGCCAGGCCGCCGACCGCCCTCGGGAGGGCCTCACGCTGGTCGCCGTCAGCAAGGAGCAGCCCGACGAAGCGGTGCGCGCCTTCCATGCGCTGGGCGTACGCGACTTCGGCGAGAACAAGGTGCAGGCCCTCGCGGCTCGGGCCGAGCGCCTCGCCGATCTGAGCGACATCCGCTGGCACCTCATCGGGCCGGTACAGACCAACAAGGCGAAGGACATCGCGCGCCTGCCGCTGGCCCTCCTCCACACCATCGACCGGCCCGAGCTGGTCGTCGCGCTCGACAAGCGCCTGACCACGACGCTGTCGGTCCTCATCCAGGTCGACATCGACCGTGAGGCGCAAAAGGCTGGCGTCCTGCCCGAAGCGCTCGCCGCGCTGGTCGACCAGGTGCTCGCGAGCACGCACCTGTCGCTTCGCGGCGTGATGGCGATCCCGCGCCCGCGCGAAGACGTCGGCGATGCGGCGCTGGCACGGTCGTTCGCCGCGATGCGCACGCTCGGCGACACGCTCACGGACCGCCTCGGCAACTCACTCATCGTCTCGATGGGCATGAGCGACGACTTCGAGCTCGCGATCGCAGCCGGCTCGACCCACATCCGGGTCGGGTCCGCCCTTTTCGGTCCGCGCACTTACAGCATTCTGAACAGCGTTTAGCGCATGAACGTTGACGAGACACTGCCCGGCGTCTAGCTTCCGCCGCGTGGGCAGCACCGAACGCCGTGAACGTGAACGCAACGAGAAACGGGAGATGATCCTCGTCGCCGCGATGCGTCTCTTCCTCGACGAGAGCTTCGAGAACACGACCATGCGTCGCATCGCCGAGGCGATCGAGTACACGCCTGGCGCTCTCTACGGCTACTTCAAGGACAAGGACGAGATCCTCTACGCCCTGCATGAGCGCGGCTTCGACGAGCTGGTCGCCCGCCAGGAACAAGCCCTCGTGGGCCTCACCGACCCGACCGAGCGGCTCGCCAGCCTCGGCCGCGCCTACATCCGCTTCGCGCTCGACAACCCGCGCCAGTACGAGCTGATGTTCCTCGCCAAGAGCACGGCCAAGACCATCCAGGCCAACCTCGAGTGGGAGTGCGGCCTGTGCGCCTATGACCTCCTGCGCACCGAGATCCGCGGATTCCTGACGCACAAGGGCGCGACCATCGACCCAGAGATCGCCGCCTTCGCGTGCTGGTCGATGGTGCACGGCATCGTGTCGCTGGTCGTCGCGGAGCGCACGGTGATGATCCCGCCCGAGCTGCTGCCCGCCCTCGTCAATGGCGCCTTCGATCACTACATCGAGCTGATGAGCCACGGCCTCCTCCCGAGGTCTCCACCCACTTCCTGACCCGCAGTGCCGCGTCGCTAACCGCCTCGCGGCCTTTTTTTCGCCTGTGACTGAACACTGTTCAGGAGCTGAACCATGAAACCCCGCTGGTACGCGTTCATCGCCCTCCCCCTCATCGGCCTCGCAGCCGCCAGCATCGCCGCCTGCGGCGAGTCGCACGCCGAGTCCCACCCGACGACTCCCGCCACCCCAGCGGCCGCGCCTTCCAAGGCCGCGGCCGACCCGATCCCGGTCACGCTGACCGCGGTCGTGCAGCTCCCGTCGGACGCGCCGCTGCGCGTGGCCGGCCGCGTGAGCCACGCCCGCGACATCAAGCCGGCCTTCAAGACCGGCGGCGTCATCAAGGAGATCCTCGTCGACGAGGGCGACCGCGTGACGAAGGGCCAGGTGCTCGCACGCCTCGACCCGCGCGAGATCGACGCCGGCATCGCCCAGGCCCGCGCGGCCGTCGCCAAGGCCGACCGCGACCTCAAGCGGGTCGGCGCGCTGGTCGACGACGCGGTCCTGCCCGGCACCATCAAGGACGACGCAGCGACCGCGCTGACCGTAGCGCGCGCCCAGCTCGCCGGCCTCGCGTTCAACCGCGAGACGACGACCCTCATCGCCAGCGCCGACGGCGTCGTCGTCAAGCGCCTGGCCGAGCCGCACGAGGTCATCGGCCCCGGCATGCCGGTGCTGGTCATCGGGGAAGGCGCCGCCGACGGCACGCAGATCGAGGTCGGCGTCTCGGCCCGCGATCTCACTCGCATCACGCTCGGCGCGACCGCCACGGTGCGCCTCGATGGCGACACGGGCGACCGACCCGCGACGGTCATCGAGGTCGCCCCGACCCTCACCCCCGGCACCGACCGCATCGCCGTAACGCTTGCTATCGGCGGCCCGGCGCTTGCCCACGCCGCCCCGCGCGGCCTGGTCGGCGTCGCCACGTTCGGCGCGCGCGACGGCGTGATGCTGCCGGCCATCCCGCTCACGACGCTGGTCGAAGGCCTCGGCCAGGAGGCGACCGTGTGGGTCGTCGACGGCACAAACGCCGGTCAGGTCGTCGCCAAGAAGGTGACCATCGCCCGCATCCGCCCCGACGGCATGGCCCTCATCGCGAGCGGCCTCGACGGCGTCAGCGAGGTCATCGACGCGGGCAACGCGTGGCTCGACAGCGCCGCCACCGTAGTCATCAAGATGGCCGCCCCAACCGCTGGCAACACCGCCCCCAACCACACGAAGACGGCGGGGGCGAGCCATGAAGATCGCTGAGCTGTCCGTCAAGAACCCGCAGTTCACGCTGGTCGTCTTTGCCCTGCTCGCGGCGCTCGGCGTCAGCTCGTTCATGACCATCCCGCGCTCGGAGGACCCGCAGTTCCCGATGCCCGCCTTCGTCATCGTCGCCATCCACCCGGGTGCGTCGCCGATCGACGTCGAGGAGCTGGTCGCCAACCCGATCGAAGAGAGCGTCGGCGAGCTCGACGACATCAAGAAGCTGCGCACGACCGTCTCCGAGAGCGTCGCCGTGACGTTCATCGAGTTCGAGGCCGGCGTCGACGTCGACAAGAAGGAACAAGAGGTGCGGCGCCAGGTCGCGGCGGTCGAGAAGGACCTCCCGGCCGACCTGCTGTCGCTCGAGATCAAGCACTTCGCGACGTCGAACGTGTCGCTCGTGCAGGTCGCTCTCGTATCGGACGGGGCCCCGTGGAAGGCGCTGGAAGACATCGCCGACGACCTCGAGCGCCGCCTCGAAGGCGTCAAGGGCGTCAAGGACGCCGAGGTCCACGGCGTGCCCGAGCGCGAGGTGCGCGTGACGCTCGACCTCGAGCAGCTGGCGCTCCTGAAGGTCCCGATGGACCAGGTGTTCCAGGCGATCGGCAGCGACAACCAGACCATCCCGGGCGGCAACGTCGACCTGAACGGACGCCGCATGGGCATCAAGACGTCGGGCGCCTTCCGCAACCTCGACGACGTGCGCGGCACCGTCATCGGTGGCGACGGCACAGCCGTCATCCACTTGAGCGACGTCGCCGAGGTCGCCTGGGCGACCGCCCCGCACGAGATCCGCACCCGCTACGATGGCAACCGCGCGCTGTTCGTCACGGCGATGCAGAAGGAAGGGCAGAACGTCTTCGACATCGAGAAGGGGATCGACGCCGCCCTCGCCTCGTTCGAACAGACCCTGCCGCCCGGCATCAAGCTGATGCGCGGCTTCGACCAGGCCGAGAACGTCGCGATGCGCTTGGACCGCCTCTACGAGGACTTCGCGTTCGCGATCTTGCTCGTGCTCATCACGCTCTTGCCGCTCGGCTTCCGGGCTGCCGCGGTGGTGATGGTGGCGGTGCCGCTCTCCTTGGCGATCGGCCTCACGCTGATGCACCTGCTCGGCTACAACCTGAACCAGCTGTCCATCGTGGGATTTGTCATCGCGCTCGGCCTGCTGGTCGATGACGCGGTGGTCGTGGTCGAGAACATCTCGCGCTTCTTGCGCGAAGGGCACTCTCGCCAACAGGCGGCGATCCTCGCGACGCGGCAGATCGCCGTAGCCGTCCTGGGCTGCACGGCCACCCTCATCTTCGCGTTCGTGCCGATGTTGTTCCTGCCGGGCACCGCAGGCGACTTCATCCGCAGCCTGCCGATGGCGGTCGTCCTGACGATCATCGGATCGCTCGTGGTGGCGCTGACGATCATCCCCTTCCTCGCCAGCGTCGCGCTGCCAAAGACCACCCAAGAGCACGGCAACATCTTCATGCGCGCCCTGACCCGCGGCATCGAGGTGACGTTCCGCCCGGTCCTGGACCTGGCGCTCAAGCACAAGACGCTGGCGCTCATCGCGGCCCTGGGCATGGTCGCGGGCAGCTTCGCGCTGGTCCCGAAGATCGGCTTCTCGCTGTTTCCCAAGGCCGGCACGCGCCAGTTCCTGGTCACCATCGAGAGCCAGGACGGCGCCAGCCTCGACGCGACCGACGCGACCGTCGCCAAGGTCGAGCACGTGTTGGCAGCGGTGCCCGAGGTCGGCTGGTTCATGGCCAACGTCGGCAAGGGCAATCCGCAGGCCTACTACAACGTCGTGCCGCACCCCGAGTCGGCGAGCTACGGTGAAGTCCTGGTCGAGCTCGAGACCTTCGATCCCAAGACCTCGCCGGCACTCCTCGAGTCCCTGCGCCAGCGCCTCGCCGGCTGGCCCGAGGCGCGCATCCAGGTCAAAGAGTTCGAGAACGGGCCGCCTATCGACGCGCCCATCGCGATTCGTCTCCTGGGCGACGACCTCGACACGCTGACCGCCGCGGCCAACCAGGTTGAACGCCTGTTGGCCTCGGTCGCCGGCACCGCCTACATCCAAAATCCCTACAAGCTCCTCCGCACCGACCTCGTCGCCCAGGTCGACCGCGACAAGGCCGGCATGATCGGCGTGCCGACCATCCAGGTGGCGCGCGCCGTGCGCCTGGCGGTGGCGGGCCTGTCGGCCGGCAAGATGCGCACGAACGACGGCGACGAGCACGACATCGCGGTCGTCCTGCCGCCCGGTCGCAACGGCCTGGACGGCCTCGACCAGGTGCAGATCCCGACCGTCAATGGCGAGACCGCGCGCTTCTCCGATGTCGCGACGCTCGGCTTCTCGCGCTCGCCGACCTCGATTCAGCACTACGGCGCCAAGCAGCGCTCGGTCACGGTGCACGCCTCGGTCGTGGCGGGCGCGAACGTGAACGCGCTGACCGCCATCGTCTTGCAGCAGATGGAGGCCGAGAAGCTGCCGGCCGGCGTGCGCTGGGTGGCAGCCGGCGAGGTCGAGGCGCGCAAGGAGAGCTTCGGCGGGCTCGGCGCGGCGATCTTGATCGCGGCGTTCATGATCACCGCGATTCTGGTCCTCGAGTTCAAGACCTTCCGCGGCACATTCATCGTCGCCTCGGTCATTCCGCTCGGCATTATGGGTGGTCTCATCGCGCTCTACCTGTCGGGCTACACCCTCTCATTTACGGCGGTCATCGGCTTCATCGCGCTGATAGGCATCGAGATAAAGACATCCATTCTATTGGTCGACTTTACCAATACGCTGCGCGCCGAGGGCATGCCGCTCATCGAGGCGGTCAAGAAGGCGGGTGAGGTGCGCTTTGTGCCGATCCTGCTGACGACGCTGACGGCCATTGGCGGCCTGGTGCCGCTGGCCATCCAGGGCTCGTCGCTCTACTCGCCGCTCGCCCTGGTCATCATCGGCGGCCTCACCAGCTCGACCCTGCTCGCGCGCGTCGTGACGCCGGTGCTCTACGTGCTGCTCTCGCCCAAGGACAAGAAGGCCGCCGCATCCGATGCGCCGAGCCCGACGCCACCAGACGCTGGCCTGGTCGCTGCGACTTCATAAGGGGACGACGATGTATTGGACGATGATAGTGGCCCTGCTCGCGAGCGAGCCGGGCGATGGATCAGTGCGCCTCGACGCCTCCGAAGTCGCACGCCGTGCGGCCATCGCGAGCACCGCTGGCGAGCGCGCCGACGCCGACCGCGATGGCGCCAAGGCGCGCGCCGATGGGCTGGTTGTCCGCTTCTATCCGCGCGTCGGGCTGACCGCGCGCTATACCCGCATCTCCGAGGAAGACCCGGCGCTGATCGATCCGGGGATCCCGGGCATCGCGCCGATAGCGCTCGGGGCCGCCAAGCCCGACCAGTGGTACTTCGGCCTGCAGGTCGCCCTGCCCGTCTCCGACTGGTTCCTTCGCTCGGGCGACGTGTCCGAGGCGGGCGCCCGCGGCGTCGCGGCGGCCGCCTTCAAGGCCGAGAGCGAGCGGCGCCGGGCGTCATTGGACGCGGTGCTGGTCTACTGGAACCTGGTGCGCATCGGCGAGGCGGAGAAGGTTGGTGCTCAAAGCATCGCCGACGCGAGGGCGCGCCTCGACGAGACGAACAAGCGGGTGAAGGCCGCCGTCGCATCGACCGCTGATCAGCGCCTGGCGGAGGCGCGCGTCGCCGAGACCGAGGGCGCCCAGGCGTCGCTCGGCTACGCACGCGAGCTGGTGTCGGCACAGCTGCGGGTCCTATTGGACCTGCCGCCGGGCACGCCGCTGGAGGTCGCCCCGAGCGATGCGCTGGCGGTCCAGGTGACGACGATCGACGCCATGGTCGCCGAAGCCTGGCAGAGCCGCCCCGAGCCGCGCGCGCTGAGCGAGGCCGAGGCCGCGATGAACGCCGAGCTCGGTGTGCAAGGCGCGCTACGCCTGCCGCGCTTCGACGTGGTCGCCAACGCGCAGGTCGTCAACCCGAACCCGCGCGCCTTCCCGCAGAAGGACGAGTTCGTGCCCACCTGGGACATCTCGGCGGTCGTGAGCTGGAACGTGGACGCGCTGTGGTCGACCAGGCCCGGCGAGGACGAGGTGCGCGCGCGGATCCGCTCGCTCAATGCCGACCGCAAGGCACTGGACGACGGAATCCATTTGCAGTTGGAGCTCGCGCTGCGGGCGCTGCGCGACGCGGACACGCGGCGCACAACCAACGAGGCGATGTTGGCCGCCGCCGAAGAAGGCCATCGCGTGCGCACCAAGCTGTTCGCGAACGGCCAGGCGACGACGCTGGAGGTCGCCGAAGCGGAGACCCAGCTCGAGCGGGCGCGCCTCGGCGTGGTCGACGCCAAGATCGAGCGCCAAATCGGCGAGGCGCATCTGACCTACGCGCTTGGCCGCGCGCTCTGAGGCTGCCCGCGTCGGAGCATCAGCCGCCAGCGAGACGTCCGCTAACCGGACGCTTCGGAGCCGACCTTTGGCTCGCCACGCCCCTTCGCGGGCGCGAGCAGATCCTCCCCCTGCTCGGGCGTGCGGCCCCGCCGCGCCTGCTCGCGAAGCTCATTCGCATCGGTCCGGAGCCCGCCCTCGGCCCCGGTCGTGACCTCGTCGCTCTCTCCCGCGGGCAGGCCCTTGGCGGCTGGCGGCGGACCGATCGGGTGGGCCGCGTCGGTGACCATGTGCACCGGAACGCCCTTGGGAAACACGAGCTCGCGGGCTTCATCGGGCATCGAGATGCCGCCCGCCTGGAACGCCCGCTTGACCAGGCGGATTACCGACGAGCGAACCTTGAGCCAGCTGTGCTTGCTGCCGTCGAGCCAGAAGTAGATCTTGAGATTGACGGTGGCGGCGCCGAGCGAATCGACGAGCACCCACGGCTCGGGATCGGCGAGCACGGCGGGGTGCTCCGCGAGCACGCGCATCGCGATCACTTGTGCCTCGTTGACGGCGTCGTCGTAGCCGATGCCGACCGTGAAGTCCTCGCGGCGGGTCGGGTTGCTGGTGAAGTTGCGGATCGTCGCCTGGTAGACGGTGCTGTTCGGGATCTGGATGTGGTTGCCGTCGAGCGACAGCAGCACCGTGGCGCGATTGGTGAGGCGCTCGACATAGCCGACGTGTTCTCCGATCGCGAGCAGGTCGCCGGTGCGAAACGGCGGCTGCAAGCTGAGGAAGATGCTGGCGAGGAAGTTTTCGGTGATGCCCCGGAACGCGATGCCCAGCACCAGTCCGAGGAGGCCAGTGCCACCCACCACCGAGAGCGCGACCGTGGTCAGCCCCGCGACGCGAAACACAATGTAGAGGCCGATCAGCATGACGACCGCGCTGACCGTGCGTGCGATCACCTCGCGGAGCAGCGGCACGATGGTCCGTTGCCGCAAGGCGCGGCGCACCAGGACGCGGACGAGCCGCGAGATCAGCCACGAGACTCCCAGCACGACCAGCGCGAACAGCACCAGCGGGGTTGCCCCGATCAGCGTCCTGCCGATGTCCTCGAGCCCACGGATCGCCGGCGCGAAGTCGAACACCGCCGGGGTCGCGAGATCCAGCCGGTTGACGACCGCGACCACGTCCCGGGTACGACGCACGAGGTCGCCGGCCCACGTCTGGTGTGCCGCGGTGTCTGCGGTTCCGGACACGAAGACCACGCCGTCCTGCACCCGTACATCGAGGTTCTCGAACCAATTCGTCGCGATCAGGATGTGCTCGAGGCGCGCTTGGATCTCGTGGTCCCGGGCGGCCGGCGTGACCTCGACCGTGTCGACCGGCACCTGCGGCGCTGCGCCCCCGGAGCCGCCCTGGGCCGCGGCCGGTGGCGCAGCGAGCACGAGCAACACTTCGATCGCGCATGCGATGCAGCGGAGCTGGACGAGCAGTCTCACGGGCAACCAGCGCTGCCGCAGCGGGACGGGTCCGCTGCTCAGCAGCGAGCTGACAGCACCCCCTTCGCGCGCGCACCACGTTGCGAGTTCCTCGAGCTGGCGCGGCGGTTTGGTCGGTGCAGCGCTCGCGTCCGGTGCTCGTTCGTCCATCGTGCCCCCGTCCGCCCGTCAACGGGTCAATCTCGACCGACAAATGTTTCCGACCGTCCAAACGGTACCCTTTACCCTCAGAGATCGTCAACCCAGGCTGTCCTCGGCGGTGTGATCGAGATTGAGGGGGTGGCCCTGGAAGCCGGTACGGTCCCTATCAGCGGATACGGCGAGGAAGGCGGTTGCGATGGCTGGATCACGGCATGCCCACTTCATCAAGTTCTTCGGCTCTTCTGCTGACGACCGCGTGCGGGGTTGAGCCAAGTGCCCCCTCATCTTTGGATCACACCCCAAGGCGGCGTTCGGTCCCGACGATCCCTCCGTCCAGCTTTTCGTCGGCCGCGTCACGTCGAGCGGTTACTCCGCCAAGAACAAGTCACGCATGGACTACCTCGCCCTCGAAGGATCCATCCACCGAAGACCCAACCTGCAGCGGCTCCGCGCGTGCTGCCGCCCCCACCTACCGCACCCACCACCCACGGATATCTGCCACGAAGAAATCACCTCACCCCCAAGAAATGTCTCGAGATATAACCGGTCAATCCGAGGTCAGCCGTTGGCTTTCTGGCACATCCATCCCGTGAGCGTAGGAAGGAGCAGTCGGTTGAGGTGCGAGGCCCAGTTTTTAACGGTTCATCCTGGATTACCGTGGGTCGCTGGGTAGAGATCCAGGCCGCCGCAGTGGAAGAAGAGGTACCGGCCAATCCGCCCACGCGCGGCTCTTGTAGCTCCATAGTCCTCGCAGGCTCTCCTCGATGGCCCACGCGCGCCCGGTCTCGAGGTTGATGGCCTGAAGCGTTTCGAAGCGCTCGCGGAGCCGGGACGGAAGGTGCCCACGCCCGCCGCCACGCCCACGCCCGCCGCCAGGGCGTCGGCGCGAGCGTCGGCGCGGGCGCGAACGTCGGCGGTGGCGCGGGCGTCGGCGTGGGGTGCCCCCCGCTGGCCGTGTTTCAACCCTGACGGCGGGGCGAGAGTCGCTGACACAACGTCCCGGCTGAGCTAGGACGACGATGCAACAAGGAGGTCGCCGTGTCCTGGACAACGTTTTCGGCTGGCATCGTAAGCATCGTCCTCGGCTTCGGCTGCGCCAGCGCACCGGTCGAGACACCGCTGGACGACTCGGCGGACGGCCCCGACACCCTCGACGAGAATGTCCCGCTGAGCGAGGCCGCCCAGGTCGAGGCCGACCGCGCCGTGCTGGCCCAGCTCCAGCAGACCGGCGCCGACCTGACCAAGCCGACCCACATCATCCACTACCTTTACTTCGCGAGCCAAGACGCCGCGGTCGCCGCCCGTGCCCACGTTCCCGCCCCGCTGGTCGCAACGGTCGACGACGCCGAAGGCGAGTGGGAGCTGGCCGTCGCCCACGACGACGTCCCGTCGCTCGCGAACATCGCGAAGGTCCGACAGCAGTTGATGGCCATCGCCGCGGCCCACCGCGGCGCCTACGACGGCTGGGAGGCCGCTGTCACCCCCTGAGCCTTGCTTGGGAACGCGCTGCCCCACGACCGAGGTGGGCTGCCCCACGACCGAGTACGGGCTGCCCCACCGCCAAGCAACGCTGCCCCACGACCGACTATCGGCTGCCTCACGACCGAGTATGGGCCGCCCCACGACCGCCGACCAGCTGCCCCACTGCCTCCGGTCGGCTGCCCCAAAGAGTACCGCTACTCGCTCAGGTCACTAACGTCGGGTCGCTGACCGGAGCGGGCTTCGGCTTGCGCTTGTTCTTGCTCGCGAGCAGGCGGCGCGCGGAGATGGGTACCAGCGTCGGGATCGTGCCGTCGAGTTCCTGGGCCGCCGCGAAGAGGTGGATCACATCCGAGAGCACCGACAGCACGAAGCCATCGAGCACATCGATCTCGCCCTGCGACGTCTTCGCCACCGTGAGGCGCGGCCGCGCCGCCTCGACGGCCGCCTTCAGCTCGCCGGCCTGCGCCGCGACGAGGTCGAAGTAGGCAGCGGTCACTCGCGCCGCCTTGACGCGAGCGACCAACGCCTTGTCGGTCGACGCGACCAGCGCCTTGCCGAGCGCCGCCACCCGCGCAGTGCCGGTGGCCAGGTTGTCCGGCGTCTCGGCGTTGCCGACCGCGGTCGCGAGCCGCCCCTCGAGCGTCTCGTCATCCGCCACCAGCGTCTTCACCACCGTGACCGCCTGGTCGCGCAGCGCGATCGTCTTCGCGTTGACCGCGGCGACCGCACGCTCCGTCGTGACGCGCGCGACCTTGTCGCTGTGGCCATCGCTATCGGCCGCGGCAGTCGCCTGCCGCAGCTGCAGCGCACCATGCACACCGAGCGCCAGCAGCGCCGGCGAGAACCCGACGAGCCTCTCGCGCTTGGCGTCGTCGGCCTCATCCCAGGTCGCCCACGCGAGCCCCATGAGGCGCTCACCATCGATCAGCACCCGCGACGACACGATCGTCGCTCCGTTGACCTGGTAGCGCTTGCGCGCCGCCGGCGTCATCCGGCTCTCCCACAGATCAGCATCGTAAGGCCCCAGCTCGTCCGCGAGCTGCGCCAGCGTCAGGGTCGGTTTCTCCGTCTCGTCACCCATTCATCTTCCCCAGGAAATGCGCGGAACCCACATCACCTCCGCGCACCAACGCGGCTTCTCCAGACGATGCGGAATCCTAGCGCGACCGCAACTACCGTTGAGGATAGCTGCAACATGAAATGAGAAGTGGTGCGAGCCTGCCACCAGATCGCGCCCGCCGCAACCCGATCCGCGAGCGGATCTCTTTTTTGGTCTTCCTGAAAACGCCGAGCCGCCTCAAGTCACTTTATGTCTTATCGGCTGTCGATAACTGGAAAGACGCGTGTATTCCCAACAGAGCACAACCGGGGTGCCTACGCTTCGCCGCGGGTGCGGGTCCCTGCTGGGGGGGCCGGCCGAATTTGAAGCACCGTTGACCTCCACCGACGCACGATCGGAGTATTCTATGAAAGGCTTTGCATTTCCCTTGATGGCCCTCGCATTGCTTAGCGCGGCGGCCTGCGACGACGGCTCGTCCGGCGGCATCGCGATCGAGTTCCGGCCCACGAGCACGACAGCGAGCGCACTGACCGCGGCTTCGGTCGAGCTCGCGCCCGGCTTCACGGTCACCCGGCTCGAGGCGCTCATCACCGAGCTGAAGCTGCTGCCCGGCAAGGACCCGGTGACCGAAGACAAGGAAGCGAAGTTCAAGGCCAAGGGCGACTTCTGGGTGGACGCGCTCGACCCAGACAACTCGACCATTCCCGCGATTCCGCTTCCTGCCGAGACCTACAAGAAGGTCGAGTTCAAGTTCGAAAAGACCAAGGACAGCTCCGGCATCGACGGCACCGATGCGGCCATCGCGCTCGACGCGACCATCAACGGCGTCGCGGTCGTGGTGCGTATCGACAAGACTGACAAAGTGACGCTGCGCCACCAGGACGGCATCGCTCTCGCGTCCGGGGGCACGTCGACCTTCCTGCTCGACCTCAACGTCCCCGGCTGGTTCGACGGGATTGACGTCGGCGCACTCGACGTCGACGCCAACGGCGTCGTGCGGATCGACAAGGGCGCCAACAAGGACGCCTACGATCGGCTCGGCGCCAACCTGAAGGCGACGATCAAGCTCCTTCGCAAACCCTGACCTGGAAACCCACTCAATGCGGCTGAGGCGTGGATTGACCGCGCCTCAGCCGCGTCGGTTCGTTCGTCCGTCACTTTCGAGCAATCGGCTTCGGTACGCCAGGTGGACACTCTCATGCGCCTGTGAGAGAGGAGCGCATCGCACACCGAGGTCACCGATGCCTGAACGTACCCCCGTTGCCGCAGAAACCTCCGCGCCAGCCGCTGGCACTTCATCCACGCACGGCGCGAGCCATTCGCCCTCCCGACGCGATGTCGTGCAAGGCAAGGACGGCGTCGGGGCGCAGGAGGCGGCACTCCGACCCCGACCGGACGACAGGTCCAGTCAGGCAGCTCCGACCAGCTCGCCGCGGACGGCGCCTGGAGGCGGAGGTCCGCTGCAGCTCAAGCGCGCGGTGCAACGGCTGGGGACGCCGGTCCAGATGGTCCAGCACGCGAACCCGACGGCTGATCCGGCGGTTGCGACGTTGATGTCCGCCGCGGCGATCGCAAACTTCGGGCCGTACCTGTGGGACGATGCAGTCCCGATGTTCAAGCTCGACCCGGTTTACGCCGCGTGGACCATCGCCGACTGCGTGAGCACTGCGGTCTACCAACCCGAAACAAATGCCGTGGTGGGAGAGAGAGGCAACAAGAACAGCCTCATTCAGGGCCGACGAAGGGCGGCCCTCAGGGCGGTGTTCGGCGCAACGCAGGGGATCGTCGACGCGATCATGGCGACCTCGGACGGCACCGCTCCGCGCGCACTCGCCGGCCTGTCCACCGAGGATGGCTATTCCGGGGGGCACATCGTGCAGCGCCACGTTCTCGGTAGTGGCCTCATGACAGGCAATCAGCAAGTCGCTGAGCGTGCCGCCTTCTGGAACGTGGGTGGAACCGCGATGGATCTCGATCCGAGCGGTGTGGCGTCGGTATTCGGCAGTCTCGGCGACGCGCAGACCGCGGTGCAGGCCTGGGTCACCAAAGAGCTGATCGCCAACTGGGCAGTTCATCGGGTGAACCTCGCCAAGAACACTCAGATCAAGACCCAATTGCCGGCCCCATCCCCGGTCGTGCAATACGTGAGCGATACCCCAGGCGTCAAATATCCGGCCACCGACAAGCCCAAGTATATGGGCGGTGCCGGCGATCGTGAGCTCTACGCCGGACACTATACGGGCGCGGCGAGCGATCCGAACGCGCCGGACGCCAGCAAGGCGCCGCTCACAACCGGAGGGGCAGCGGCCTGGGGCAAGGTCTATGTGATCGTCGATCCGAAGGCGGGCGCGCCGGGCGGCTGGGCCATCTACACCGCATATCCCAAGCCGTAAGGAGCAACGATGAATCAGCTGAGAGACCTCGTGCTCGGCGGCGATGACTTCTGGGACGAGGTCATTGCCGACTCCCAGGCGCGCAAATCCAATCCATTACCTTTCGCGGCCGATGTCCTCGAACGCTTATTCCTCCATGAGAGCGACAAGGAGTTCGGGTTTGCTCGCTGGGAAGAGGCGATGAGCCAGGGGATCTGGTGGGCGGACGACGCCCTGACCTGCCTCACCGCCGTAAGCCAAACACCACCGTCCGACTTCGGCGCGTGGGTGCGCGAGCATGCCGGCACGGTCTGGGACGGTGATCGACCCGCATCTCCGGCCGCACACGTCGCCTGGCTCGACGCGGTCATCGAGCGCCTTCGCGGCGCCTTTGATGACTATCTGGTCAAGGCGAAAGCACCCGGTCGGGCTTGATCGAAGCCGTCACGCGTTCGGGTACTTCGGCGCTTCGCCGCTCAACTGGCGCTTGATGGTGCTCAGGACGGCGTGGGTCTTGAGCGTCTCCGCGAGCATGCTCTCGACGAACTCGCGGGTGGGCGCCTCGACGGTTTCGAGTTCGCGCTGATAGTCGTTGCGGCCATGGTCCTCGCCTTCCTCGAGAGCGGCGATGGCGGCCTTCTCGCCGAAAGCAGCGGCGCCGCCTTCGATCATCTTGGCAAAGACACCCCAGGCGCCGGAGCCGGTAGCAGGCTCGCCGCCGTGGCTCTTGATCTCCTTCGTGAGCTGGCTGACGCGGTCCTCGTGCGACTTCAAATTGTCGCGCAGGCCGGCGATGAAGGTCGCCTTCGACATCTTCTGGATGGCCATCTTGTAAGTCTCGACGGCGGCGATCTCACCGCGCAGGAACGAATTGAGTTGGTCGATCGTGTTGGACATCTGAAATCCCCTCGATGTGTGTGGTCGTGGTCGTTGTTGCTTGCTGCCGCCAGGGTGTCTGGCGACGACGTACGGCGTTTGGAGCTTTGCGGATTCCGTGCCAGCGCGTGAGCCGATGCTCAGCGCTCGCGACCACGCGGGACCGGCGGTTCGGGTGCGATTGCGCTCACGGGCGGGACGCACGAGGGGCGCGCGAGCCGTGGCAATTGTCCGCAGTGGCGCGGCGCACACCCGGTAGTAAGCCGCGACTTACATTCCGTTGGATTTGCGACGCTGGCGTTCGGCTACGACGAGGAGGACCAGGAACCCCGGTCACGTTCGCTCAAGCGCGCGTGAGGGACATCACCAGGTCGGCGTGCTTGGGAAAGGCGGCGAGCAGCTCAGCGCGCGCTGGCATGACGAAGTCGGCGAAGTCGAACCCGGGTGCGACCGTGCAGCCGACGAGGCTCCAGCTCCCGCCGTCGCGGACGCGGGCGCCGAAGGTCGCGCCAGCGGGCACGACCGCCTGGAGGCGCTGGCCGGTGATGACATCGTGGCCGAGCACGAGGTCTTCGCGGCGGCCGTCTTCGCGGTCAGGGTGGAGGACGTGCACGACGAGCGGGTCGCCGAGGTGGAAGTGCCAGACCTCGTCGGAGGCGATGCGGTGGAGGGCCGAGAACTCGCCCGCTTTGAGCAGGAACAGGATCGCGGTCGAGGCACTGCGGGCGCCGCCGTGCCCGGGCAACGCGGCTGCGGGCAACGTCAGCGGGGCACGATAGGTCTCGGCGAAGTGGCCGCCTTCGGGGTGTGGCTGGAGTAAGAGAGTGGCTATCAGTTGAGTTGGACGGGGCATGGCTGGCTCAAGCGATGACGCGGATGCGACCCGCGCGTACGGAGGCGTCGAGGTGGCCTAGCGCGTGGCCTGCGACACCGCGCGTGGCGAGGGCCGCGAGGAGGTCCTCGGCGCGTGCTGGGTCGACCGCGATGAGCAGGCCACCGGAGGTCTGGGCATCGCACAGGACCAGCTGCGAAGGCTCGTCGGCCGTGCCCATGTCGACCCACGGACCTTCGCCGTCGTGGCCGTCGTCGAGCAGGAAGCGGCGGTTGGCGTGGGTGCCGCCAGGGGCGATGCCGTCGCAGACGTAGGTCCACGCGGCGGGGATGACCGGGACCTGAGCGAACGAGACGACCGCGCCGATGTTGCTTGCGCGCGCGATGTTGCGGAGGTGCCCGAGCAGGCCGAAGCCGGTGATGTCGGTGGCGGCGTGGACGGCGTCGCCGAGGTCGACCATCGCCTCGCAAGCGGCGCGGTTGAGGGTCGTCATGAGCGCAATGGCGGTGGCGATCGCGTTGAGTGGATCGCGGTCCTGCTTGGCGGCGGTCGTGAGGATGCCGAGGCCGAGCGGCTTGGTCAGGATCAGCACGTCGCCGGCGCGACCACCGGCATTCGAGATGACGCGGTCGGGGTGAACGATTCCGGTCACGGCGAGGCCGTAGATCGGCTCGTCGCTCTTGATGGTGTGGCCGCCGATGAGGTCGATGCCGGCCGCGCGGGCGACGTCTGCGCCGCCGCGCAGGATGTCGCCGAGGATCTCGGGGGGCAGCAGGTGATCGGGAAAGCCGACGAGGTTCAGCGCGGTCAGCGGGCGGCCACCCATCGCGTAGACATCGGACAGCGCATTTGCCGCGGCGACGCGCCCGAAGTCGTAGGGGTCATCGACGACCGGCGTGAAGAAGTCGGTGGTCAGGACCAGCGCGCGCTCGCTGTCGAGGCGATAGACGGCCGCGTCGTCGGCGGTCGCGCTGCCGATCATCACGTTCGGATCGGTGGGCGCGGGGAGCCTGCCGAGGAGGCCGAAGAGGTAGCCGGGGGGTTGCTTGGCGGCGCACCCCGCCCGCTTGGCGAGCTGGGTCAGGCGGACGGGCGTCGGGTCATTCGGGCTGCTCATCGGGTCGCTCCGCGCGGGGTTCTCGAAGGCATACCACCTGCGGCGCGGATCGGAACATGCTTCGTGAGCGCGGAGGACGCCGGCTTCGGCGGTGAGCGACAACCGTCGAGCGCCCGCACGCTCGCTGGTTGTCCGTGACCCGACCGATCAGTCGATCGCGTCCTTGATCGCGTCCTTGGCCTTGTTGGCCGCGTCCTTCACGTCCTGGACGGCGCCCTTCACGGCACCCTTCGCGACGTCGATCTTGCCGTCGGCAACCATGTCATCGTCGCCGATGGCCTTGCCCACAGCCTGCTTGATCTTGCCCTTGGCCTTGTCGATATGTTCGCCCATGTCGTCTCTCCTGAGTGGCCCGAGCCGATCATCGGCGCGCGGCAGCCTGTTGCAGTGCACAATCCGGGCCGTGGTCAGGAACGCTTCCAGGGTGCGCCATTGGCGCGCCGCCGCTTTGGCCCGCCCACGACCGAGGCGTTGCTCCGCACCCGGCTCACCCACGCTGGGGCGATGTGCAGAACGCGAGGTGCAGGTGGTCGAGCCGGTCGCCCACCCCCCTAGCGGGCAGCGAGAGGGGCGACGGGCTGGTTGATGCGCTCGGCGAGCGAGCGGGGGAGCGGAACGGGCGCCTTGTCGAGGTCGCGCCCCATGCCGCGAGCGTCCTCGGCGCGGCGGATGATCTCGTCATAGCCGAGCGGGTCGGCATCGCGCACCTTGGCCACGAGCAAATGAGCGCGGCCCTTGACGTCGCCTTCGTGGGCGTTGAGGCCGGCGACGAATGCCGTGGCGACCTGGTCGCGGGCATAGCCGCTGTGGTGCAGGTTGATGAGCACCTCCGACTCGAGCAGGCAGGCGGCACCGTCGGACTGTTGCAAGAGCTCATCGAGGAGGCCCGGTATGCGCTCATCCCTCGGGGCGGTGAGGCGGATCTCTGCGGTCCGGATAGCCGACGAGGTGCCGCAGCTCGCGAGCGCGACGTCGGTCGGCGGCGGGGTGATGTTGGTGAAGAGCGAAGCGAAGACGATGAGTGCAGCGTGCATGATGACAACCTCCGCAGCGGCACAGAGCAATCGATGTGCCACTGTTGGAGTTGGCTTGAATGCTGGCCGAGCGAACTCCGCCGCTACGAAGGGAGGCGGTGCTACCGTTGGCGCTACCGTAGGCTGGCCTTCGCTACGGTTCCACGGACGGGTCAGCCAGGCTCCAGAGGGAGCCTCGACAGCGTGCTGTCGCCGTGAACAGCGCCGGAGGTCCCGGGATCGGTCATGCTGCGCGTGCACGAGGCTCCGGCGGTACTCCGTTGCGTGCTGCAGGCACCGCACGATCCAAAGGCGATGCGTCCGGACCAGCGTAGAGCGCCTACAACGTGCTCCGACGCTAGCGCGACAGCCGCGGGTCGTCTCACAGCGGATTGCAGCCCGGTGCCTCGCCGCGTGCGGCGCCTTGCGGCAGCCCGAACACCACGCTGGTTCGGTCGGGCACGGTGAAGGTCGAGCCCGCGAAAGTCGCGCTGCGAGCGGTCAGGTCGCTCGACTCTGCGAAGACCGGGTGCAGCTCGTAGCCGCTGGCACCTGTGAGCGTGAACGACGCCGCAGCGGGCGTGGCGTTGATGAAGAGGACGAGGCCGTCCCAGGCGGGGTCGAGGTCGTCGCCGGTGCACAGGGCGTCGCTCAGCGTAAAGACTAGCACGCCGGGGATCTGGCTCGGCCCGACGTTGTGCTGGAAGAGGCGCTTCTGAACCTCGGGGCCGGTGCGCAGGTGGAACAGTGGCGAGCTCTTGCGGACCGCGAGCTGGTCGACGAAGCGCGCGACGGTGGCCTCGATGATGGCGGCATTGGGCGCAATCGTCGCGTCGCCCAGGACCACCGAGATGAGCGGCCAGTTCGCCTGATCCTTCTCGGCGTTGGGCAAGCCGATGTTCCAGTTGTTGCGCGTGCCGGAGACATCGAACGTATTGAACCAGTCCCCCGAGTCGTAGCTGTCGCGCTCCATCGACTTACTGCGGAGGAGCTCGACGCCCGCGTGCACGAACGGAATCCCCTGCCCGAACAACAGGATCGACGTCGCCACCGACTGCATGCGCGCGCGGTCGGCCGCGGTCGTGCCAGTCGCTGCCTTGTAGGCGTTGATATCGAAGAGGGTCTGGTTGTCGTGCGCCTCGACGTAGTTGATCGACTCCTGCGGGTCGAGCGCATAGCCGGTCGGCGCCCCATTGTAGGCGACCGTGCCGCCGGTCTTGGTGGTGCCGGTGCGGTCGGTCAGCTTGAAGGGTCGGAGGTTGCCGGCCATGCCGACGGTGATGCGATCGGCATCCAAAAAGAGCGCATCTCTGGCCGCGGTGTCCGCCGCCGACAACTCGTTGGGCGCGTAGTAGAGGCCGTTGACGAAGCCCTGGCCGGCGCGGAGGACGCTGCCCTCGTCAAAGGCGGAGCCACCGCGCACGCTGTCGCGCAGGCGATCGTTGAAGGTGCCGATGCCGGTGCCCGCCATCGCGAGCTGCGTCGCGTTGACGCCGCGCGCGTTGTTGGCGACCTCGCCGAAGTTCCAGCCCTCGCCGTAGAGATAGATCGCGCGGCCGTCGACGCCGTCGGCCGCGACCGTGAGCGCGTCCAGCGCCGCCCGGACCTTCAGGATGTCCGCCTTCATGTGGTGGCCCATCAGGTCGAAGCGGAAGCCGTCGACCTTGTATTGCTTGGCCCAGAGCACCACCGAGTCGACCATGAGGCGGCCCATCATGCGTTGCTCGCTCGCGGTGTTGGCGCAGCAGGTCGACGTCTCGACGAGGCCGGTGTCGACGTTCAAGCGGTGGTAGTAGCCGGGCACGACCTTGTCGAGCACGACCTTGTCACCAAGCCCCGACTGGGTCGTGTGGTTGTAGACGACGTCGCTCACGACGCGCAGCCCGGCCTGCCAGAGCCCCTTCACCAGCGCGCGGTACTCGAGCACGCGCGCCGAGCCGTTCGCGTCACTCGCGTAGCTGCCTTCGGGCACGTTGTAGTGGACGGGGTCATAGCCCCAGTTGAAGCCGTCGAGACCGCGCATCCAGGTCGCAATCTGCTGGGCTTTCGAGGTCGTCGGGTCGAGGGTCGCGAGTACGGTCGCGATCGACTGGCTGCCGTAGGTCGTGCAGTCTGCGCGCGCCACCGCGGTGTTCTTGGCGCACAGCACATCGAAGCCGGCGGCGAGGTCGACGCGCTTGCTCGCGTCTTCCTCGACGGTGCCGAAGTCGAAGCTCGGCAAGAGGTGGATGTGGGTGAGGCCCGCGGTTGCCAAGCGAACGAGGTGCTTCATGCCGTCGGACATCGCCGCGCCCTGACCATTGTAGGTGAACGCGCGGTACTTGCCGCGGTCCGCCGCTGGCACGGACGCGTCGCGCGCGCTGAAGTCGCGGATGTGCGTCTCGTAGAGCACGATGTCCTCGGGCGCGGCCATGCCCGGCTTGACGAGCGCGTCCCAGCCGGCGGGCTTCAGGGCGGCATCGGCGAGGTCGACGATGTGCGCGCGGGTGCCATTGGTCGCGAGGTCGACGGCGTAGGGATCGGTCGCGGTGACGGTCTCGACGCGGGCCGAGACCGGGTGGAATACTTTGAGCTCAAAGCGATACCAGGTGCCCTTCCAGGCGGCCGGGCCGTCGGCGCGCCAGACGCCATCGCTGCCGCGGGTCATCGCGACGACCTCACTCGGCGCCGCGTCGCTGGCTTCGGCAAAACGCTGCAGCTTCACGTCCTGGGCGGTCGGCGCCCACAGGGCGAGATGCACACCCGTATCATCGAACGTCGCGCCGAGCGGCCCATCGTACGCGTAGAGCGCGTCGAGCACGCCTGGGATCTGCACGCGGGTCGCGGCGACGACGACGCCCTCGGCATCGCGCGCGACGACGACCAGCTCGCCTTTCAGAGCGTCGCGAATCGTCGCATCGGGTGCGGTAAGCGTGAACGCGGCGCGCGCGGCGAGGTGCGGGAAGGCCGACTTCAGGTTGGCGGCGAGGCCACCTGCGACCGCGGTCAGCGGCAAGGCCGTGCCGCCGACGACGTCGGGACCGACCACCTCGATGCTGGCGTCGCTCGCGTTGCGCAGCTCGAAGCGGGTGGCGCCAGCGGCCGGGTTCCAGGCGATCGTCTGGGCATCGAGCCAGTGGGCGGCCGCGCCGGTGATCGCGAGCTCGGGGATGCCGACCGGCCACAGGTTGATGATGCTCGAGCCAGTCGTCAAGAAGACCATGTCGCCCATCGTCGGCGGCGTGACGATCATGTCGGTGCCGGGGTCCTTCTCGTCGCCCTTGTGCACGATGATGCCGACCGAAGCGGCCGCCGGCTTCAGCGACACGAGCCACCAGGCGCCGAGGTCGGGGTCGACACCGCCCTTGATGAGAGGCGTCGCCCAGGCGGTCTCGCTGACCACATCCATCCAGGTGTGCAGGCCCCAGCCATCGTAGATGCCGTCCTTCCGCAGGTAGTAGACGACCATCTGGTCGGCCGCGGGGATGGCTGGCGGCACGCGCAAGAGCGGGGCTTCGCCCCCCGAGAAGTGCCACACGCCCTGGGGCGCGGCTGTGAGCTCGACCGTCATGGCGAACGGCGGATCGACCTCGCCGTCGCGCATGAGCTGGTAGGCGAGCGAGCTGCCAGCGACCGGGACGTCGAAGACCGCGCCGAAGTCGTCGACCGTGGTCGCGACAAGCCCGCCCGGACCGCCGACGACGTCCAGGGTCCAGCCGCTGTAGCTCGCGTCGGGCCGGTGATAGCGGACCTTCAGCGTCGTGCCGGAGGTGTCGCCGTCGGGCGCTGTGTCGACCTCGGGCGCGCTGTCGGGCTCGGTCGTGTCGGCGGCGTCCGGGGTGTCGCTGCCATCGAGCGCGACATCGACCGTCGTATCGGTTGCGCTATCGGGTGCGACGTCGCTGACGACATCGAGCTTTTCGCTCGACCCACCGCAAGCAGAGAGCATTACCAACGCGAACGGCACGAACGAGATCAAGGCGGTTGGGGTCTTCATTGAGGAAGCATACATCTGCGTGGGGTCGACCTCGCAGCGTTCGCGTCATCGGGTCGGAATGCACGCCGACTGGACGGACGCCGCGCGGCAGGTCAGAAGACGCAGCGGACAGCTCGCTGGTCGCGGGCGGCCGAACGAAGGAGACATCGCATGGCGCGTGAGAACATCAGCTCGGGCTCGAAGTGGGAGCCGATCATCGGCTACTCGCGGGCCGTCAAGGTCGGCCCGTACATCCACGTCTCGGGCACCACCGGGCCCGGCGCGACCGTCGGCGAGCAGACGCGCGCCGCGCTCGAGACCATCCGCGAAGCGCTCGAGCGCGCCGGCGCCAAGCTGAGCGACGTCGTCCGCACCCGCATCTACACGACCGACATCTCGCAGTGGGAGGCGATCGGCGCGGTCCACGGCGAGTACTTCGGGACCATCCGACCCGCGACCGCGATGCTCGAGGTCAGCAAGCTCATCGACCCCGCCCTGCTCGTCGAAATCGAGGCCGACGCCTACGTCGGTTAGAGCGGTTCCAATAAACGAAAGCGGAACGCCAGTGCTGCTGCTTGGCGGCCCGCGGTCGCAGGCGTAGCGTCCGCCCGCTGTTGGGGTCGAGCCCGTCGGCTGGGGATGAGCAATGCGATACGGCCTGCGGCTGAACGTTCTGGGCACCGGTCTCTGTGCGGCTCTCGCGATGAGCGCTGCGGCCTGCGATGGTTCGGGCTTGGAGCCAAGCCAGACCGTCGACGCGACCGACACGGCGGACACGAACGCGCCCGACGACACCGCGGCGGACACGACGGCGCCCGAAGAGGTCGCGCCGGTCGACCACACGACCTTCGACGCGGCCGTCTCACTCGATCCAGTCGCGCCGAGCCTGCGCCCGTTGCCGTCGGGCACCAGCGAAGCCACTTCGCTCGTCGTCGCGAAGGACGCGCTGAAGGGCCGCTTCCTGTTCGGCATGGGGGCCGATCCCGATGGCATTGTCTCGAGCCTCGGTGGCGGCGCAGCGGGGCTCGCTCCGGTGCGCGTGAAGCTCCTCTTGGTCGCGGCCGAGCGCGAGACCGCCGGCACCCTCGAGATCCGCGCGCTTGCGAGCACCGGCAACCCGATCATGAACGTGCGGGGCCTCCTCGAGAGCTATCGATACGAAGAGGTCGACGCCGACACCGTGCGCATCGACTTCTCGAAGACCGACTCGGAGATGGAGCTCGCCGGCTACGGCGACTGCAACATGGTGCGCTCGGCCTACGCGCTCGACGGCACGCCGGTCTTCGCCGATGGCCTCATGACCTGGCCGACGCGCGAGACCTACACCCGCACGGGTCAGTGCCAGTGGCTGCCGCGCTCGGCCCAGGGCCTGCACGTTCACTACCTGCGCAGCGACCTCGCGGGCCGAGACTTCGTGCCGCGCTCGCTCGCTGCCGATTCCCCGTTCGGCTACTTCCTGGCTGGCGACGACGACAGCACGACCCTCGCGCGCATGCCCGGCATCGCTGCCGACGAGCCGGCGATAACGCACACCTACTACCTGGTCGACTTCCCGCCGCTGATGGTGCCCGCCGCGGTCGAGACGTTCGAGGCGTGGAACGACGCCCTCGAGGAGATAACCGGCCGGCGACCCTTCGCAGTCGAGATCGCGCCCGCTGGGATGATCGCCTGGGACCCGCGCTATCACACGGTCTTGTGGTCAAAGACCGGCGACGGCGGCGCGGTCGCCCCGTTCACGAATGACCCCGACACGGGTGAGATCTTCCAGAGCCTGGTGGTCATGTGGTTGGGCGACATCGGCGACCTAGTCACGACCTACAAAGACTTCCTCGGCGAGCATCCCGACGTCGGTGACAAGCTGCTCCCGACGCCGACCCCGACGCCGGGCACGCTGCCTGCCGACGCCCACTTCGCGGGCTTCGATCGCCGTGCCGCGACCACCCTCTCGGCCCTGCCCGAGGCCTATCAGAAGGCGTCTATTGCCCGCGCCGTGCGCTCGTCCGCGCTAGCGCCGCGGGTCCTCGCAGCGCGACCGTTCGTGCGCCGTCCGCTTGGGCCGCACGACGTGCGTGAGGCCGTGAGCCGCGACTACACGGAGGACGAGCTCGAGCGCGTCATCGTCGTCGACTTCCTCTTACACGAGCTCGGTCACAACCTCGGCCTGCGCCACAACTTCATCGGCTCGGTCGACAAGCACCGCCATAGCGAGGCGCACACCTCGTCGACCACGATGGACTATGTCATCGGCATGCTCGACCCGGGCAGCTACGACCGCGACGCGATGCGCTACGGCTACGGCAGCGAGCGCCCGAAGAGCGACAACTACCTCTATTGCACCGACGAGACGATGGACCTCGAGCCGGCCTGCATCCAGTGGGACTATGGCAACCCGGTGCGCTACCAGCTCGACTTCATCGACGCGTACTTCGCGGCGTATCCGCCCGAGACGACTGCGGGCGACATCGACGATGCGATGCAGTGGCTCGACCCCGAGCTCAATCGGGCGCGCTCCTTCGTCAACAGCGAGTACGAGCACTGGGACGAGCCAGGCGTCGCGACCCTCGACGAGCTCCTCGCGAAGGTCACCTGCGATTCGGCGAGGACAACCGAAGGCGAACCGGCGACTTGCAACGTGCACCCGGCTCTGCGCAGCGCGCTCGCGCTGTATCTCTTGTACTCGCGCCACCAGGTGACCGCCTGGTGGCAGCCCGGCTACCCCGACATCTACCTCGATTACCCGACCTTCACGGCGACCCAGGCGGCGACCCTGATGGACACGTACTACGGCCTCGTCACGAATCGCGACGAGCCGCTCGACCTGCGCACCACCATCGTCGGCAAACTCCCGACCAGCGCCGTCTCGGGCGCGGTCGAGCTGCTCACGTCGCTACACGAGCACTTCGCGGCCCTGCCGGTCGTGACCGGTGACGAAGCGACCTTGAAGGCCGCGGTCGACAGCGCATTCGCCGAGCTTTGAAGGCAGCCAGCCGCATCGCGCCTTCGGCTGCCGAGGCTGGCACGCCGTATCGCCTTCGGCTGCCGACGCTGGCACGCCGCGCGGCTTGACGCGCTAGCGCGTGCGTAGGAAGACGAATCGGTCCAAGGAGGGCATGCCATGCTGCCGAGCTCGTCACGCTACATCCCGCCCAACTCGCCGACCATCGACGAGGTCTCCATAAACGAGCGCGTCGACAAGCTCGGCACCCGCTCCATCAAGACGACCGCAAAGATCCAGGGCTTGAAGCTCTGCATCGCGATGATGGATCTCACGACCCTTGAGGGGTCGGACACGCCGGGCAAGGTCGAGATGCTCTGCCAGAAGGCGCGTCAGCCGATCCTCACGCGCGACGACGTGCCGCAGGTCGCAGCGGTCTGCGTGTATCCGCCGATGGTGCCGATCGCCAAGGCCGCGCTGGCGGGCAGCAACGTCAAGGTGGCCGCGGTCGCGACCTACTTCCCGTCGGGCCAGGCGAGCCTGTCCGAACGCCTCGACGAAGTGCGGCGCACGGTCGACGCGGGTGCGGATGAAATCGATATGGTCATCTCGCGCGGCGACTTCCTGGCGGGTCGCTACGACAAGGTTCACGACGAGATAACGCGCACGGTTGAGGCCTGCGGCGAGGCCCACCTCAAGGTCATCCTCGAGACCGGCGAGCTGCAGACCCTCGACAAGGTGCGCCTCGCCTCCGACATCGCGATGGACGCAGGCGCGCACTTCATCAAGACCTCGACCGGCAAGGTCCAGCCCGCCGCCACCCTGCCCGTCACGCTGGTCATGCTCGAGGCGATTCGCGACTACTACCAGCGCACCGGACGCATGGTCGGCATGAAGCCGGCCGGCGGTATCCGCGACTCGAAGCTCGCGCTGAAGTACCTCGTGCTCGTGAAAGAGACGCTCGGCGACGCGTGGCTCTCCCCCGACTGGTTCCGCTTTGGCGCATCGGCGCTCTTGAACGATGTGTTGATGCAGCTCGAGACCCAGCGCACCGGCCGCTACCAGTCCGACCGCTACTTCTCGCTTTCCTAGCCTGCCGTTGCCGGCAGTCGTATCGCCTTCGGCTGCCGTTGCCGCAGACCCCGGTCCTGACACTCGCGCGTGCGCCGAGTCGGAGACGCAAGCATGTCCCAGAAGCCTTCTGAGCTCCTCTTCGGCGACCTCTGGTCGTACGCACCCGCGCCCGAGAGCCCGAGTCACGTCAAGTACGACAAGCGCCTGTCGCACTTCATAGATGGCAAATTCGAGCTCGGCGAAAACCACTTCCCGGTCATCAACCCGGCCACCGAAGAGGTGATGACCGAGGCCCCGATGGCCGACGCCGCGACCGTCGACCGCGCCGTGAAGGCGGCCCGCGTCGCGTACGAGAAGTACTGGCGGCCGATGCCCGGGAAGGAGCGCGCGAAGTACCTCTACCGCATCGCGCGCATGATCCAGGAGAAGGCGCGCGAGCTCGCCATCCTCGAGTCGATGAACGGCGGCAAGCCCATCCGCGAGTCGCGCGACGTCGACGTGCCGCTCGCGGCCGCCCACTTCGCCTACTACGCGGGCTGGGCCGACAAGCTGAAGTACGCGTTCCCAGGACTCGAGCCGCGTCCGCTCGGGGTCGCGGGTCAGATCATCCCGTGGAACTTCCCGCTCCTGATGGCCGCCTGGAAGATCGCGCCGGCGCTCGCGACCGGCAACACGGTCGTCCTGAAGCCGGCCGAGACGACGCCTCTCACATGCTGGAAGCTCGCGGAGATCATTCAGGAAGCCGACCTGCCGCCGGGCGTCGTCAACATCATCCATGGCATGGGTCAGACCGGCGCCGCGATGGTGAACCACCCCGACGTCGACAAGATCGCGTTCACCGGCTCGACCGACGTCGGCAAGATCATCCAGCGCGCCATCGCCGGCACCAAGAAGAAGCTGACGCTCGAGCTGGGCGGTAAGGGTGCCAACATCATCTTTGAAGACGCGGCCTTGGACCAGGCGGTCGAGGGCATCGTCAACGGCATCTGGTTCAACCAGGGCCACGTCTGCTGCGCTGGCTCGCGCCTGCTGGTCGAAGAGTCGGTCGTCGACCAGGTCGTGATGAAGCTCACGCACCGCATGCAGACGCTGCGTGTCGGTGACCCGCTCGACAAGAACACCGACATCGGCGCCATCAACTCGCGCGCCCAGCTCGACAAGATTACCGAGCTCGTGCAGGCCGGCGTCGACGAAGGTGGCACCAAGCACCAGCCGGTGTGCGAGCTGCCGGGCAAGGGCTTCTTCTTCCGGCCGACGTTCTTTACGGGCGTCTCGCAGTCGAGCCGCGTGTCGCAGGAGGAGATCTTCGGGCCAGTGCTCGCGGTGCTCACGTTCCGCACCGCCGCCGAGGCGGTCGAGAAGGCGAACAACACGCCCTACGGTCTGTCGGCCGGTGTCTGGACCGAGAAGGGATCGAAGATCTTCTCGATGGCCAACGCGCTCAAGGCCGGCGTCGTGTGGGGCAACACGTTCAACAAGTTCGACCCCGGCAGCCCCTTTGGCGGCTACAAAGAGAGCGGCTTCGGGCGCGAGGGTGGCCGTCACGGGCTACTCCCCTATCTCGACCTCGGAGGGTTCTGAGAATGAGCGACACGCAAGGCGAACGCCTCCAGATCCTCAAGACCTACAAGCTGTATATCGGCGGCGCCTTTCCGCGCAGCGAGAGCGGGCGCTACCTGCAGGTGAAGACCGTCGGGGGTCGATTCATGGCGAACATCGCGCGCGCTTCGAGGAAAGACTTCCGCCAGGCCGTCGTCGTCGCGCGTAAGGCGCACGAGAGCTGGCACAAGAAGAGTGCGTTCAATCGCGGACAAATCCTCTACCGCGTGGCGGAGATGCTCGAGTCGCGGCGCAGCGGCTTCCAGGCGATGTTGGTCGAGGCGGCCGGCTACGGGCCCGACAATGCCCGGGCCGAGCTCGACGCGGCGATCGATAGAATCGTCTGGTATGCCGGCTGGGCCGACAAGTTCCACCAGATCGCCGGCAACACCAACCCGGTCGCGAGCGCGCACTTCAACTTCAGCTTCCCCGAGGCGATGGGTGTCGTCGCGGTGCTGAGCTCGAAGCAGTGCCCGTTGCTCGGCCTCGTATCGGCCTTGGCGCCGGTCATCGTCAGCGGCAACGCCTGCATCATCATCGTCGATGACCCGGCCCCGACGATCGCCATCGAGCTGGCCGAGGTGCTCGCGGTCAGCGACCTCCCGGGTGGCGTCGTCAACATCCTCACCGGCCTGCGCAGCGAGCTCTTCGTGCAGGCCGGCAGCCACATGGACGTCGACGGCGTGTTCGCGGTCGGCAGCGATCAGGAAGAGAAGAAGAAGCTCCAGATTGAGGCCGCCGAGGCGGTCAAGCGGACCTTCTTCGTCGACGACGCGTCGCCGTCCGAGTGGCTCGCCGAGTCGCGCCAGAGCCCGTACTGGATCCTGCCGTTCGTCGAGTTCAAGACGGCGTGGCACCCGATCGGAGTCTGAGCTTGGCCGAGGCTTCTGTTGCTCCGCACGTACTGCACGTGCCCTCGGTCATCGCTCGCAAGCGCGACGGCCTGACGCTCAGTGACGCCGACATCCGCGAGTTTATCGGCCGCTATGGCCGCGGCGAGCTCCCCGACGAGCAGATGTCGGCGCTCGCGATGGCGGTCTATTTCAAGGGCCTCGACGACCGCGAGACGGCCACCTGGACCGAGGCGATGTTGCGCTCGGGCGAGGTCATGGACGTGCGCCACCTCGGTCGCCCGGTCGTCGACAAGCACTCGACCGGTGGCGTCGGCGACAAGGTCTCGCTGGTGCTGGCGCCGATCGCTGCCGCCTGCGGTCTGACCGTGCCGATGGTCTCGGGCCGCGGCCTCGGACACACGGGCGGCACCATCGACAAGCTCGAGGCGATCCCCGGATTCTCGGCGGACCTGTCCGCCGACTCCTTCGAGCGGGTTCTTCGTGAAGTGGGCTGCGCCATCATCGGCGCGACGAAGTCGATAGCCCCTGCCGACAAGCGCCTCTATGCCTTGCGCGACGTGACCGGCACGGTCGCGTCGATCCCGCTCATCGTCGCGTCGATCATGTCGAAGAAGCTGGCCGAGGGCCTCGACGCGCTGGTGCTCGACGTGAAGGTCGGGCGCGCGGCCTTCATGCCGACGCTGGCCGCCGCGCGTGAGCTGGCGCGCCGTATGATCGCGGTCGGCGAGCGCATGGGCGTTCGCACGTCCGCCATACTGACCCGTATGGAAGAGCCGCTCGGCCACATGATCGGCAACGCCTGCGAGGTCGAAGAGTCGCTCGCGTGCCTCGAAGGCTCGGGCCCCGCCGAGCTCGTCGCGCTGTGCCTCGAGCAGGCCGCGACGATGGTCGCGCGCGGCCATCGCATCGACCTCGACGAGGCCCGCGCACGTGCCCGCGACGCGCTCGACTCGGGCCGCGCGCGCGGCGTCTTCGGACGCATGATCACCGCCCAGGGCGGCAACTTGAAAGACCTCCCGAAGCCACGCGGCGAGAGCGTGCTGCGCGCTCCGGCCGATGGTTATGTGAGCGCCATCGATGGCCTGCGCATCGCCCAGACGCTCGTCAAGATGGGCGCCGGGCGCCAGGTCGCGAGCGACACCATCGACCCACGCATCGGCGTTCGCCTCGAGGCGCTGCGCGGCGACAATGTCTGCCCCGGTGCTCCGCTCGCGACGGTCTTTCATGGCGACAAGGACCCGCAGCCCGAGCACCTCGCCGCGCTCGCGGCCGCCTTCACGCTGAGCGACAGCGCACCAGCCCACGAGCCGCTGATCCTCGAGCGCGCCTAGCTCCAGCGAGACTTGACGCCCGGCTTGCCCGACTCGGCCTGCTCGTTGTGGGCGCGGGTCAGCTCCGCCAGCTCCGCCTCGACCTCGGCGCGCACCCGATCGACGTCGACCACGGGTGCGGTCAGCTCGTTCGGAACGACATGCAACACGATCGTACGCCGCTCGGGGATGGCGCGCCCGCGTAACAGCGACAGCACCTTCCACGCGACCTCGCCATCGAAGGTCGGGAGCGGCAACAGGTTCACGCCGATGAGGATCGCGTTGAACGTGATCGATACGTACTCGAGCTCGGCGAGCCACCACTCGGATGGACCACCGGCGATCATCAAGACCAGCTTCGCCGCGAGCATCACGCCGAGCTGTGCCAGCACACCGGACCAGGCGAGCTGCACCTGTACGTTGGGTGACGCGGCGCCGTCCCAGCGCACCTCCCCGCCAAGACCCTGCATGTCGACGCCGATGACGCGCAGCCCGTTCTTCACGAGCGCGACGTGATGGCCCGCCTCGTGCGCCAGCACGATCCCGAGGAACAACAGCCACGACAGCGGCCGCACCTCCCACTGCCCGGCGAAGGCCGCCCCGAGCAGCAAGGACCAATGCCAGCGCAGCGGTGCCGCGCCCCATCTCCCCAACCGCAAATAGCCAGCGGTGAACATCATACCGCTCGAAGGTAGCGCCTCCCCAGCGTCGAAGGAAGCCTTCGAATTGCGTCGCTCGGGTTCGCAGCGCAATCTCGCGCGATGTCGCCACACCTGCATGGTTGGTCCCTCATCCAGCTCGCCCTTGCCTGCGTGCTCATCGGCCTGACGTTCGTGAGCGGCTGCGCAACCCCGGTCTACGACCAGTTCGACCTCGAAGACGAGCTGGCCAACGTGCTCGCAGCGCAGGGCACCGACCTCGACGCCGCGGCGGTCGCGCTCCGCGAGTGGCTGGTCGCCAACGAGCTGCGTATCCGCGAGACCTCGGGCGCGGCGCTGGCGGAGCGTGAGGCCGCGCGCCGCGATGACTCGTCGCGCAAGACCTTCAACGCTGGGTGGTCCGTGCGCCAGGAGCGCAGTCGCCAGCTCATGCTGCGGCTCGACCCGGAAGGGCGCTGGTATTCGCACCCGAGGGTTTCGAAGCTGCTGCGGTGGTTTGTCACCCTCGAGGGTCCGGTGCCGCCTCTGTGAGCGTCGAGACACTGCTTCGCGAGTGGAGGTCTCCGCATGGGCAAGCTCATCCCCGTCTCTCCTGTGGTTGGGGGTGCTGCCTTCGGAGCCGCGGTCGCGACGCTTATCAGCGTCGCGGTCTACGAGGGTCGCACCGATGTCGTGCCCACCGTCGCCGACGCAACGCCCAGGGTGCGCGAGACGGATGCCAGCGACTTCAATCAGGACCAGCTCGACGCGATGGCGGAGGGCTGCGAGTTCGGCTCGGACACCATCGCGTATCGCCTCGGCGAGCCACCGCGCCTGCCGGCCGAGGAGCTCGACGTCTTCGATCTCTCGCCCGCCCAGGTCGCGGCCGTCAACACCGCCGTCGCAGCGGAGAACAAGCGCCTCGTCGCAGCGATCCGCGGCGCCTATGTCGAGCTCACTGGCGATGAGGCCACGGCGATCCAGGTGCTCGCCCTTGCCTCTTGCTGAGTGAGCTCGAGAACAAGACCTCGCTCGCCGAGCTCCAGCGCATCTACCAGCTGCTCGCGCGTGAGCGCGCCAAGCACATCGACGCGGACATGTCGCCCGAGGCCCTCGCCCGCTACCCCCCGACCGAGCGCCTCTTCCGCATTCTCACCACCTCGGGCGACCACCTCGAGGCGGAGCTCGCCAAGGTGGTCGGCGAAAACACGGCCGAGTCGCTGCGCGACCTGCATCATGGCTTCGGCGAGCAGCACCGCAACTCGTACGGGTGTCCTGGCGGCGACGAGCACGGACGAGCGGCCGACGATCGCTGAGCGCGTGCATCCGCAGCACGCGCACGCTCTGAAACCGAGGGGCAGCGGGTCACGACCGAGCCTGTTTCCGCGTCCGGTCCCGTCGTGTACGCTGCCCGACCGTGTCGCCACGGCCTCGCTCGCTGACTCCTCCAACTGGATCCGCTCATGCTGTTGTCACGTGCCTCGTTCTTCTGCCTGTCGCTGCTTGCGTTTGCCGCCTGCGGCGATGACCCGATCTCCAACGGTGATGCCCGCGGCAGCGACGCCGCCGACATTCTCTTCCCCGACGCGACGAGTCCCGACACCGCGGACACCCGCATCTCCGACTCGACCGCACCCGACACAACGGCACAAGAGACCGCGCAGGACACAAACGTCGCGGAGACCGATACGAGCGTCGCCGAGATCCAGGACACTACGCAGGACACGACCCCAGACACCACACAGGACACCGCGCAAGACACGACGGTCGCCGAGACGGTACAGGACACCAGCGTCGCCGACACCGCTCCCGAGACCACAGCCGACACCAGCGTCGACACGTCTCCCGACACGACCGGCACCTGCGACAACAACGGCTTCACCTCGGCCGCCCAGGACGGGCTCGCGTTCGATACCGGCGACGTCTGGTACCTCGCGCAAAGCACGCTCGGCGCGCCGGTCGACGTGTTGTCGATCGAGATCTACGCGGACCTCGGCGGCGCCACGACCCCCGGCACCTACCCGCTCAGCGACGAGAACTACGACACCTGCGGCAACTGCGTGCTCATCCAGACCGACTGCGACGCGAACCTGAACACCTGCGACAAGACCTTCCTCGCGACCGGCGGCACCCTCACGATCGTCGCGACCGGCGGCATCGGCGACGCGTTCACCGCCTCGCTCAGCGACCTCGTCTTTACCGAGATTACCTACGACGCCGACTACCACTCGACACCGGTCGCTGGCGGCGAGGACTGGTGCATCGAGGACTACAGCGCCGAGGTCATCCTCCAGTGATGGCAGGCGAGTAGAACTGACGAAAAAAGGCCCGGGTTCAACCCCGGGCCTTCTTCGTTTCAGTCGCCCCGCAGCGACGGGGTGAGAGTGACTCTCAGTGCGCGCGCATCTGCTTGAAGAAGGCGCCCATCTCATGGCGCTGCTTCGCGCTGAAGCTGCCGCCGCCCGCGGCCCCAGCGCCAGCGCCGGCGCCGCCAGTGCAGGCGGTGTACTTGAGCGAGCACGGCGGCGTCTGGCTGGCGGTCTGCGCGCAGGCCGAGAATTCAGCGGAGCCGTAGCACGCGATGTTGATGCAGTAGTTGAAATCGTACCACGCGGTGGCCGAGGCCTCGCTCGCGCTCGAGAAGCACTCGCGCTGGCACAGCACGTCGTCGTTGCTCGGGCAGGCCTGGAGGCAGGTGAAGATGCTGGTGCAGGTGCCGGTGCCGTAGGTCGCGCCGGTCGCACACTCGACGTTGGCGCCGAGGCAGTTGGTCTGCTCGCACTCGATCGAGGCCTTGATCTGCTCGTCGGTCGGGTCCTGGACTTCGGGCAGGCAGCCCTTGTCCTGGAGGCAGCCGAGGTAGCCGTTGAAGTACGAGGCCTCGTCCTGGTTGTCGGCCGCGCCGATGCAGGTCTGGAAGCACTCCTGGGTGGTGCACTGGACCACGCAGGCGAGGATGCCGCCGCAGATGCCCGAGCCGTCGTCGACCGGGGTCGTGTCGGGGCTGGTCGTGCCGTCGGGGGTCGTCGTCGCGTCGGGCCGCGTCGCGTCGGGCGTCGTCGTCGCGTCGGGCGTCGTCGTTGCGTCGGGCGTCGTCGTTGCGTCCGGGGTCGTCGTCGCGTCCGGAGTCGTCGTCGCGTCGGGAGTCGTCGTGCCATCCGGCGTGCTGGTCGCGTCAGCATCGGCGCCCGGCGTCGTCGCGTTATCATCACACGCGGCCACGAGAGCGGCCGCACAGAAAACAGGAAGGAAGATTCGTCGCATGGCCAGGCTCCAGCAGGGGTCCCAGAAAAGGAGCGCGGAACTTAGTGACGCCGCAAACCGAGTGTCAAGTTCATTCCTTGGGAGCCCGAGCACGCCAATCGCGTTGTCCGGGATCGCCGCCGCCGGGAAGCTCGTATCGCCTTCGGCTGCCGTTGCCGACAAGCCGTCACGACCTTGACGGGCGGGTCGCACCCGGCTACTCGGGCCGATGCCGCCGGCCTCGCGATGGGCACCGGCACGAGGATTGACGATGGCCCAAGCGACCCTTCATCCGTACGCCGCGTTCGCCCAGAACGTGCTCAAGCCCGCCCGCTACCTGGGTGGCGAGTACCAGTCGGTCACCAAGCCGAGAGACTCGGTCGATATACGCATCTGCCTCGCGTTCCCCGAGATCTACGACATCGGCATGTCGCACCTCGGCACCAAGATCCTCTACTCGATCCTGAACAAGCATCCGCGCATCGCCTGCGAGCGCGCGTTCACGCCGTGGGTCGACATGGAGGCGGAGCTGCGCACGCGTAAGCTGTCCATCCTGTCGCTCGAGTCGGCCACGCCGCTCGCGGACTTCGACGTGGTCGGCATGTCGCTCCAATACGAGATGACGTTCACGAACGCGCTGAACATGCTCGACCTGAGCCACATCCCGCGCCGCGCCGCCGACCGTCGTGAGCACCACCCGCTGATCATCGCCGGTGGTCCGACCGCGACCCACTGCGAGCCGGTCGCGCCGTTCTTCGACGCGGTGCTGGTCGGTGACGCGGAGGAGGCGCTGCCGCTGGCGCTCCTCGCCATCGCCGAGTGGAAGCGGGCTGGCCTCGACCGCGCCACCCTCCTCTCGCGCCTCGCTCACGAGCACGTCGGCTGGTACGTGCCGGCGCTCTACGATCGCGTCATCGATGAGCGTTCGGGATTGATGGTGGTGGACAAGACCACCGCGCGCGGCCCCTACCCCGTCAAGCGCGCGGTCGTGCTGGACATCAACCGCTTCCCGTTCCCGGATGACTCGCCGGTCGCCGCGGCCGAGGCGATCTTCGATCGTGTGTCGATCGAGATCGCGCGCGGCTGCACCGAGGGCTGCCGCTTCTGCCAGGCCGGCATGATCTATCGCCCCGTGCGTGAGCGCGACCCCGACCAGATCGTCGACACGATCATGAAGGCGCTCGACAAGGGCGGCTACGACGAGGCCTCGCTGACCTCGCTCTCGACCGCCGACTACTCGTGCGTGTCGCCGCTCATCAAGAAGGTGATGGGCAAGATGCGCGAGCGCAAGGCGAGCCTCTCGGTGAGCTCGCTGCGAGCCTATGGCTTGGACGAGGATCTCCTCGACGAGATCAGCTCCGTCAAGGCGACTGGCCTCACGTTCGCGCCCGAGGCGGGCACGCAGCGCATGCGCGACGTCATCAACAAGAACATCAGCGAAGAAAACCTGATGGAGACCGCCGATCGCGTGTTCTCGCGCGGCTGGCAGCGCATGAAGTTCTACTTCATGATTGGCCTCCCGACCGAGACCGACGAGGACGTACGCGGCATCATCGAGACGGCGGCACGCGCACGCGCCATCGGCTGGAAGCACCACCCGAAGTCCAAGGTGTCGGTCACCGCCTCGGTCAGCTCGCTCGTGCCCAAGCCCCACACGCCCTTTCAGTGGGCGGCCATGGACACCATCGCCGACATCGATCGCAAGCAGAAGATCCTGCGCGACCTCGGCCGCCAGCTCAACATCTCGACCAAGTGGCACAACTACCGCGAGAGCTACGTCGAGGGCATCTTCTCGCGTGGTGACATCCGCTGCGCCGACCTGCTCGAGGCAGCCCTCGACGCCGGCTGCCGCCTCGACTCGTGGGACGAGCACCTCAAGTGGGACACGTGGCTCGAGGTCATCGCGGCCTGGGGCGTCGACCCAGCGCTCTTCCTCGGCACCCTGCCCGTCGACGGTGGTCTGCCCTGGGACCATCTCGATGTGGGACTCGAAGACGGCTTCCTCGCGCAGGAGTGGAAGCGCGCCACCAAGAACCGCCTGTCGCCTCCCTGCGGCAAGCCCAAGGGCATGCAGGTCCATCACACCAACATCGCCGACGCCAACGCCGACCAGCGTAAGCTCGTCTGCTACAACTGCGGAATCGCCTGCGATCTCACGCAGATGCGGACCGAGCGCGTCGACTACCTCGGCAAGCTCGGGGCGCTGACGGCCGACGACGTGCGCGCCGCTGCCGACTTCGTGCCGGGCTACCAGCAGCTGCGCAAGGACCGCGTCGGTCGCTCGCTGCCGCCTCTCCGCGCGCAGCAGGACGAGAGCTTCCGCTACCGCGTGATCTTCACCAAGCTCGGAACCATCGCGGTCACGAGCCACCTCGATCTCGCGCGCAACCTGCCGCGCATCATCCGCCGCGCCGGCCTCACCCAGAAGTACTCGAGCGGCTTTTCGCCGCACGCGCTCGTGTCCTACGGGCCCGCACTCCCGCTCGGCGTGCTGTCGGTCGGCGAAGCGTGCGACCTCTACCTGCACGAGGAGATGAGCGCAGACGAGCTCGTCGCGCAGCTCGAGGCGGTCACCGACCCGGGCCTGCACTTCCTCGGCGCGGGCCGCACGGGTATTCATGCGCCCGCCCTGGCCAAGGTCGCCAAGGTCGGCGAGTACATCCTGCATGTGCCCGACGCGACCCTGGCCGAGCTGCACGCGGCGGTCGCACGCGCCTGCGCCGCCGAGCCGCTGATGGTCGAGGGCATGCGCAAGGCGGGCATGAAGCGCTTCGACGTGCGCGATGGCCTCATCGGCCTGAAGGTCGATCTGCCGACCTCGCTCGAGCAGCAGCTGCTGCCGTTGCCGCGCAATCCGGGTCCGGTCCTGCGCTGGACGGTCGACCTGGTCGCCGGTGCCCACGTGCGCCCGACCGAGCTCGCGCTGGGGATCTTCGGGCGCGAGGCCAACGCGCTCCTGACCGCGCGCACCGGCCTTTTCGGGCTGCACGCGGGTGAGGTGGTCGGTATCCTCGATCCGCGTGTGACCGTCTCGGCGGCCGCCGCCGCGTTTGCCGCGGACTCGTCCGAGGACGATACTGCGCCCGTCATCGACCTCGCCGACACGTACGCAGCCTGAGGGACATCATCATGCGCCGCACTCTCATCACGTTGTTCTTACTGGTGGCACTCGCGGGCTGCGGCTCTAGCGGCTCGACCGCGACCCACGAGGGCGCCGAGCACGCGAACTTCGAGCCGTTCCGCGCCAAGGACCTCGACGGCAAGCTGGTGAACCTCGCCGACAGCGTCGGTCGCGACGTGATCATGGTGTCGTTCTGGGCGACCTACTGCGAGCCTTGCAAAGCCGAGATGCCGTTCCTCCAGCGCTTCCACGACAGCTACGCGAAGGATGGCCTGACCATCGTCTCGGTGGCGCTCGACGGTCCCGACACCGCGGCCGAAGTGGCACCCTATATCCGCAAGCAGGGCTACACGTTCCGCGTCGTGCTCGACGACTCCGGCGACATCGCGCAGTCGTTGAACCCTTCGTCGACCGCGCCGTTCGCGATCCTCGTCGGCCGCGACGGGCGCGTCGCAAAGCGCATCACCGGCTTTCAGTCGTCCGAGGTCGACCACCTCGAGGCCGAGCTGAAGTCCCTGCTCGCACCGGCACCCGCACCGCTTTGAAGACCCGCGCATTGGCATTTTGGGCGCTTGCGCTCGGCGTCACGCTCGCGCCCAGTGCACACGCGGCCCCTGTCACCTTCGAGCTGACCGAGAGCCTGTCCGCCGACTGGCACTGGATCCTCGACGATCCGCAGCTCGAGCCCGCCGATCGCGAGGACGTGATCGACCTCCGCAACCGCCTCAACCTGCGCCTTCGCACGGGCGCCTGGACCTTCGGTCTGCGCATCGACGCGGCCTGGTTTCCGAGCCCGCCGTCGGCCCAATACGCCAGCGACATCCGCCCCGAAGAGATGTTCGTCACCTACAAGGACTCGTCGTGGACGCTCACCGCGGGCGACGACTACCTGACGATAGGCCGCGGCCTCGCCTTGTCACTGCGCAAGTTCGACGAGGTCGGCTTCGCGACCAACCTGCGCGGCCTGCATGCCCGCTATCGCACGGACGGCTTCGAGATGCGGCTCGGCGCCGGCTTCACCAATGTCGTCAACGTCGACTTGGTCGAAGAGAAGCTCGTCCCCGACCCCAATGACCTCGTGTTCCTCGCGCGCTTCGAGACCGACGCGCTCGGACCGCTGACCCTCGGCGCGCATGTCGTCGACATCGAGCGGCGCCACTCGGATATCCGCACAGCCCTTGCCGACCCGCTCTTCGGCGACGGCGACGATGACCCGATTCAGGGTCGCAGGTTCGAGCGGACGACCATCACCGGCCTCTCTGCCGAGCTCGCCTTCGATGCCATCGATATCAATACGGAATTCGGCTACCTCAGCAACGACGAGACGCGCGCGTCACTCACCGGCGACACCCCGTCGGGCGAGCCCGGGCTTGCGCTGTACGTCAGCGCGACCGGCACCTTCGGGCGCTGGACGGCCCTCCTCGAAGGCAAGCACTACGACCACTGGCACGTCGACTCGACGCTGCATCCCGACACCGCCGACGCCCAGGGCGTGACCCAGTTCTTCCCGTATGTGACGCCGCCCACCCTCGAGCGCATCGACCAGCGCGTCGTCAACAACACCGACGTCTCCGGTGTGCACTTGCGCATTGACCACGCGTTCGCGCCTTCGAAGAAGGGCAACAAGCACATCTTATTCTTGTCGAGCGCGCTCTTCGTCGACGCTCCGGCCGAGCATGAGTGGACGCTGCACGCCTACGCCGGCTGGGAGCTGACCGCCGCCACCGGCGACCGGCTCGTCATCCAGAGTGGCTATCGCCGCGAGGAGGCGCCTGACGAGAACATCATCCGCCTCGGCATGTGGCACCTCGACCTCGACTGGTTCAAGACCGTCGGCAAAGGAGTCGACCTGCAGCTCCATTGGACCCACGAGTTCCGCGACAAGAACATCGGCGCGGAGACGCTGCATCAGGGCTACTACGAAGGCACATTCTATCTGTCTGTGAATCTGCCTCCTGCATGGTCCGTAACAGGGCAGCTCGAATACCTGACCGATTCGACTGTAAATCAGACCACCTTTCCGGGTGTGTTCCTGCAGTGGAAGCCCGACTCGGCGAGCTTCGTGCGTCTGTTCGTGGGCCGCTCCAAAGGCGGGCTCAAGTGCTCCGGTGGGGTGTGCCGAATCTTCCCCGACTTCGAAGGTGTGAAGCTCGAGACCACCCTGCGCTTTTGAGCCGAGTGCGAAAGTCAGCGTGTCCAGCGGGCGATGTTCGGTGAGTCGAAGACGAACCAACTCGACTGCTTGGATGCTGGCCGCACGAGGCCATCAAAATGACCGATCGGGCTTGCGTCGGAAGCGATCGGCGGGCATCACACCCGGGTGCCCACAAATCCGCTCCCACCCGATAACGGTAAGGAGTCTGATGCAGCGGCCGCGGCTCCTCGAAGCGCGGCCGATGTCTTGGACCACCGCCCAACCGCGTCCAGTGGTCCGGCCCAGGGCATCGTAGACCCCCACGATCCGAGCACCAGCGCGACCCCCGAGGTGATTGCGCTCCGCGAGCACATCACGGAGCTGCAGCGGCGCATGGCGCGTTATGCCGAGGCGGGTGAACTGCGGCGCCTATCGACGCTCGACGTGTCGATATCCGAGCGCGAGGAGCTGCTCGTCGAGGCCGAGCGCATCGTGCACATGGGCAGCTGGGTGTGGGACGTCGACGCCGACTCGGTGTCCTGGTCGGACGAGCTCTACCGCATCCTCGGCTACGATCCCGAGACCGAGCCGGCGAGCCGCGAGCGCTTCTTTGCCGCTATCCATCCCGATGATCGCGCGCGCCTCCTCGCGGACTCACGCCGGGTCGCCCAGACCGGTGGCGTAGGCGAAGGCCAATTCCGGACGCTGCGCAAAGACGGCACCATCCGCCACACGCTCGCGAATGGGGCGGTGCTCTTCGATCAGGACGGCAAGCTGCGCCGCATCGTCGGCACCATCCTCGACATCACCGAGCGACAAGAGGCCGCGCTCAAGCTCGAAGAGGCCAATCGCCTCTTGCAGGAAGCGCAGGCCCTGGCGCAGCTCGGCTCGTTCACGCACGACATGGTGCGCGACGTGCGCGTCTGGTCGGCCGAGCTCTACCGCATCCTGGCCATCGACCCGAGCCTGCCCGCGACGCGTGAGCGCTTCCATGAGCGCGTGCACCCCGACGACCTGCCGCTCTTGCGCACACACACGCAGCGCATGGAGGAACACCCGGGTCAGGCCAACGAGGAGCCGGTCGATGTTCGCATCGTCCATCCCGACGGCCACATCCGCCACCTGCGTGTGCGCGCCGCCTACGAACGCGACGCCAGCGGCGCGATCATCACCATCCGCGGCATCGTGCAGGACGTGACCGACGTGACGCTCCTGCACAAGCGCCTCGCGCGGGCGGAGCGCATGGAGATGATCGGTCGCCTCGCGGGCGGCATCGCGCACGACTTCAACAACATCATGACGGTCATCCACAGCGGTGCCGAGCTGCTCTCGACCGAGGACCCGGCCGACCCGGAAATCCTGTCGCAGATGAAGTCGGCGGTGCACTCGGCGCGCGACCTGACGAGTCGCCTGCTCGCGTTCGGGCGCCAGTCCGCGCTGCGGCCGCAGCGACTCGACCCCAACCAGATCGTGCGCGACACGGTGCGCCTCGTGACCCGCATTCTCGGTGAGCATGTGACGCTCGACGTGCAGCTCGATCCCGAGGTTCCGCACGCGACCCTCGACGTCCACCTCACGAGCCAGGCGCTCATCAACCTCCTCATCAACGCACGTGACGCGATGCCCAGCGGTGGCCGCATCGTGCTCACGACCCGGCGCATCGAAGGTCCGGCAGGCCCCCTGGTCGAGTTCGGCGTGCGCGACTCGGGCTCGGGCATCGCCGCCAACCTGCGCGAGAAGGTGTTCGAGCCGTTCTTCACGACCAAGCACGAGGGCCACGGCACCGGGCTTGGCCTCGCGATGGTGCAAGGTGCGGTCGAACAACAGGGCGGCAGCATCACGCTCGAGTCGGGCGCCGACGGAACGCTGTTCCTGCTGCGCTTCGCGGCCGCCCCCGCCGGCTCTGCACCGGCCGGCAAGGACGCCGCGCAGGTCGCCAAGAACGAGATGCGGCGCCTCAAGATCCTGGTGGTGGAAGACCAGGAGACCCTCGCCTACATGGTGCAGCGACTCCTGCGTCGCGCGGGTCACGAAGCTTGGGTGTGCACGTTGCCGTCGGCCGCCATCGACATCTATCGGCTGCACTCGCGTGAGCTCGACCTCATCCTGTCCGACGTGCTCATGCCTGAGATGTCGGGCATGGAGATGGTCGAGCACTTCGCGGCCATCGCGCCGCTGCCTCGAGTCGTCTTCATGTCGGGCTACGGTGCCGAAGCGGTGCGCACGCTGGGTCACGATCGGCTCGTGCTGGCAAAGCCGTTCACGAATCAGGAGCTGCTCGCGAGCATCGAGCGCGCAATGCGCGACTGACCGTTCGCAGCGGCCAAGCTCGCTCGGTCGACCATCAAGGGGCTCTCACCGCGCGCATCATCGCCGCCTCCGGACCGACGACCACGTAGACCAGCTCCGCGCTGCCGAGCGTCATCCAGACGGCCATTCGCTTGCCCGCGAGCGCGCGATGACCCGAGCGGATCGACTTCAGCGAGCTGACCACCTCACCCTCTTCCCACGCCTTGGGGGTGTACTCGGTGATGGTGCTCGCCCTGTCCTTCTCGTTCGAGCGCACGAGCACGTGGCCGCGGTTGTCGAGCAGCAGGGCCTCGGCGCCCACCGCCTTCAACGGGGGGCCAAGACCCTCTACGGTAGCGTATTCTGCGAGTCGCAGAGGGCGTCGCGCCTCACCCCTGAGGCGAAAGTATTCAGGGACGGAGCCCCTGGAACAGCGCGCGCTCGGCGCCGCGAGAGCACACCGGCTGTATTCGGCGCGACACGCGGCTCAGCTCGTGTGGCACGATTCGCGCACTGGACTTGGCAAGCCCGCACAGCGTGGGCCGCTCGAACGCACCTCGAGTACCGCCGGAGACTCCCATGCGCACCTTGCTTGCCATCATCGCGACCCTTGCCGTGTCCTCGACAGCCTCCGAAGCGCTTGCACGGCCTTACGTCGACGGGACCGTGAGCCTCGGCATCGGGCTTGGCGACCCGACGGCGCTCGATGCCAAGTTCTGGACCGGCAACGGCAGCGGCCTCGACATCGGGCTCGGCCTCGAGCACTTCGACGACATCTTCGGCATCTACGCCGAGTACGAGTTCGGCTTGGCCGCGTTTCGCCTCGGCGATAACGGCGGTCGCGGCGTCTTCTACGTCGGCATAGGCGGCGCGGTCGCCTTCAAGGACAACGACCACACCTCGGTCGCGTTGATCATCCCCATCGGGCTCGACTTCCGGCTGGCCTCACCGATCGACATCTTCATCGAGGCGCGCCCCGGCGCCGGCCTCGTGCATCGACCGGCCTTTGGCATCGGTGGTCAGATCGGTATCCGCTTCCGCCTCTGATCGCTTCGCCTTCATGCGACGCGCCCAGCGCTGCGCGATCACCGCCATCACCATGAGCTGTAGCTGATGGAACATCATCAGCGGCAGCAGCACCTTGCCCGCCATGGCTTCGGGAAACAGCAGCCCCGCGATCGGTACACCGGTCGCGAGGCTCTTCTTCGAGCCGCAGAAGACCACCGTGATCTCGTCCTCGGATGGAAGCTTTGCGAGCCGGCTCATGAACGTCGTGATGCCGATGACGACCGCCAGCAGCAGCGCGTCGAGCAGCACCAGCAGCGCCAGCTCGCCGCCCGTCACCGCTTGCCACAGGCCGCGCACGACCGCGGCGCTGAACGCGACGTAAACGACCAGCAGGATCGATCCCCGATCGATGATCGAGACCAGCGCCTTCTTGCGAATGACCCATGCGGCGAGCCACGGTCGCAGCAGCTGCCCCAGCGCGAACGGCAACAGCAGCTGCAGCGCCACGCCTCTAATCGCCGTGCCGACGCCGGCCTCGCCGTGCACCTCACCCGACGCCACGAGCAGCGCCACCAGCAACGGCGTCAGTACCACACCGACCAGGTTCGACAGCGCCGCCGCGCCGACCGATGCCGCGACGTTGCCGCCCGCTATCGCCGTGAACGCGATCGACGACTGCACGGTCGACGGCACGCAGCCGAGGAACACGAGGCCGAGTGTCAGCGGCTCGCTCAAGAGCCCGCCGAAGATCGCCGCCAGCAAGAGACCGAGCAGCGGGAAGATCACGAACGTGGTCGCAAGCACCAGGCCATGCAGGCGCCAGTGCGTCAGCGCCTGCACGATCGCCTCGCGCGGCAGACGCGCCCCGTGCAGGAAGAACAAGAGCGCGATGCCGACCGCGGCCGCGACATCGAGGCCCTGCGCGAGCCGGTCACGTGCCGGCCACAGCGAGGCCAGCACCACCACGAGCACGATCGAGAGGACGAAAGGGTCCGGCTTGAGGCGCGACACGCGTGAAGTCACGGAGCGGGTGGCGGCGACGGGTGGAACGTCTCCGCGTCGTAGGCATAGACGTCGGGGTGGAACCAGACCACACCCGCCTCGTCGACCGACGCGGTGTAATACTCTAAGAAGACTGGGATCTCGTGCGCCAGGTCGAAGACCCGCATCTGACGGCTGCCCGCGACGAAGTCCTTGATCGACTGAACCTCGAAGGCTTCGCCCGACTTCTGCTTGTCCGAACGGATGAGTTCGGCGCCGAAGTCGACCGCGTTGTTCACGCGCACGCAGCCGTGCGAGAGGGCGCGGATCGGCAGATTGAAGGCGGCGCGACCGGGGGTGTCGTGGAGATAGACGCTCTCGCTATTGGGGAACAAAATCTTGATGCGTCCCAAAGCGTTACCGGGCCCCGACTCCTGGATGTAGTAGGTCACGCCGTCACCGCCGACCTTGGTCTTGAAGCGGTTCTTGGTGACGTAGGTCGGGTCCTTCTGCATCTCGGGCTCGAGCTCTTCACGCGCGATGCGACCGGGCACGTTCCACTCGGGGTTCACGATCACGGTGGCTATCGAGTCGTGCAGGATCGGCGTCGAGTTGCGAAAGTACTTGCGACCCAGGGACTTGCTGAAGAAGCCGCGGTCGCTGCCGACCACCGTGCGCTGCGACATCACCAGCGCGTCGTCGCGGAAGTAGCGCATGAGCTGCCCAGCGAGGTTGACCTGCACCGACTCGCGCTCGCCGTTCCACGAGCTGACACGCCAGCGCTTCACGTTGAGGATCAACGTCGCGACGCGCTCTTCACAGGGCACCGACAAGACCCGCACGAGGTCCTTGTCGAAGTCTGGTGTCTTGTCTTTGAGATGGCGCACGCGCCGCACCTCGAGCACCGCGGCCTGGGTCGCCGCGTCCCACTCGCCAGTCGGCGCGCCCTGGAAGAAGCCCTCACGGGCAAGGCGCGTCTGCAGCGGCTTGACGAGCTCCGGGGTCAGCGGCGCCTTGGCGTTCTTCGGCAGCGCGACCTCGGGCCACGCGCCCTCCGCGCACATCTTCTCGTAGCGCTCGGCCGCCGCGACCAGCGCCGCATATTGAGGATGAGTCGGCGTCAGCGACGCGAGGTGCTCAGCCAAGCGGCCCGCGCGCGCCACTTCGATAGCGTTGCTGAGCTGCTCCGCCGTGGCCTTCGCGGCCGGCGCCTGCTGCCACACGACATCGGGCGACAGATAGTTGCCGCGCTCATCTTCGAGCACCGGCGCCACCCGCGGCCGTGCCGGCAAGCCAGCGATGAGCGTCGCGAGCGCGTCCGTGAGCGCGACCTCGGCAGCGACGCGCGCCTCGATGCTGGCCGAGGTGGTCGGGGTGTAGGCGAGCTTCTTGGCGAGCGCCTTGGCCGCCGCATCGAAGCGCCGCGCACCATCGGACCCATCGTAGCTGCCCGCCGCCTCGCTCCATGCCGCCTCCAGAGCGCCCGCGGGGATGGTCGGAGGGGTGACCGGAGCCGCCTTTGCGAGCTGCTTCAGCACCTCGGGCAACGCGATGTCGATGCCCTCGAAGCGCGCCTTGGCGATCGCCTGGACGAGCACCTCACCGGCGGGTGAAAGACCATCGCCCGCGACGAACACAAAGCCGGCGTGGGTCGTCGCGAGGTCGGCAATCTCGAGCTTGGCTCCGAGCTTCGCGAGCTGCTCTTGCAGGAGCGGCTGCACCGACGCCTGTGATTCAAAGCCACTGAGAATGCGGCCCACCAGCGCCGGCCCGAGCCGGTCGAGGCCCGACTGCAGCGCGAGGCGACCACTCGGCTTGAGCGCGCGCCCGAGCGTCGGCGCAGCCGCGCCCATCGGCGTCTCGGCATGTCCCGTCGTCGCCACCAACATCGCCAATAACACCGAGATCATCGCGGCCACGCGCATGCGAGCGAGGTATCAGGGCGCATATGTCAGGGCAAGCTTTGCATCGTGCTTCTTGCCAGTGGATCCGGCGCCTCCTATGGTCGCGGCCATGGTCCCAACGATGTTCTCGCGTGCGATCCTCTGGATGTCCCTCTTCATGTCCCTCGCCGTCGTCACCTCGACCGCCGCGCGCGCCGATGAAGCGACCGACCAGGACCCGCGCAACTGGCCGACCGTCACGCGCCTCATCGGCGACCGCTACGAGCTCGCGGGGCAGGTCTTCACGGTGCGCGCCTTCGCCAGGAAGAGCGACTACTTCAACTGCGGCTACACCGGCACCGAAGGTCGCCTCATGGCCTTCACCCTGGTCGGTGGTCCGTTCGAGACGCTGACCGGCTACCTCCCGGTAGAGCTCGGCAAGGTGCTCGAGCGCCTCCTGGCCGGGCCCGAAGCGCCGCAGATTACGGTCCAGGTCAGCTTCGATCCCAATCGCATGTCCGAGGTCTGCCTCGACCAGGTCGACATCCTGAAGTGGTCGCGAGGCTGGCAATATCCGCCCGACACGCTCGCGCCCGAGCGCCCCGACCCGTCGCTGTTGCCGACCCCCGAGAAGCTCCAGGAGATAGCCCAGCCGCAGCTATGGAAGGACCTGACCGACCCCGAGAAGGCGCCGGTCGGCCAGCAGGTGCAGATCGCCGGCGGCGCGCGCCTGTCGACCGCGATGCACTGCGCCTTTCGTGGCGCCTGGCGCACGCACTGGGCGCTGCAGCTCCACGACGGGCGCGGCCACGTCATCCATGCGTATGTGCCCAAGTCGGACAAGGCCCGCGCCCTGGTCGACCACCTCGCCCAGTTCCGCGACGCCGCGATTGTCGTCCAGGCCCGCGTCGTCAAGGTCGCGATGTCGACCTATTGCGCGCCACAGCTCGAAGTCGTGAGCTGGACCCTGCCCTGAGCGGGAGGCATGTCTCGCTCTCGATTCGCTCGTGGTTGTCGCCCGAGTCCGTGACGTTGGTGGTCTCATAACCAGGTTTACAGCCCCGGGAGCCTCAGCTAGTGTCCGCGCGCAAATGCGGCCAGCGTCCGCAGCCAGCCTGCGTGTGACAGGCTCAGAATTCGAGGGCAGCCGCTTCGCGGCCTTCGATTGCGAATCGCCTCAGGCTGTGGTGCCGAGGCTCAGACCCAGAGGACAGTCACCATGACCACGGAGCTCATCCCAGGCCTCGCCGGCGTTCCGGCCGCAGCCTCGAAGATCTCGGATATCAACGGCAACGAAGGCAAGCTCTACTATCGTGGGTACCTCATCGAGGACCTGGCGGAGCACACGACCTTCGAAGAGACGACCTACCTCCTCCTCTACGGTGAGCTCCCGACCGCCGCCCAGCTCGCCGCGTTCGACGCCCGTCTGCGCCAGCACCGCCGCCTCAAGTACAAGATCATCGACGTGCTCAAGACGCTGCCCGAGACCGGCCACCCGATGGACGCGCTCCAGGCCGGCGTCGCCGCGATGGGCATGTTCTACCCGGCGCGCGACGTGATGGATCCCAAGCTCCAGGAAGAGAGCCTGATCCGCCTCATCGCCAAGGTCCCGACCATCGTCGCCGCGTTCCATCGCGTGCGTCACGGTGACGAGGCGGTCCAGCCGCGCGACGACCTGAACCACGCGTCGAACTTCCTCTACATGCTGACCGGCCTCGAGCCCGACCCCGTCGCGGCCAAGACCCTGGACGTTTGCCTCGTCCTGCATGCCGAGCACTCGATGAACGCGTCGACCTTCGCGGCGCGCGTCGTCGGCTCGACCATGGCCGACCCCTTCACGGTCGTGTCGTCGGCCATCGGCGCCCTCTCCGGCCCGCTGCACGGCGGCGCCAACGAAGAGGTCCTGGTCATGCTCGACGAGATCGGCTCGCTCGCCAAGACCGACGCCTACATCGACGGCAAGGTCGAGCGTAAGGAGAAGATCATGGGTCTCGGGCACCGGGTCTACAAGGCCAAGGATCCACGCGCCACGATCATGCAGCACCTCGCCGAGAAGCTCTTCGGCCACCTCGGCATCGACGCCCGCTACGAAGTCGCCAAGCGCATCGAGACCATCACGTTCGAGAAGCTCGCCCCCAAAGGCATCTATCCCAACGTCGATTTCTACTCGGGCATCCTCTACTCGAAGCTCGGCATCCAGCCCGACCTGTTCACGCCGATCTTCGCCATCGCGCGCGTCTCGGGCTGGCTCGCTCACTGGCTCGAGCAGCTCGAGAACAACCGCATCTACCGTCCCGACGCGGTCTACACCGGGCACGCCCCGCGCGCGTTCCCGACCGATCGCTGAGCTTCGATAGCTATCGAAAGAACGGCCGCTGCGTCTCTGACCCAGCGGCCGTTTTCGTTTTGACAACCAGCGCTTCCGAGAGCGAAGCTCACCAGCGCACCAGAGAACGACCACCGAGCGAACCAGAGAGCGACCACCGAGCAAGGGACGCCGGAAAGCGACCACCGAGCGAAGGGACGCCGGAGGTCGGAATGCTCCCGACGACCTGGAGCCCGCCCTGATGCCCACCTTCTCGACTGCCGCTCGCGCGACCGGGAGGAGGGAGCACCCGACCCCGGCAGCCCGAGCGCGTACGCAAGCGACCCCAGCGGCCCGAGCGCCTGAGCAAGCGACCCCAGCGGCCTAAGGCACCTTCAGCACGCAGATCGTCATGTCGTCCGCCTGCGCGACACCGCCCGAGTAGCGCAGAATCCGACTCTTCAGAGCTGCCACGATCTCCTCCGCCGACCCATCGCGGTTCGCCCGAACAGTCGCATCCAGCCGCTCCTGCCCGAACGCCTCGCCACTTCGATCGAGCGTCTTCACGACCCCCATCGACGTGAACACGACCACATCGCGCGCATCCAGCGACACCTGCACGCTCTCGTAGTCGGCGCCTTCGACGATGCCCAACCCGAGTCCGGGCGACTCGATCATGTCGAACGTGTCGCTGCCCTTGCGCAGGATCCCCGACGGTCGGAAGCCCGCGGTCGCCACCCGCAGCGTGCGGTCCTCGGGATCGATGACGGCGTACGAGAACACCGCGAAGCAGTCGAGCTCCTCACGCGCGATGAAGTCGTTGGTCAGCGCCAGCGCCACGGCCGGGTCACGCTCACCGCGCGCGCACAGTCGGAAGGCCGAGCGCACCATCGACAGGAACACCAACGACTCCATGTTGGGCTTCTGCCCGAGGTTGCCGACCAGCAGCCCCACGGCCGTCCCATCGATGTCGATGAAGTCGTAGTAGTTGCCGCCGACGCCGGCCGCCGGCAGGTACAGGCAAGCCAGCTCCATGCCCGGGACCTCGGGCACGGCCTTCGGGAACAGCATGCGGATCATCGTCTCCCGCAGCTTGGTCCCGTCGCTTATCTCGTCGAGCAGGCGACTGTCGCTCTCGACCCCGCCTTGCGCGAGGTAGGCGTCGATGTCGGCGACCAGCGCGTCCATCGACGCGTAGCGCTTGTCGCGATGGTAAGCCGTCGCCTTACCGATGATGCGACCGAGGCCCTCGGGCACCGCGTCCGGCGACAAGAGCCCCGACGGCGTGCGGCCCGAGATGAGCTCGTAGAGGCAGATGCCAATCGCATAGATGTCGGTGCGCTGGTCGGTGTCGGCCAGGCCCTTCGATTGCTCCGGGCTCATGTAGTAGGGCGTGCCCATCACGGCGCCCTCCTGCGTGACGGTCTTGACGCCCTCCTCCTCCTTGTAGGCGATGCCGAAGTCGATGATCGACACCACGCCATCGTCGCGCACGATGAGGTTACCGGGCTTGATGTCGCGGTGCACGACGCCTTTACTGTGCGCGTGGCCGAGGCCGAGGCAGGCCTGGCGCACGACGTCGAGCGCGTCGCCGAGCCCCACCCCACCCGCCTCGATGCGGTCGTCGAGGTTGGTACCGGGCACGTACTCCATGACGAAGAAGATCTGGTCGTCCTGCTTGGCCGCGCCGATCGCCTTGGCGACGTTCGGGTGGTCCAACATCTCGCAGATCTTGAACTCGCGCAGGAAGCGCTTGACCAGGCTCGGCTTGGCCGCGTGCTTGGCGGACATCACCTTGATGGCGACGATCTCGTCCTTCTTGCCACGGCCCTTGTAGACGACACCCATGCCGCCTTCGCCGAGCACGTCGATCACCTTGTACGGCCCGAGCGACACTGGAATGCCGAGCGGCGTATAGCCCTCGCGCTGCGAGGCCACCTCGGGCGCACGCTGCACGTCGGTGTCGAGGTCGTCGTAGATGACTGTCTGGTCGGACCGGGGTCCGGCGAGAACAGGGTCGTGGGGTTTCAAACGAGGGCGTCGTTCGGCCATGCGCGAAAAGCTAACATGGGGTGGTCGATGGCGACAGTGGCGCGGATGGACTACCCTCGCGCCGAGTCGTGAGCGAAGGTCTGGCGAAGTCAGGCAGCCCCACGCGACATCGAAGGCGAACGCCATACGGAGGACGACCTGAGCATCCGACGTGAAACCAAGACGAGCCGCGGTGACGTTCACACCCTCGAGCTCCAGATCACGAGTGAGCTCGACGCTATCGACGAGGTCAACGCGCGCTTCAATGCGTTCGCCGGCCAGCACCACGTGCCCGACGGCGCGCGCCGCACGTTCAACATCGCCTTCGACGACCTGCTCAACAACATCGTGTCGTACGCCTACAGCGGCTCGCCCAACCTGGTGATCGACGTGCGAATCCAGGTCGGCCCCGAGTTCCTCGAGGCCGCTCTGTTCGACGACGGTCCGATGTTCGACCCGTTCTCGATGGACGCGCCCGACACCGAAGCCGACCTCGAGGACCGCGAGCTGGGCGGCCTCGGCGTGCACCTCGTGCGCTCGATGATGGACGAGGTCGGCTACCGCCGCATGCACGACCGCAACGTCGTCACGATCAAGAAGTACCTGGCACACGACGAGGGCGACCGCGTCCCCGTCTCGGTGCCGCGCCCCTAGCCCGAATTCATTAGAAGGTTCCACATGTTGAACATCAAGACCCAGGCCGAGGGCGCAGCCTTCGTGCTCTCGTTCGAAGGCCACCTCGACACCAAGACCACGAAGTCCGCCGAGGACGCGTTCGACGGCGCGCTCGCCGCGGGCCAGTCCAAGATCGCCGTGGACTTCGACAAGCTCGAGTACATCAGCAGCGTCGGCTTGCGCGTGCTGCTGTCGACGATGAAGAAGCTGAAGAAGTCGGGCGGCAAGCTGCACCTGGCCGGCATGAACCCGACCGTGAAAGAGGTGTTCGACATCTCCGGCTTCAGCGGCATCTTCACCATCTTCGGCACCCGCGCCGAAGCCCTCGCAGCCTTCTGACAGAGGGACCGAGCCGATGATCAAGCTCTGGCACAAGTACGCGCTCACGTTGTTTCTCGCAGCGGTGGTGCCGGTCGGCATCGCGACCTGGCAGATAGCCGGCATCGGCTCTGAAGAGGTCGTGAAGGGGGCAGGACAGCTCCAGATCGCAGTCGGCGAGAACGCGCTCGGCACCGTGCGCGACATCCTCGATGGGGCGCTCGGCGAAGCGACCGCGGTCGGCGCCGCCATCGCGATGACCGACCTCCCAGCGGATGAGCGGGAAAAAATCGCGCAGGCCCAGCTCATCGGCGCCAAGTACCTCGCCAACTTCTCGGTCTACACGCCCGATGGCGCGGCTGTGCAGCACATGCAGGGCGTCAACAAGAACAGCGCGGTCGTCGGTGGCGACATCGCCACGCCTGAGCAGTTGCCGGCCGTCTTGCGCGATGAGCTCAAGACCCAGACCTCCGCGTTCTCGGAGCTCATCCGGCGCCCCGACGGCTCGCTCTACCTGCCGCTCACGACCGCCATCCTCGACGCCAAAGGCGCGGTCTACGCCTACGGCTGGACGGCCGTCGAGCTGGGTCAGCTCGGCGTGGCGCTCGGCGAATTGTCCGATCATCGCTTCGATGGCAACGATCGCGTGACCCTCATCGATGGCGCCAAGCGCGTCGTCGCGGCCGCCGATCCCAAGCGCGTCGGACAGCCCTTCTCGCCCAACGACCAGGACCTGCCGATCAAGGCCGCAGACCTCCGCCGCGAGATGAGCGTCGCCTTCGACTACACGACCGCCGCGGGCGAAAAGCGCCTCGGCACGGCGGTCTCGGTGATGGATGTCGGCTGGGCCATCATCGTCGAGCAGACCTACGATGAGGTCTTCCACGGGGTCTCGCGCATCACCAACACAGCATTGATAATCGGTGGTGCCTTCGCGCTCGCGGCGTTGCTCCTCGGGATCTTCGCGGGCCGCCGCATGAGCGCGCCGATAGCCGCCGTCTCCAAGGCAGCCGGCCAGGTGGCCGGTGGCGACTTCACGGTGCAGGTGCCGGTCTCCGGCACGGACGAGGTCGGCCAGCTCGGCAAGAGCTTCAACGCGATGACCGGGCAGCTCACGTCGACCATCGCCAAGCTGCAGGATGCGACCGCCGCGAAGGAGCGCATGCAGACCGAGCTCGACATCGGTCGCAGCATCCAGATGAGCATGGTGCCGCTCAAGTTCCCGGCCTTCCCGGAGCGCAAGGACTTCGATGTGCACGCGGCGCTCAAGCCCGCGTTCGAGGTCGGCGGCGACTTCTACGACTTCTTCCTGACCGGCGAGGACACGCTCTGCGTGTGCATCGCGGACGTGTCGGGCAAGGGCGTGCCAGCGGCGCTCTTCATGGCGGTCACGCGCACGCTCGTGAAGACGCACGCGAAGCTCGGCGCCAGCTCCGACGAGATCCTCGAAAAGGTCAACGACGACCTCGCGAAGGACAACGACGCGTGCATGTTCGTGACCCTGTTCCTGGCGCTGCTGGATCTGAAGACCGGCGTCCTCACGTTCACCAACGCGGGCCACAACCCCTCGTACATAAAGCGCAAAGCCACTGGCAAGGTCGAGCGTCTCGATAAGCTCCACGGGCCCGTCATCGCCGCGATGGAAGAGATCCCGTACGGCTCGGGCGCGACCACCCTCGGCAAGGGCGACACGCTGTTCCTCTACACCGACGGCGTGAACGAGGCGATGAACGCCAAGCAGGAGCTGTTCACGGAAGAGCGCCTCGCGGGCCTCCTCCAAAACAACACCTGGACCACCTCGGATGGCGCCGTGAAGGTCGTGCTCGACGACGTGTGGAAGTTCCAGGGCGCGGCCGATCAGTCCGACGACGTGACGGTCGTCGCGCTGCGCTACCTCGGTTGACGAGGCCCGGCCATGGGCGTCTAACGACGACATGGACAAGGACCTCACGACGCAACTGGTGACAGCGCTCTGGGACGACTCGATCGTCCCGGCGCTCATCGACTACATCAAGATCCCGAACCAGAGCCCGGCCTACGATCCCAAGTGGGTTGAGGCCGGCCACATGGCGAAGGCGGTCGAGCTCGCGCGCGCGTGGGTCGAGGGCAGAGAGCTCGGCGGCACGCTCGAGGTGTTGCAGCTCGAAGGGCGCACGCCGCTGCTCATGCTCGAGCTCGCGGGCGACCGCGACGGCACTATCCTGATGTACGGCCACCTCGACAAGCAGCCGCCGTTCACCGGTTGGCACGAGGGCCTCGGCCCCTGGACGCCGGTCTATCGCGACGGCCATCTGTATGGTCGCGGCGGCGCCGACGATGGCTACGCGGTGTTCGCGTCGGTCGCTGCGATCGAGGCGCTGCGCGCGCAGAAGGTGCCTCTGCCGCGCATCGTGGTCGCCATCGAGTGCAGCGAGGAGAGCGGCTCGCCCGACCTGCCCGCATATATCGAGACGTACAAGGCGCGCATCGGCACCCCGAACCTGGTCGTCTGCCTCGACAGTGGTGCTGGCGACTACGAGCGCATGTGGCTCACGACGTCCCTCCGCGGGCTTGTGTCGGGTGACCTGCGCGTCGACGTGCTCGCTCACGGTGTGCACTCGGGCGACGCCAGTGGCATCGTGCCGTCGAGCTTCCGCGTGCTGCGTATGTTATTGGATCGACTCGAGGATTCGCAGACCGGCAAGGTCTTGATCGACAGCCTGCACGTCGCCGTCCCGGCCGAACGGCTCATGCAGGCGAAGCACGCCGCCGAGGTCCTGGGCGACACGGTGTGGACCAAGTTCGGGCTGATGCCAAATGGCAGCGCGATGCTCTCGGACAACACCGAGCTCATCCTGAATCGCACCTGGCGCCCGACCCTGTCGGTCGTCGGCGCGGGTGGACTGCCGCCGCTCGACCAGGCCGGCAGCGTGCTGCGGCCGCAGACAGCGCTGGCCCTGTCGGTGCGGATCCCGCCGCACGTCGATCCCGTCGCCGCGACAGCCGAGCTCGCGAAGCTCCTGACCGACAACCCGCCCTATGGCGTGACCGTCACGTTCGCGGCCGACTATGGCGGCAGCGGCTGGGAAGCCCCGCCGACCGCGCCATGGCTCGAGGCCGCGGTCAACGCTGCGTCGCTCGCGTACTTCGACAAGCCCTACGCGGCCCTCGGCGAAGGCGGCACCATCCCCTTCATGAAGATGCTGAGCGACAAGTTCCCCGAGGCGCAGTTCGTCGTGACCGGCGTGCTCGGTCCCGAGTCCAATGCGCACGGCCCCAACGAGTTCCTGCACGTGCCGTTCGCCAAGAAGCTGACCTGCTGCATCGCGGAGATCATCGCGCGCATGCCTTGAAGCGAGGCTCTCAGAAGCTGCCGCGGATCCCGAGCGACGGTGTGAGCGGCAGGCTCATGATGTCGTCGCGGCTGCGATAGTCGTCGGCGTATTGGATCGACTCGATGTTGGCGCGGTTGGTCGTGTTGTTGAGCTCGAGATAGACGGCGAGGCGCCAATCGTCGAATAGGAAGGTCTTGTCGATGCGCAGGTCGAGCTGGAAGAACGCGGCCGCCCGTCGCGACAACGGCGCGGCGGCGGCGCGCGGGACCCACACGTCGGCGCCAGCGTCGAAGTAGGCCGGCTCGAGCGGAGTAAAGGGATTGCCGGTCGCGTAACGAAGGCGCGTACCAAAGCGCCAGCCGGCGCCGAGCTGCACGCCGGCGACGAACGCCACGACGTGGGTCTGGTCGAACGAGAAGAAGCGCTCCGGTTCTCCGGGTCGGTCGACGCGGCGCGAACGCGAGAGCGTATAGGCGACCCACGCGTCGACGATCGGGTGCTGCAGCCGGACGAGCGCTTCACCGCCAAAGATGGTTCCGGTGCCGGCACTGTCGTACGGCACGCCGGTAAAGCTGCCGGTCGTCACGACGAGCTGATCGA
>Ga0335397_10000072_pt1 | contig 104469 bp, 85 predicted proteins | sample MAT04_FD_205740 | JGI IMG/M metagenome (GOLD analysis project Ga0335397, IMG submission 205740) | Freshwater microbial communities from Lake Fryxell liftoff mats and glacier meltwater in Antarctica - MAT-04 (spades assembly) (version 2) ...
CCAAGAAGCAGCCAACTCCACGCTCGGAACGACTACCTGTAAAACAGTTTCGAGATACCGTCCAAATACTGCGTTGAACGGTATTGGGATAAACCCCGTAGCTCGCCAGCGCTCAGGAGTCGATCTGTGTCCGATGAATCGCCAGCGCCGGCCCCGCATCACACCGAACTCGCGGAGGTCGCCAGCGGGTTCATCCACGAGATCAAGAATCGCGTCAACACGCTGTCGCTGAACCTTCAACTCCTCGCGGAAGACTTCCAGACCCCGCAAACCCCACGCGAACGCCGCGCACTCGATCGGGTCAACCGACTCCAGGGTGAGTGCCAGAAGCTCGTCGATCTCGCGTCGGACTTCATGCGATTCGCTCGCGTCCAGGACATCACCACGGAGCCGACGCCGCTCGATGCCGTGGTTTCGCGAATGGTGGATTTCCTTTCACCAACCGCACGCCAGCAGAAGATCGAAATCAACTGGTATCCCGCACCCGATTTGCCGCCCGTGAACCTCGACCGCGACCTGTTCGAGTTGTGCCTGTTGAACCTCATGTTGAACGCCGAACAAGCGATGCCCGACGGCGGCACCCTGACCTTGATGGCGAGTCGTGAGGGCGAGTCCGTCTGTCTCGACGTGATCGACACCGGCTGCGGCATTCCGCCGGAGCAGATATCGAAGCTGTTCCACCCGTTCCATACCACAAAAGCAAACGGTCACGGTCTCGGGCTGGCGACGACGCGGAAAATCGTGCTGGCACATCGCGGCACCATCGATGTGCAAAGCGAACCGGGCCGCGGCACGAAGTTCACGATTCGCTTACCCGGTGCCGTCTGAGACACCAGAAGCCAGGAGCCTGCATGTCTTCGCCGCGTCCCATTGCGTTGATCACCGGTGCGAGTGCCGGCATCGGGCTGGAAATCGCCCGCATCCTGGCCGTCGATCACGATCTCATCCTGACGGCTCGGCGTGAGCCGGAACTGCGCGTGCTGGCCGCCGAACTGGCACCGGCGGTGTGCCACGTGTTTCCGGCCGATCTCGCGGACCCAGCAGGACCACGCAAACTGTTTGATGCTGTGAACGCGGCGGGGTTGAACATCGATGTGCTGGTGAACAACGCCGGATTTGGCGACCTTGGCCCGTTCGCGGAAGCGGACCTCGCAAAGATGCTGCGGATGATCCAGTTGAACGTGATGGCACTCACGGAACTGACGGGGTTGTTCCTGCCGGGATTGAAGGCGAAAGGACGAGGGCAGATCCTGAACGTCGGCTCGGTGGCAGGATTCCAGCCCGGGCCGTTCATGGCGGTGTACTACGCCACCAAGGCGTTCGTGAATTCGTTCTCGGAGGCCATCTCGAATGAACTCGAAGGGAGCGGCGTGACGGTGACGTGCCTGTGCCCGGGGCCGACGATGAGCGAGTTCGCCCAGGTCGCGGGTGTTCAGAAACTGAAACAGTTCACGGTGGGTTCCGCAGCCTCGACTCGCCCCGTGGCCGAGGCTGGCGTGCGAGCGATGCGGCGCGGTCAACGCCTCATTATCACGGGATTCCGCAACAAGTTGATGATCTTCGCGGAGCGATTCGTTCCCCGTGGCGTCGTCATTCGCGCCGTTCGATCGTTACAGGATAAACGACGACGAGCGTGAGGCTCGGAGAGAGTGGGGATGTTGAGCTACCCCGTCGCTGACGCTTCGGGTTAGCCAGGGTACACTTTTTGGCGAACCCGAAGCGTCAGCGACGGGGTGCGATTTGCCTGGTTACGCAGATCACAGGCCGACCATCGTCGCATGTGGGATCATCATCGCTTCGAGAGCCTCTTCGGCCCGGCGGCGAACCTCAGCGTCCTGATCATTCGCAGCAGACCGCAGCGCGGCAATGACCGCTTCATCGTGCGGAGCAATCTTCGCGATCAGTGTCGTGACGCGGGCGCGAAGTTCGGAATCCGGGTGGTTGAATCCTTCGATCAAGCCGGGGATGGCCAGCCCGCCGATTCGCTTCAGAGCGGTCGCAACGACCACCCGCGTTCGGGTTTCGGGATCGCCCAGCATCGGAACCAGATTCGGAACGGCACTCGCCGAGGATGGGCCAAAGCGACCCAGGGTTCCCGCAGAGTCGCGGCGAACGCTCGCATCGTGATCGCGCAGCGACAGTGTCAAAGCGGGAATCGACGGCAAACCGTAGACGCCAAAGTCACCCAGAGCGCGAGCCGCCCGACGCCGTACACGCGATGAGGGATCGCGCAATGCAGTCACAAGACCCGTCACCCGACGAGCCGGAGCGACAGGCAATTCAGCCAGCGCGACGACTGCCAGTTCCCGCACCTGCGGATTTGGATTGGATTGAGCATCGAGCAGGACATCCAGCGCAAGCCCCGTCTGGGCATCTGGCAATCCATGCACGAGAATCGTGAACACCAGCTTATGCATCACCTGGGGTGATAGCGGTTCCATAAGCGACGGCGAGGTTGGGCGGAAGACGGTCACCGGTCCGAGAATGTGGCGCGGTGCGGAGTCCGTCGGAATGAAGATTACCCCTAACTGTAGGGCACGTTTCTGGGGACAACATCCCTGGTGTCCGATTTCCCCGGCACAATCCGTGTTAACGAACGTTTGAAGCCCCAAAATTACCGCAGGGACTCAAAATTCCGATCGAAGGATGAACAGAATCTCCGGCGCGACAGGGACATTGAGATCGGGCGATAGAAAGCGGTCTTCCTCTCGCCCGGATTCATTGACCCACGTCACTCGGTCATCCCGAGGTCGCCGGGGAGGCGACGCCAGGCGCTGTGAATGTGGTTCGCGGGGTTCTTCGAGGCGTCGGCCTGGACGTTCAGGAATTCGACCACAAACTCCGGTGCGTAAACGCGATACGTGTACGGCTTGCCGGGTTCGGTGCTCCCCCAGTACGCGAAGTACATCTTGTCGAGCGGGGTATCCTTCGCACGTTTGTTCTCGCCTGCGGCGAGGTCTTCGGGCATTCGATCGGTGTAGGCGTGGAGCAACTTCGTGAGTGTGGCCCGTTGCTCGGCCGTGAGTTTATCCGCGGTGATCCCCACGGGAGCGCCGACGCCCGCCTTCGGTTGCCCTTCCTTGATCTCGCCGAACTCCTTCGGTTGCACGGCGACCTTCGTTTGCTCCTCGGTCAGCGACTTGATGAGTGCCCGTGCATGATCCTCGATCTCCGGGAGTGCGCGAAGCCCCTTCTTGTCGCCGTCTTTCACTTCGGCCGGGTTAGAAGCCAGCAGCAGCGGCGTGGCCGAGATCACTTCGCCCTTGTCGAGCGTGTAGTTCACAGACAGGTGATGCCCCTCGAACCGCCAGCCCCATTTCCCGGTGTTCGACGGTTCGCCGAAGATGCTCACGAAGTACCAACCCGTGTTCCGGGTCATGGCACCCTTCGGTCCTTCGAGATTGAGGAGAAGTGCTTCGAGGCCGACGATCGTGGTCGCGGTTTCGTACCCCTTCGCGGACAGGCCGGTCCGGAGCAGATCGAGCGCGAGAGCCTTTTGCTCGGCGGTCATCTCTTCGAGGCGAACGCCCTTGCGGGTGAACTTCTTCTGCTTGTCTTGTTGCGGGGTGAAGTACCACTTACCCCGGTGTGGGTCGTTGAAATCGAAGACGGCTTTCTGCTTCAGTTCGGGTGTGATCGCCGCGAGGAACTTCCCGGCAGCGACTTGCATCTTGCCAGAGGAAGTCTTGGGTGTTTCTTCGCCGATCAGGGCAACGGCCGCGAACACCGCGACCGAGAGAGTGAGGGCTGCGAGACGGAAGCGAACCATGGGTGAGAATCTCCTCGCTCCGCTGCGAGACCGGCGAGAACCGGGAGCGGCGCGGTGCGGATGCAGCAGACAACCAACACGAGGATACGCGAGCGCTCACGAAATGGGAAGCGTCGGCCTACCTTTTGTCGGGTTGTGTCTGGCAAAAGAGTGCGACGCCGCAAGCGGCGAACGCTGTGAGGATCACGCCTTTGGCGTTTCAGTGACAGCGGGGTCGGCGGGCTTCTCATCCGGGGGCGACGGCACGAATATCGCCTGGAGCAGTAGCAACCCGGCACCGACAACGAGGCAACAATCGGCGAAATTGAAGACGGGCCAGTCGATCTTGTAGAAGAACATGAAATCCCGCACGCCGTTGAACACGAGGCGGTCGTAGAGGTTCCCCAGGGTGCCGCCCAGGATCAGTCCCAGCGCAATCATCAGCCATTTCTCGCGGGCCGTCTTCCGCTGCAATCCCCAAACAAGAATCGCGATCGCGGCTCCGATGCTGACCAGGGAGAAGACATTGTTCGCAAGTCCCTTGTGTTCCCCACCCAGCCCAAACAGCGCACCGTGATTAACCCGCGGCATCACCGGGGCGCTCCAGGTCTGGAGGCCGTCGAATCCGCAATCGCACAGTGGTGCGGTCGGATCGAACTGCGCGGTGAACATGAACCACTTCGGCACCACGTCGTAGGAACCGGAGTGGCCTTCCACGACCTGTCCGTCGTTGTAAAGCCAGCGGAACACACGGTATTTGGTGACCAGATCAGTCGTCAGCCCCACAACCGCGAGGGAGACGAGGAGCCAGCGATAAGTGCGGTCGGGCATGGGAAGTAATCTCGTGCGCGGGATTTTCGGCCGGATTCACGATAGACCCCTCAGATCGGGGCGTCAAGGAACCCGGAACCCGCGGACGCGCTATAACCCGCATCATTTCAAGACTCAATCCGAACTCATGGCCGGGGAACGCGACGTGGGCTTGACCCGGGGCGGGTCTCGCGGAATGATACCCGGCAGGGATCACTCTGACACACGGATGTCTGTTCGGATTGTGACGGTCGCCCGGATTCGCCCGGGTGCGAGGGCAGTGGCATGGGGCGGCACAGTGCCGGACTGATCGCGGCCATGCTGGCACTCGCCGGTTGTAAGAGCAGTACGGACCAGAAGGCGGCCGATCGCGAGCCACCCAGTCTGCTCAGCAGTCGGAACAAGGACAAAGACAAGGACAAGAACGCCAAGGGGCCAGCGTGGCTCGACCCCGTGGCGAGGTTGCCCGGCACGAACACATCGGTGCCCAAGGGCGGTTCCTGGGCGGACCCCAATAACCCCAACTTCGACGCCAAGACCGAAGCTCAAGACGGCGTCGGTGGCAAGGTTGTTGACGTCTTCAACCGACCCGCGAAGAACATCTTCATCCGGGTCGAAGCGGTGAACGACCCGCCCGGCACCGCCGCCAAGGGGATCTACACCGACGCGAACGGATACTTCTTCACTCGCGGACTGAAGCCGGGGACAGCGTACAACCTCACGGCGGAGGCCACACAGGACGGCAAACAACTCACCGGTCTGGTTCAGGCTCGTGTCCCGAATCCCGTGCTGACCATCGTGCTTCGTGAAGAACTCGGTCTGCCGCCAGCGGTACCGAAGTCGGGTGTCACACCCGTGGAAGGGTTTCCGCCGCCACCGCTGCCAGCCGATTCCGACCGCATTCCACCGATCGGGTTCGCTCCGATCTCGCCGACGCGGCCAAGCTCGTCTGATGGTGCCTACAGCCCGGGCACGGGTTCTGGCAATCCTGTCCCCGCGACGATTGGCGGGAATTCGACACCAACGCCGAAACCCGCTCCGAGCTCCGGTCCGCTTCCCGATCCGGATGATCTGATCTCGCCGTCGAAACTCACCCGCCCCGAGAACGTGGCAGGCGGATCACCTTCGCCGTTCGCACCGCCAGTCACGAACATCCCGGGGCCGCCGGTGCCGACGCTGCCTTCGCTCCCTGGCCCGATCGCGAACCCAATCGTTGACCCGAAGCCGGTGAAGAACAGCCGGGGGATGAGCTTCCGGTTGCTCGATTCGCTCGAACGAAACTGGGACTTTCCGGCCGACAAGTCCGGCTCGGTGGTGCTGCTGGAGTTCGTGACGACGGCGTGCCCGAATTGCAAGCCAGCCATTCCCGTGCTGAAGGACATGCAGGCGAGGTACGGTAGTTCCGGGTTGCAGATCGTCACGGTGCTGTGCGACGACCTCCCGGTGAAGCAGCGAGCCGCAGCCGCAGCACGATACGCCAAGAACAACGGCACGAACTACTCGGTGTTCATCGAAGCAGGGGCGGAGCCGGGCGCGGTTCGCGATGCGTTCGATGTGGAATCGTACCCGCGTGGAGTGCTCCTCGATTCGCACGGCAAGGTGCTGTGGAACGGCCACCCCGCGAAGAAGATGGAACTGGAATCGGCCATTCGCAAAGCCCTCGGCAAGTGAGCGACAAATTGGGGCTTCCGCGAAGCCGCAAGCGGCTTCAGAAGGACTCGCGATAGCCGCTTCCGGCTTCGCGGGGTGGTCCAGTCGCGAACTCAAGACACATCCTTTTCCGCGAATGGGCTTTGACAACGGCTCCGCTCCCGCACATCATGAGCGTACACATCCGATCGAAACGTGCCGTCTCCACTCGTCACCACGGATGGAATTCGCCCCATGACACTCTCCCGCTGCTCCCGTACCGGCACCGCCATCGTCACGTGCGTCGGGTTCTTCCTTCTCACCGCTTGCGTTCGGAATCCGGGAACGCCCCCACCGCCGACGCCATCGACTGAAAAGGGTGCCGAATCGAAACCGGAATCGCGAGAAGAGCAGATCGGCCGCCGGCTCGTGGAACTTCAACCGGGCATGACGCAACCGCAGGTCGAGGAAATCCTCGGACCACCCAACGCTGACGAGATGCAGCCCACCGAGTTGATCGGGCTGGCCACCGCGAGTTACCAGTGCGTGCTTCCCGGAAACCCCGCGGCCGGGAATCGGGTCATGATTCTGTACTTCGACACAACGGTCGAGCCGCCGCAGTTCATCGAGATGACCGGGCCGCATCCTCCCGGACAGAAGTGACCGCAGGTCACGCGATCACGGGCCTGCGTCGTACAACACTTCGCAGAGCCTGCCCAACACCTTTCCCTCACGACTCGCTCCCGTTCCCACAGGCAACGGCACATTGTTCACGAACATCGCGAAGTACAGCGGCGTGCCCGCTTTCGTCGTCATCGTGCCCGCCAGCGCCTTGCTCTTGAGCAGCACCCGTTCGTTGACCGCGTCGTACCAGACCAGCGTTCCCGTCTTGGCGAACACCTTCCCCCGCGCCGGGCTATCTTCCCCGACCACATCCGAGAGCGTGCCATCGACGCCCAGGATCGGCAGCCCCGCCTTGTACGCCTCCCACTCGGGCCGTTTGGCCATCCCTTGCAGAACCTGAACCGTTGCTCGGGCTGTCACATGATCGGCCGACGCTCCACCTGCACCCCCGCCGAACGAGACCTGCGACACATCGACGCCCAGTTTCTCCAGGATCTTCCGTTCCTCTCGCAAACCAGCCTCCACGGTGTCGTGGCCCTTCGACGCGGCAATCAGGCACGGCAACGTACTGGCATACAGGTTGTGGCTCACCTTGAGCGTGATACCGATGGCCTCGCGGAACGGTGGTGATATGAACGCCGCGACCTTCGTCAGGTTCCCGTAGCTGTCCTTCGGTGGCAGGATCGTGAGTGCCTGCCGCAGCACGGCAGCGCTCGGCTTCACCCCCTGACGCCGCAGTGCCTCGATGAACAACGCCCGGGCGAACTGCGTCGGATCGTCGATCGGGTAGATTCGCAACAGCGGCTTGCTGCCGAGCGGGATCTTGCCGCGAACGGCGAACTGGTTCACTCCCACGGGGAGCAACTGCACGGAATTGACCGACTTCTCCTCGCCAGTCGTGACAAGCGAATCCATCTGGTAGAAGGCGGATTCGGGGCGGGCGGTGATCTTCGCGGGATCGCCGACTTTGGCCCCCGGTGCGATCAGGATATCCACGACGTTATCGTTCACAAGAATCGACGACACAACTTCAGGACCACTGCCGCTGCTTCGGGTGCGAGTGAACAGCCGATCGTCGATGGCAATCTCGCCGTCGATCTGCGTGATCCCCGCATCCTTCACCTGTTTCGCGAGATCGTTGAACGCTGTGAGTGGGTCGGTGTCCGTGAGTTCGCACTCGCCAAGCCCGCTGTTCGCGTAGGTGTGGTCGTGGTTCCGGCAGAGGGTTTTGCCGTCCTTCGTCCGCCCGCCGAACGTGAGATCGCCCGCCGCGACCAGAATGAGATCGCCGCGGAGTTTGCCGTTCACCACGGCACCACGCTGATACACCGCCGTTTCGGCGGTCGAGTCTGGGCCAATGGCAACGAGTGCGGCTGCGCACGTGAACAGTTTGGTGACCGACGCGGGGGCGAGCAGTGCCTCGGGGTTGCGTTCGTAAACCGTGTCGCCAGTCTTGGCGTTCACGACGAGGATTCCCCACGTTGCGTGCTTGTAATCGGGCCCATCAATTAGGGCATCGAGTTGCTTCGCGAGTCCGTTCGGCTGCGGTGGTGGTGCCGCGGGAGCCGGGATGCAGACGAGACCAATGGCGAGCGGAGGAAGGAGCAGAAAGCACGCACGGAACACGGTTACCGCCTTTCGCATGGTGGGTCGTTGAGCGGAACACACATCGTAACCCAGCGCCTGCGAACTTGCGAGATGCAGAGCATGCCCCATGATTGCATGTGGTCAAATCGTCGGTAGGAACGCCGATGGAGACACGCTGAACAACCGTGCGAGAGTGATCATCTGCTCGCGGGTCAATGTTCACGACTTGCTCAAGACCGCTGAGAGGGTTGATTGCGAGATAGCCGTCCACTCGTTAGACCGCCCAGGGTGCGCCCCAAAGCGGGCGACCCTGGGCTATGCTGTCCAACCCCTTCGGGGTAAATCCACTTTGCCTGCCATTTCGCCGCATCACATCCAGATTCTCACTGCCACAATGTCATCAAGGGCACCGTTCGCGCAAAATGTCCATTTCATAAACGTCGATCTGTAAACGACTAATGGCACGCCGCATTCGCGGCACAACTCTTGCAGGATGCGACTCCGATCCCCACGACCATTGGGCGAATCGAAAGGACAATACACATGGCTTCCAAGCAGCTTTCCTACGCCGACGACGCCCGACAGAAACTCCTCTCCGGGGCCTCGAAACTCGCTCGCGCCGTTCGCGCAACACTCGGGCCTCGCGGCCGAAACGCCATCCTTGATAAGGGCTGGGGCAGCCCGACCATCACCAAGGACGGCGTCACCGTTGCCGAGGACATCGAGCTGAAAGACCCGTTCGAGAACATGGGCGCGCAGCTCGTCAAGGAGGCCGCCAGCAAGACCTCGGACGTCGCTGGCGACGGCACCACCACGGCGACCGTGCTCGCCGAGTTCATCTTCCGCGAAGGGCTGAAGGCCGTCGCCGCTGGCGGTGACCCCATGGCCGTCACTCGCGGTATCCAGAAGGGCGTTGAGCAGGTCGTCGCGGAACTCCACAAGATCGCCGACCCCATCGACCCGAAGGACAACAAGGCGATCACCGAAGTCGCCACCATCGCCGCGAACAACGACAAGGAAATCGGCCAGAAGCTTGCCGAGGCGATGAAGAAGGTCGGCGCGAAGGACGGCGTCATCACCCTCGAAGAAGGCAAGACCGCTGAAACGGTCGTGAATGTCGTTCAGGGGATGCAGTTCGACCGTGGCTACCTGTCGCCCCACTTCGTCAACAACGAAGCCGAAGTGACCTGCGAGTTCGAGAACCCATACATCCTCATCTTCGAAGAGAAGATCAGCAACGTGAAGTCGCTGATCCCGCTGCTCGAATGGGCACGCCAGCAGAAAGACCCCTTGGTGCTCATCGCCGAGGACTTCGAGGGCGAGGCACTCGCAACGCTCGTTTACAACAAGCTCAAGAGCGTGTTGCGAGTGTGTGCGGTGAAGGCTCCTGGCTACGGCGATCGCCGCAAGGCCATGCTCGAAGACATCGCTGTTCTCACCGGCGGCACCGCGATCATGAAGGACACGGGCATCGTGCTCGAAGCCCTCACGCAGCCGACGCCTGATCAGGTCAAGAAGGGCAAGTCGGCCGAGCCGACGGTCGTGGCCAGCCTGGGCCGTTGCAAGAAGATCCGCATCGACGCCGAGAACACGACGATCACCGAAGGCAAGGGGAGCCAGAAGGCGATCGACGGCCGGGCCGAGTTGATCCGCAAGGAAATCACCCGGACCGAAAGCGAATACGACCGCGACAAGTTGCAGGAACGGCTCGCGAAGCTGGCCGGCGGCGTGGCCGTCATCAAGGTCGGCGGCGCAACCGAAACTGCCATGAAGGAACGCAAGGCACTCTACGACGACAGCCTGCACGCGACCCGTGCGGCTCTTGCCGAGGGGATCGTTCCTGGCGGCGGCGTGGCCCTGCTGAACGCCCGCAAGGTGCTCGAGAAGGGCATGAAGGGCGAAGACGATGAGTCGCACGGCCTGCGAGTGCTGTACAACGCGCTGGCCATGCCGATCCGCATGATCGCCGAGAACGCGGGGATGGACGGCACAGTCGTCGTCAACAACATCTCGAAGCAGAAAGACAAGAACTACGGGTACAACGCCGACACCGACGAGTACACCGACCTCCGCAAGGACGGCGTCATCGATCCGGTGAAGGTCACTCGCAGTGCCCTTCAGAACGGGGCGAGCGTTGCTTGCCTGCTGCTCACCACCGAGTGCATGATCGCGGATATCCCCGAGCCAAAGGGCGCAGGCGATCACCACGACGATCACCACGGCGGTGGCATGGGTGGCGGCATGGGCGGTATGGGTGGCATGGGCGGCATGCCAAACATGGGCGGGATGATGTAACGCATTGGTGGTGGGGAGTGGGTGGGTGGTTGTTGGGAAAACGGGCTTCGGGCCGGTTCCCGCATTCGCCCAACTCCCCCATCCACAACTTACCACAACCAACGAATAACAACCCTCAGACAATACGGAGCCACCAATGGCGAAGAAACCAGAGCCCGCACAACTGACCCTCAAGCCGCTCGACGACCGCATTGTGGTTGAGCCGACCGAAGCCGAAGAGAAGACCGCTGGCGGCATTCTCCTTCCGGACACGGCCAAGCAGAAGCCGCAGATGGGGAAGGTCGTTTCGGTCGGCCCCGGCCGACTGGGTGACGACGGCAACCGCATCGCGCTGGCCGTCAAGGTTGGCGACACCGTTCTGTACGGCAAGTACAGCGGCTCAGACGTGGAAGTTGTCGGCAAGGATTTCAAGATCCTCCGCGAAAGCGATATCCTCGCGAAACTGACAAAGTAGTGTGAGTGTGAAGTGCGAGTGTGAGTGAGCCGCAGAATGGCGGGTTCCTCACGCTCGCGTCCATCCACACTGCCTTTCACTCACACTCACACTTACACTCACACTGGTGAAACCATGTCCAAGCAATTGCTCTATACCGACGACGCCCGCAAGAAGCTCCTGGCTGGGGCCGAGAAGCTGGCCAAGGCGGTCGGGATCACGCTCGGGCCAACAGGCCGCAACGTCATCATCGACAAGTCATTCGGCGGGCCAACCGTCACCAAGGACGGCGTCACGGTCTCCAAGGAGATCGACCTGCCCGACCCGTTCGAGAACATGGGCGCGAAGCTCGTCAACGCCGTCGCGCAGAAGACCAGCGACACGGCCGGTGACGGCACCACGACCGCCACGGTGCTCGCGCTGTCCATCTACCAGGAAGGGCTCCGGAACATCACCTCCGGCGCCAACCCGATGACCGTCAAGCGCGGCATCGACAAGGCCGTCGCCAAGGCCGTCGAATACCTGGAAACCACGCTCGCCAAGAAGCTGAGCAAGAAGGAGGAAATGCAGCACGTCGCCAGCATTTCCGCCAACAACGACCCGAAGATCGGGGCGCTGATGGCCGACGCCTTCGAGAAGGTCGGCAAGGATGGCGTCATCACCGTCGAGGAAGGCAAAACCTCCGAGACGACGCTCGACTTCGTGGAAGGGATGCAGTTCGACAAGGGGTACATCTCGCCCTACTTCCCGTACGGCAACGCCGACATGAAGTGGGAGCAAGAGAACGTCCTCGTTCTGCTGCTCGAAAAGAAGCTGGCCAACGTCCGCGAGATGCTGCCAATCCTCGACAAAATCGTGAAGGCTGCACGCCCGGTGCTGATCATCGCCGAGGACGTTGAGAGCGAAGCTCTCGCCGTTCTGGTAGTGAACAAGCTGAAGGGTCTCCTCGATGTGTGTGCCGTCAAGTCGCCAGGCTTCGGCGATCGCCGCAAGGCCATGATGGAAGACATCGCGGTGCTCACCGGCGGCACGTTCGTCAGCGAAGATCGCGGGATCAAGCTGGAGAACATCGAGCTGGAAATGCTTGGCACCGCCGATCAGGTGGTTGTCGAGAAGGAAAGCACCACGCTCGTGGTCGATGCAGAGAAGAACAAGGAACGCAAGGCCGCCATCATGGCTCGCGTTCAGACGATCCGCACGCAGATGGATCAGACCGAGAGCGAGTACGACAAGGAGAAGTTCTCCGAGCGCCTCGCGAAGCTCGTCGGTGGCGTCGCGATCGTGAAGGTCGGGGCCGCGACCGAAGCCGAGATGAAGCAGACCAAGGGCCGCGTCGAAGACGCCCTGCACGCAACCCGTGCGGCCGTCGCTGAAGGCATCGTCCCTGGTGGTGGCACCGCATTGCTGCGATGCATTCCGACCATCGAGGCTCTGGCCGAGAAGCTCAAGGGCGACGAGCGAATCGGTGCCGAGATCGTGGCACGGGCGCTTCTGAAGCCGATCCGTACCATCGCCGAGAATTGCGGCACCGATGGCGCGGTCATCGCCGACGAGGTGGCCTCACGGGGCGAGAAGAACCCGAATATCGGCTACGACGCCAACAAGGACGATTACGTCGATATGCTGAAAGCTGGCATCATCGACCCGCTCCGCGTGACCCGGAGTGCGCTGACCAACGCCGCCAGCATCGCCGGGCTGATGCTCACGACCGAAGTCATGATCACCAAGATCGACGACGACGACAAGAAGTCCAAGGTCACTGGGTCGATCGCCTGATTGGGATCGGGAGTCGAGCATAGCATCCCAGGGCTACCGCTCTGGGCTACGAAAGACGGCCCCTCCGGGGCGAATACCAAGGCAAACAGTGGCTTTGTTCTTCGCCCCGGAGGGGCCGTCTTTCGTAGCCCAGAGCGGTAGCCCTGGGAAACCGACCGCCGTCTCTGCTATGCTGATCCCAGACTCCTGATTCCCGACTCCTGATTCCAGAAGAACAATGGCGAAACGCGACTACTACGAAGTTCTCGGGATCACTCGCACCGCCACGGAAATCGAGATTACCAAGGCGTATCGCGGCCTCGCCAAGAAATACCACCCCGATCAGAACCCCGGCGACGACGAAGTTGTCGCGAAGTACCACGAGGTCACGGAAGCCTACGAGGTGCTCAAAGACGGGAACCGCAAGCAAATCTACGACCGCTACGGCCATGAGGGACTTGCCCAGGCTGGGGGCGGTGGCGGTGGCGGCGCGGGTGTCGATCTTGGCGACCTGCTCGGGCAGGTGTTCGGCGACTTCCTCGGTGGTGGCGGTCGCCGCAAGGCTCGCGGTCCACGCCGTGGCGAGGATATCGAGGATGTTCTCGATATCGACTTGCTCGAAGCAGCGACCGGTGTCAAGAAAACCATGTCGATTCGCTACGAAGCGAATTGCAAGGAATGTAGCGGCAGCGGGGCGAAGCCGGGCACGCAACCCACGACCTGTAAGCGGTGCAAAGGCAACGGTGCCGAGTACGTCTCGGCCGGTGGGCTGTTCTCCTTCCCGCAGGCGTGCCGGGGGTGCAGCGGTCGCGGCACCGTGATCCCCGATCCTTGCAAGGCGTGCCGGGGTGCCGGGCGAGTTGAAGCTCGTGAGTCGCTCGATCTGAACATTCCGCCGGGTGTCGATACGCGAATCCGGCTGAGCGTTCCCGGGCACGGCCACGAGGGCGCACCCGGTGCCCAGCGAGGGAACCTGGATCTCATCATCCGGGTCCGCGAGCACAAGATCTTCGAGCGCGATGGGCACAATCTGATCTGTCAGTTCCCGGTGTCGTTCGCTCGCGCCGCACTTGGTGGCCCGGTGGAACTGACCACGCTGACCAACCAGAAGGTAACGATCGAGGTGCCACGCGGGGCACAGACACATACGACAGTCCTTCGCGCGGTCGGGCACGGAATGCCGGACCTCGACGACCCCCGCCGCAAGGGTGATCTGCTGGTGATTCTGGTGGTGGAAACGCCGACCTCGCTTTCACCAGAACAGGAGCAATTGCTCCGCAAACTGGCCGAGCTAGAAGGGACCACGCCGCCGATGCCCCGAAAGGGATTTTTCGGGAAACTCAAGGATCTAATCAGCGGCGACGGCCCTCCAACTGAGCAGAAGAAATAGTTTAGCCGCCGCCCCAAGACGGGGTGGCCGCGTCACACAGCGGAACCACGATGCCCGACGATACCTCAATACCTGTTGACGCTCCACCGGCCGAGGCCTCGGAACTCGACGCCGTTCTCGCGAAGCTGGACGCGACCGAGCAGCAACTCGCGAACTTCAAGCTGGTGGTGGCGGACTACGAGAACGCCCGCAAACGCACGGTCCGGGATGCGGAAGCCTCGAAGAAGTACGCGGCCGAATCGTTTGCACGCGACTTGCTTGGTGCGCTCGACAACCTCGATCGAGCCTTGAGCGCCGCCCGGGCCGCGGGCGACACGGGCCCGCTGGCCACCGGTGTTGCCGCGACAGCCGAACAATTCCTCACGACCCTGCGCCGTCACGGCGTCAACCGGATCGAGTGCGAACCCGGTACGCCGTTCGATCCGGGTCTGCATCAGGCGGTGATGGAGCAACCCAGCGCCGAACTTGCTCCTGGGCAAGTGGTGCAGGTGCTGCAACAGGGCTTCCTGCTCCACGACCGCGTGCTGCGTCCCGCCTCCGTGATCGTCGCTGCATCCGCGTAGTTTCACGTTTAACGTTTGACGTTTCACGTTGGAAAACAGCGGTTGCAGCATCCTCGCCTTCGATTCCCGATTCGAACGTTCCCTGCACAACGTTCAACTTGAAACGTTAAACGTGAAACGCGAACTATGCCTACCTACGACTACGAATGCACGGCCTGCGGTCACCGGTTCGATGAACTGCAATCGTTCTCCGAACCGGAACTGACCAAGTGCCCAAAATGCAAGAAGAACAAGCTCCAGCGGCTGTTCGGTGGCGGTGGCGCGATCATCTTCAAGGGTGGCGGCTTCTACGAGACGGATTATCGCCGTGCTGGTGAGAAGGCCGACAAGGGCGAAGCGACCGAGGCACCCAAGACCGAAACAAAGGCCGAGACGAAATCCGACACAAAGGCGGAAGCGGCGTCGCCTCCGCCTCCACCCCCGCCACCCGTGAGCGCGCCCAGCAAACCGGAAAGCAAGGGTGGCGCGAAGAAGACGAAATAAGGGGGCGATGTGGGTTGTTCCGAGAATTCTCGAAGTTCGGGGCAGACTGAGCCGATGAATAAAGTACGGTGCTCGATCTGTGATGGGGCGATGCCGGGAAACTGGCAAGACTACCCCGATTATCCGTTCTGCTCTCGTCGGTGCCGTGTGATTGATCTCGGGCGATGGCTTGGGGAAGAATACCGGGTGCCGGACGCCAGCCCGCCAGACGATCAGTCAACCTCTTCCGATGACGAGTGACACTGGGGTGTCACTGTAATTTGCCAGCCGGCCGTTCCTCCGGCCGATTTCCGATAGCAGAAAGCCCGGCCGTCGCGACGGCCGGGCTTTCGCGTTGACTGTCAGCATCGTGTACAATCCACGATTAGAGTTTCGAGTTGGGCGATCCTTAGCGTTCCCGTGAACGCTAAACCTTGAACTCGAAACTCGAATGCGGCAGTACCATGACCTTCCTCATCGACGGATACAACCTGATGCACGCCGTCGGGATGCTGGGCGTCGGGCCTGTCGCGGGTGGGCTGGAACGCGCTCGCACGAAGTTCCTCGACTGGCTTGCGGCAGCGTCTGGGAAGCGCCCGGAACAGTTGCGGGTGGTGTTCGATGCCGAGAAGGGTCGCGGCCCCTCGCCTGAGATCGGCCATCGCGGCGTGCGGGTGCGGTTCGCGTATCGGCGCACGGCCGATGACGAGATCGAGGAACTGCTCCAGGCCGAAAAACGCCCCACACTGGTCACGGTTGTGTCGAACGATGTGCGCGTGCAGGACGCGGGCCGACATCGCGGCACGAGCGTGAATACGTGCGAGGAGTTCGTGGACTGGTTGATTGCCGAGAAACGGGATCCGTCGGTTGTTGCTAACCGCTCACCAGAAGATCCGAAACCGCAGCCCTCGGCGACGCCTGATGAGATGGCCGCGTGGCTCGCGGCGTTCTCCCCGCCACCGCCGAAACCGTGAGGCGATCACACTTCGGGAATCTCGATGTCGTCCAGCGGATCGGCTTCGGCTGTCGCCGGGCGAGCAAGAGCACGCACCTCGTCCCAGTTCACGTTCGCGAACACTTCTTCCATCGCCTTCACCACGCCGAGCAGCGATGCCGACGCCATCTCGAAGTTGGTGTGCGGTGAGAACTCGCGGAAGTGCGTTGCGAAGTAATCGGCCGTGCGGCGGAGCTTCGGTAACTTCCCCTTGAGCCGACGGAGGAACTCGGCAAGGTCGCCGCGCTGATGTGCGGGTTCGACGGCGCGAATGCTGTCGTAGAGCGTTCGCGGCACGTCGAGCATGTCCTCGTTTTCCTGGACCTCGTCCGCGTGTTTCAGGAACGTGCGGATCATCCAGGCGTGCGCGAGGATCGTGTTGAGCCGTCCGACGGCTTCCTCGGGACTCATGTCGCCTCACCTGCTGCGGGAGCGACGGGAGCCGGCGGCGCGGCAGGTTTCGGTCCTCCCTTCGCAGCTTCCACCTCTTCCTTGGACATCAACACCAGGAATGTACCCAGTGCGACGAACAGAATCCCCAGCGGCAGTTTCCAGCCCGGCATCTCGAACTCGAAGTGCCACGGCGAGCCTTTTTGTGGGTGCCAGATCAGGCTCAGAACCGTGTTCACGGCCGGGGCCAGCGAGAAGATCAGCGGCGCGATGTACATGCGGTACGTCGCCGGGTTCACCCCGTCGAGCTTCGCCTGATCCACGGCGGCCTTGCTGGCGAAGATCACGCAGATCGCGCCGACTGCACCCGCGATCCCGGCGAGGGAGCTGAACACCAGGCCGTTCATCTTCCACTCGGGCCTCGCGTCTTCCCGCAGGCTCATCAGCACCAGCGGAATGATCACGCCCATGACGAAGTACGCGCCGCCGACGCACAGGATCGACGCGAGCCGACCGCCGATGGTGCCGGGGCGTGTGGTGAGTTCCGTGCCGCCGTAGAAGATGATGGGGACGTAGGTTCCCCATGCCAGCCCAGCCAGAATGACGTAGCCCCACCACGGGATGTTGTTCATCGTGAACCTTGAAAAGTGGACAGTGGATCGAGGGCAGTTGGGGAGTGGAGGCAGTGCTTTCCTGCTCGTTGACGACTGTCCGCTGTTTGCCGCGAATGACCCTGCGGAAACCCATCGACACCGATCTCGCCCGCGTCGTCGTTATATGGGCGACTCCGCTTGAAGGCATCCGCGACTACCTGCTGTGAGTGAATGCGAGTTGCTTGGGCGGGTTCAGTGCAATCCTGGAGTTTCGCGTTGTCTCACGATTGGCGTGCGAGCGGTTCGGCCAGCTACCGACTGACTGCCGGCTTCGGAACAAGCGGGACCCCCGCCGCCGTCAGGTGCCGGTCCAATATCGGCTGAGCGTCGCGGGTGATCCCCCTGATCTCGGTCTGCTCCCCGGTGTGGATATCCACGCGGAAACATTCGAAGCAGACCACATAATCAACCACCTTGCCACCCTCGACCACTCGGACGCCGTGCCGCGGCCTGAAGCACTTGGCCATCTGCCCGTCGCTCCCGGACATCCCGTCCTGGATGGCGGCCCAGACCTTACGTCGCTCCCCACGATCTGTAATCGCCACTTTGCCAAGGATGGGGAACCCGTGGAACGTTTCCCCTCCGACGGGGGACGGTTCGTCCTGCGGGCGATCAAGGTAGCTGCGACCGTCGATCGAGTAAATGGTGAGTTCGTCCGGTACCGGCCCTTCGCGGCTGCACCCAGATCCAGCGAGCACCAGGACCATGATCCACAGCACCCGCCGATCGAAGGCTCGCATAACTCCTCCGGTGTCCACAAGAATCGATGCTGCCGCGTGCGAAATCAACAACCCCGGACACCATTTTGGCTATCAACATGACATGGTACAAGTACATTCGGACGCGGGTTCAGAGCGACCGTGAATCGCCCTCAGCTACCGAAAGCTCGGCGAGCAGGCTCACTTCGCCCACCTCGCTCGGGCCGCAGCTCTCACGGATTCCCACGAGACTCCACGCGTCGGCTCGACATCGGCCAGAGCAACCCGACGCTCTAACTCTGCCCGAACGGCAGGGTTGATAGGTTCGCCCGCCTGGGTCTCATGAACGCTATCCCATAGCGCTTCCGCCAGGGCGAGACGATCTGCTGGACTGAGCGTGTCGAGGCCGAGTTCCTGGAGGCTGGGGATCATGACAACCTCTTGAGCTGATCGGGTAGTGTTGTATGCGGATTCATTTCACACCACGAAGATCACACTGGCAATACCTACCGGTCCGAGTTGGGTGGAGATCGGTGATTCAGGTGGCCCCATGCGGTGCGCTTCCCGGCGGGCGACGCACTCGCACGGCATCCGGCTCAACCAGTTGGCACTGAGAGCGGTCAGCGGACGGTCCTTCGAGGTTGGGTAAAACCCCAGCGGCCGCCGTAGTAAACCCTCTCATGACGTTGCTGTGCGACTGACGGATTGAGGAACTTCGGAGGGCGCAGATAGTGCTCGTAAGCCAAACACAATTGGAGCGCCGCTTCCGGTGAATCCATGCCGCCCGTGCCGGTGCCGAGTCCAGGACAAGCCAATGAATCTATCTTGCGAGACTCAGAGCGATTATGGCGGTGGACTGCGATAAGAGTTGCCCACATGGCGAGATAAACATGGTCCGTGCCTTGAATGTTCATGGGCACGCGCATGGTCGGTGCGTGCGCAACGAATGGATGCGCCATGTGGTTAGTTGGCACAATGATGCACGTCCCGACTGGCTGCTCACCCAGATAATCGTCCACAATCTGCTTCTGGATCCGCTCCATGACGTGAGGCCCAAAGAAACGAACCACCGCCAAATCCATGCCTGCATCCATCAATCCGAACGAGTTGCCAGCAGTGACGACACAGTCGAACGATGGCAAATCCTCGAAGCGGCCACACACAACCTGAACTTCGGGATGCGCGCGGAACTGCAAACGAACGACATCGCAGAATTCTTTGCTCCGATCTACGAGAACGAGTTGCATGACATTGTCGTCCACTGTGGCGTAAACGCAAAAGAATCGTTGCGTATGTGTGACAGACCCGCATCTTCGACACGCTTATGCACGCGTTGGGTGTTATCGCGTGCGGAGACAGTTCACACTACCAGTATCACGCTCGCAATCCCTATTCCTTTCACTCAACTCCACCGGGCCGTGTTCGCGTGACAAAAACCCAAACTTCGCCGCTCGCAACGCATTTCGGTGTGCATCCACCGATTTCGAGATCTAGAATCCTTTGCATCCGTGCAATCAACTCCTCCAGAGATCGCAGCCATGTCGGAACCGACGCCACAATCACAACCGGTCACGGAACCCAAACCAAAGTCGCAACCGATCCGTCGCGACTTCCTGTTCGGGGCGCTTGCGGGCGGGACTGCGATCGGAGCTGGCTGGCTCGCCACGAAGAACGCGGATCGCGCATCCCACGAGCGGGCCACGCCGTGCTATTCACAGTGTGGTGAAGACCTGATCGCGTCCATGCTTTTCAAGCACATAAAGATCGATAAGCCGACATACATCGATATCGGTGCCTATCGGCCGGTCCAGTCGAACAACACCTACCTCTTTTACCTCGCGGGCGGCCACGGGGTGCTCGTTGAGCCGAACGTCGATCTCACTGCGGAACTCAAGCGCGAACGCCCGAGAGATGTCACGTTGCCCGTGGGGATTGGGTTTTCGGACAAGGAAGAATTGATGGACTACTACCGAATGGAAATCGCCGAGTGGAACACGTTCGATGCCGAGGAAGCGAAGCGGCGGGTCGAGCGAACCGGCGGTGGGGTCAAGATTCTCGAAACGGTGAAGGTGCCACTCCTTCCACTGAACAAGGTGGTCGCGGAGCACTTCGGCGGGAAGGCACCCGACTTCCTCTCGGTCGATGTCGAAGGGCTTGACCTGGCGATCCTGAAATCGCTCGACTTCGAGAAGTATCGGCCGAAGATTATCTGCGCGGAAGCCCTGGTGGTACTCACCAACAAGATGGAGCCGGACATCGGCGACTTCTTGAAGACGAAGGGATACGCGATGCGGGGAATGACATTCCCGAACCAGATCTTCGTGGATGAGAAGGTCTTGAACTGATGGGGTCGTTCACCATTGGTTGCAAGCAAAGGTTCAGTCGTGACAAATCCAGTCGTCGCGGAACAACGAGCGGGTCCGCGTTCGACAATCCGGTGGGATGTTGTCGCCACGGTTCTCGTGGTCCTTCTGGCAGGCTTCCACGGCGGAAAACTCGCACTGACGGAGAACCTTCACGTCGATCTGTGGATTTACTCCTCCGGCTCGTGGCTGGGGTTTCATGGTCTGTCGCCCTACAACACGGAGCGAATTCATGACCGCGTCGCCCAACAATACCCCGGCGATGCCTGGCTAATCGAGAACAGCGGTTTCTTCCTCGCCCCGCAAGCCATGCTGGTGTTCGCTCCCTTCGCGATGTTGCCGTGGGTTCTGGCAAAGGCGCTCTGGTGTGCTCTCACCATCGGCATGACCGTGGTCGCGATCTGGCAGTTGCGACGGTTCACGATCACTCCACCGTCCGTGCAATTCACAGCGGTCGCGCTCTTCGTCGTCATGCTGAACCCCGTGACACTGGTCGTGCTGAACATGGGGCAGACGCCGTTGCTGATTCTGTCGTTGGTGTTCCTCGGCCAGTGGGCGCATTCCTCGAGCTGGGAGCGTCTCGGCGGTTTCCTGTGGGCACTTGCATTCTTCAAACCACATATTGCGTTGCCGCTCCTAGTCGTGGCGTGGTTCCTCTCGGGCTGGCGGCGAGCGGCCATCATCGCGGGATGGGGCGTGCTGCTGAATCTGCTCGCGGGGGTGGTCACGGTTGGCAATCCATTCCTGCTGATGGAGTTCCTCGACAATCTGCGACAGGGGCATCAGTCAGTGTTGTTCAATCAACTCCTGCTCAACTCGCAACTGACTTCCTGGAATCAGTTGGTGCGCAGCAGCGGCGGCCCTCGCATCGAACTCGGGGCGATGGGAGTGCTCGCGGGGTACGCTGTGTGGTTCCTCCTGGCGGTGCTGCGAGTCCGGCTCCGCGGAGAACGCTCGACGGCATCGTGGGTGCTGGCGATGGCCGCATGCGGGATGCTGGTTTGCTGTCAGCTTCTTGCGTACGAGTTGCCGCTACTGCTGCTGCTGTTGCCGTACATTGCGGATCTGCTGGCGAGCGATGGGCGGCGGAGTAGGCTCACGGTTGCGTTGCTCGTGGGGCTAACCGCGTACACGTTGATGGGTCAGGGGCCAGCGGAGCCTATCGCGCTGGCGCTCGGCGGCGCTTTCGATCAGGTCGTGGCGAGCCTGGGCATGTCGCTGTCGTTTACGAACATGATGCTGTCGCACCGTGCGCTCGGTGTCTGCTCCATCGCGTGTGTTGTGCTGCTCCAGGGTTCGCCACGGGTCTCGCCGCTTACCAATCATGCAGTCGCGACCACACACGGAAGTAGTAGTCCACCTCCGGATCGGTTGGAGCCAGCGACCTCGCGGTCGTGATCTCGGTGCGTGCCGCCGCGATGTTCCCGGCAGCGTACGACTGCAGCGCCGCTTCCAGGTGCGACTCACGGAGCGCGGTTTCTCGGTCCACGCCGACCAGACATGCGAAGCCAACCGCCGCGACCAGCACCGCCCCGGCAACGAACGTCCATCTCGACTGGGCCGCTCGCCCAAGAACATGCAAGAAGCCAATCACGCTTGCCAACACCAGCAGCATCAGGATGCTGGCGTACCCGGCGACCCCATCACCGAGGAACACAGCGGGATACTGAAGCTTCGCGAGTCCATTGTCGATCGCCGAAACTGACGGAAGGCGGTCGGAAAGTGCAACCCGCCCATCGGGGAGCAGTTCGAGCGAGAATCGCAGCATGTGGACATGAAGCACGATTCCGAGCGCGGCATCGAACGCCACGCCGAGCACGGCCACTCGGCGAACCCACACGGGAAGCGTGGCGAGACTCGCGGCCAGATACACGACTCCCAGATACGCCAGCGGTTGCAGGCAGACGTGCGCCATCCCGACAAGTTCCTGACCACCGTTCACCGCGATCCCGAACAGAACACAGAAGGGGATGAACGCCACCCAGAACACCCGAAGCGAACGGGGCACCTCGTGGTTCTGGAGATCCCGGGTCACGAGGTGCAGCACGATCAACCCACCCACGAGGCCCATCATCGGGAACAGCGTTGTCTGGTAGATCAGGAACCAGTATTCCCGCATGGTGCCGAGGCGACTGGGTTGCCAGAAGAACTCCTCGAACGTCGCACGGGGAACGTACACCGGGTGCGGGACGAGTGAGCGCAGCGTGTTATTGGCGACCTTCTGGATGTTCTCCATGGGGCCAAGTTCTGCGGAAGCGGTGACGGTGGGATTGTCACCAAATGTGATGGCGGGACCGTACACCGCGAGTGACCAACTGAACCACGTCGCCAGCACCAACCCGGCGATCGCTCCTGCCGCCAGTGGTTCCCATCGTGGTCGCGTACCGCGAATCGCGAGGATCAGATAATGGATCGCGAGGAACACCAGATAGGGGCCGGAAGAGTAGTGAACCAGCGCGGCACAACCCAGGCACGCCACGCCCGCGAGCAGTCGGGGCGAGTCGTTCTTCCGCCAGCCGCGCAGATAGAACGCGAGGCCGAGGAGGGTGTAGAAGCCGCAGAATAGCTTCGTCCAGGGAAAGAGTTCGTTCTGCTGAAACGCCGGGCAAAGCGCGAGCAACGCGACAATCAGCGCCACCTTGCGATGACCGCCGCGAACCACAAGCCCCGCCATGAACACCAGGGCAAAGTACATGAGCAGGTTGAGGAACTGCGAGATCGCCTGATAGGCCGGGAATGTGTCGCCAACCTGACCGAGGTAGAACGCCATGACGACGTTCATGAACGGCGGGCGAGCCGGCACGGGATACAGCCCCAGGAAGCGGTAATCCGTGGGGAACCGATGGAGGAAGAACTGCGCTCGCTGGAAATGCTCCCAGTAATCGCCGGCCCAGAAGCCGCCCGAATAGGTTCGGACCAGCAACAGTAGCAGCAGCCCCCACAGCCAGAGCACGCCAAACCCGGCGAACAGCCGCTGCACGTCACGCCGGGCGAGGTAAGTTCGCAACTCTCGCCGGGAAGTGATCCCGAGAATCACGGCAACCGCCGTGCAGCAGTAGTACGAACTCGGCCCGAGTCGCAGCAAGAACGCCGCGGTCGTGGCCAGGTAAATCAGCAGGTAGGAGAGCGCGACCGAACCGCACGCCGTTTCGAGGTAGTTCCACTTCAGTCGGCGAACGAAAAAGAACCCCGGTGTGAACGAACAGACCACGAGTAGCAAGTACGCACAGAAGAGTCGGTTGAACTCAGGCATCCCAGATCACTCCGCGCCGCCGAATCCAAACTCGTGAGCCGCGAAGCCGCAAGCGGCTTTCGTGGCTCACAGTCGCTTCGAGTTCCCCGTGAGCGCTGAGAGGAAGTAGAAGCCCACCGCCACGCACAACAGCAACTGGAAGCCGAGCAAGATCGACGCATTCTCGGCGAGTCCACCGCACAACGCCCCGGCCACGTTCATTCCGAATACCCGGTCCGGCTGGCTCGTGCGTCGGAAGTTGGTCGCGAAGATGACCCCGGCAAACGCGACCGGCGTGAACACGAGCGCACACACCGCGACGATTTGCAAGGTGGGGTCCAGACCCAGGAACGCCCCGAGAGGCACGGCCAGGCCGATTCCCAGCGCGATGAATAGCCCGATGTAGTACGGCTCCAGTCGAGCGGGCTTCACCTTCCCCGCGTACAGATTGCCGAGCAAGCTCATCACGAGAATCGCCGCGAACACCACGGTGTTCACCATCCAGGTGCCACCAAAGAGCAGGGCCATCTCCACGATCGCCTTCGTCTCGACCAGCATGAACCCGGCCCCCAGGAAGAAGCTCCGCAGCATCAATCCCCACTCGGGTGCGGCTTCACCACTGCCGCCGAGATGCTTGTGCCCCTGGAACAGGAACCAGATCGCGATCGACAGCGCCAGCGTGAGGAGGATGCCACGCAACGTCAGCCCCGGGATGGCGGCTTCACGAGCATACAGGAAGGGCCAGTCGTCCGTCGCCTGCCGCATTCCGTTGGGTTCCTCAACGGTCGCAATCTGCAAGCCCAGCCAGATCGGCTTCAGTTCCTTGCCGGTCTTGTCGCGAAGAATCCCCTGGGAACGCGGCAGTTGCACGGGTTCGACCGGAGCGAACTGCGCCTGAGCATCGGTCCGCACCGCAACGAACCACGGATACCAGTAGCGGCCTTGCCGCGCGAACGCATCCCGGAGCGGAGTGAGCACCTCGGCCCCACCCGCGAAGATCATCGTGAACCCCTCATGCTCGTACGTCTCCGTTTGCAGGGGGACGTTGGCCCGCGGTGGGAACGTCATCATCACCGGGTCGATCCCGTTGAATGCGCTTCGCAATTGATCGCGGATGCGACAGGCGAGCCAGCCGTGACGGAAGTAGTTGTAAACCGCGTACAGACCCGTGGGCTTGAGCACGCGGCGGACATCCGTGAACGACTCCAGCGTGAAGAGGTAGCTTTCGAGCCGGAGGTTCGAGTACCCGGACTGAAGCACGAGCGAATCGATCAGGGCGAAGATCACCAGATCGTAGGTTTCGCTGGGCGATTTCCGCAGGAAGTTCCGCCCGTCGTTCAGGTAGACCGTGACACGCGGATCTTGAAACGGCCTGTCGGGGTGTTGCGACGATCCGATACTCTGGATCACGGGGTCGATCTCAACCGCGTCGATCTGGGCATCCTTCGGGAGCCAGAGCAGAGCACGGGCCACGTCGTTCCCGCTTCCCGCACCGATAATGAGCACTCGCTTGAACGGCGGCCACGCCTGCGATCCGTCGGCGGTTTTCACGTCACGCTGGAGCAAGTAGGGCAGGGCATACGGGGCGACGGGCGGAACATCGAGCGGCTCCATCGTCTGATGGCCGATCAGGTTCGTCTTGATGAGGCCCTGCTCGGGCAGGTAGTCGATCCGATAGTACGGCGACCACGCGGTCAGTCGCTCGAACCGACCGGTGAAGAATCCCGAGGTGAATGAGGCGAGCACAATTGCCATGCCCAGCCAGACGAGCGGCATCACGGGGCGGGCTTTCGGCGAATCGAGTTCCGAGAGATCGTCGCGCAGCAGCAGGTAGGCCATTACGCAGGCGATCAGCGAGAACCACGCGATGGGGGGCAGGCGAAGATACGAGCAGGCGGCGAACATTCCGATCCCGACGAGGCTCCCCAGTAAGTTCGCGGAGTATGCCTTCGTGCGATCCGGGACGCGGTTGAAAGCCCGGCCCATCTCTTGCCCCGGCCCCACCATCGCAGCGGCAATGAGCAGGAAGAACAACCCCCCGACCAGCTCAATCGGCATCGTGAACGCGGGCTTCTGAACCGCGGCCGTCTCGGCCCCGAAGAAAATCACTTCTGGATTCGCCTGGTTACCAATCGCGAAGTACGGCAGCAGGTCATCGGAGAACACGTTGACCATCAGGCCGAGCGCCGTCGCTACGGCGAGGAGCAGCGGTGTCTGGCACAGTAACCGTTCTGGCCGACGCGACACGAGGCAACCAACGGACATCCCGACGAATGACGCCAGGAGCACTGTGTTGGTGAAGAACGTCAGGAACAGAACGTGCGACGGGAACCAGCGGATGCAGGCGAGTTCGAGGAACAACACGAGCCAGGAGATCAGGAAGAGGTCGAACGTCGAGCGATCGCGCATTGGATGTGCGGGGCTAATGGATGATGGGCAATGACAGATGACGGTGACAGGCGCAAACTACGGAAAACACCCGCGACTGTAAACGGCTCTGAACACGGCGCGTTTACATTCGGCGATCCAGTTCGGGAGCAGTTGGGTCGTCATCCTCGTCTTGTTCTTCCATTCCCTCCAATCAGGTCACACGTCGCCGGGCGTGAGTCGGTCCTGGGCTGAGTGCCAAATCCGGTTGTCAGTGTCCGGCCAACCTTGTCCGAAAGCATCCGCAACGCGATCACCGCGTGAACGCCTTGCCTTCGATCTGTGGTGTGGCTTCAAAGTTGATGGCTTCACCGGGCGTCAGCTTGTCCAACATTGCGGGTTTGGTGGCATCCTTTGCCTTGGGTGCCTCGTCGGTCGGGTAAAGGGGTTTGGGAGCAGTCACGACCCCTGCCGGGCGGCGGGCACTGGGCTTCTGGCCGCCAATCTCTTCGTTCATCTTCGTGGCGAGTGCCTGGAGTTGTTTAACGACATCCGGGTGTTTCTCGGCAAGGTTGGTTGTTTCGCCGATGTCCTTGCTGAGGTCGTAGAGCCGGGGGTTCGTCTTGGTATCATCCGCTGGCCCCTTTCCGCCCAGAGAATCCGACTGGGCGACGAGCGCGAGTTTCCACGGCCCCTGACGCACCGCCTGGAGGTTGTACCCGGAGAAGTAGTAATGCGCTTCCCGTGGCGATTCCTTGCTCGTGCCGAACAGAACGGGTGACAGGTCGCGGCCGTCGATAACTGGCTCGGCTGGCACCTTGCCGCCCGCGATCGCGACGCATGTCGGCAACAGGTCGATTGTCCCGGCAACGACGTCGCTCACGGACTTCGGGGCGATCTTGCCCGGCCACAAGGCGATCGTCGGAACGCGAACGCCGCCCTCCCAGGTGCTGCCTTTACCGCCACGGAGCGGTTTCGCACTGCCGCCGTCCGCACCCTTGACGAGCCACGGACCGTTGTCGCTGGTAAAGATCACCAGCGTGTTTTCCTGCAGTTTCAACTCACGCAACGTGTCCAGTACCTTGCCGACGCTCCAGTCCATCTCTTCGACCCAGTCGCCGAAGCGTCCGTTGGCGGACTTCCCACGAAACTTCTCGCCGGGGAAAATGGGCGTGTGAACCGCTGTGTGTGGAAAGTACAGGAAGAACGGCTTGTCCTTGTTGGTGCGGATGAAGCCAATTGCTTCCTCGGTATACCGCTCCACGATTTTGCTCTGCTGTGCGTCTGTCAACAGTTCAGCGACCTTGTCGTCGCGAAGCAACGGCACGACTCGTTCGCCGGTCTCCTTCGACTTCTTCTGCATGTCGTTGGAGTACGGGATCCCAAAATAGTGATCGAAGCCCTGCTTCGTGGGGAGGAACTCGGGTTGGTCGCCAAGGTGCCACTTGCCAACGCACTGGGTGGCATAGCCTTGCTCCTTGAGCCTCTCCGCAATCGTGACTTCCTTGGGATTCAGCCCTTGCGGACCGGCAGGAAAGAACACACCGGGGACGGAGACTCTCGCGCCGTAGCTGCCCGTCATCAGTTGTGCTCGCGATACCGAGCAGACGGGTGCGGCGTAGAAACTCGTGAGCTTCATGCCTTGCTCGGCCATGCGATCGAGGTTTGGCGTTTTCTGTTTTGTTGCCCCGAATGGTCCGATGTCCGCGTAACCCAGATCATCAATGAAGATGATGACGACGTTTGGCTTGGCCGGCTCGGCGGCACTCGCGGTGGTAGTTCCGACAGTGACCATGAGAGCCAGAGCAACGAGCGAACGCATCATTTCTTCTCCGAGGCGAACCGTTCAGGACTTGAGTGTACCGAGATTAACACCGCCCTTCGTTTCAAGTATCGCGTACTTGCTCGAAGTGCATCCGAACACTCCTGTCCCGTCATATCAATTGCGAATGATGTTCTTCACTTCGTCATCCGGTAGCCGTCGGCCCGGTTGCGCCATTCGTTGTGACCCCCACGACAGGCCCAGCCGGGCAGGCCGGCTGCCGTCCCAATGGGTGCGGGTCGATGGACGATCAAGCGGGCTTGCTCAACTTGCCGATACCCCAAGCCGTGCCCCGGAGCCACTGGAGCCCAACGGATGAATCCACTGATCCGCCCCGACCGCTGCTGTCCGAAGTGTGAAAGCCCGAGCTACTCCTTCCGTTCGCGCCGGACCCTGGAGGGGAGTCCGGAGAACGGTAGCCGCCCAGAGGTCGAGACCAAGTATCGTTGTCGCGCTTGCTCGGCGGAGTGGAAGGAGCGAACCTCCGCCCCGTCCGTGCCACCGCAGGTCGAGGTGCGAGCGAATCCTGGATGATCATCGAGAAGCGTATGGAGGACAAGCACTTCCACACGCTCGGTCTAGGCTAGTGATGGAGCCCAGGCGCTGGACCTATGCGAGTTGCACCCGGGACCGATCGAACTGGTGGTGACTGATGTTGTTATGACCGGCCTGGCGCAGACCGCAGCGGACTAAAAACAACCGGAGCGGACAGATTTGGCGGAAGTGCTTGAAAAATCAAGCGTTCCGTCCAATTCTGTCCGCTCCGGTACTCTCAAACCTTAACGATAAGATGACCCTGCGGAGATTCGAACTCCGGTTCCTGCCTTGAAAGGGCAGTGTCCTAGGCCTCTAGACGACAGGGCCATATATGCAGCATCGCCAAGGACACTTCATTCTTAGGAGTGGTTCGCCGCAGTGGCAACACCTGCTTACGAAACAATGGCGTAAGTCGTGGCCACTGGGTGGAGTATCCTCTGGTGCGTAGAATGGCGGTAGAATAGCCCGCAGACTGCGGTAGCCATTTCTCAATTGCCAAGGAATCTGAACATGGCCAGTCCGAATGTAATCCAACTGACCGAGAGCAACTGGAGCGAGCACGTCGCCAGCGGAACGCTGGTGGTTGCAGACTTCTGGGCACCATGGTGCGGGCCGTGCCGTGCTCTGTCGCCAACCATCGACAAGATTGCCGATCAGTTCGCCGGCAAGGTAAAAGTCGGCAAGCTGAACGTGGATGAGAACCCGAACATCGCCGTCAAGTACGACGTGATGACGATCCCGCGCATCCTGTTCTTCAAGGGTGGCGAAACTCCGGTTCACCAGGAAGTGGGTGTGATTTCGCCCGAAGAACTCGGCCGCCTGATCGCCCAGTACCAGGGTTGAAGAAACGCCCTGTTGGGGCCCGATTGACGCCGGATTTTCACCGTAGACGTGTTAAGACAAACGGCTTTGCCCACTCGCAAGAGAGGGCATTAGACGAAGCAGCGATCTTGCGAGATTGGAAATTGTGATCTATCGCCCTGCTTCTCAAGTCACTGCGTTTTGGCAGTATCGTATCTTTACTTATGCTTCAGAGCCGCGTCCGATCGACAGAAGTGAAGCCGGCGAGCCGCCAGGATAGCGACTCGCCGGGCTAGGTTGTCCACCCCTTCGGGGTGAAGAATAACACCGATGCCACTCACGAAGACACCGCGGGCCGCGCTTACCAAACGCCGGAAGTGGATCGGCATTGCGGTCGCGACATTGCTTGCAGTTGTGGGAATCGCCTACCTTCTCGGCTTCCCGCCCTTCGCTCCGACACCCTGGCAGGCCCGTGCCGCACTCGCGGAGTCTGGTTGGTGCAAACCAGACGCGCCAATCACTCGGCATGATGAAAAGCTCTTCATCGGGCGCATCGAATGTGACCTGCCGAATCGAACCTGCCAAGTCAGCCGGGGGATGGAATGGCGCGTGCGATTTACGCACTCGTGGGACATCTCCTTCACCACGCCTTTCGGCCGCTGGGTTGCGTCTAGCCCCGTAGTCATGTGAACGCTCACAACCAGAACGCGCACTATGCTCCTCACAACCCTCATGCGGAGATACCGATGCCCGAACTCTCCAAACGTCGGAAGTGGATCGAAATCGCGGTCATGCTGTTGCTGGTCGCTCTCCTTGCTGGGATTGCGAATCCTACTGTCGAGCGTTCCGGACCTTCCCCCGAGCAAGCACGTGCGGCGCTCGCCGAGAGCCGCTGGTGCAAACCAGACGCACCGATCATCGAATGCAACGGGAAAGTCTGTATTGGCGGCTGGGAATGCGATCTCAAACGCAAAACATGGATGCTCGGCATCTTCGTTTTTCACCGGGAGGCACCAGACTGGCTTCCCCGTCCTGACTTGTTGTGGCCGTTTGGTCGCTGGATCGCCGTGTGCCTGATCAACTGACAAGAACACAACGTGGGGAGGATTGCTCCCAACGCCCCGGGTAACGCATGGTGAACCCCCGCACCCTGAAGGGGTGCGACAATGTGATGCGTGGTGTTGTCGCACTCTTTCAGAGTGCAAATCGTTTGCATCCCCAACCCGGGGCGGCGCGGCTTCGCCGCTTGCCCCGGGCTATGGTGTCCCACCCCTTCGGGGTGAAAACCAACATGCGGAGATACCGATGCCCCACACTCACCAAAAGCTCATGCGGCGACGAATGGCCTGGATCATGCCGGCGCTGTTCGTTCTTGCCTGCTTCGCTTACCTTCATGGTGTCCACCGTGTCCCGCCCTTCACACCGACTCGCTGGCAAGCCCGTGCCGCTCTCGCGGAAGCGGGTTGGTGCAAGCCAGACGCGCCAATCGAAAGACGCGACGGGAAACTCTTCATTGGCCATATCGAGTGTGATCTGCGGAACCGCACCTGTCAGGCCAGCCCAGGTCCGGAGTTTCGTGTCGGGCTTTCGTATTCGTGGGACATCTCCTTCACCACGCCCTTCGGCCACTGGGTTGCGTCTAGCTCTCTCCCCCCAGTCATCTGAACGCGTACAACCCGGCGAGGGCCGGGTTGTACGCGCTTAACAGCAGGTCACCGGACAGTTAGCTCAAAGGCTTGCGGATCACGGTGCACTTCGGCATGGCGGCCTCGAACTTCCGGACACCTGGATCTGTCACTTTGCAGTAGATCACAAAGAGCGTCTCCAGGTCCTTCAGTTTCGTCAGTTGCATCAAGCCGGCATCCGTCACGCCCGTGTCGCTGATTCGCAGCGTTCGCAACTTATCCAGTGTGAGGAGTTCTCGGATGCCCGCATCCGTGATCTTCTTCGCCCCGCTGAGGTCGAGAATCTCCAGGCGGTTCAGCTTGGCGATTTCCTTCAGGGGGGCGTCCGTGATGTCGGCATCCTTCAGGATCAGTTCCTTCAACTCAGATCCGGACAGGGCAGAGATGTCTGCCAGTCCCGCATCCGTGACCTTGGCTGACGAAAGGTTGAGGAGTCGAAGCCCCTTGAGGTCGCGCAACTCCTTGATCCCCGCCCCGGTCACATTTGGCGACCCGATGAGGAGCATTTCGAGGTTCGGGAACGGTTTCAGGTCCGCGAATCCCGCATCCGTGACACTGGTATCGGAAAGGTTGAGGTCGCGGAGACGTTTCAGGATGGCCAGTTGCTTCAACTCGGCATCTCCGAACTTCCTGCAACCCAGCAGGTTGACTTCAACCACGTGGCCACTGGTGATGTGGCGAATGACCTTGCCGCCGGCATCCTCGATCAGCTTGACGGCACCGGCCTCGGACTCTTTCACCAGGGTGGGGTCAACGATTTCCGTCGGCGGCTTTGGAGGTTCTGGTGCCGTCGTGGGAACCGCCGGTTTCGAGCATCCAATCTGAAATGACAAAGCGAGCACGCAACAACATGCTCCGAGTCGGTTCCCGAACACAGCCATGCCTTGCTCCTTAAACTTGCTGGCTTCCCGCCATTCATGGGGAAGTATCGCAGCTTTTCTGGTAGGGCAGGCATTCTTGCCTGCCAGTCAGAGCTTGGGCAGGCAAGAATGCCTGCCCCACCAATACCAGGCGCTTCAACGAAAGTAGCCTCGAAGGTGGTACACCTTCGAGGCTTTCGGCGTTTGACACTCCGAAATCAGGCGCTCTTCTTGCCCTGCTTCTTTTCGGTGAGCTTGCGTTCGCCGCGTACAACCTCGGCCGTGATCACGTGCTTGCCCTTGTGTTCCATCTCAGGGAGATCGTACATCACATCGAGCATCACGTCTTCCACAATCGCACGCAAACCGCGAGCACCCGTGTCGCGGAGCTTCGCCAGCTTCGCGATCTCCTTCAAGGCCGATGCCTCGAACTCGACCTCTGAACCTTCCATCTCGAACAGCTTCTGATACTGACGCACCAGAGCGTTCTTCGGCTCGGTGAGAATCCGCATCATCGCATCTTCATCCAGCGGATCGAGCGGAGCCAGCACCGGCAACCGGCCAACGAACTCCGGGATCATGCCGAACTCGATCAGGTCGTCGGCCGTCACCTGGTTGAGCAGATCACCCAGCGACCGGTCCTTCTGGGCTTCGTTCACGGCACCGAAGCCGATACTCTTGCGACCCAGTCGGCGACTGATGATGTCCTCAATACCGACGAACGTCCCACCGCAGATGAACAGGATGTTCGACGTATCGACCTGGATGTACTGCTGTTCCGGGTGCTTGCGGCCACCTTGCGGAGGCACGTTCGACACCGTTCCTTCGAGCATCTTCAGCAAGGCTTGCTGAACACCTTCGCCCGACACATCGCGCGTGATCGACACGTTCTGCGAGGTCTTCGCGATCTTGTCGATTTCGTCGATGTAGATGATGCCGCGTTGTGCCGCCTCGATGTCGAAGTCGGCCGCGTGGAGCAGCTTGAGTAGTAAGTTCTCGACATCCTCACCAACGTAGCCCGCTTCCGTCAGTGTGGTGGCGTCGCCGATCGCGAATGGCACATCGAGAATCTTGGCCAGGGTGCGGGCCAGGAGCGTCTTGCCGCTACCGGTCGGACCGACGAAGAGGATGTTGCTCTTCTCGATTTCGACATCGCGGGCTTCGCCGATGCTCAACCGCTTGTAGTGGTTGTGGACCGCGACGGAGAGCACCTTCTTCGCCCGCTGTTGACCGATCACGTATCCGTCGAGTTTCTCCTTGATGGAGCGTGGCGCGGGAATGTTCGACGTGGACGACTTCGGTCCGCCGCGTCGCTTCTTTTCCTGGTCAATGATCGACTGGCAAAGCTCGATGCACTCGCCGCAGATGTAGACGTCACCAGGCCCCTCGACGAGTGGCCCGACATCGCGGTGCGAGCGTCGGCAGAAGGAGCAGTAGGCATTGCGGTTCCTGCCGGCCGTGCCGGGAGGTTTGCGGATGCCAGTCGTATCACCGGTTTTTTCAGCCATTGTCTTCCTGGGCTTTCTTTAGCGGGCTGTGCGGTGGTCGGGGTTCGGTGTTTGTGTGACGGGTTCATTGCCCGTCTTCAGGCTAATCATACCGCCAAGGAACAGTCGCGCGATCTCGGTTCCGGAGAACAGGTGCAACCCGACGGACTTCTCGGACAGTCCGTAAGGGTTCTGCGCTCGAGGCAGACTGGGGGAATCAGACAGGGGGACTGCGCGACCCATCCCCTTGTGTGCCCGGTGGCTGCGGCGACGGTGGAGTTTCACCGATTGCTTTGATTTCACCGTCCGCCACTCCCGCGATGCCCTGCGTCTCGCTCGGAATTTTTTCTCTGACCCGCATGGCCACTCGATTGCGTAGTTTCGCGTATTCGTCTTCCGTGATCTCGCCCCGCTGGAACATTTCCCGGAAATCGCTCAGTTCCGCAGCAACTTCTCGCTGGGCGGTCGCTTGTTTCCGCCAGCGATCGACGAGCCAGATCGCAAATGCCCCCACAAGGAGCGCAACGGCGATACCGGCCGTGCCCCAGATGACTTCTGGCTCACGAAACGGATCGGGTTTTCCCTGTGCCAGGAGCGCCAGCCCAAACATAGTCGTTCCCTGCCCTCGTCTGGATTTGTGACCGCTAGCGCAGTTTACCCAATTCACCGGGAGCGTTTCGAGTTCAAAATTCTCAAGACGTGATAACGCTCAACCCAAGATCCCTTTGACGATGTGACCATGTACGTCCGTCAGACGGAAATCGCGGCCCTGATAACGGTACGTTAACCGGGTGTGGTCGATACCCAGACAGTGCAACAGCGTCGCGTTCAGGTCGTGAACCTCGACCGGATCGCGTGCGATGTTATAACTGAAGTCGTCCGTCTCGCCGTACGTGATCCCGGGCTTCACGCCACCGCCCGCCATCCACACGGTGAAACATCGCGGGTGGTGATCGCGGCCGTAATCCTCGGCCGTGAGTTTCCCCTGGCAGTACACCGTGCGGCCGAACTCCCCGCCCCACACGACGAGCGTGTCGTCGAGCAACCCGCGCCGCTTCAGGTCCGTGATGAGTGCGGCACTCGCCTTGTCCGTATCACGGCACTGGCCTTCGATCTGCTTTGGCAACGCCGTGTGCTGATCCCAACCGCGGTGGAACAACTGGATGAATCGCGTGCCGCGTTCGGCGAGACGGCGAGCGAGCAGGCAGTTCGCCGCGAACGTGCCGGGCTTGCGTGCATCCTCGCCGTACAGTTCGAACGTCTTGGCGTCTTCCTTCGAGAGATCGGTGAGTTCGGGAACGCTCGACTGCATCCTGAACGCCATCTCGTATTGCTGAATCCGCGTCTCGGTCTCGGGGTCGCCGGTTTCACCCTGGCGGAGTTTGTTGAGCGCTGCGAGATCGTCGAGCGTTCGCCGACGGCCCGCATCCGTCACGCCATCCGGGTTCTTCAGGAACAGCACGGGATCGCCCTGCGACCGGAACTTCACGCCCTGATAACTCGATGGCAGGAAGCCGCTCCCCCACAGGCGGTCGTATAGCGGTTGATCGGCGGGGTTGCCCGAGCCTTGCGACACGAGCACCACGAACGCGGGCAAGTCCTTGTTCATGCTGCCGAGGCCGTAAGTCACCCACGCCCCGATGCTGGGCCGACCCGCGAGTTGTGCCCCGGTCTGGCAGAACGTGATCGCCGGATCGTGGTTGATTGCCTCGGTGTGAACGGACTTCACGAAGCAGAGGTTATCGACCACGCCCGCCGTGTGTGGCATCAGCGAACTGACCCACGCGCCGCTCTTGCCGTGCTGCTTGAACGCGTACTTGCTTGGTGCAATCGGGAACGAATCCTGCGTGGCGGTCATGCCCGTGAGCCGCTGCCCCTTGCGGACGGAATCGGGCAAGTCCGTGGCGAAGCGATCCTTCAACCCCGGCTTGTAGTCGAACAGATCAAGTTGCGACGGAGCACCGGACTGGAACAAGTAGATCACGCGCTTCGCGGTCGGCCGCACCCGTGGCATCGGGGCCGATTCACCAGCTTGCCCTTCGCCGAGCAACGACGCGAGCGCCCCCAGCCCAACAGCGGATCGCGAGAGGAACTGCCGACGATGGTGTGGGGTCATGTGTGTTGCTCTGTTGGAATGCACACTCTGTGAGTTTGGTCTTTACCCCGAAGGGGTGGGACAACATAGCCCAGGGCAAGACTGCGAAGCAGTCGCCGCCCTGGGATCCATCCCGGCAAGCAGGCACCCTGAAAGGGTGCGACATCCGCTTGGAACTTCCCGGTCGGCAGAGGCTCTTGTCCCACCCTTTCAGGGTGGGTCATTGGTTTTTGGTCTGATCCCAGGGCGGCGCCTTCGGCTTGCCCTGGGCTATGTTGTCCCACCCCTTCGGGGTGAAAACCATGTCTGTCGCCTCATTCCTTCGTGACGACTTCGTCGAGGTTCAACAACAGGTTGCACACAGTCGTGTAGGCCGCGAGCTCCGCGTGATCGAGTTTCGCATCGGGCGTCGAGTCGCCAATCGCAAGGAGTTTCTTGGCCGCAGCCGGGTTGTTGCGGAACTCTGTGACCTGGAAGTCGAGGTTCTTGCGAAGCACGCCGAGTTCCTTTGCCGTCGGCGTGCGACCCGTGACGCGGCGGAACGCGAGCGACAGGCGGTCATCGGGTTCCTTCGTGTCGAGCAGCACTCGCTGAGCCAGCACCCGGGCCGCTTCCACGAATGCCGTTTCGTTCAGCAGCGTGAGTGCTTGCAACGGCGTGTTGGTGCGGTTCTCGCGAACCCAGCATGTCTCGCGACCTGCTGCGTCGAATGCGGCCAGTGCGGGCGGTGGCGACGTTCGCTTCCAGTACGTGTACAGGCTCCGGCGATACAGGTCGTTGCCCGTGCCCTGGGTGTAGTCGCCCGCACCCGAAAGTTCCTTCCACAACCCCGCAGGCTGGTAAGGCATCACGCTCGGGCCGCCGCGTTTCTCAACGAGCAGCCCACTGGCGAAGAGTGCCTGATCGCGGAGCATCTCGGCCGACAGCCTCAATCGCGGGAAGCGTGCCAGCAACTTGTTCTCGGGATCGCGAGCCAGCAGTTCCTTGGTGACGTGCGACGACTGCCGGTACGTTGCGGACATCACGATGAGCCTGTGCAATCGCTTCACATCCCAGTCCGTGGCGAACTCGACCGCGAGCCAGTCGAGCAATTCGGGGTGCGTCGGGAATGCGCCCTGCGTGCCGAAGTCCTCGGCGGTCTTCACCAGCCCGACACCGAAGTGCATCTGCCAGGCGCGATTCACAGCGACACGAGCCGTCAGCGGGTTCTTCGGATCGACGAGCCACCGTGCGAACTCAAGCCGCGTGACGGGCTTCGCGGTCGGCGTCAGCGCTGCGGGCACGCCGGGCGAAACCTTTGCCCCCTTCTTGTCGTACTCGCCGCGAATCAGGATGTGTGAATCACGCGGCGTCGGCATCTCTTCCATCACCATTACGGTGGGGATCTCGTCCCACAGTTTCTGGCGTCGCGCACGCTCGTCAACGGTTTCACGGTGCCAGTTTTGGATCCGTACGTTGCCCCCGTTCTCGATGTAGAACGCCAGCAGTTTGTCGCGCTCGGTTGCGGTGCGATCCTTGTCAGCCTTCCGCACGATATCGGCGGGTGAGGCAGGCTCCGCGAGCAGGCGAGCGTCGGCAGGGTCGAGCGCGTGGGCATACACCGCCACGTCCTCAACCGTTCCGTCGAATCGCGAACCGGCCCCGCTACCGACTCGGAACGGCTCCTTCGTCTGGAACGACTGATTCAATTCGTCCAGCAATACGCGGGTCTTCGCCTCGGTGCCATTGATGTAAACCTTCGTGCCCTCCGCGAGTCGTGAGGCGTCGTATGTCACGGCGACGTGCGACCACTTATTCAGCGGCAGCGGGTCGAGTGTTTCGATCCGGAGCGCATCGTCGAGCCATCGCTTGGTGAGTTGCACCTGCACCTTACCGTCCACCAGCAGCACGGCATATCCGTCGGCCTGCGCCACGTCGAGCGTGCGGGACAGGAGTGTGCCGTTCGGCTTCTGCGGGTTAACACGACAGGCCAGCGTGAAGCGGTCATCGAACCCGAAGTCGCCGATGTCGGGGTCGGTGGGTTTCGTAAGCGTCACAGGCTTGGGATGTCCCGGCCACCACTTCGGGAACTTCGCAGCGTCGGCGCTCTTCTCCCACTTAACCATCTCCTCCAGCGCCGCGGTGCGGAACTTTCGAGCGTTCGCGACGCCGTTCGTCAACTTTACGTCGAGTTCATCGAGTTGCTTCTGCTGCTCCGGCGTGGGTGCCTTGATGAGCGGCGGGGAGTTGCCGAACTTCACGGCGCGGCCCTTCTCGGGGATGTTGTTGAAGTACGCGAAGAGCTGGTAGAACTCGCGCTGCGAGATCGGGTCGAACTTGTGATCGTGACACCGGCAGCACGTGAACGTGAGCCCGAGCCAGACGGTTGTCGTCGTCTCAACGCGATCCGCGACGTACTCCACGGCATATTCCTCGGGCACGATGCCACCCTCGGAGTTGCCGCGATGGTTGCGGTTGAAGCCGGTCGCGATGCGTTGATCGAGCGTCGGCTTCGGGAGCATGTCGCCGGCGATTTGCTCGATGGTGAACTGATCGAACGGCAAATTCCGGTTGTACGCCTCGATAACCCAATCTCGCCAGCGCCACATATCGCGGCCCGCGTCGGTCTGGTAGCCGTTGGTGTCGGAGTAGCGGGCGGCTTCGAGCCAGCGCCACGCCATCCGCTCACCGAACCGCGGCGACGCCAGCAACCGACCAACCACCGTTTCGTACGCCTTCGGCGTCGTGTCCTTCAGAAAGGCATCGACTTCCTCGGGCGTCGGGGGCACTCCCGTGAGGTCGAGCGTGACGCGGCGAAGCAGCGTGATCTTGTCTGCGGGCGGGGAGAGTGACAGCCCGTTGTCACTCAGCTTGGCGAGCACGAAGCGGTCGATTTCATTGTGGATTTCGGATTTCGGATCGCGGAGTTCAGGAAGTGCCGGGCGAACGGGCGGCGTGAATGCCCAGTGCGACGACCACGTTGCACCTTGCGCAACCCAGGCTTTCAGCGTATCGATTTGGGCTGCAGTAAGTTGCTTGCCGCTCTTGGCGGGCGGCATCAGTTCGTGCGAATCGATCGAAGTGATGCGAGCGAGTACGTCGGCCTTCGCCTCTTGCACGCCCTCTTTCGTGTCGAGTCGGAGCTTCGCCTTGCGTTGCTTCTCGTCGGGTCCATGGCAGTGGAAGCAGTTATCGGAGAGGATGGGCCGCACGTCGCGGTTGAAGTCGATCTTGCGTACGGGTTCGGGTGGCGCGGCCTTCACCGGCGAAACGATCGCGAGTACCACGACAACCAAACCGGTGCGAATGAACATGAAGAATTCTCGCGTAGCCGCGACGCGAAGCGGAGCGCGTCTGCGGCATCCCCGCATCTTACTTTTTCGGCGCGGGCAGCACAACAACCGTAATCACTCGCGATGGTAGCGGCACGAGCGTATTCGCCTTGGCGGCCTTGGCGTCTTTGGCGTACGGCACCTGGCCCTGCCCCGTGATGGCGATGGTGTATTCGCCGGGCCGCGCGTTCGCTTGCACTTCCAGCGTCACGGTCGCCTCGGTCTTCCCCTCGCCGATGCTCGCGGTGTTCATCTTGATGGGATTGGGGAACGACAGCGGGATCAGCGTGATCGCTCCCTTGAACTCGGGCCAGAGCCGTTCGCACTTGATAACGACATCGGCTTTCTTGCCGGCTTCGATCTCGATCTTCTCGACGGCGGGCGTCAGCGAGAACGGCGTGTTCTCTCCGCTCACGGCGACGATTAGTTCTCGCGTCGGGCGGCTGGAGTTCAGGTCGGTACTGTTCCACACGCGGGTGTATGGCCGCACTTCGCGGGTGATGGTTTCGTCGCCGCGCTTGGCGGTTGCGGTCAGCTTGATCGGCCCGACGAACTCGGGTGCGTCCTTGTCGGCCGACAACACAAGCACACCGCGAGTGTCGTTGTTGATGATCGCGGGCGTCATGTGCAAACCCTTCGGCAATCCCTCCGCCGTGATCGTGACGCTGCCGTTGAAGCCACCCGTGTTGTGGATCAGCACATCCATGTACACCGAACCGCCCTTGCGGAGTGTCGTGCCGCCGGGGCCGGGGTTCTGGTAGTGAATCACCGCCGGGAAGAAATCCGGCACCGGCTTGCGAATGCTGAGCACATACTGATAGCGTGCTCCACCGCGACGGTAGCGATCCTGCACGAGTACGCGGTACTTCTTCTTCGCATTGAGGTTGATGCTGCCGCTGACGTCGCGGATCAGCGCGTCGAACGCGTTCGAGCGGATGCCGAAGTCGTCGAGTTCGCCGACGCGGGCGTCCTTCTCGTCGAGCACCACGAGGTACGGGTCGGCCCGGCCCGCGATGCGCTCGCAGTAGACATCGAAGCTGTACGCTCCGTTCTCGGGAACCTCGAACTCGTACCAGTCGGCATCGCGTTCCTTGTCGAAGCGGCCGGATACGACGGCAGGCAACTCGATCTTCTGCGGCTTCAGCGGGTCATCGTTCGGCTCCTGTTCCAGTGACACCGGGCTGTCACTGACCAGCAACGGCACACCGCGATACTGGAAGCCATTGAGCGTCGCGGTGGCTGCGGTCGGCAACACGCTGTGCCCGGTTGGGTGATCGGTGAAGCGGTAGCCGCCACGCTTCAGCAGGTCGTCCGGGGCGCTGACCGATTCCGTGATTGCGTCGAGCGGCACATCGGTGACCACCCATGGCGACGCCTTCGCGCCATTGCCGAGGTTCCGCCCGAAAACGGTGAGTTCCGCCTTTTTGCCCGCCTGCACGACTCGCGGGAACACGTTCTCGACGTGCGGGGCGTCCGTGATCGCGAGCCGATACGGGTGCCCGCCACGGAACGACAGGTCGTTCATGATGACGAGGTAATCCCCGTCCTTCGGAGCGACGAATTCGACGAGCGGATCTTTGCCGGCGTAGTCGCCGTTGGAAGCGAGTTGCTTACCTTCGGAGTCGGTAAGCGTGAGGTTGGCGTCGAGTTGCGAGTCGAGCCGTTGCGCGAAACACTCGGCGACGATCCGTTGCCCTTTCTTGGCGGTGAAACGGAACACGGATTCGATCCCTTGCCGTGAGCTGCCGTTCACGACGCAATTCACCGACACGACCTGCCCGATAGTCGGGTCTTTCGGTGGCGTGTCGATGACCTCGGTCAACCCCTTCGACACGGCGAACAGTCGTGGATTGGTGACGCCGTGCTTCGCGACGATGCGGGCATCGTAGGTTCCCGTCGGCACATCCGCCGCGATGGTGACCTTGAACTTGCGATCTTTGACATGCGTGGCGGTGATGCCGGCGTGATCGAAGATCAGCTTCGTGGCGTCTTCGGCATCGCCAGCCGCGACCTCAACTTCGACCGACGACCCGGCCGCAGCGCCGAGCGGCGTGATGCGATCGAACCGTGGCGACGGCAAATCCGCCCGAGCAGTAGACGCGAGGAACAGCAGCGCGATGAGGGAGAGAAGACGCATGAGGCTCATCTGGGTTTTGGAGCTCGGGACCAGGGGTTAGTTCGGATTGCTTGGGGACCAGGGGTTTGTGCCGCAAAGCCGGCACCGCACCCCTGGCTACACTCGGTCGCTGCTCCGCAGCTACATCCCTGGTTTTGTAGTCGCGGATGCGACGACCGAGTGTAGCCAGGGGTGAGCGAGCGCAGCGAGCGTAACCCCTGGTAGCGCGAACCCACCAATCGCCCAGCCCCGGAGGGGCGACGGAACCCACGCCGTCAATCCCACAGATACTTCTCGTCGAACTCGATGCCATGCTTGCGAAACAATCCCCGCAACTCATCTTGGAACGATTGCGTTTTGTGGTGTTCCGCTTGGTTCTGAATGTACGCCTTCACCGCGTTGATGTTGGAATGGCTCACCGTGAACGCACCGTAACCCGTTTGCCACCAGAAATCGCTGACGTTCGGGAATGTGTCGTGAACCCAACCGGATGAACCAGCTTTGAGATCACGCAACACGTCCTTAAGAACCGGTGGCGGAATGACCAACCGTGCATCGGACTTGAGAGAAGGTGTTTCCCCCTCACCCGCTCCTCGAAGACTCGGAGCGACCTCTCCCCCCGAAACCGGGGGCGAGGTGGGTGCGCTTGGTTTGCTCTGAATGCAATGGGATTGGGAATGCTACAGAGAAGACGCTGCGCCCCACCTCGCCCCCGGTTTCGGGGGGAGAGGTCGCTCCGAGTCTTCGAGCGGCGGGTGAGGGGGGAATTACCTTCACCAGATCCTGCCACAATCTCATTCATTACGCCACTGCTTCTAAGAGCCGGTTCTTGCCGCAACGTGACAAGCAAGTGAACGTGATCTGCCACGCCACCAACTTGAATTGGCTTTCCACCCAGACCGCGAATCACGCCTCCGAGGTACTCCCATAGTCGCGGTTGGAGATCGGTTGAGATCACCGGGAGGCGGTGTTTGGTGCTGAACACGAGATGGTAATGCAGGCACGTGTATGTTTGAGGCATGGGGCACCGGTTGGTTTGTTCTGTCGCCCCTCCGGGGCTAGGTGGTGGGTGGCGCACGGTTCCAGGGGTTACGCTCGCTTCGCTCGCTCACCCCTGGCTACCATCCAACGCCGCATCCGCGGCTAAAAACAAAATCCGTTGCGACACGGTGTGCGGGTTCAGGTTCACCCCACGAGTTCCCGGATCGGGTCGCCCTCGGCGAGTACGGGCATCGGGCGCTTGCCGTCATCGTAGAAGACGTGTTTGTGATCGATGCCCAGCACGTGGTACATCGTGCTCAGCACGCAACCCGGCGTGTACGGCTTCGAGGTTGGGTACGAGGCGCTCGAATCGGTCGTGCCAATCGCCTGGCCCATCTTCAGCCCGCCGCCCGCGTACAAAACGCTCATCGCGCCGGGCCAGTGATCGCGGCCCGCATCCTTGTTGATCTTCGGCGTGCGGCCGAACTCGCCCATTGCCATCACCAGCACGTCGTCTTGCAAGCCGCGATCGCACAGATCCTGCACCAGTGCCGACACGCAGGTGTCGAACTGCGGCAGCAGCTTCTTCTTGAGCTCCGTGAAGTTGTTGCTGTGCGTGTCCCAGCCGCCGCCGGCCTGGATGCTCACGAAGGTCACGCCCGCTTCCACCAGCCGACGCGCCAGCAAGCAACTCTGGCCGAGGTCGTTGCGGCCGTAGCGATCGCGGAGTTTTGCTGCTTCTTTGTTCACGTCGAACGCCTGCTGAGCCTTTGTGTTCGTCACCATCTCCATCGCGTCGCGGTAGAAGGTGTCGAGCCCGCTGATGTCGCCCTTGGCGTCCACGTCGCGGCGAAGCGTGTCGATGTCGGCGACGAGCTTCTTGCGGTTCTCCAGACGCTCCGCACTCACGCGACCCGGCATCTTCAGGTTGCGGACCTGGAAGCCGGCCTGGTTCGGGTCGGCGTCCGGCGTGAACGGGTTGAACGACGCCCCGAGGTACGCGGCGTTCCCGAACGGCACCTTTCGCGGCAGGTTCACATACGCGGGCAAGCCGGGGTCGTTCGGTCCCTTCAGATTCGCGACCACGGAGCCGGTCGAGGGGTAAATGTTGTCGTTCACTTCGATGGTGGCGTGGTAGCCGGTCTGCATCCACTGCGAGCCCATACCGTGGCCCGCGTTCGTGTGGAACGCCGACCGCACGACCGAGAGCTTGTCGAAGATCTTCGCCTGCTGCGGCAGCAGTTCGCCGATCTGGATGCCGTTGACGTTCGTGTTGATTGGCTTGAACTCGCCGCGAATCTCGGTGGGTGCGTGCGGCTTGAGGTCGTACATGTCGATGTGCGACGGCCCGCCCGCCTGCCAGATCAGGATGACGGACTTCTTGTTGCTGAGCGATGACTGGCCAGCTTTGGCGCGGGCCGCGAGCAACCCCGGCAGCGTCAGCCCGCCGAGGCCAAGAGCACCGACCTTGAGCATGGCCCGGCGATTCAGTGTGAGATCGAACATGGTTTAGTCCATCCAGTTTTCGAAGCGGAGTCCGGGAATCTGTTCGTAATCTTGTTTGTTTGCGGTCAGTAGCAGGGCATCGTTGGCGATTGCAATTGCCGCAATCTTCCGATCGGATTTTGAAATCTGAATGCTGCCATATTGGTCGAGTAAATCCACCGCCGCATCCGTGAGGAGGGCGATATGGTACGGTTGGAGGAAGTCGAAAAGCCTGGCCAATTCGCGATACCCCGCAATCTGGCGGCGTGGTTGTCGTTCTTTCGCGAGCACGGCCATCCATCCGCGCATCTGTTCCTCGACGTTGACCACTGTCGTTCCAACGACCTCATCGACAACGGCACCGAGTCTGGCACGCAACCTCAGAGATCGCTCGCCGGTTGTGTATTTCAAAGCCGTCAGATGATCGCTATCCAGCAAGATCATTCCGAGCGTCCCTCACGAGCCGCCTGGCGCTCCGCTTCTCGCATCGCGGCCACTTCCTCATCGACCTGCTTCATGAATTCGCTGCCATCGAACATTCCGACGCTCCGCCGCCAGTCCTTCCTTGGTGCGTCGCGTTCGGCTAACTTCTGTTCGATCGCCTCGATTCGCTTCACCAGGGATTCAATCGTTGCTTCGCTCATGACTGTTCCTCAACCCGGTGACGGCTACGCAAGCAATTATACAGGCTCAAATCGCTCGCCCGGTCAATGGTTGAACATGAACTCGCGGGTGTTCAGCAGCGCCCACAACGCGTCCTCGGCGGCGCGTTGCTTGTCGGTTGCCTTCTCGATGTACTCGGTCAGGCGCCTCTGCTCGGCGGCGGTTGGCATTCGCGACATCGCCGTCAGATACAACTCCTCGATCATCGCGGTTGTGGGTTTCTTGTCCTTGAAGAACCGCGCGATGCGGCCGTTGCCGTCGGCGATCTTGTTCTCGATCTCCTCGGAGTTCGCCAGCAGCAGCACCTGCCCGAGCGTCGCGCCCGTGGAGCGTTCGCACTCACACACCGTCACGCGCTTCGGGCGGTCGAACGTGTCGAGGAAGTACGAGCCGAACCCCTCGTGCGGCAGGTCGATGGCACGGGCGTTGGCGCTCACGCCGCTGAAGCCGCCCTTGGTGCCACACGTCGCGTTCACCGCATCGAGGAACACCTCGGCGGGCATCCGGCGAGCGTAGTAGCGGGCGAAGTTCTGGCGATCGTGCTTGTTGTGTTCGGTCGGTTCGGCGCTCAGTTGATACACGCGGCTGTTCACGATCATGCGGATCGTGTGTTTCACGTCGAACTTGTGCTGCACGAAATCCTTGGCCAGCCAGTCGAGCAGTTCGGGGTTCGATGCCGGGTTCGTCTCGCGCAGGTCGTCGACCTCGCTCACGAACCCCTTGCCGAGGAAGTGACCCCACAGGCGGTTCGCCAGAGACTGCGAGAAGAACGGGTTCTCGGGCTTCACCATCCAGTCGACGAGGCCGTGCCGGGGGTCTTCGTCTGCCGTGAATTTGCCGAGTGCGCCGTCGAGGAACTTCGGCTCGGGCGTCTTGCCGGTCGTGGGGTCCTTCTCGCCCGTGGTGGGTGATGCCGAGGCGTAATACGGTGGCGGCTGGCCGAAATTCTTGCGGCCGAGGCGAGTGAAGAAGCCCGCGAAGCCGTAGTAGTCGGCCTGGCCCCACCGTTCGTAGGGGTGATGGTGACATTTCGCACACTGGAGCCGCGTGCCGAGGAAGATCTGGGCCACGTCGGCCGTCACCTGGTGAAGCTGGTCGTCGCGGTTCTGCCACAGCCAGTTCACGGCCGGCGCGTCTTGCCATTCACCCGCAGCGGCAACGATGCCTCGCACGAACTCGTCATACGGGCGGTTGCGGGCGACCATGTCCTTGAGCCAGCGGTGGAACGCGACCGCAGCCTGATCGGCTCCCGCGAGGTTCGAGTTGCGGAGGATCGCGCCCCACTTCAGAGCGAAGAACGCCGGGTAGTCGGGCGAGTCGAGTAGCCGGTCGATCAGCTTGGCTCGCTTGTTGGCGGCCTTGTCGTCAATGAACGCCTTCGCCTCGGTCGCTGTTGGGAGTCGCCCGCAGAGATCGACCGTGAGGCGACGGATGAACGTCGCGTCGTCGCATGTCGGGCTGGGTCGCAGGCCGAGCTTCTTCCACTTCGCCAGCGCGAGTTCGTCCACCTTGTTGATCGGCGTGAATTCGGGAATCGCGGTCAGTGCCGGGCCGTGTGGCACGATCGCCTTCAGCACCGCGACGTAGCCCATGTGCCGGGCCATCACCGCTGCCTCGCCGCGTTCGTCGCCTGCCTTCACCAGACCGTCAGCGTCCACGCCCGCGACCGGGTCGAGGTTGCTGAAGAATTCCGATTGGCGGGTCACGTCACGGGTGGAACCGTCGGAGTACTCGGCGATCACGGCGAGTTGCTGGAGTTGTTTCGGTTGCAGCACGGCATCGGTCGGCGTCACGCGGAGCTTCGTCACGCGGGGAACTTCGGGTGCGGACGCGGGCGTGCCGGCCATCATCCATTTCTTGATGACGAGGTAATCGCTGCTATCGGGTGCGAGTCGCTTGCCGCCGCCGTGGGGTGCCGTCCCCGCCGCTTTCTGGAGAAACAGCGACTGCTCGGGGTTCGCCGGGAAGAGTCGGCGACCCCGAGCTTCGCGTGTGATCGCGGCGTAATCGAAATCGGTGTCGAAGCCGAATAGCGATAGCTTGAAGCCGTTCTGACCCGATGCCTTGCCGTGGCAACCACCGGCGTTGCAGCCGTGTTTGCTGAGGAGCGGCATCACTTCGGTGCGGAAGTCCACACGACGACCGGCGCCGAAACCCTTCGCGATCACGGGGATTTCGAGCGAATCGGTGCCGCGTGTGATGCGGATATTCGCGGTGCCATCGCCGATCGCGCTGATGTAACCTCGGGCATCCACCTTCGCCACGGCGGGGTTGCTGCTGGCGTAGGTCGCCTCGCGGGTCACATCCTTTGCGCCGTCGGAAACGAGCAACTGCTGCCCGGCGAAGGCGTCGGGGAGTTCGACTTTCGCCACGGAACAGGTGATCGCCGCGGAAGCGCCGTTCACGCCGATCACGGCGACAAATGCAGCGACCCAAAACGGGTTCAGGCGAAGTTTGTGCATGAGAGGCTGACTTCGGCGGGAAAGAAACCAGGCGGGAGCGTCTTTCGACGCAACCTCAGCTTACTCTAACGCACGAGCCATCGCAAGCATTGCGCATTTGGTTTTAGCCCTGGAAGGGCGACGGATGGTAGTCGGGGGGTGGAGGGGGTCTCTTCGAGCGCAACCCCTGGTCCGGGAGCGAAACGAGGCAATCGGTTACCGTGACTTTCGAACGTTGTTCGGGGTTAGGTTCACGTTTCCAGGGGTTGCGCTCGAAGACTCCCTCCACCCCCCGACTACCATCCGCTCTTCCAGGGCTATTACAACCAGCGATTGCACCCCACACACGGCGGTTTGGGTTTTCGTTGCCGCAAAGACTGGCGGTTGGGCGAGCGCGCGAATAAAATAGTCCATGCCCCCCTTGACAGGGTGGGGCTTCGGCAGAATGATTTTCGATACTCGCTCAGTCCCGCTCTCCGGCTGTGTATCCATTCTCCGGAAGAGCATTTGTCGCGTTTCCCCTCACAGGGGTAAGGTGCTGGTATGTCGTCCCAACCCGCCCGCCGCCGTCGGCTTGAGGTCGAGGACATCGGGGATATCGCAGTCGTTAACTTCGTCGACAAGAAGATCCTGGATGAACAAAACATCCAGATGATCGGGGACGACCTGTTTCGTCTTGTCGATGAACTTGGCCGCCGCAAGGTGCTGCTGAATTTCGCCAATGTCGAGTTCATGTCCAGCGCCGCGCTGGGCAAACTCATCACGCTACACCGCAAGCTCCAGGCCGTTCAAGGCAAACTGGTGTTGTGCAACATCGCCAAGGATATCCTTGACGTGTTCAAGATCACCAAACTGGATCGCATTCTGACGATTGCTCTGGATGAGCAGGCTGGTCTGCAAATGTTCTGATCATTCCTCGCCAGGTTTGATGGGTGTCACCCGGCCCAGTTCGCTGGTCGGGTGGCTGCTTTTGGCCAATCCTGGCACTCCCGCGGCTCTCCACCATGCCTCCTGACCAAAATGCCGAAGTCACGATTGCCAGTGATTTGGCCGAGGCACGGCGCGTTCAGGAATTGGTCGAGGCCGCACTCCAGTCTTCCGAATATTCCGAACGCGACATCTTCTCGATCAAGCTCGCACTCGAAGAAGCACTCGTCAATGCCATCAAGCATGGTAACCAGATGGACCCCGACAAGCGGGTGTTCGTGGCCTACCGTATCTGCGACAAACGCTTCGAGATCAAGATCACCGACGAAGGCGAGGGGTTCAACCCCGAGGATGTGCCCGACCCCACGGCGATCGAGAACCTCGAACGCCCCTGTGGTCGTGGGTTGCTACTGATGCGGGGCTTCATGACCGAAGTGGCCTATCACGGCAAAGGAAACTGCGTCAGCATGGCGCTCGAAAAGAACCGTGAAGCCACTGCGGATTGATCGAGTATTTGAGCCTGCGAGCGACCAATCCTTCACTTGCACTTTTTGAAGTTGTGCTATTGCAATTCTGCTTTCATACCAAAGAGGGCTACTCAGAGTTAGAAGTTCGGTAAGGTGGGTCGAGACCGGCTTTGCGGTCGAGCCCTACCATCACTCGGGGAAATGGTGGGGCTTGTCACGAAGCGCGACTTGACCCCCCCTACCAAAACCGCTCAAACTCACTCAATGCGTAGCCCTGAGCCCTGAACGAGTTGCCCTTCCGCAGTTCTTCACCCGTTGCTATAGCCGGCCCTGCCGAGACTCTCGGACATGGAGCCGTCACGTATGCGTTGCCGCCCGATTGCAATTGCGGCCACTGCCGTCGTCACCCTTGCCGCAGCGTTGGCCCTCGTGCCAACGCTCCGCGCCGAGCAGATTCACCGGCACAGCTTCGCCGGGCGAAACACCATCCTGACGCGCGGCGATGCCAACGTGCGCGTCGATGAGAACGAACACGACATTTCTACCCTGTCGTTCAAGAGCCAGCCGTCGAGCGAGCACCTCAAACTGACGCTGGAAGCCGCCACTGGCGACGCCGCGTTCGTCCACTACTACTACGACACGCCCCCTGCTCCCATTTGCGAGGTGCTTTCCGCGGGCGTGTGGGTGAAATCGACCAAGGCCGGCGTTCAACTTCGTGCTCGTGTCGTGTTCCCAAAAGAACCCGATCCGACCAATCCACAAGCCGCGCTCACGATGCTGATCGTGGGAAAGACGTCCGAGAAGTCGCGCCAGTGGGACAAGCTGACGCTGGAGAATGTGCCCGATTTGCTGGGTAAACACCTCCCCGTGATCCAGGCGAAAACGGGCCGCGCCGTGAACACCACCGGCGCGTACATCGACCGACTCATCCTCAACCTGTACACGGGGCCGGGTACAGTCGAGGTCTGGATCGACGATCTTGACATCGGCCCAGTGACGGCACCAGCCCGACCCGCACCGAAAACGGGCGCCGCTCCCGGTGTCCCGGCGAAGAACACACGCGGCGAAACTCTGGGCCGAGGCCGACAGGTGGAACAGCGTGGCGGGCAGATCTTCGTGGATGCCAAGCCGTTCTTCTTCCGCGCCATCCGGCACACGGGCACGCCACTCCACGTTCTGCGTCAGGCGGGCTTCAACTCACTGGCGATGCCTTCTGATGCGTCAGCCGAACTGATCGACGAGGCGAACCGCGAGGGCTGGCTTGGCATCCCGACCGTGCCACTGGTGCCCGCCCGCTCCGAAGATGATGGCCGCATCGGGGCTGACCGCGGCAACGACGAGTTCAGCCCCGTGATGCAGAAGTTCGCCAACACCGATGTGCTGTTCTGGGATCTTGGCGGCGGCCGTACCGGTGAAGAATCGGACCGCGTGTTCCGAACATCCGACCTGATTCGACGGCTCGATCCACGTCGCCCACGCGGTGCCGACGTGTGGGATGGCTTCGCGGGATACTCGAACTTCCTGGATGTGGTTGGCGCTCACCGCTGGCCGCTGTTCACGAACCTGGACATGGTGAAGTACCGCGACTGGCTCGCCCAGCGCAAGACGCTCACCGCCGACCGCGCGACATACTGGACGTGGATTCAGAACCACTTGCCAGACTGGTACATCACGCAGGTGATGGATCAGAAGCCAAACGATCCGTTCACAGAGCCGATCGGCCCGCACCCCGAGCAGGTGCGAGTGATGGCGTACATTGCGCTGGCATGTGGTTGCCGTGGCATCGGCTTCTGGTCCGACCGCTACCTCGCGGATTCGCACCAGGGTCGCGACCGGCTCCAGGGGATGGCGCTGCTGAATGCCGAGATCGACATGCTCAGCCCGGTCATCCTCGCAGCACGCGAACGAACCCAGTGGCTCGACACGAACAACACGAACGTGAAGGCCGCGCTGATGCGCGGCGAACGCGGTGCGGTGTTGCTGCCGATCTGGTTTGGGCCCGGCACGCAGTTCGTCCCGGATCAGGGGGCAATCGCGGCACTCACCATCGTGGTGCCATTGGTTCACGACGGTGCCGATCCCTGGCGAATCACACCGGCGGGCGTCGAGTGTATGGCCCACCAGGCCAAGAAGGTGCCCGGCGGCACGGAACTGACCATCAACGAGTTCGATCTCGTGTGCCCCATCGTGTTCACCAGTGACCGGCCCGGGCTTGTCGCGTGGTGGCAGGACTACAGCCGAAAGTACGGGCGACTCTCGGCACGGTGGGCACTGGACATGGCGGCGATTGAGTATGAGAAGGTGGCCGCAGTTCACACGAAGCTCACGGCAATGGGGGTCACCGTGAAGGCGGCGGACGTGCTGTTCCAGCAATCGTCACGCTTCCACGAGGAGGCCCGCAGGCAGTTCGCGGCCGAGTTGTACGACAAGGCGTATCAGGATGCCATGCGTGCGCTGAGGCCGCTGCGGGTCATCATGCGCGATCACTGGCAACAGGCGACCGCGACGCTCGACGTCCCGACAGCCAGCCCCTACGCGGTCAGTTTCTTCAGCTTGCCGAAGCACTGGGAAATGTTCCAGGAACTCCAGAAGACGACCGTTGGCGCGAATGCGTTGGCACACGGCGGGTTCGAGTTCGCCGGGAAGATTCCGACAGCCGGTGTGCGGGTCGATGCCCTGCCCGGTTGGAGTGCCCGCTTCGGTACGCTCGACCGCGTGAATGTGGCCGCCGGCGTGGTTCCTTCCACGAAGTACGTCATGAAGCCCGAGCCGAAGAAAGCACCCGCGCCAATCCGGGGGCCATTCGCTCCTGGGCGAACAATCACCAGTCCGGATGAAGGCTACAGCGCCCCGACACCGGAGTTGGGCGAGGGGATTTTGCGGCTCAACGTGCAGCATCGCGGCGAGATCGGCAAGGACGGCAAGCCAGCCGCCGAGAGTCAGTCTCCACTCGAACGAACCTTCCTCGCGGTGGATAGTCCAGCGGTGAAGTTGCCGCCCGGAACGCTCGTGCGAGTTAGTGCGTGGGTGCTGATCCCCCGGGAAATCTCAGGCTCGGCGGACGGGGTGCTGTTCTACGACGACGCAGGCGGTGAACCGCTGAGCGTGCGACTCTCGGTACAACCGAAGTGGAAGCAGTACCACCTGTATCGCCGTGTTCCGGCCTCGGGCCAGATCTCGGTGACCGTCGCCTTGACCGGTGTGGGTGCGGCGTACTTCGACGATATCCGCATCGAACCGATGGTCCCCGGAGCGGCACCCGTGGACGAGGCGAAGACCGCCAAGGCCGGCTACCGGAGCGGCATCAGCAATATCGTGCCCGCCGGCTTCCCGCAACGATAGCGTGAGCGTCAGGAGCCAACCACTCGCGAAGCCAGCGAACCCAGGAGGAGTTTCACCTTCTGGAGTTTGCTGACTTCGGGGCGATGCGACAGCACATCATAATTTGCAGTCTCGATCGCGGTGAGGATGGCCCTTCCGCCCCGGCTAAAGAGATCCACATCCACCCGAGCGGCACGCGGCAATAGCGGTAACAGTTCTGCGCCACGGTCGAAGTAGCCACGAGCACGCTCCACTTCGAAGCGCATTAACTCGCGGAACGCGGGCGTAAACCGCTTCGCCGCGATGTCGGCTTCCGACACGCCGAACCGTTCGCGGTCCTCGGTCGGCAGGTAGACTCGGCCGATGGCGAAATCGCGAACCACGTCCTGCCAGAAGTTCGCGAGTTGCAGCCCGGTGCACACTTCGTCGGAAAGCGCCGCCCGCTTGGGGTCGAAGCAGTCGAACAGATACAGCACGAGATGCCCGACGGGGTTCGCGGAGTTCCGGCAGTACGCGACGAGTTGCTCGTGCGTGTCGTACCGCTTCACATGCTGATCCTGGGTGAACGCCACCAGCAAGTTCAGGAACGGTTCCGGTGGAATGTCAAACCGACGGATGGTTTCCCGCAGCGCGACCATGACCGGATGCCGTGGTTCGCCCGCATAACACGTGAGCAGTTCGCCACGCCACCAGTCGAGGAGCCGGAGCGTTTCGGTGCCACCGCTGGTTTCGTCGGCGAGATCGTCCGACCAGCGGCAGTATGCATAGACGGCGTTGAAGTGACGAATCAACCGCCGGGGAAGCAGCACCGAGACAACGGTGAAGTTCTCGTAATGCGACTTCGTGACGTGGGCACAATACGCGCGGGCGACCGGCAGAGTAACGGGTGGGGTTGAAGTCGGCCCCCACTGACGGAGTTCGTGCGAGAAGTTCCAGGCCATGCAGGACAGGATACGGGCCGCGGCGCCCGTTCCCAGGATCAGCCGCTTGCTGCTTCGCGCTCGGCAGCGCGAAACCCCAAGCGGCCGAATCGATTACTTCAAGATATCCTTCACGATGTGTCCGTGGACATCGGTCAGACGGAAGTCGCGGCCGCTGTAACGGTACGTCAACTTCTCGTGGTCGATGCCCATGAGGTGCAACATCGTCGCGTGCAGGTCGTGGATGTGAACCTTGTTCTCGACCGCGGCGAAGCCGAACTCGTCGGTCGAACCGTAGGCCATGCCGCCCTTCACACCGCCGCCCGCGAGCCACACGCTGAACCCGTGGTTGTTGTGGTCGCGGCCGTTCTGGCCTTCCGATGTCGGCGTGCGGCCGAACTCACCGCCCCACAGCACGAGCGTTTCGTCGAGCAAACCCTGTTGCTTCAGGTCGCGGAGCAGTGCGGCGATCGCCTTGTCGCTGTCCTTCGCCTTGGCTCGGTGGCCTTTCTCGATGTCGCCGTGATCGTCCCACGGTTGACCGCCGCCGTAGAAGACCTGCACCATTCGTACGCCGCGTTCGACCAGCCGACGGGCCGTGAGGCACGCATCGGCGAAGTAACCCTTGCCGTATGCCTCGCGAATCTTCAGCGGCTCCTTGTTCACGTCGAAGGCGTCCTGAGCTTCGGTCTGCATCCGGTACGCGATTTCGAGCGACTGAATCCGGGCGTCGAGTTGATCGTCGCCGGCCCGCTTTTCCTTGTGCATCCCATTCAGGGCGTTGAGCAGGTCGAGTTGCTCGCGCTGAGTCGTGGCCCCGACGTTCGTGTTGCGGATATGGTCGATGACCTTCTTGGGGTCGAGGCTGGAAATGTGGCAACCCTGGAACACCCCGGGGAGGAAGCTATTGCTCCACAGCGCCGGGCCGACAACCGGCTTGCCGGGGCACATGACAACGAACCCGGGGAGGTTCTGGTTCTCGGTGCCGAGGCCATACGTGAGCCAACTCCCCATGCTCGGGCGGATCGCCTGCGTGTTACCGCATGTCATCAGCAGCAGGCCGGGTTCGTGGTTCGGAATGTTCGTGTGCATCGATCGGATAACGCAGATATCGTCGATGCACTTGCCGACTTCCGGGAAGATCTCGCTGACCTCGATGCCAGACTTCCCGCACTTCTTGAACTCGAACGGCGACTTGAACAGCCCGCCGGTCTTACGCTCGGTCTTGAGACCCGCAGCGCCCGGTTGCTTGCCGTGCTGCTTGGTCAATTCGGGCTTGGGGTCGAACGTATCGACCTGCGACGGGCCACCGTTCATGAACAGGTGGATGATGTGCTTGGCCTTCGCCGGGTAGTGCGCGACCTTCGGAGCGAGCGGGTTACTCGCGATGCTCGGCGCGACGGCTTTTGCTTCGTCGGCGAGCAGTCCCGCGAGACCGAGCATACCGAGGCCGGTGCCCGAACGGGTGAGCATATCACGGCGAGAGATCGGGAACATCGGTGGCTCCTCGTGTGGTTGCAGTTTCTGCGGGGTAATCTTCGTTATCCGTGAGCTACTCATCTGGGCATAAACTTGGAATGTCGTCGTATCGCAGGGACGGCTTCTTTTGGACTTTCTGGATGTGAATGTCGATGACTTGATTGTCACCAAGGATTCCACTCTCCGGTCGCAAGGTGTATATGGAGAGTCGATACCATCCATCTTCTATTGGTAGTTGCTGAGCGACGCGACATTTAGGGGACCAATCCATGAGATCGTACAAATCCCTGATGCATATTCTCTCCTCATGCACTTGGATCCCCAATCTCAACGAAAAATCGGCCTTCTTCATCGCAGTTGTGTTGAGGGGACCATCATGGAAACGCAACCGGAAAGTTCCAGGTGTTCCAGTTCCAAAGGCGGTCAACTGGCAGTCCTTGACGTGTTGTACAACATCTTCCGCATCGAAGAAGTGTCCCTGAAGATAGTCGCTCCCTTTGGGGATATGTTTGACAGCCGGTGGTGAATACATAATGAACCCGAGTCCAGCGATGGTGATCTCCATTTCTCGCATTCCGAGTGCCTCCAAGCACGCAGCATCGCAGTAGTGAAACCATTTCGATCGACGTACATCAACTCGTTGCTGGCGAGAAGTACCTGCGAGTGTCAGTTCCCCGTCACGTTCGGTCGCCCTTCGGCGGTGTTCCACACTCTGAGGACGTAGACTGCGTGGTTCGCACCGTCGACCTCATACTCCACTGTCAGCGGCGGCAACTCGTACTCGTAGACCGTGTCGAACAGCGGTTCGCCGACCGAAGCCGGGTAGGTCTCGAGTACGACGTCGATCTCCTCGGCAGCCTTTGTCACCGCGTTCCGGTTCGGCGAGGCCAGCCAAGCGGCCGCAAGTTGTTGCTCGGCAGGCGGCATCCAGATCACCGTCCATGTCATGGCGACTCACCAGCAAGTCGGGGGAGGTCCGCCAGAATGTCCGCGAGCCGTCGGCCGCTGCTCGGGTTCTTCCGCACCTCGTCCCGCACCGCTTGCAAATCTCGCCGCCGATGCTCAATCTCCTCGGGAGTGTACTTCGACACCCGCCGAGATTTGATCGGCATGCACACTGCGATCGTGATCCCCTGGTCATTAACCACGGTGACCGGACCGGTCGCGGCTTCCAACTGTCGGACCATCTCGACATCTGCGGTGATCTGTGACACGGCTGGCTCCTCCGGGCGAATACTTCAGGATAGCACGATTCGCCTCAATCCACGTACATCAGTTCGTTGCTGGCGAGCAGTACCTGAGCGTATTGCTGCCAGCGGGTCAGTTTGTCGTCCGCCGTTGTGGGCAGTTTCAGGAAGCGCTCGGCCATCTCGATCTCGCGTGCTTCCGGGGCACGGCCAAACGCGAGGCGATACGCGGCGGTGATGCGCTCGGCGTCCGTCTTGCCGAGTTTCTCGACGCGGGTCGTGAATGCCTTGGCCTGAATCGCCATGAACTCGCTGTTCAGGGCGAACAACTGTTGCTGCGGAACGGTCGTGACCGTGCGTTTGTCGGCGGTCACATTCGCGTCCGGGAAGTCGAACAAGCGGAGCAAGCCGTTGAGTTCGTGGCGACTGATCTTCGCGTAGATCGTCCGGCGTTTCGCGTTCTGATCGCGGAGGTCGAACGTCGGGCCGCCACGGGTCGGGTCGAGATTTCCGCTCACGTAGAGGAGCGAATCACGCCATTGTTCGATGTCGAGACGGTGCCGGTTGCCACGCCAGAGGTAGATGTTCGCCGCATCCACCTTGTCGTTCTCGGGGCTGGCCTTGCTATCCATCTGATAGACCGATGACAGCAGAATCTGCCGGTGGAGCCACTTCATCGACCAGCCGTTCTTCACGAAGTTGACCGCGAGCCAGTCGAGCAGTTCCGGGTGGCTGGGAGCATCGCCGAGTTTGCCGAAGTTGCTCGGCGTGTTCACGATTCCCCGGCCGAAGTGCCACGACCAGACGCGGTTCACGATCACGCGGGCGGTCAGCGGGTTGTCCTTGGTGGCGATCGCGTTCGCGAGATCGAGCCGGGTAAATTTCTCGCCTGCGGTCGTGTTGCACGGGAGCACTTGCAGGAAGCCTTTGGGAGCGGCATCGCCTTGTACAGCGGGGTTACCGCGAACGTAGATCTTCATGCCAGCACCGTTGCCGCTCACAACGTGGGCCACGGGCGGCGCGGGTGGCGTCTCCTTCTTCCGTTTCTCGAACTCGGCTCGCAGTTCCGTGAGCTTGGGTTTGTCCGCGTCGGTGAGGAAGAACTTCTCGACTTCGGTTGGCGCGAGGAAGAACGGGGCTTCCTTGTCGTTCACCACGACTTTCTGAACCGGTCCGTTCTTGCCGCCCTGCATCACGGCCTTCTGCATCACTTCGGCAGCGGCTTTCACCTCGGCGATCTCGGCGTCCGACTTCAGCGAGAACCATTCCTTGAATTCGGGGAGGTTCTTCGCGGCGGGCGTGTCGAGGAACTTCACCCAGCGCTTGAGGAAGTAGGCGTTCACGTCGTCCGCCTTGGCGATCTCATCCGCGGTCGGTTTGCCGTTCTTGGCGGCTTTCACCTTGCGGGCAGCGAGCAGATACTTCACGGTCTGCGTCTGCGCTGTCGTCTGTGCGGCTTTCGCCATCGTGGTCAGATGCGCGTTGACCTTGTTCTCGGCGTCCTTGGCCTTGGCCACGGCTTCCGCGTATGTCTTGGCCTCGGCCGGCGACACGAGCGGCGCATCGGTCATGTTTGTGCCCATGTAGATCCCGGCGAGACTGTAGTAGTCGCGTGTCGGGAATGGGTCGAACTTGTGATCGTGGCAGCGGGCACAACTGACGGTTAGCCCCATGAAACCGCGGGTGAGTGTGTCCACGCGGTCGTCGAGTTCTTCGGCAATCGCCTGGGCTGCGGCAGTGTTCTTGTAGTATTCGGCACCCAGACCAAGGAAGCCGAGACCCGCCAGTTTCGTGAAGGGATCGTCGGGGCCATCGGTGAGCATGTCGCCGGCAACCTGCAACTTCACGAACTGATCGTAAGGCATATCAGCGTTCAGGGCCGCGATGACCCAGTCGCGGTAGCGGTAGGCTTGCGACCTCGGCTTCACGCCGAACGTGTGGGCCTGATCCTCGGCGTATCGTGCCACGTCGAGCCAGTGGCGTGCCCACTTCTCGCCATATGTGGACATTCCGAGGAGTTTGTCGATCACCTTGGGGAGCGCGTCGGCGGAGGTGTCCGCGAGGAATGCGTCGACATCTTCTGGCGTTGGAGGCAAGCCGATCAGGTCGAGGTAGACGCGGCGAAGGATCGTTCGCTTGTCGGCTGCGGGAGCAGGCTTCAGACCACGTTTCGCCCACTCTGCCGCGATGAATGCGTCAATCGGGTTGCGAGCCGTGAATCCGGGAGTGCTGACAGCTGGTACGGGTGACTCTTTCGGGGCCACGAATGACCAGAACTGCTTTCCCTTCTCGATGTCGATACCCACCGTTTTCACGGTCCCATCGGTGCGGGGGTCGGCGGCACCGTCGGCAATCCACTTCTCGAAATCCTTGATGACCGCGTCCGCCATCTTCCCCTTGGGCGGCATCTGGAGGTTTTCGTCGCCATACTTCAGCGACTTGATCAGGGTGCCCTCGTTGGGCTTCCCGGGGACGATCGCCTTGCCGGTGTCGCCACCCTTTTCCCAGCCGGCTTTCGAGTCCAGGCGAAGCCCGCCCTTGAGCTTCTTGGCCTTCTCCGCCTCGGCAGAGTGGCACTTGTAGCAACTCTCGACCAGCACGGGCCGAATCTTGTTCTCGAAGAATTCCACCTGTGCGGCGGTTGGTTCCGCGGCGCTGGCGAACGCCGGCGAGAGCAACACGATGGCGATTGCGATTCGCAGCATGGTTCGGATCTTTGGCAGGGCGAGAGTTACTTGGCAAGCCGGGATCGTTCCCCGGTGATCGGCAGGAGAGCAGATATGATATTATCATACTCCAATCCGACCGCAATCAGGTTCTCGGGTTTCGGGAGGGCCGTGTGCGAATTTCGAGAACAGCCGTTCCGTTCCTGATGGCCGGGGTGGCGCTCGCGGGTTTCGCGCAACCGGCTCGGGGCGATGGCGGAACGGTTCGCGTTTCGGTTCTGAAGGGCGGCTGGCAGGTCACCGTGTTCACGTCCCCGACGCCGTTGCACGCCGGGATGGTTGATGTCAGTGTGCTGGTTCAGGATGCGAAATCGCTGCGACCCGATTCCGATGTCCGCGTGCGTGTGTGGGCCGAATCGCGGAACGAACCGAAACTTGTCGCAACCGAGCGAGCGACCCGGGAAGCCGCGACGAATAAACTGCTGCTCGCTGCGGTGTTCGAGCTGCCCGAGCCGGGCTGGTGGAATTTTCGCATCGAAATCGACGGACACGGTGAATCGGAAGCCGTCGCGTTCGAACTGGAAGTCGGGGAACCGCTCCCCCGCTGGATGTCGCTGCTGGGCTGGATTTCGTGGCCCGCGGTGGTGATTCTCCTGTTCGCCGTACATCAGGTTCTGGTTCGCCGGAAGAAGCACAGATCGAAGCAGAATGAAGATAGAAAGCAGGATTAACCACAGAGCCGCAGAGAACACAGAGATAAGACAAAAGGCAGAGTAAATGCAGCGTATGAACACAACTTCTTCTCTCGGTGTTTGGTTTCCTCTCTGTGCTCTCTGCGGCTCTGTGGTTAATCCTGCTTCCTGAGTTAATCCTGCTACCTGTGTTGGCGTTGCCGCGATTGCGGTTATTGAAATAGCATGTAAGTACCGCCACCCACGAAGGAATCGACGATGACGACCTCGCGTTTCAATATCGGCCTGCTCGAAGCTGCCCAGAAGGTGCCCGGAAAACCTCGCCACAAGACCCGCGAGGTGAAGGTTGGGAACGTCGTCATCGGCGGCACCAACCCGATCGTCGTGCAGTCGATGACCACCACCGACACGTTCGACGTGGAAGGGACCATCAAGCAGATTCTCGCGCTCGAAGAGGCGGGGTGCGAGCTGGTCCGCGTCACGGTGCCGAAGCCCGAGGACGCTGGAGCGCTCACGCAGATCAAGAACCGCATCGGCATCCCGCTCATCTGCGACATTCACTTCGACTACAAGATGGCGCTCGCGGCACTCGATCACCCGATCGACAAGATTCGCATCAATCCCGGGAACATCGGCGGGCACGACCGCTTCCGGCAAGTGGTTCGCAAGGCCAAGGAACGCGGGCTGCCCATGCGGATCGGCGTGAACGCGGGGAGCCTGGAACGCGACCTGTGCGAGAAGTACGAGTTCCCCTGCCCACCGGCGATTGTCGAGAGTGCTCTGCGATACATCGAGATGGCCGAAGCCGAGGGATATCACGATATCGTCGTGTCGCTCAAGTCCTCGGACGTGTTGGTCGCGGTCGAAGCGTATCGGCTGTATGCCCAGCTTTGCGATTACCCGACGCACATCGGCATCACCGAGGCCGGGAAGCCGCCGTATGCCGTCACCAAGAGCGCTGCGGGGCTGGCCCCGATTCTGCTCGACGGCATCGGCGACACCATCCGCATCTCGCTGCTGGGCGACCCGGTTCCCGAGATCGCCGCCGCATTCGACATTCTGCAAGCCACCCAGCGTCGCGTTCGGCGGCCGGAGTTGATCGCGTGCCCGACCTGTGGTCGGCTCGCCATTGACCTGGAGAAGATCATTGCGGAACTGGAAACGCGGCTGAAGGGGAAGCAACTCCCCGTGAAGATCAGCGTTCTGGGTTGCGTCGTGAACGGCCCGGGTGAAGCTCGCGAAGCGGATATCGGCATCGCTGCCGGGAACGGTCAGGGGATGATCTTCCGCAATGGCGAGATGGTTCGCCGCGTTGCAGAAGCAGACATCGTGGAAGGACTGATGGAAGAACTGGCCCGCTGGGAGATCGAGAACGCGGGCAAACTGGCGCTGGCGAACGGACGCGAATCCGCCGGGGCTGGCGTCGAAGGGATCGGTCGCCGGAAACTCCCCGTCATTGCCGGTTGATTTGCGAAGCCTTGGGCAACAGCGCGAAAAAGTCTGGTACATCTTTGTTGCGCTGCTGCCTAAGTCGGCGTGAGACTTGCCGCCCACCCGTAGAATGACGGAATGAAGTATATCACCGAACTGTTTGCCACCGTTGCACACCGCGTCAAGCCGCCCGTCTGCGTCGTCCTGGGTCCGCCGTGGCCCGTCGCCAATCTCGTGAAGGCGCTGAACCTTCCTGAATCGGAAGTGACCTGCGTTCAGTACGACCAGCACCAGACGAACCGCGTGCGTGAGACACTCGCGGAGGTCGGCGTTGCTGCCGAGGTCGTTGGCGTGCCCGATCTGTGGGACGTGCCCAAGAAGTTCAACACGGTCATCTTCCCCGCGTCCGCGTATGCCGACCGCGAGTTGAAGCTGGATATCGTCGAGCAGGGGTATCACATCCTCGCGCCGGGCGGGTTATTCCTCACGCTCTCGGAATACGAGAAGGACAACCAGTTCGCGAAGTGGCACAAGAAGATTTTCGGCAAGTGCGGCGAGACCCCCGCGAGCGAACACGGCATGGCGTTCTGGAGCACCAAGACCGACGATTCCGAGAAACGCCGCCGGCACGAAGTGACGTTTCACGCGAAGATCGGCGAGGGACCATCGGTTCACATTGTCGCGCGGCCTGGCACCTTCAGCTACGGCCGCTTCGACAGCGGTTCGCGAGCGATGATGGAAGTCGCCGAGATCCGCGATGGCGACAACGTCCTCGATCTCGGTTGCGGCAACGGCGCGGTCGGTTGCCTGGCCGGGCAGAAGGTCGGGCCGACGGGAAGCGTCACGTTCATCGACAGCAACTTGCGGGCGCTCGCCCTGGCGGAGATGAACGCGAAGGCGAATAACACGCCGAACCCGAAGTTTGTCGCTACGACACGCCTCGAAGGGCTGCCACTGAACTCGTTCGACGTGATCCTGGCGAACCCGCCGTATTACGCGAAATCCGAGATCACGGCGTTGTTCGTGGACGGCACCCGCGACTTGCTCACGACACAGGGCCGCTACTACATCGTGACGAAGATGCCGACGGCCGTCATGCCGCTGATCTTCGAGACGTATGGCGACTGCTCGGTGATCGAGAACCGCGGCTACTCGGTCGTGATGGCCGGAGCGGGAGTCGAGGGAGTGGAGAACGCATGACAGCCGACGACGTGATTCGTGCACTCAACCTGCAACCCCACCCGGTCGAGGGTGGGTTCTTCCGCGAGACGTATCGCACAACCGCCACGCTGCCGGCGAGTGTGCTGCCATCGCACAGCGGGCCGCGTTCGGTGTCCACGGCGATCTACTACCTGTTGAAGCCGGGGCACGTCTCGGAACTGCACGTCTTACCCGGCGACGAAGTGTTCCACTTCTACATGGGATCACCGGTGCGGATGCTGCAACTGTGGCCCGACGGCAGCGGCAAGGAAGTGATTCTCGGCTCAGACATCGTGGCAGGTCAGGTGCCGCAGTTGGTGGTGCCGGGCGGTGTGTGGCAGGGGACGCGACTGGTCGGCGACACCGGCTTCGCGCTGCTCGGTTGCACGGTCGCCCCCGGCTTCGACTACGCCGACTACCGCAGCGCGAGCCGCGCAGAATTGGTGGCGAAGTGGCCCGCGTTCACGAACGAGATCACTCGACTCACACCGAGGGGATAAACACGTTTCGAGTTTCGAGTTTAAAGTTTCGAGTTAAAAACCGGAGCCGTCTTCAACTCGAAACGTTGAACTCGAAACTTGAAACTACAGAGTCTTCAAATATTCCACAACGGCGGTGCGTTCTTCGTCGGTGAGGGCGTCGCCGTAGGTATGGCCGCTGTTACTGCGACCCGACTTCGACGTGTCGTACACCTTCCGCTTCTCACTTCCCGGTAGTTTCGCGCTCGGTGGTTCGGGCAATTCGGTGATCTTCCAGCCGACATTCACTTTGTCGTAATCGGCCTCGTCGGTCTTGAAAGTCCGTGTGAATAGCTTCGGCCGTGCCTTCGAGTTCAGCACGCCAGCGAGCGTCGGCACGCTGCCGTTGTGGAAGTACGGTGCGGTCGCCCAGATGCCGTCGAGCGGCGGAGCCTGATAACCGGGTGTCCACCGGAGTTGCTTTGGCCCCCCATCGGCTAACTCCTTGCCGAACCACGACTCCGAGTAGGCCTTGCCATACGCGATATCGACTCCCGCGTGGCGCGTCGGGTCCGTGCCGATCTCGTCGAGCGGAATCACCTTGTTGGGGTACGTCCACTTCTCGCCATAGGTGCCGTGGCACTTCGCACAGTTGTCCTTGAACAACGCCTCGCCCTTGGTGGCCTTCGCCTTGTCGATGGCGAACGGATACTTCGGCGGTTCCAGGCTGATGAGGTATTGCGAGATGTCACGGAATGCGGGCTCCGCCTTCGTGAACGCCTCTGGGCCGTTCAGCGGGTGCAGCATGAATTGCATCAACGTGCGGACGCTGCGTGAGTCGGTCGCGCCGGTGTGGTAGATCGTCCGCTTCTTCTTCATCAGCCACCATGCGGGCACGTCGGAACAGGTGTCGTCACGCAGGCCGAGGTTCTTCCACTTGCTGTTCAGGCTGAGATCGGGGTTGCGGAAGCCGAGCAGATACACGCCGAAGCCGTCGGCCTCGTTCGTGCCGCGAACATTCGAGAACGTGAACGGCAACTTCTTGATGACGCCATCGGCCTTCGCCATGTCTTCGAACAGAGTCTGGATGTCGAGCGAACTGTTGCCGATGCCGATGATGCTCTTGCCCATGATCGAACTGGCATGGCACAACATGCAGTCGTTGCCGATGCCATTCGCGAGCAGAAGCGGTGCCTTCCGCAACCCCATCGGGAAGCCGTCGTTCGGGTACGGGGCCGCGTGCAAACCGTAGCGATCTCGCACCTGAGCTTCGAAATCGGCCGGCTTCGCGTTCACGCCATCCCAGGCTTTCCAGATGGTTGGGAATGCCTTTGCGGTCCAGAAACCCGGGATGAATGGCGTCTCGGTGAGCGCCTTGTAGCCACGTTCGGCGGCCGTCGGCTCCGCAGCAGAAACCGGAAGTGCCAGAACAAGCAGAACAAGACTCGCGAGCCGCTTCATGGTGTCGTCCTCTGTTCAGTCAGCACCAGCATGATAGACGGTGATCCACAGAGATAACAGTGATCCACAGAGAAGAGAGTGATCCACAGATTTCACCGATGGACACAGATTTCAAAACCAAAGAGTAAGACCAAAAGACCGCAGCAATCGGGGCCAGCAACCCAACTCTGGTCTGTCTTTAATCTGCGTCCATCGGTGAAATCTGTGGATCACTCTCTTTTCTGCTTGGTTTCAACGCGAGCGGTCGGGGTTGCGACGCGGTTTCGGGTCGTGCTACATTCCCCGCCCGAGGAGAAATCGCTATGCGTTGCGTTGTTACCGGAGCGGCGGGATTCATCGGTTCACACCTCTGCGAGCGATTGCTGGCAGACGGACATTCCGTCACCGGCGTCGATTGCTTCACAGACTATTATCCGCGATCGGTGAAGGAACGTAACCTCACCGATTTGCTCGATCACCCGCAATTCACGTTCCGCGAAATCGACCTCTCCGAAGGCGTGCCAGCGGGCATCGTCAGCGGCGCGAACTGGGTCTTTCACCTCGCGGCAATGGCGGGCCTTACCCGAAGTTGGGTCGATTTCGACCTCTACAACCGCCACAACCTCACGGCTACGCACCGGTTGCTGGAATCGCTGAAGGGTTCGCCGAGCCTGAAGCGAATGATCTACGCCAGCACGTCGTCCGTCTACGGCAAGTACGCGAGCGGTGATGAATCGCTGCCGACGCGACCGAGTTCACCGTACGGCATCACGAAACTGGCCGGCGAGCAACTGTGCCGCGTGTACGGCGACGAGTTCGGCGTTCCGGCCGTGGTATTGCGATTCTTCAGCGTCTACGGCCCACGGCAACGCCCCGAGATGGGCTACCACCTGTTCATCGACGCGATCCTGCGAGGCAAGCCGATCAAGCTGACGGGCGATGGTCTGCAAGTTCGCGGTAACACGTACATCGCCGATTGCGTGGATGCCGTCGTGCGATCTACTCAGGCGCTGCCCGGAGAGACGTTCAACCTTGGCGGCGGCGAACTGGTGACGGTGCTGGAAGTGTTCCGCAAGCTGGAACGGATCATCGGGAAGCAAGCGATCATCGAACGCCACCCGGCCCGCAAGGGCGACCAACTCGCCACCGGCGCGGACGTGTCGAAGATCACGCGACACGTCGGCTGGAAGCCCACCACGAGCATCGACGACGGTCTGGCTCAGCAGGTGGAATGGCAACGCGAACTGCTTGCGGCGAAATCCGGCCTGCTGCCATTCTCCCGACGAGTCGCGGCGTGATTCCTGCGCCGCCGCAAGCGGCGAAACTTCAAGGATGACACCCATGATCGATTTCCTGAACCGCAAGGTGATGCACCCGTTCATGGCGTGGCGTGCGGGCAGCAAGCATTTGCAGCATTACCACGATCTTCAGCGTCGGCAGTTCGATTCGCCCGAAGCCATCCGCAATGGTCAACTCGTCGCGGTGTGGGCGCAGTTGCAACACGCCTACGCTACCGTGCCGTATTACCGGGCGGCCTGGGATCGCGCCGGGGTTCACCCGGACGACGTGAAGTCACTCGAAGACCTTGAAGCGTTCCCCATCCTCACGAAGTCCGACATCCGCCGGCACGAACGTGCGTTGCTGTCATCCCACTACGATATCAGGAAGTTGCGGGTCAAGCGCACCTCCGGCTCGACGGGCGTTCCCCTCAACATCTTCATCGACGAACCAGCCGTGCAGTTCAAAACCGCCTGCACGCTGCGTTCCGATGAGTGGAGCGGGTGGCGACTCGGGCAGCGCGTCGCGAAGGTATGGGGCAACCCCGAGTATCGCAGTTTCGGGCTGAAGGGGCGACTGCGGAACCACTTCTTCGATCGCGCCGTCTACCTCGACACGCTGAATCTGAACGACGAACGAATCGCCGAGTTCGCGACCCGTATTCGCCGGCAGCGGCCAGGGTTGATCTTCGGCCACGCCCATTCGCTGTATCTGCTGGCGTGCTCGCTCAAGAAATCTCGCGTCATGGATGTGCGGCCCAACGGCACCATCTCCACCGCGATGCTGCTCCACGACTGGCAGCGAGCCGTGATCGAGAAGGTGTTCGATTGCCCCGTGACGAACCGCTACGGCTGCGAGGAAGTGAGCCTCATCGCCAGCGAATGCGAGGAACACAACGGGTTGCACGTGAACGCCGATAGCGTTTACACGGAAACGATGGAGTGCGGCAAACTCCTCGTCACCGATCTCACAAACCGTGCGATGCCCTTGATTCGCTACCAGATTGGCGATGTGGTTGTGCCGTCGCAGCGTCGCTGCAAGTGCGGTCGCGGGTTGCCGCTCATCGAACGGATTGAGGGCCGTGATGCCGATTACGTCCTCACGCCTGCGGGGCAACTCATCTCGGGCATCTCGCTGACGGAGAACTTCGCACTGCTGATCCCCGGCACCGCACAGATGCAGATCGTGCAGGAATCGCTGTTCGACCTGCGAATCCGCGTCGTCCCTGATGAAGAGTTCGGCCCGTCAAGCCGGCGGAAGATCGGCGAACTGGTCGAAGAAACCTTCGGGCCGCAGATGCGATACGACATCGAAATCGTGAACGCGATCCCGCAGGAACCAAGCGGGAAGTATCGCTTCTGCATCTCGAAGGTCGCCCGCGAACACATGGAAGCAATGAGCGTGTGATGCCAAACGTCTCCATCGTCATGGCCGCGAAGAACTACGCCCGGTTCCTGCCGATGGCAGTCGAATCGGTGCTCGCGCAGACGTTCACCGACTGGGAACTGCTCATCATCGACGACGGTTCCACCGACGATACCCCTGCCGTCGTGCAACCGTTTCTCGCCGACTCGCGAGTTCGCTACTTCCGCTCCGATAAGCTCGGCCAACCGCGAGCCAAGAACCTCGGGCTTCGATTGAGCCGCGGTGAGTTTGTCGCGTTCCTCGATGCCGACGATGCCTGGTCACCCACCAAGCTCGACAAGCAACTCGCGGTGTTCCGTGAACAGCCCGGAGTCGGCGTCGTGTTCTGCCGGCGCTCGCTGATCGACGAACAAAGTCAGCCGATCCCGGCGAAGCCGGCACCCCCGCCGCCCCGTGGTCGCGTGCTCGACAAGATGTTCGTGCAGAACTTCGTCTGCTTCTCGTCGGTCGTGGTGCGGCGGGTGGTGTTCAGCCACGTCGGCGCGTTCGATCCACAGTGGGATCTGGCTATCGACTTCGATCTCTGGCTGCGAGTTGCGAAACACTACAGTTTTGAATTCGTGGATGAGGAGTTGGTGCAATACCGCACCGGGCACGGGAACCTCTCGAAGAAGTTGCTCGACCGCGTTGACACTGCGTTGTCAATCATGCACCGTGCCGAGAACCGGTATGGTGCAGCCGAGCACGTTCCGACCGCTCAAGTCGCAATGGCGTATGCTTCGACGTACCGAACGCTGGGGTATGTTCTGCGGAATAGCGAGCCGGTCACCGCGGCGAAGTGGTATCTGCGGGCGCTGCGATGGCCCGCTGGTCGAGTCCTGTCCGTGAAGGGATTCGTCGCCTCGGCACTGCGGTTCGCGAGTGGCAAACGCGACGCGGGGTCCCCCGAGAACTCTACCGCGAACCGCTGATCTCACACGTCGTCCACACCCAGCCAGCGAACCACATCGAGCCGCGAGTGGACCGTTCCCTGTGGGGAGTCCAGGTAGGACTGATACGCTGATTGTGCCTGCGGCCCCACTTGCATCAGGACGTTCAGCGGCACGGCCGGCCATTCGCGGTAGATCAGCATGTCATCGGGAGTGTCCGCGATCACCAACCCCGGGACGGGCACGGCTCGTTGAATCATCTCGTGCAGGCGGTCGCCGCCAGGACCGCACAGGCACCCGGCCACGGTGACCTCGGCCGCCGACCACGGACCAACCCCGATCCACGCGGGTTCGGCATTCTGAAAGGTCTGCGAGATCGCCTGCTCCGCCTGCCCCGCGGTGCGGTATCGTTCCGCGAACATCAACGCCATATCCACGCGACCCAAACGCATATCGAGATACGCCCGCGTCTCCTCGTAGATCGCTTCCACGACATCTTCCGGGCCGGTGAGTGAACTCAGGCAAGCCTGGAACACGCCTCCTGTCGAGGGAGTGATCGCCTTGTGAATCCGCTGATCGATCTCGACCAGATCCGTCTCGGTGATCACGCCCATGAACCGCAAAACGGCGGCACCGATGGAATCGCAGCCCGGCGGGAGCAGCCGTGCTGCGCCGCTCCCCGGCAAACCGTCCACCACCTCGACAGTCTGGTTCGGAACCCGTGCGGCTTCTTCGAGCCGCTCTCGGGCTTTCTTCACATCCGCCAAGCGTGCCGCCAGCGCTTCTCGCAGCGTCTGGTAAATCGCCACGGTTGCCCGCGAGATCAATGCCGTGAACCGCGCTCGTGGGAACTGCTTGATCGCTTCACCGAACTCGGCCACAGTCAGCTTTCGCACTCCCTGATGAAAGTGCGCGTACTGGGAGACTCGCTCGAAACCACTCTGCGCTTTCCCATCGAATTCAATGGCGATCTTCAGGTAGTGAGCGATGAACCGATCGGTTGTCGTGAGGAACTGCCGAAGCATTTCCTCCGCACCTGCGAGCCGGAACTGCGAATCGTTCACCATCGCCGGAACCAGCGCCTGGATGGCAGCGACGAACTCAGCTCCGGTATCGTGTACCGTCTTGTTCAACGCCTGCTCGACAGCCGTTGGCGCTTGTTTCATCACCGACGCGGGCGGGCCAAGGAGCCTCACGAGTCGGTCGATCGTCAGCTTCACCTGGCCAGGTTCCGGAAGGCGTGCGAGCCAGCCTCGCGGGGCCATCGGATCGGCGATCAGGATGATCTGCTCCTCGATCCGGTCGGCCGCGAGATCCGCCGCCAACTGCAACCGACCCTGAACAACCTCCGGATCAAATTTGAGTTGTGACCACTTCTCCTGGGCAATGGTGGGGATCACCTCGCGCGCCCGTCTGGGGTCTGTGGTGGCCCAGCGCGTCAGAACCGTCTTGGCGATCCGTCGGGTCGTCCTCGCGACGACCTCCGCTCGCGGCCAGGTGAAGCCATCGAGGCCAAAGGCAGCCACCGTGACGCCGTCAGGAGGCGGAACACCGTCGGCCGGGATGGAACGAATCTCGTCTGCTGTGCGGCCGATCTCCGTGAACAGATTCAACCGAATCAGGTCGGCGACGACACCGTACGGCTTCAGCGCCGCGAGGTTCGGATTCTCGGGCATTCGCGCGGAAGTCGGCTGGGGCACTGAACCCGAGCCCGGTCTCGAACGGGGTTCGAGGGAAATCTGTGCCGGTGTGTGCGTGGTTTTCGTGGGGATGATGGGTGGCGGCAACTTGAGACCCGCCCCATGCGCCTGAGCCGCGAAACAGAGCGCGAATGGCGGCGCGGTATCTTCGATCAGGCCGGCGCGGTCGTCATAGTTCGCCTGGAACGTGGTGTCTGGCCGGGAATAGTGATTCAACTCGGTCAACGCCGCGTAGGTGTTCGCGAGCACTTGCGGTTGCGTGTTGGTCTCGACCTGCGGCAACACCACCACACCGACCACTTCCGGATCGGAATAGCCCATCCGCATCAACCGGTTCCGAACGGCATACGCCATGTCGAGGAACATGCCGCTACCCGTGCCTCCAGCGAGGCCAGTGACGATATACACGCAAGGTCGGGTGGTTCGCCGTGCCAGCATGGTTCGGGCTTCGGATCGCGCCAGCGCATCTGCCGACATTGCCCCTTCCAGCTCACTCTGAATTTTCGCCATGAGCGGGCGGTAGTGGTCGAAGAATGCGAGTCGTCCAAAGAGCCTCAACCCGCCTGTCTGCAATCCTCGCGGGATCTTGTAGATCAACTGCTGATCGAACCAGCCCTCGGTGAGGAGGCGACCGCTCAAGCGAGGCTTCGTGTAGTGAACCGCCCGATTCAGCTTGGCGGCGAAGATGCTCTCGGGCCGGAGTTTCGCCAGTCGATCGAGTGGGCGCGGTCGGATCGCTTCATCGAGCGCATCTTGATCCGTATCCACAAACAACGTGCGAACCACGGGAACGCGATCGGGTGGTCCGTGCCGCTCGGTGAGGTCGAACTGAAGGCGCTGGAGAACACGCAACCCCGCCTGCCCAATCCCGATCACGAGCGCCGGACGAAGTGGGCCAGGGCCTACTGACTCCGGCGGAGCCGGCACAGATACCGGGCCAGTCATTTCCGTCTCCGGTCGCGGTGCAGGGGTATCGGTTGGACCCGTTCCGGGTACCACCAAACGCGGGAGAGGACCGGCTGAGGAGCGAGGCGGGTTAGCAATCGGGCCAGACTTCCGGCCAGGAGCGAAGGTCGTGGGGTGCTCCGATGCCGGTGGGAGTGGTGCGTATCCACTGCGACCGCCATTCGGCTCAACATCGATCAAAGCGCGAACGAACGCGCTGACTGTGGGCCAGCGATCTTCAGGCTTCTTCGCGAGCGCTCGTGCCAGCGCGGGTCGATCACATGGTGGAGAAGGTTGGAGGTTCGGCGGCATGTTCATGTGCTGCATCAGCAACTGACTCATGCTCGAACCATCGAACGGTCTCTGGCCCGTGAGCAACTCCTGATACACGCACGCCAGACTGTACTGGTCGCAGTACCGGGTCACGACGCCATCGAAGGTCTCGGGAGCCGCGTACACGGGGGTAATTCCGCCGGTGACGGTCGCCAGCAAGCCTTCGAGATCCTTCACTTGCCCGAAGTCCGCAACCTTGACGTGGTTGTACAGCAGAAAGAGGTTCTGTGGCTTGATATCCAGGTGTTGTAACTGAAACTGATCGTTGAAGAGATCGAGCACTTCCGCCGTTTCGCTCAGATACAGAAGCAATTCATCGCGCGGTATGCCAGGCAATCCCAGGTTGCGGTATTCGCGGAAGCGGTCCCACAGGTTGCAGTCGGCCAACTCCATCACGATCATCAGCCGACCATCGACGATGTCGTAGCGATCGAGCGCGAGCAAATACGGATGACGAACCTGCTGAACTCGTTTGAGAGCTTTGAGTTCCTGCTCGGCGTAGCGGACAATATCGTTGTCCTTGCTGCGCATGTCGCCGTGGATGATCTTGATGGCTTTGAAGATGCCACCGGGCGCTTCCGCTTTCCAAACCTCGCCGAACCCGCCCGCACCGATCTGGTCGATGAGGGTGTATCCCGGAATGGGCTCGGCATGGGGTTCGATTCGGACGGCCATGGGAAGTGAGACCCTTGCGTCGGTGCCTGCGATAATGGGTAAATTATACCATAACTTCCATCGGTATAGGAATCCCTCCTCAGCAACCGCCGTGCCTTTTACCAGCAGTCATTTGCCGAATAACCGGTGCGCGACTCACGGTTGACTGGATTCCGTACGGCGCGAGAAATCCTCGATTGTGAAAATCATCTCATTACGAAGCAGAATGTGTTCTATGCTTTTGCAATTATAGTGTGTATCGCCCAGGGGTTGTGCTTAAACCTCAAAATTCGCAATGTCAACTGAATTCGATTGCCGGCATTCGCCGGATGTGGAAAGTGAGTTTGCCCGTCGCGTCTGAATAGGTCGCCCAACAGACGGGTCAAACTGACGACTCGGACCTGGAACGCTGGTCGCCCCTTTCGCACGGACTGAACATGGGGAAGCCATCTGCCTCGGTTTCACCTGTCTCCCAAAATAAGCATGGGGACTCAGGAGTGACTTTGGGTAAAGTTCCCACGAAACCCTCCTTTGATCCACCCAGCGGCATTGGGCTGAAGGTGCCTCCGTTCCGTGAGCCTGAGCCAGCCAATCGATCGCTGACCAAGCAATCGCTTTGGGCACGCCTGAAGAGTGTCTTCGGCCTCGCAAAGCCAGCCGATCATCTCCAGGTGAGTGTCTTCGGTCCACCGATCGTGGTTCCTGGCCAGACCGTCCGGGTGATGGTCAATCTCCACCGACCCGAGATGGCCGAGAGCGTGCGAACTCTGGCGCGAGCGATTCAGAACGATGCGGAACTCCTCGGAACCGCAGATGTCGCCGCGGAGGTCTCTCGCGATACCGAGGTGGCGGTGCATCTGTCGGTATCAAGTGCGGGCGTCTCGAAATCCATGCTCACGTTCATCTGGCGAGGTCAGCCCCGTCGGCTCCTCTTCGAACTTCATGTTCCCTGGGAAGCGTCATCTGGTGCGGCAGTCGGTATCGTTTCCGTTGGCTACAACACGATTCTGGTCGCCAAGTCGGAAATTTCCCTCACTGTGCTTCCCCGCAAGGGTTGATTCGCCGGAGCCTTGTACTTGACTGAATACATCTGCCTCACACTTCTCGCGGAACCTGGCGAGGCGGAATCGGCGTTCAAGGCGCGACTCACAGCGTTTTGGACGCACATGATTCGCAACAAACTCAGCGACTACGAGCGAGTCTATGCCGAGGGCACGCGGTTCTCCGTCATGGAGGGCTGCGTGTCGCGGCAATACATGGTGGAAGTTGAGGCTGCGACGGCGCTGATTGCCGAGTTGATGACCAGCGGCATCGAGTTCTCGCCCCTCGACGAAGACGACACCTACACGAAGTACGAAGCCACTTCTCCCGACTGGTTCCAGATCGATCACTGACGTTGGACGAGCCACGGGGTTACCTCTGTGGGGTCTCTGACATCGCCAAAGACCACGGGGATGAACCCCGTGGCTCGCTCGCAATTCGCGGATTGCTGCTCCGTGACGCAGCGGATTAAATACCCCTCCGCCGCTCACGGAGTCTCGCACGATGACCGACGATTCGCCCGAACCGGGACCGGAACGCAATCCGCCCCAGGAAGCATTCTCAAGTTGCGTGTGGCTGCTGGGCGGGTTCATTATCGCTGGAGGAGTGGGTCTCGCTCTCGCGTTCTGGGCCGCAATCGCCAAAGGGCCGGGGTGGCTTATTCCCCTGGCGTTCTTCGGTCCGGGGGTCGCATTTCTCCTTGTCTTCGGCGCGACGGCGATTCCCAGGCTCATCCGGCAAGCACGCGAGGCCGCACGCAATGCCCCCTCGCCCGAGAGCGCGGCTGCGGCTGCCGCCGGTGAAGGTGTCGAAGCCGGCTTGAAGGCGAAGCCAATCACAACCGAGGATCGCGACGAGTTCCCGACCATCGAGATCGCGAAGACGCAGCCCGGTAGGACGCTCTCTCACCGCATCATTCGCGCCGGCATGGCCGCAAGTTGTCAGTTTGGTTGCTTCCTCTTCCTCGCAGTGTTCTGGAACGGGATTGTCGGCGTGTTCGTGTATCAGCTATTCATCAAGTGGAATCGCGGGGGGGTCTTTCAGTGGCTGGAAGCGCTCTTCCTCAGCCCGTTCGCCCTGATCGGGTTGGTGCTGATCGGGGCCACGCTCTATGCCGCGTTGAACTGGTTTGTCTTCAGTCTCGTCGGCCAGGTTGAAGTGGAACTCTCCGATCATCCCCTGGTTGTGGGATCGCGGGCTCACCTCAACATCGCGCAGTCGGGGCTGGTTCCGCTGGCTCGGGTAAGCGTCTGGCTCATTTGCACCGAGGAGGCGACCTATGTCGCGGGGACGAGCAAATCGACCGCCAAGAAAGAAATCGCGAAGCATCTGATCGCGGACCCTGACGAGAACCCGTCGGGTGGCGGGTTACCGCTGGCCGCGGAGTTCACGGTTCCCCATGATGCGATGCACTCCTTCGACGCGCCGAACAACAAGCTTAACTGGACCGTGCGTGTGACCGGCCGCGTGCTGGGAGTGCTTCCGTACCGCGACGATTACAGTGTGACCATCATCCCGGGGTGATCCGTGATCGACGAACCGAGCATCCGTCTGGAACTGGCCGCGCCCGCATACCCTCCGCGGGGAGAACTCGCGGGCGTCTTCGTCATCGCCGGCGGGCCACCGCCTGATACCAAGAGCATCGAGTTCTCGATCCTCTGGCACACCTCCGGCAAGGGAACCGAGGATATTGGCGTCGTCCATTATCAGGCGTGGAAGACCAATAATGGCACTCTCGACGCGATGCCGAACCCGAACACGTTCGCGGTCAAGTTGCCGTCCACGCCCTGGAGTTACGACGGTCAACTGATCAAGATTCACTGGCTCGCCCGGCTGCGTTTGCGGTGGGAATCGCTCGGCCGCTCTCGCGAAGTGGTCAAGGATGTCGAGTTCACCCTTGGCCCGGCTGCGTGATCATGACACGAGTTGGCACCCTTCCCCGTGTGAATCCGTTCTCGACGCGGTTCGTGCAACCGGGGGCGATCCCGTATCGCTTCCCCACAGCCGATGGACTGCAGGCACTGATCGCGAAACTGGAATCCACGCGCGATTGGGGCGAGATCATCGGGCCGCACGGCAGCGGGAAATCGACGCTGCTCGCGAGCCTGCTTCCCGCGCTCACGACCTGGCGGGTGCGGCACGTTCGGCTGAACACATCGCACCGCAAATTACCGACCGATCTCTTTGAGCAACCCGAGCCAGGTTCGCTTCTGGTGATTGATGGGTTCGAACAACTCGGCATCCTGTCGCGGTTCCGGGTGAAGCGGCACTGCCGTCATCACGCTTGCGGATTGCTGATCACGGCCCATCGCCCGATGGGGTTGCCGGTGCTGCGCCGCACGGACGTGACTGAGGCATCGGGGACCGAACTGATCGCGAAACTGATCCCGCCGGGTGGTGAGCGAGTACTGCTCGGTTACGACATCGGGGCACGCCTGCATCATCATCGTGGCAGCCTGCGAGAAGTACTGTTCGAGCTATACGACCGCTGGAATCTCGAAGACCTCACCCCTTGATCAGCGCTTCCAGTACCGCACGGGGCTTGCCGGCTTTCAGCGCGGCGTCGGCGGCTTCCACGCCCTGCTTGAGTGTGGTTACCGCCTCCGCAGCCCACATTGCCGCGGCCGCGTTCGCCAGGATGATGCGGCGTGCCGGGCTGTCTTCGTTGTTGAGCACGGCGCGAATGATCGCTGCGCTTTCGGCCGGATTTCCAGCCTTGATCGAACCGAGCGACACTGTCGCGAGGCCGAACTGCTCCGGGTTCCACTCCTGAACCTCGTACTCCTCACCACGCACGACACGCACCATCGTCGGGGCGGCCAGGCTCACCTCGTCGAGACCGTCGACGCTGCACACCAACACCGCTTGCCGGGTGCCGAGTGCCGCGATTGCCCCCGCGAGCGGGTTGAGGAGTTCCGACTTGCCGACACCGAGTAGCTGATACGGGGCGCCCGCCGGATTCGCCAGCGGGCCGAGCAGGTTGAAGATCGTGCGGATTCCGAGTTTGCGCCTCAGATCGGAGACGTGAGCCATGCCCTGGTGAAACTGCGGGGCATAGCAGAACGCGAAACCCACCCGGTCGAGGCATTTCTGCGCCCACTTCGGGCCGGTCTCGATGGGGACGCCCAGTTCGCGCAGAACGTCGGCACTCCCCGACTTGCTGGAGACAGCACGATTGCCGTGCTTCACCACCGGAATGCCCGCACCCGCCGCCACCAGCGCAGCGGCGGTGCTGATGTTGAAGGTGCCGCTGTCGTCGCCACCGGTGCCGCACGTGTCGAGCACGGGACCGGACACGGGTACGAGGCGAACCATCTGTTCGCGCAGGACGAGCGCGGCCGCAGCAATCTCGTCGGCCGATTCGCCCTTCATCCGGAGCGCGGTGAGGAACGCGGCCCCGCGAGCGTCATCGACACGCCCGGCCACGAGGTCGCGAATTGCCTCCGTGACGCGGCCGGATTGCAAATCCTGCCCGGTGAGTAGCAATGGGAAGAGTTCAGCGAACCAGGCTGGTGACGGCAGTTCCAAGCGACTCACCACCTTGAGAGAGAAAATGGGATGTGTCCAGAGGAATCCTACACAAAATGCCCCAAATCGGGCAAAATCTCACTTTTCTTCTGAACGCCTGTTACTTATACTTGCATACACTGTGGACAGGCGTAGGAGTTGCGCGAGTTGGGTCAGGTTTCCGGTCGAGCAATTCCCCCCACCCCAGACAACCTTTCCCCCTGCTCATCTATCTACAGAGGATCTGGCCATGAGCGAACAGCTGCAACTCACCGACAAGCAAGAAAAGATCTACCACTACATCCGCAAGCACATCGAATCGAAGGGCTACCCTCCAGCCATCCGCGATATCTGTGATGCGTTCGGCATCTCCTCCCCCAACGGGGTGATGTGCCACCTGAAAGCGCTGGAGAAGAAGGGCTTCATCAACCGCGTGACCAAGAAGGATAACGAGAAGGCCCAGGCTCGCGGGATCACGATTCCCGGTGTGTCGGCTGGTGGGCTGAGCTTCCCGTTGCTGGGTGTCGTGGCGGCGGGCAAGGCGATCGAAGCCGTCGATACGGAAGAGCGGCTGGAAGTTCGCGATCTGTTCGCGGGCGACGAGTTGTTCGTGGTCAAGGTGCGGGGCCAATCGATGATCGAGGGGCAGATCGCCGATGGCGACTATGTCGTGATCCGCAAGTGCTCGACCTGCGACAACGGCGACAAGGTCATCGCGATGGTCGATCGGGCGATGACGCTCAAGAAATATTACAAGAAGAAGAACGAGATCCGGCTCGAACCGATGAACAGCACGATGGAACCGATCATCGTGGACCCAACCAAGCAAGACGTACAGATCCTTGGCGTGCTGACGGGCGTCATTCGCAAGTGCTGATCGGCAAACGCTTGTGGCATCGCATGGATGAAACTCAACCCGCGTCATGACTGCCGCGGCTCGCCCTGTGAACGGACATCTTGGTTTTGAAATCTGTGTTGGTCGGCGTAATCTGCGGATAACTCTCTTCTGTTTTCATCCGCAGTTCCGCCGAGTTGTCATGGATTCGTTCAACCCCTTCGATCTGACGTTCACCAACGTGAACCACCCCTTCCATCTCCATCACATGGAGATGTGCCTGGCCGAAGCCGAGGTCGCGGCGAGCGAGGATGAGGTGCCGGTCGGCGCGCTCGTGGTTCACCCGGAGTTGGGCATCATCGGCCTGGCTCACAACCAGCGCGAGCAACTCAACGACCCCACGGCACACGCCGAGATCATCGCCATCACCCAGGCCGGCAATGCGCTCAAATCCTGGCGGCTCGATCGCTGCATTCTGTACGTCACGCTGGAGCCGTGCGCGATGTGCGCCGGGGCCGTGGTGAACTCGCGGGCGGCGATGGTCGTATATGGTGCAACGGACCCCAAGGCCGGGGCCTGCGACACGCTTTTCCGAATTCCGACTGACCCGCGACTGAATCATCGGGCAATCGTGCTCGGTGGTGTGATGGCCGACCGTTGCGGTTCAATTCTGACGGATTTCTTCCGACAGAAACGAGAACAGGGCAAAAAGTGACGTCATAATCGGCGCGGCCGGTAGTCTCGCTCAACTTCCGACACCTTACCGATATTTCGTTCGTTCCATTTCGGGCTGTTAGCGTGTTAAGCTGATTACATAGTCGCCACTCACGCCCCGGAGCCTTTCATCATGTGGCACCGCCTGGCAGTCGCCGCTCTTATTGTCCTCAGCGCATCCCTGCCCGCATCCGCGCAGGTGAACAACGTCTACTCGCGTGCCATCCCGCCTGACAACAAGGCGCTGGAGCGACTCAACCTGAAGGTTGAGTGGACCGCGAACATCCCCGTCGAAGGACGGCGCGACTCGCTCACACAAATTCAGATCATCGACGATCAGGTCTTCGTGCAAACCCGAACCGGCTTGCTCATCGCCGGCGATGCCGTCACGGGGCAACTTCAGTGGTTCGTTCAACTCGGCGACGGCGACTACGCAAACACCTACCCTGTGGCCGCGAACTCGCAGTTCGTGTACGTCATGAACGTCACGAAGTTGCATGCGTTCCACCGCTACACCGGCGTTGTCGAATACGTCCACGACCTGGGAAGCCCGGCGACTGTCGGCCCCACAGCCGATGAAACGGGCGTGTACTGCGTGCTGGGTCTCCGAACCGGCAACAGCGGTTCGCACCGCATCGCGGTCTACGATCTCATCCGCCCAATCGGAATCTCCGCAGCCGGGGGCAAGCCGGGCGATCCGAACAAGCCCGTGGCGAAAGATCCCAAGGCGGTCAACCCCGTCGATAAGCTGATCACTCGCTACGCACCCGAGCACATGTACCGGACCAACCTGCCAGAGTTGTTCGATAACCCTCGTGCCGGGCGCGGACTCGAAGCGCCTACTGGTGGGAACACGGGTAGCCGTACTCCGTCGCTCTCCGCATTGCCGCGAGTCACCCCACCGTACACGCTGGAGAACGAGCACCCCACGCCTTCGATCACGATACTCCCGACCCTGCGCCAGCCCTATCGGTTGCGGAACGACTTTCAGCGTGACATCCAGCGAACCGCGTCGATCGGGGTGATTCCACCCTCACTCGCCGCTTCCCTGGCACTGGCCGATTTGCGGCCCAGGAATGTTGGGCCACCCCTCCGCTGGGAATACGGTCTGACCTCACGCGTCCTGTTCCCGCCGTTCCTCACGCCAACCCGGGTCTGGGTCGCGACCGACACACAGGCGGTCACAGCGCTCAACAAGGGCGATCGGAAAGTCGAAGTTGTGCAGAAGCTCGCCGACCCAATTAGCGCGAGGCCCGGGCAGGCAGGATTGAACGTGTATGTGCCTCTCGGTTCTGGTTACATCGTCGCGGTCGAAGGCTCGAGCGGAAGCCTGACCGGTGGGGCGAGCATCCTCTGGCGCACCCCCGTGGGCGGCATCGCGAACCGAACGCCGTTCGTCACCGAGAAGCAAGTGTACTCGCACGGAGATAACTCGGGTGTGATGTGTCTGGACCGTAAGAGTGGCGACATCATCTGGAAGTCGGACCCTGCTGCCGACTTCCTCCTCGGGGCGAATCACGAGTTCGTGTACGTCCGGGATCGCCAGGGCCGGTTCCTGGTTTACGATGCGAAGCGACCCACCGACCCGAAGACGCTGCGATCCGCACCGCTCGCGGGGATCGACCTTGCTCAGTTCAACATCAACGTCACGAACATGGCCTCGGATCGTATCTACCTCGCGGCCGACAACGGGCTGATCGTTTGCCTCCGCGACATGAACGCGAAGTACAACCGCCCGGTTCAGATCTGCCCCGCACCAGCGATCAACGCTGAGCGTAAGGTTGGCGTTGACCTCGGACCCAAGAAGGATGGTGAGCCGAAGACGGACGCGGAACCGAAGGCCAACTGATCGTTCTTCCTTCCCTCCTGTCAACCGCCAAGAAATAACCGAGAAGCGTCACTCACGAGTTGAGTGACGCCCCCCGTTGTCATTTCTGTGATGACTGTCGCCTCCCATGAGTTCTTTAGGACGGGCGTTCAGACCGACCCAGGAGCTTCGTTTTCAGGCAAATCGGTTGGCCATGGGAGAGCGGTTCGGCCTGCTACTAGACGGTACGCCATTTGCGACAGTAGATCTCTGACGGAATCGCCCGTCCCCAACATGGAACCGCAACCATGATTCCCTCAACTGTCGCACGAGTTCCGCAACAGACCGCCGAACATGTTAATCAGCAGATTCGCCGCCAGACCGACGAAAGTGTCGCTCATGTCGCTGCCGGAGGGCCGGCGGCAATCAGTCGCCGACTCGCCGAACTCGACCGCGAGTGGGATATCGAGCGGACGCTGGAGGCAAACGCCGCGACCGCAGTGCTGGTCGGCTCTGCCCTCGGGGCCTTCGTAGACCGCCGCTTCTTTGCGTTTCCCGCAGTGGTTGCGGCGTTCCTCCTTCAGCATGCCGTTCAAGGCTGGTGTCCACCACTCCCGCTATTCCGCCGGTCGGGGGTTCGCACGGCCGCCGAGATCGACCACGAGCGGTACGCACTGAAGGCGATTCGCGGGGACTTTGCCGAAGCTGCAAACGCCGACCGAGGCCACAACGCGGCCCGGATGGTCGAGGCCGCTCGACGCTGAGCACATTTCGTGGGTAAAATTGTTACCCCACACGGTACGGCAGGGGTTGTTCAGCCAGGCCCGCGAGCAGATTCACAATCGACATCTCAGCCATCTTGAGGCGAGTCTCGACCGTCGCACTGCCGAGGTGCGGCGTGATGATGATGTTGTCCAGCTTCAAGAGCGGGTGATCGCGCGGCAACGGTTCTGGCTCGGTTACGTCCAGCGCTGCCGCGTGCAATCGCTTCGCCGCCAGCGCTTCCGTCAACGCCATCACGTCGACCACGGCTCCCCGCGCGACATTTATCAGGGTCGCCGTCGGCTTCATCAGGGCCAGTTCAGCGCGACCGATCAACCCGCGTGTCTCCGCGGTCAGCGGAACTGTCAGCACGATGTAGTCGGAGTTCGCGAGCAACTCTTCGCGTGTTGCATACCGAGCACCCAGCACGATCTCGGCTTCGTCGCTGCGGTTCCGATTGTGGTACAGAATGTTCATGTTGAAACCGCGTGCCCGTGACGCGACCTGCCGCCCAATTCTGCCCATCCCGAAGATGCCGATCGTGCTCCCGTGGATCTCGCGACCGAGCATGAACGACGGATCGAATCGCAAGAAATCCGAGCCCCGTGCGTAGCGGTCACCTTCCACCACACGCCGACCTGCCGCGAGCAGCAACGAGAAGGCGAGATCGGCAGTCGCGCCGTCGAGCACGCCAGGCGTGTTCCCAATCGGGATGCCTCGCTGAACTGCGGCCTTCACGTCGATGTGATCGACCCCGACGCCAAAGTTGCTGATGACCCGCAGCCCCGGATGGCGGTCCATCATCGCGCCATCAACGATGGGGTGCCCGTAGGTGTAGATCGCCTCGATCCGTTCGGGTGCCGAATCCCACGGGAGAAGTTCGACCTGACCCGCGAGCAGATCGAGAACCGTATCGGATACGGGGAGATCAGCCAGAACTCGAGGCAGAGTAGCAGGGTTGGCATTCATGTTGGGCAGGAGTTGAAGGAACGGGGGGTGTCAGGTCGAGCGAGGCGTGCCACGGGGTTTACGCGGTTTACGCCCGTGGTGTCTGACATCTCCAAGCACCACGGGGATGAACCCCGTGGCTCGCCTGGGTTGGAGATAAAATACGCCGCCGTGCTGTGGCGGACGGAAATTCTCCCTCCGGAACCCCAACTTCACTCATGCTCGTGCGATGAGCAGAATTACACTCGCAACGGGAAAATCGCTCCACACCGCGTTCGTTGAGGTTCCAATCGCCCAAATTTGCGCGGAGTGAAAGCAGGACTCTAGTCCTTCCCATAACAGCACTTGCAGCACGAATTGAAACCTTGTGATTTTTTTCACGAGATGCCCGTTGACTTCGCACAGTTCCTAAGCACAATACGCCTTCGTTCACCACTCATGGACCGAATGTCACACGGACCACTGCAATGTCCGCAGGGTCGTCGTCGAATGGGCCAAAAAACGGACCGAGCATGCCGCTCGGTTTTTTGATGGCTGGTTCGGAGATGGCGTCGTTTTCGGTCATGGGGTTGGCCCTCGATTATTTCCTCGGCACGATGCCCGGGTTCACAATCGGGCTGACACTGCTTGGGTTGGTGGCCTCGTTCCTTCACCTGAAGCAGATGGCGAAGGCCATGGCGGCGAAGAAGTCGCCGAAGCCGCCAGCAAGCACGGGTGGAACGACCGGGAGCGAGACGTGATCCGACGGGTCGCGATCATGTTGGGCGTCCCTGTGGTGCTGGCCGTGTTGGTGGCATACCCGCTCGCACAATCGCGGGGGCCGTATCACTGGCTGTGTGCCGGGGTCGCGCTGGCTCTGACGGTGCCCGTGGGGCTTCTGACACTGGTGATCGCAAGCCGTTCGGGAAACTCAGCGCCGTTCGTGCAGGTTGCAGTACTGGCAGTGGGAACCTTCGCTCGAATGCTGATTGGGTTTGGTGGTGCGGTGGTGGTGTTCCTGGCGGCAGGTGATACGTTCCGACGCGAGCCGCTGGTGTACTTCGCCTGGGTTCTCGGAGCGTACTTGACGACCTTGATCGTCGAGATGTCATTGCTGGGTCGCGGAAGTGTGAATCTTGGCGAACGGCGGTCGTGAGGCCGCAGGTTGTTCACGGCACCGGTGACTTCACAGTCACCGCTCGCCAGGGCTGAGTCCTGAGGTGTGGCGATGGCAGCAAAAGCCGAGTCAGCAACCGAAGCCGCGGCGTCCGAAGTCGTCAAAGCAAAGATCGACCCGTTCGCGCACGTCGTTGACAGCAACCACATCGAAGCACTGCCGACAGCAGGGCTGACTCTTCATGACCTGGAAGTCGAAGGGTTCCCGCTCAAGTTCATGATCCTGATGACCATCTGCGCCATCGGCGTCGGTGTGTCGATGATCTGGCTCGGGATGAAGATGCGGAGCGGCGAACCGCCGCGTGGCAAGCTCTGGAACATGCTCGAAAGCCTGCTGTTCTTCGTGCGCGACAAGATCGTTCGACCGGGTGTTGGCGATCACGATGCCAATGCGTTCCTGCCCTACCTGACGACGCTGTTCTTGTTTATCTTCGCGATGAACCTGATCGGGATGTTCCCATTCCTCGGTTCACCGACCGCCGCGATCCCCGTGACCGGGGCGCTGGCACTGGTCAGCTTCTTCGTGATCCACATTTCGGGGATCAAGTCCAACGGAGTGGGCGGATACCTGAAGACCTTCATCCCGCACATCGAGCTTGAAGGCGGGCCGGTGATGAAGGTGATGGGGCTTGGTATCACGCTCGGAATGGCGATCCTCGAATACGCCACCGCCTTCATTCGGGCTGGTGTGCTCGCCATCCGCTTGTTCGCCAATATGTTGGCTGGCCATACCGTGTTGTTCATGATCCTGTTCTTCATCGCGCTGGTGGCTGATCCTCGTTATCAGATCCCCATCGCGAAGGGGCAGGACTGGTTGTACTGGTGTGTGATGCCCTTCAGCATCGCCATGGTGACCGCCCTGAGCCTGTTGGAACTGTTCATCGCGGGGCTTCAGGCGTTCATCTTTACGTTCTTGACTTCTGTGTTCATCGGGCTTGCGAAACACCCGCCGCACTAACAGTGAGTTAGCCCCGGCTTGCCGGGGGAAGAACCCGGCGTCAACGCCGGGCTAAATGTGAAACAGAATAACGTTAACTACCCAACCGATTTTTGGAGGATTCCGACGATGCGATTCTCGAACCTGCTGTTGGTTGCCTTGCTCGGGGTTCTCGCGACCGCCGCCCCAGCCCTTGCGGGTGAAGGCTCCGGCCCGTACGTCGGCATCGGTGCTGGCATCGGGATGGGTCTGGCCATCATCGGTATCGGCGTGGGCATCGGCCTCGTCGGCTACGCAGCTCTCGGCGGCATCGCTCGCCAGCCAGAACAGGCCGGAGCCATCCAGGGTGCGATGTTCATCCTTGCTGGTCTGGTCGAAGGGGCCGGGATTATCGCGCTGGTGCTCTGCCTCGCGCTCGTCTTCCTGTGATCTTGGCGTTTCAAGTTCCAGGTTCCAGGTGACACACCGGAACCTGCACGGAACTTGGAACCTGGAACCTGGAACTTCCGAGGAGGCTAAACACCATGCGATTCTCGTCGATCTGCCCGTTAGTTGTTCTCGCGGTGTTGGCCGTGCTGGTTCTTGCCGACCCGGCTCTGGCCGCTGCTGCCGCCGACCCGCATGCGCACCCTGAAAAGAAGGGTGGCCTCGATTTCACCGGCATCCAGCGCTGGGATCTCGGCATCTACACCCTGATCGTGTTCGGGTTGTTGATCGCCATCCTGAGCATCTTCGCCTGGCCCGCGATCAAGGAAGGTCTGGAGAAGCGCGAAGCGACGATCCGCAACGCACACGAAGAGATCAAGAAGGATCGCGAGGAAGCCAAGGCCGCGCTCGTCGAGGCCAAGAAGCAACTCGACGCGACCGCGCTTCAGATCAAGGGAATGCTTGACGAAGCTCGCCGCGATGCCGACGCCCTCAAGGTGACGGAGCGCGAGGCCGGGGTGAAGGATGCCGCCGCCGAACGCGAACGAGCCAAACGTGAGATCGACGCGGCCAAGGATGCGGCACTCAAGGAAATCTACGAGCAGGCCGTGAAGCTCGCCGCACTGATGTCCGAGAAGGCGCTCCAGCGATCCATCTCGGCCGAAGATCATCGGCGCTTGCTCGACGAGTCGATTGCCGAGTTGAAGGGCGTCAGCAAGGCGTAAGTTGGGCCGCTGCCCCGCCGGGGCGGCCGCTACACGAGTCGGATTCGTCCCGCAAGCGTGGTTGCACCGCAACATGAACATCAACGAACTGCGAGACACCGTTCTGCAAGCTGGGTCGGTTCAATCCCGGCTCGCGAAGGTGTACGCCGAGGCGCTGATCGCGGCCGCTCTCAAACAACCCAATGGCGTGGATGCCGTGGTTGAGTTGGGCGCGGAACTGGACGATTTCGTTTCCGGCGTGCTTCGCAAAAGCCCGGATGTGGCCAGTTTTCTGAGTAGCCCCGCAGTTGGGAAGCGTGCCAAGGCCTCGGCCCTTGGCGCGGCGCTCCCGGGCAATTCCTCGGACCTGTTCCGTGGGATGCTGGCGGTGCTGACGAAGAACAGCCGACTGAACCTCCTTACGGGAATCGCTGCCGCGTATCGGCAACTGCTCGATGATCGAGCCGGGCGGATTCGCGTGAAGGTGACCGCGGCCGTCGCGCTTTCCGAAGCCCAGAAGGCGGCTCTGGTGAGCACGCTGGCCGCCCGTCTGAAGCAGCAACCCGTGCTTGCCGTTAGCGTCGATCCGGCGCTGATCGGTGGCATGATCGTCCAGATCGGTGACCGGGTGATCGATACTTCGATTCGCACCCGAATCAATACCCTCCGCACTCTCATGCTCGACAAGGGCAGCAGCTATGTCGTCAAAAATTAAGGCTGACGAAATCATCAGCGTTCTGTCCCAACAGATCCGCGACTTCGACCGTAAGGTCGAATCGCGCGAAGTGGGGCAGGTGCTGGAAGTCGGTGACGGGATCGCTCGTTGCTACGGCCTCTCGCAGGTCATGGCCGGCGAACTCGTCGACTTCCCCGACGCGGGCGTGAAGGGGTTGGCGTTCAACCTCGAAGAAGCGTCCGTCTCCGTCATCATCCTTGGGGACTACCTGAAGGTCCGCGAGGGGATGGAGGTCCGCACCACCGGCGAGTTGCTCTCGGTGCCGGTCGGCCCGGCCATGATCGGCCGCGTGGTCGATCCGCTCGGCAACCCGCTCGACGGCAAGGGACCGATTCTCACGACGAAGCGACGTCCGGTCGAAAGCCCATCGGCGGGCATCGTCGAACGGCAGCCTGTGAAGCAGCCGCTTCAGACCGGCATCAAGGCTATCGACGCCATGACGCCGATCGGTCGTGGCCAGCGTGAGTTGATCATCGGCGACCGCAAGACGGGCAAGACCGCCATCGCGATCGACACGATCATCAACCAGAAGGAAGAGAACGTCATCTGCGTGTACGTGGCGTGCGGGCAGATGGAATCGAAGGTCGCCGGTGTGGTCGAGATTCTGCGGAAGGCCGGCGCGATGGAATACACCATCGTCGTTGTCGCCTCCGCCGCCGACGCCGCACCCGTGCAGTACATCGCCCCATACGCGGGCACCGCGATGGCCGAGTACTGCATGTACGAGGAAGGCCGCGACACCCTGTGCGTGTACGACGACCTTTCGAAGCAAGCTGCCGCGTATCGTCAGTTGTCGCTGCTCGTGCGTCGTCCTCCAGGTCGTGAAGCGTACCCTGGCGACGTGTTCTACTGTCACTCCCGCTTGCTCGAACGGAGCGCCAAGCTCGCCGAGCGATGGGTCATCATCGACGGGCACACCGACCCCGCGAACGCCGACATCCACTGGGGCATCAACAAGAAGACCAACCCAGGCGAACGCCGTGGCCCCGGTGATACCGGTATGGTCTACGTCGGGCCAGCGGAACTGGGTGGCTACGATCAGGCCAAGCACGACCTGAAGAACTTCCCTGGCGCGAAGATCGCCAAGGTCGCGGGCACGGGTGGATCGCTGACGGCACTGCCGATCATCGAGACGCTCGAAGGCGAAGTTTCGGCGTACATCCCGACGAACGTGATCTCGATCACCGACGGCCAGATTTACCTCCAGCCCGACCTGAAGAACGCCGGTGTTCTCCCGGCCGTGGACGTGGGTATTTCCGTGAGCCGCGTCGGTGGTAACGCCCAGATCAAGGCGATGAAGAACAAGACCGTCGCCGGTGGTCTGAAGCTGACGCTCGCTCAGTTCCGCGAACTGGAAGCGTTCGCCCAGCTTGGTACCGACCTCGACCCAGCCACGCAGCGTCAGCTCGATCGCGGCCAACGAATGGTCGAGATTCTGAAGCAGGGCCAGTACCGCCCGCTGAACGTGATCGACCAGATCATGATCATCTACGCTGGTAACAGCGGCGGCCTCGACAAGGTGGAACGGAGCAAGGTCCGCTTGTGGGAGGAGCAGTTCCTGAAGTTCATGAAGGAACAGAAGCCGGAAACCCGGAAGCTCCTTGCAGACACCAAGGACATGACTCCCGAGGTGATCGAGAAACTGAACGCCGCCATCGCGGAGTTCCAGCCGCAGTTCCGCGGGTAACCGAGTTTCGCGTTTCGCGTTCAAAGTTTCGAGTTAAGCCAACAACTCGAAACATGAAACTCGAAACTCGAAACGCAATGAAAAGGAGGCATGGCAGAATTCGTTTGGCTCGATTGGAACTTGGCGAAATTGGATTTGCATGGCCTGGGTGCCGACGAGGTTGAGTTTGCGTGGCACAACCGAACCGACATGGATCGGTGGGATGAGCCCGAACCCGGCGTCGAGAGCTTCGGAAGACTCCCGAATGGTAGGTGGGTCAAGATTATCTGGCGATACAACGGTTGGGGCGACGAAGACCTGATCTTCGTCATTACTGCCTTCAAGAGCCCGCCACGGTCGAGTGGGTGATGTCTTAACTTGAAACGTTAAACTCGAAACGCGAAACGTACACCGATGGCAAACCTTCGTGTCCTCGTGAAGCGCCGCAAGGCGGTGCGGAACATCCGGAAGATCACCCGGACGATGGAACTCATCGCCACCGCGCGCTTCAAGAAGGCGCTCGATCGCGCCACCGAGGCCGATGCGTACACGCGGAAGATCGCGGAGTTGGCCGCCGACCTGAGCAAGAACGCGGGCGAAGTGTCGCACCCGTTGCTCGTCACGCGACCGGTGAAGAAGTCGCTGCTCCTCGTCATCTCCGCGAACCGCGGGCTGTGCGGCGGATACAACGGCAGCATCATCCGCGAAGGGATGGCCACGATTCGCCAGTACCGCGAGGCCAACGTCCCGTTCGATCTGGAAGCGGCTGGCAAGCGCGGTATCGCCTTCTACAAGTTCCAGGGTGTTCCGCGAGCCGCGGAGTACACGAACTTCAACGAGAAGCCGACGTTCGCGGAAGTGGACGTGCTCGCGAACCGCTACATCGACCTGTTCGTCACCGGACAGATCGACGAAGTGAAAGTCGCATACATGAAGTTCGTCAACGCGGCCCGGCAGCAACCGGTCGTCGAGACGCTGTTACCGCTGTCGTCGATGTCGCTCGAAACACGCAAGCCCGGCGCGGCCCCTGCTGCGGGTGAGTCGAAGGTGAGCTACGAGTTCCTTCCAGATGCTTCCGAGATTCTCGAAGAGTTGGTGCCGGCCGCGTTGAAGGTGCGGTTGTTCAAGATGTTCCTCGACGCCGCAGTGAGCGAACAGATCGCCCGCCGCGTCGCCATGAAGGCTGCGACCGAGAACGCCGGTGATCTCATCAAAGAGATTACTCGCGTCTACAACCGCAACCGCCAGGCGAACATCACGAAGGAAATCAGCGAGTTGATCGCCGGCTCCGAAGCGCTGAAGTAACGGGGAAGATTCGCTATGCGCGTCGAGCGCCGCAAACTGTCGTTCGCCACGCTCGACGAAGTGGTCGGGGACGCCGAGAACCTGCTCGCGAAGGGATACGAGCGGGCGGGGAACTGGGATCTGGCCCAGGTCGCGGGGCACCTGGCGAACTGGCTGAGTTACCCCGTCGAGGGGTTCCCGAAGGTCACGCTCGTGTTGCGGCCGGTGGCGTGGCTGGTTCGGACGACTGCCGGCAAGAGGATGCGGGACGGCATCATCGCCAACGGGTTCAAGCCCGGCACCCGGACGGTGCCCGAGACGGTTCCGGTGGCGGGTGGCAATCCGGCCGATGCGGTCGCAAGGCTGCGACAGGCGGCCGAGCGGTTGAAGGCACACACGGGGCCGATCGTGCCATCGCCGTTGTTCGGCCCGATGGACAAGGACACGGCGGTGCGATTGCAGTTGCGACACTGCGAGCATCACTTGAGCTTTTTGGTTCCACGAATCTGATACTTAGCCCGCCGTTTACGGCGGGTCTTGCGCGGCCCCCGGCAAGCCGGGGGCTAAATGAAACGACCCGGAGCACACCCCGATGGTTACCGCAACGACCACGAACAAAACCGGCACGATCGTTCAGATCATCGGGTCCACGTTCGACGTGGAATTCGACGAAGGACAACTGCCCGAGATTTACAACGCCCTCACGATCAACGCCAAGCCCGAGAACGGCGTCGAGATCAAGCTCACCGGCGAAGTGCAGCAGCACCTCGGTGGTAGCCGTGTGCGGTGCGTCGCGCTGGGCAGCACCGACGGCCTCGTTCGCGGCATGTCGGCCGTCGACACGGGTTCGCCCGTGTCCGTGCCCGTCGGCCTCGCGACCCTCGGCCGCGTGTTCAACGTGCTCGGCGACTCGATCGACGGTCGCGGTCCGGTCGGCAACACCGAGACCCGCAGCATTCACCGCGAACCGCCGAAGTTCGATCAACTGTCGCCGAAGTCCGAAGTGCTCGTCACGGGCATCAAGGTCGTGGACCTGCTGACGCCGCTCGTTCGCGGTGGTAAGGCCGGGCTGTTCGGTGGTGCGGGTCTGGGGAAGACGGTTATTCTCCAGGAACTCATCACCCGTATTGCGAAGGTATATAAGGGCTACTCGGTGTTCGCGGGCGTCGGCGAGCGAACCCGCGAAGGGAACGACCTCTGGCTCGAAATGCAAGAGACCAAGACCAGCGCCGCGGCCGACGCCAAGAGCGTGCTCGAATCGACCGCGATGGTCTTCGGCCAGATGAACGAGCCTCCCGGTGCCCGTCTCCGCGTCGCACTGTCGGCCCTCACCATGGCCGAGTGGTTCCGCGACGTGAGCAAGACCGAAACGCTGCTGTTCGTCGATAACATCTTCCGGTTCTCGCAGGCCGGCTCCGAGGTATCCGCGTTGCTTGGTCGTATGCCGAGCGCCGTGGGTTACCAGCCGACACTCGCCACGGAAATGGGTGAGTTGCAGGAGCGGATCACCACGACGAGCGACGGGGCCATCACATCGGTGCAGGCTGTGTATGTGCCGGCCGACGACCCCACCGACCCGGCTCCCGCCAACACCTTCCAGCACCTCGACGCGTTCATCTACCTCGAACGGTCGATCTCGGAAAAGGGTATCTACCCGGCCATCGACCCGCTGGCGTCGAACAGCCGATTGCTGGATCCGCAGTTCGTCGGCGAACGGCACTTCAACGTGGCCGACCGCGTGAAGCGAATCCTTCAGCGTTACCGCGACCTGCAAGACATCATCGCCATCCTCGGCGTCGATGAGCTTTCCGAAGACGACAAGAAGGTCGTGGCTCGCGCCCGCCGTATCGAGCGGTTCCTGTCGCAGCCGTTCTTCGTCGCCGAACCGTTCACCGGTAAGTCGGGTGAGTTCACGAAGCTCGAAGACACGATCACGAGCTTCGAGGAACTGTGCGACGGCAAGTGGGACCACCTGCCAGAAGGTGCGTTCATGTACGTCGGCGGAATCGAACAGGCCGCCGCTGCCGCCGAGAAGATGAAGGCGTGATTGTGGCAGGCGAGCCACGGGGTTTACCCTCGTGGTCTTGTGAGGCTTCAAAGCCTACGGGGATAAACCCCGTGGCTCGCTTCCGAACTATTCGATAATTGGTGCAAGACCATGACAGCCCCTTCACCGACCGTACAAGGCGCGATGGAACACGCACTGATGCCCAGTGTCGTGTCCAACGTTCAAGACGAGATGATGAAGGGGAAGGTCCGTGTCGTCGTGGTGACGCCCGAGAAGGCCGTTCTCGATACCATCGTCGATTTCGTGGTGGTGCCGATGTTCGACGGCGAACTTGGCGTGCTGCACGGTCGCGCTCCGCTGATCGGCCGACTCGGTGCCGGTGAACTGCGCCTGAAGAACGGGACGGCTGTCGATCGGTGGTTCGTGGAAGCCGGCTTCGTGCAGGTTCGTGCGAATGTGGTGACCGTGCTAACCGCTCACGCTCGCAAAGCCACTGATGTGACGACCGACATGGCGACAAAGGCCGCGGCCGACGCGGAAGCGTTGCCGGTGGGCAACGTGGCCGAGCGTGCAAACAAGGCCAAGGCTCGCGATCTCGCCGCCGGTATGAAGCGTGTCGCCGCCCGCAACAGCGTTGCATGACATGCGAGCTTCGGGGTCAATTCCCCGGGGTCATCTTCACTCGATCCAACACCCACGGGGATGAACCGGGTAAACCCCGTGGCTCACCTTTCTCTGGAATCTCACTGCGAGTTACACTCAATTCGAAATGCGGAATCCAGTGAACCCCGATACGCTCGAAGCACGACTGAAAGCCGAGGCCCAACGCCTCGGCTTTTCGCTTAGTGGGATCGCGCCTGCCACGGAAGCCGATGGTTTCGCACGCTTCCAGGACTGGCTCGCACGCGGTTTCGCCGGGGAGATGAGCTACCTTACCGATGCCCCCGAGACGCGAGCACATCCGCGTTCCATCCTGGAGCCTGTCCACAGCGTACTGATGCTGGGGATGGAATATCACCAGGGGGTCAGGAGTCAGGAGCCGGGAGTCGGGAGTCAAGGAACAGACTCCGAACCTCAGGGCCTTCCGATCGCCGATCTCCGACTCCCAACCGACTCCCAACCGACTCCCGTGGGTCGCGTCGCAGCATACGCTCAGGGGCTGGATTACCACCGGTTCATCTGGGATCGAATCAACACGCTCGCGGCCTGGCTCAAGGCCGAAGTGCCTGGGTGCCAGGCCAAGGCCGTGGCCGACACCGCGCCACTTCTCGAACGCGATTTCGCACGTCGGGCGGGTCTCGGCTGGGTCGGCAAGAACACCATGCTCATCAACCCCCGCCATGGAAGTTATTTCTTCCTCGCGGCGATCCTGACTGATGTGGAACTCAAGCCCGACGAACCGTTTGCCACGTCGCACTGCGGCACCTGTACCGCGTGCCTCGATGCCTGCCCGACCGATGCGTTCCCTCAGCCGTTCGTGCTCGACGCGACGAAGTGCATCAGTTACCTGACGATCGAACTGCGGTCGCCGATCCCGCTCGAACAGCGACCGCAAATCGGGGACTGGCTCTACGGCTGCGATGTGTGCCAGGATGTGTGCCCGTGGAATCGCAAGCCTTCTCCTGGCCCCATCGGATTTCCACACGATTCCACGCTGGAATGGCTCGATCCGGTGGAACTGCTGGGGCTTGACGCGGATACGTTTCGGACTCGATTCAAGCCGACATCGCTGTGGAGGAATCGCCGGGTGGGGTTGCTCCGAAACGCGGCAATCGTGCTCGGCAACATCGGCGATTCACGAGCGTTACCCGCACTGGAGAAGGCACTGGCAGACCCGGATGAAGTGATTCGCGAAGCCGCGATGTGGGCGATTGAGCGAGTCCGCGAACGGGTTTCAAGGTGATCCTGTAGCCGTCAGTGCTAAACTAGCTCACATCATACCTACCCCGCTCTGCACGGGGAGCACCTCACGCAGGGTGACCAATGCTCGCACCAGTTCACGTTTCCACGCATCCACTGATCCAGGACAAACTCGCTCGGTTGCGGGCGATCACCACGAAGCCGCCTGAGTTCCGCTCGCTGGTGGCGGCAATCTCGCGAGTGCTGTTCTTCGAGGCGACTCGCGATGTCTCCATGCGGCCCATCGAGGTGACAACCCCGCTGACCACGATGACGTGCCTGGAGGTCGCGGAGAAAATCGGTCTGGTGCCCGTGCTGCGAGCCGGGCTGGGAATGGCCGATGCCATGCTCGAAGCTCTTCCGCAAGCGGCGGTGTGGCATCTGGGGCTCTATCGCGATCACGTGACCCTCAAGCCGGTGACGTACTACAACAAGCTCCCCGCGCAACCGGACATGGATCTGGGAATCGTGCTCGATCCGATGCTCGCGACCGGCGGCAGTGCGATCGCGGCCATTGACATCCTCAAGAGCGCCGGGACACCGAAAATCACATTCGTCGGCATTCTGGCAGCACCCGAGGGGATCACAGCGCTTCAAGCGGCTCATCCCGATGTGCCCGTGTACCTCGCTGCACTCGACCTGCAACTCAACGAGCTGGGGTACATCGTCCCGGGTCTGGGAGACGCCGGCGACAGGCAGTTCGGCACCGTGTGATTGCCAGTCCACGAACCTCCCCCGGTTGGCTGTGTCTCTTCGTGACGCACTTTCGACACAATCACTGGGGCTGGACCCGTGGACGATCTCTGGCGAATTCCGGGCTGCCCCGAACCACCCGACTTCCGGGTGGACATGGCGGCGCTATGCGAGGTGTTTCCCTGGCTCGAACCGCTCGGCGAGTGCCCGCAAGATCCGATCTTCCACGCGGAAGGCGACGTGCTCACGCACATGGGGATGGTGCTGGCCGAACTCGCCGCACTCCCCGCGTTCCGCGAACTGAGTGAGGCCGATCGACACATCGCGTTCGCAGGCACACTTCTGCACGACATCGCCAAGCCGGAATGCACGAAGATCGAAGACGATGGCCGCGTTCGCTCGCCAGGCCATGCCGTGAAAGGTGTGTACAAGGCTCGCCGCATCCTCACCGACGACCCCGCGTTCGCCCCATTCGGAACACCGTTCGCGGTGCGCGAGCAGATCCTCGGCCTCGTTCGCTGGCACGGTTTGCCGGGGAACTACTTGGAGAAGCCCGGCCCGCTGCGGGCCACGATTCTCGCGGCACTCACGGCCCGCATGGACCTGTTAGCGATCGTCGCCGAGGCCGATCACCGCGGTCGAATCGTCGCCGACAGCAACGACGACACGTTCACGCGGCTGGGGCTGTTCCCGTCGTTCTGCGAGGAGTGCGGCGTGTGGAACGGGCCGCGTGAGTTCGCCAGCGATCACGCACGATTCACGTACTTCCGCACGCCCACGGCACACCCCACGCTCGACCTGTTCGACGACACGAAGTCCGAGGTCACGATCCTCTCGGGGTTGCCCGGTTGCGGGAAGGATACCTGGCTGAAAGACCCCGCTGCGGCTTGCGAGGTGATTTCCCTCGACCAGATTCGCGGCGAGTTGGACGTCGATCCGGCGGACAATCAGAGTGCGGTGGTGCTGGCGGCCTACGAGCGAGCGAAGGCGTTTCTGCGGAAGGGGACACCGTTCGTGTGGAATGCGACGAACGTCTCGCGAGTGCTGCGGGGGAAGGTGATCGACCTGTGTGCCGCGTACAAGGCACGGGTGCGAGTGGTGTATCTGGAACCACCGATTCCCTTGGTTCGTGAGCGAAATGTTGGTCGCGAGAAGCAGGTACCGCAGCGAGTGTGGGAACGCCTCTTCGACAAGCTCGACGTGCCCACGGTCGCGGAATGCCACACCGTCGAGCATCAAGTGGGATGATGTGTAGAGGCCGCCCCAACGGGGCGGCAACGCGAATCAATTGGGTGTAACCGCTTGCTTGGCGAGCCACGGGGTTTACCCGGGTAAACCCCGTGGCTCGCCTTGATTGTCAGCGAGTCTCACTCCTCCAGATAGCGAATCCGCTTGTTCACGTCGGTGTTCACCGACTGATACGGCATCTTCAGGTGGCTGGGGTCGAAGAGTTCGGCACGCATCACCTCCACATCGTCGGCACCAACGGCTCGCGTGAAGATTGGCACGAGGTAGTCGATCCCCATCTGGCTCGGCTTCATGGCGATGGGGTCGTAGAAGCTTGGGTGCATCGTCCGGGCGTGGATCAGACCCCAGCGGTCGCGGAAGTCATTGGCATACACCTCGCCCAGATAGAAGCCCTTCTCGCGGGTGTACTGAAGCACCGAGACGGCGTTCACGGTTCCCTGGATGAGCATGTCCACGGCGTGGCCGCCGAGTTGCCCCGCGTAGAAGCGGTCGAACAGGATCGGTCGGCCGCCGCGTTGCGTGTGCCCGAGTTTACGAGTGAAGATCGCGGCCTTGGCCGACTCGTTGCGCCGCTTGCTGGTGAAGTACGTGTCGCCGAGCCGTTGAATCAGCACGGATCGCAGCGACTCTGAGGCACCGCTCAGGATCTTGTTGCCCGATGGGTCCGTGCTGTTCAGTTCCGCCCCAAGCTCCTCCCCCTTCGCGTCCACAATTCCCTCGCCGCACACGATCACGCAGTGTTTCTGGAGGTCGTAAATCTCCTTGATACGCTCGACGAGGATATCCACGTTCAAGCGGTGTTCGGGCACGAGCAAGATATCGGGCTGTCCGTATGCGGCTCCGAGCGCGAGATAGCCCGAGTGCCTCCCCATGACTTCGACGATTGCGATTCGCCGGTGGCTCTCGGCGGTTGACCGCACGCGCTGCACGCCCGACGCCGAGACGAAGACCGCCGTCGCGTAACCGGGCGTGACGTAGTTCACGATCTGATCGAGATCGAAGCGGGCACGCGACACCGCCCGGGTATACTGGAAGCCGTCCTTCTCGAAGGCGTCCGGAACCTTGCTCCCTTCCGGATGACGAATCCACTCGTCAGCTTCGGAGGGGTAGTTCAGCCCGAGGTCGTTGTCGATGGTCTTGGGGGCGAGCACCGTGGGGAGGCACTCGCAAAGCGCCTGCATTCCGTTGAGAGTTCCATCACCGCCAACGCAGATCAGCCCTTCCACGCCCAGTCTCTTGAGCCGGTCGGCAATCAGATCAACGCTCACCTTGTCGTTGGCATCGACGTAGTCGCGGGAAGCACCGATGAGCGTGCCGCCGAGCGTCGGGTCGAGTTCGGGGATGGGGCTGTAAAGTGGATTGAGCAGAACGTGAGGCACGCGGGGGTTGAACAGACTGCTGAACCCCTTGATGAATCCGAGCACCTCAATCTTTCGCTGACTCGCCCGAGTAACTGCTCCGTGAATTGTCGCGTTGAGCGCGGGTGTGTCCCCGCCTGCCGTCAGAATGCCGATCCGCTTCATCCGTCGCCCTCAGAGTGAACAGTGATGTTGGGAGAGGGTTGATCATGGAAAGTGTATGGGTCACTCGCGATTGAGTATGAGAAATGAAGGGGCAGGTCCGCTGGGTCAGGCAAGATTTCGGGGAAGAGTGAAGAAATCGGGCAGGGGCAGGGGCACGGGCACGGGCACCGAGAAAATCGGGAAGCAGCACGGTGGCTGCCTTTTGCCCGTGCCCGTGCCCCTGCCCCTGCCCGATTTCCAGACTCCCAGAAGTTTTGCCACACCCGTTCGCGATGCGTTGATTCCTTGTCTCCGCGCACAGACGCATTCCGTTTCAATTGTGTAGTCTGCGTGAAGGCTTCGTTCACATCGGGAAGTGGGTGTTTCATGCGTGCTCGTATTGGGGCGATGGCCCTCGTCATACTCTCGGGTTTCATCGTGGTTGCGACAGCGCCGATCGCAACCTCGCAGCCACCCGGAGGCAAGGGTGGCTTCGGGCCACCAGGAGGCGAGGAACGAAAGCTCGTTAAGGATTTCGACAAGAACAACGACGGCTGGCTGAACAAAGAAGAACGTGCCGTAGCTCGCGAGGCTGCCAAGAAGGGCGGAGCGGGCGGCTTCGGGCCAGGTGGGTTTGGCGGCAAGGGGTTCGGCCCCAAGGGCGGCAACATGGGCACACCCAAAGCCGGTCCCGCGGTTCAACCGGGCGAGGTAAAAGCCTACGCGGATGTGCCACTCTACGATCCTGCAGTGTTGCGAACTGTCTTCCTGGAGTTCGAGAACAAGGACTGGGAAGCCGAGTTGCAGGACTTCCACGGCACCGACGTTGATGTCACGGCGACGCTCATCGTCGACGGCAAGCGATACCCGAATGTGGGCGTTCACTTCCGGGGGATGTCGTCGTACATGGGAGTCGGCGCGGGCTTCAAGCGCTCGTTGAACGTGTCGCTCGATCTGGCCGATAGCAAGCAACGCCTTCTGGGATACAAGACACTCAACCTGCTCAATTCACACGACGACGCTTCAATGATGAGCACGGTGCTGTACTCGCACATTGCCCGCAAGTACCTTCCCACCCCGAAAGCCAACTTCGTGAAGGTGGTGATCAACGGCGAGAGTTGGGGCGTGTATGGGAACGCTCAGCAGTTCGACAAGGTGTTCCTGAATGACAACTACAAGACCACGAAGGGCACACGCTGGAAGGTTCGCGGCAGTCCCGGTGGCGGCGGCGGGCTGGAATATCTCGGCGACGATGTCGCCGCGTACAAGCGCCGCTACCAGATGAAATCCGGCGAAAGTGAGGAAGCGTGGAAAGCGCTGATCAACTTCTGCAAGGTGCTCAATCAGACGCCGCCGGACAAACTCGAAGAGGCGCTCAAACCACTCGCTGACGTGGACGAGTTGCTGTGGTTCCTGGCCCTGGATGTGTCGCTCATCAACTGCGATGGATACTGGATTCGCGCCAGCGATTACAACATCTACCTCGACGGGAAGGGGAAGTTCCACTTCGTTCCGCACGACATGAACGAGGCATTCCGTGCGGCTGGCGGACCAGGGATGGGCGGGCCCGGCGGCGGGCCTGGCGGTGGGTTCACCATGCGATTACCCCCGCCTGGCGATGTCCTTCCGCCACCGGTGCAAGACATGCTGCAACTCACGCCTTACCAGAAGAAGCAACTCGCTGCATTGCAAAAGGAAGTGGACGCGAGCCTGGAAAAACTTCTCACGGAAGATCAGCGGAAGCAACTCAAGGAGATGCGGGAACGCGGCCCCGGTGGTTTCGGCCCTCCCGGCGGTGGCCCGGGTGGTCCCGGTGGCCCAGGTGGTGGTGCCGGCGCACGCACTGCGGTCGATCTCGATCCGCTCATCGGACTCGACGACAGCCGCAAACCGCTGCGAAGCAAGGTGCTCGCCGTTCCCGGGCTGAAGGCGAAGTATCTTTCGTGCGTGCGGACGATCGCGGAGGAATCGCTCGACTGGAAGAAGCTCGGCTCCGTCGTTGCCGAGTATCGCAAGCTGATCGAAAAAGAGGTTGAAGGCGATACCCGGAAGCTCGACTCCTTCGAGGCGTTCAAGCGGCTCACCGACGATACGGCCGTCAACCCGATGGCAGCGCCCGCCGGTCGCGGCCCGGGAGGGATGAATCTGCGAGCCTTCGCGGAGCAGCGACAGAAGTACCTGCTGAACTATCAGCCGACGAAGAAATGACCGTTGCTGACGAACCCGAAGCGACTTGAGGTGTATTGGCGAACCGCGACCTCAAGGAAGCGGGATACTCCAACCACTCCCTTGCGGCCTTGCGGTCGCGTCTCACCAGTTGGTTGCAATAGTTGCATGACGGATGACGGCGCACTTCTGGCATCAATCGTGGCGGCGCCCCGGCTAAGCCACATCATTAACTGAACACATTTCGCTCGGAATCGATGTCCAGCGGTTCTCGGATGATTGGTATTCCGGTCTGGCGCTCAAACAATCAAAGATCAATTTTGATCGACTTTAAGGCAATTCCATGCCCACGGGGGGCGAAATGGTTTATCAGCGTCTACTCCTGTCTGGATATAAGTTAATTAATTGTTAAAATAAACAATGTTTCAAAGATGTGCCTGACTTCGATCATGCCCCGCACGGATTCAACGTCCATGATTCCTCACTGGTTCTCGCAACTTCACTCGCGCATCGCAGGGACCAAGACCACACCCGTTCGCAACCTACGTCCTGGGTTTCGGTTTCGCCCTCGCCTGGAGGGAATGGAAGACCGGACGGTCCTCTCAGCACCTGCCGCACCTCCTGGAGCCATCGCCACGCTCACGACGGTGACGCAGAGCACGGCAGTAGCGATCCCCACCGGGCCGGCAGTTGTCACTTCCACAATCGACGTTTCAGGTGCTGGCTCATTCCTGTTCGATCTGGATGTGCAGACGTTCCTCACGCACACGTTCGCTGCTGATTTGGATATCACGATCACGTCGCCGAGTGGGACGGTTGTGACTCTGACCACGGACAACGGCGCTGGCAACGACAACGTGTTCAACGGCACCATCTGGGACGACTCCGCCAACCCCGCCGGTCAGGTGCCCTACACCACCAACAATGGTCTGGTCACCGACCAAGCCTATGTGAATCTGACGACTGCCTCCACTTTGGTTCCTGAAGAAGCAATGGGAGCTTTCATTGGTGAGGATCCCAATGGCACGTGGACCATTACCATCAGCGACGACCTCGCCGGTGACGGTGGAAGCCTCGATAGCTGGAATCTCGCGCTGACAACGCTGCCCACTGCTCCCACGCTCAGTTCCGTCACGACGGTGACGCAGAGCACGCCGGTTGCGATCCCCACCGGGCCGGTAGTTGTCACCTCCACAATTGACGTTTCAGGCGCAGATTCATTCCTGTTCGATCTGGATGTGCAGACGTTCCTCACTCACACGTTCGCAGCAGATTTGGACATCACGATCACGTCGCCGAGTGGGACGGTCGTGACTCTGACCACGGACAACGGGGCCGGCAACGACGACGTGTTCAACGGCACCATCTGGGACGATTCCGCCAACGCCGGCGGTCAGGTGCCTTACACCACCAACAATGGTCTGGCCACCGACCACGCCTATGTGAATCTCACGGTCGCCTCAAATCTGGTGGCTGAAGAAGCATTGGGTGCGTTCATTGGCGAGGATCCCAACGGCACGTGGACCATCACCATTAGCGATGACCTCGCTGGTGACGGCGGAAGCCTCGATAGCTGGAGCCTGATGTTTGTCACGGCTCAGTCAACCCCAGACACGACAATCCTCAGTGGGCCGCTTGCTTCCACATCGAGCCGCACCGCAACGTTCACGTTTTCTGGGGCAACCAATCCTCCGGGTGGTGGCGTCACCTTTGAGAGTTCTCTCGATGGCGGGGCATTCACACCTGCAACGAGTCCACTGACACTCATTAACCTGAATGATGGGGCACACACCCTCCTGGTTCGAGCAGTGGATACCGCGACTGGCCTGGTGGATCCCACGCCCGCGTCGTACACCTGGAGCGTTGATAACGCCGCACCAGCTGTGGTAATCAGTGCTCCGTCGCAGGCATTTGCCAAGACAGGTGACACTGTGACCTACACGGTCACCTACCTGGGCGCGAACAATGCGACGATTAACCTGGCCGTGGCAACCACGACGCTGGTCAAGACGGGTACGGCGAAGGGGACGGTGCAGGTGAGCGGAACGGGCAACACGCGAACCGTGACCATCACGAACATCACGGGTGACGGCACGCTGGGGATCTCGATCAAGGCCGGAACCGCAAAAAGCACCACGGGTACGAATCTGCCAGCAGCCGGCCCAAGCGTGAAGTTCACTGTGGACAACACAGCTCCGAAGGTCACAATCGGTGCGCCGATCGTCACGGCTCGGAAGGTGATCTTCACGACGGCGGTGGATTACATCGTCACGATCTCGGACGCGAATCTGTTCTCGGCGAGCCTGAGCGCGGGTGATATTACGCTGAACAGCACAAAGGGCACCACCACAGCGAACATCGTGGTGACGCAGATCGACCCGACGCGCTTCCGTGTGTCGCTGAGCAACTTCTCGGCTCAGGACTCGATCTGGATCACGTTGCCGCCGTCGATCGCAGCGGATTCGCTGGGTGTGTTCTCGGCCGGACCGATCATCAGCGCGAAGATCCTCGTCTACTCCTTCGGGTCGGTCCCGACTTGAGCAGGCGGTGGACGACAGATAATGACGGCGAGCGGAGGGACTCAGGTCCCCCCGTGTGGGCTGTGACAGCGGTTATTGTGCCATCAAAGTGCTAAATCGCTTCGTTGCTCTGTTAATCTGGGCACTTTCCAGGCGTAGAATCGATTCGTCTCATGCGTGAATTCTTCGCCAAGTTCATTTCCTGATGACAGTTGTGAATACACTCACGATCTTTCTTCCAGACAGGTAAAATGGTTCCAGAGAGGGGTGTGCATATCGTCTGGAACCATTTTCACGGCACAGATGAATTCGTCGCAACACGGATTCCGGCCATCCCGTTGCTGACGCTTCGGGTTCGCCAAAAGGCAGGCGTTTTCCAGGCGAACCCGGCGCGTCAGCAACGGGTGACGACACAACCATAAACCAATGTGAAACACGGAACAGCCCGACGGTTCACACGGAGTGACGGTCGCTTCGTTGCCTTTCGGCCCCATTTCGATACCCCATAACCTGTACCGATTCGCCTCACTGAGCCGCACAACCTAACCTCCGATGACGCACCCGGCCGGGACAACATCGCCCACCGCCGTCCCGTTCGGGTACTGGACCCCCGCCGGACACGGCCCACTGCCAGACTCGCCGGCCGAGTTTCGTGCCGCACTCGGCGAACTGCGGCAACCGGTCGCCGTCGTGCGCACCGATCGCGGCTACGCCCTCGCGCAAGGTGGCTTCCTGACATTCACGCCGCAGCACGCCTGGGTCTTCCCGGTCGCGGCGCACCTCTCGGCGTTGATGCCCAACCAGCTCGGCGACCCATCATTCCTCAGTGATCACGGCCTGCGATACCCGTACATGACCGGTGCGATGGCCAACGGCATCGGGTCGGCCGAGATCGCCGAAGCGATGAGCCTGGCTGGAATGCTTGGTAGCTTCGGTGCCGCCGGGCTTTCGCTCGACCGGATCGGGCAGGCGGTCGATCGCCTCAAGGCGAACCTCGGCACCTCGCCATTCGCCGTGAACCTGATCCATAGCCCGAACGAACCCGCCCACGAAATGGCAACCGCGGAGTTGCTGCTGGCGAAGGGCGTGAAGCTGGTGGAAGCGTCCGCGTACCTGGACCTCACACCGGCCATCGTGCGATACCGTGCCGTGGGGTTCAAGGAGAGCGGTCCGGCGAACCGTGTCATCGCCAAGATTTCGCGGGTTGAAGTGGCGACGAAGTTCCTCTCGCCACCGCCCGAGAAGATGCTCCGCGAGTTGGTCGCTGCCGGGCAGATCACGCAGCAGGAAGCCAAGTTCGCCGCACGTTTCCCGGTCGCGGACGACATCACTGCCGAGGCCGACAGTGGCGGCCACACCGATAACCGCCCAGCGATCACGCTTCTGCCGACGATCATCGCACTGCGGGACCGGCTTCAGCGACAATTCCAGTACGCAAAGCCGCCGCGTGTGGGGCTGGCTGGTGGCATCGCAACGCCGTCGTCCGTGGCCGCCGCGTTCGCGATGGGAGCGGCGTTCGTCGTCACCGGCAGCATCAATCAGGCATGCGTCGAGTCGGGCAGTTCCGACACCGTGCGTAAGATGCTTGCGGAAGCGGGGCAAGCCGATGTCACGATGGCCCCGGCCGCTGACATGTTCGAGATGGGCGTGAAGGTGCAGGTGCTCAAGCGCGGCACCATGTTCCCGATGCGGGCAATGAAACTGTTCGAGCTATACCGGGGATATCCAAGCTGGGAAGCGATCCCCGAGGCCGACCGCGTCCAGATTGAGAAGACGTTGCTGCGTACCAGCTTCAACGACATCTGGGAACAGACCAAGGCATTCTTCATCCGCCGCGATCCGACGCAGTTGCCCAAGGCCGAGGCAGACCCGAAGCATCGCATGGCCCTCGTGTTCCGCTGGTATCTGGGGCTTTCGAGTCGCTGGGCCAACAGCGGTGAAGCCGGGCGGCAACTCGATTACCAGGTGTGGTGCGGGCCGGCGATGGGTGCGTTCAACGAGTGGGTGAAAGGTTCGTCGCTGGAACCGCACGCGAACCGCAAGGTTGTCGGGGTCGCGCGGAACCTGCTCTACGGAGCGTGCGTCGTGCTCCGGCGTCAGTCGCTGCGGCAATGCGGCGTTCACCTGCCGGACGAGTTCTTCCCGACTGGCCCGCGTGAACCAGATGAATTGATGCGCTGGCTGACGTGACCGCGTGTGAATAATGTTGTTTTGCCCTCCCCCCTTGTGGGGGAGGGTGGCGAGGCTTTGCGAGCCGGGTGGGGGGTAAGTGATAGCCCATCCGAGGGGATAACCTTACCCCCCATCCGCTCCTCGAAGACTCGGAGCGACCTTCCCCACAAGGGGGAGGTGAGTGTGAATTGCCCTCCCCCCTTGTGGGGGAGGGTGGCGAGGCTTTGCGAGCCGGGGGGGTAAGCGATAGCCCATCCGAGGGGATAACCTTACCCCCCCCGCTCCTCGAAGACTCGGAGCGACCTCCCCCACAAGGGGGGAGGTTAGAAACGGTTGCTTCGCGGCGGTTCTGCAACCGTAAGATGACAGGTACTCCGTTCGCGGACGCTCACGGCTCGTCAGGTTTATCGCTCGTTACCAGACAAATACAGGGTGCGATGCAGACTCAGGAACCGAAATCTCCCCTGGCGATCGTTGGCATCGGATGCCTGTTCCCGAAGGCAGCCGGGCCGGGGTTCTTCTGGGCGAACGTGAAGCAAGGTGTCGATTGCATCAGTGAGGTGCCGTCAACGCACTGGAACCCCACGGACTACTTCGACGCGGACCCCAAAGCGCCGGACATGACCTACGCCCGTCGTGGCGGGTTCCTCGATGTGGTGGACTTCAACCCACTCGAGTTCGGCATTGCCCCACGCGATATCGAAGCGACCGACACCACGCAACTCCTCGGGCTGGTCGCGGCCAAGCAGGCACTCACCGACGCCGGCGTCGTGCTGGTTAGCACGGCGCGTGAGTCGTCCAAAAACGGTGACGTCAAACGGACTCCCATCCCACTCGCGCCGAACACGATCGACCGTTCTCGCGTATCGGTCATCCTCGGCGTGACGGGGACTCTGGAGTTGGTGATTCCCCTCGGAGCACGGCTTGGCCATCCGAAGTGGAAGCAGGCGATGCGCGACGCCGGTATCCCGGCCGACCGCATCAACGACGCCGCAGCCCGCATCGCCGAGTCGTACGTTCCCTGGCAGGAAAACAGCTTCCCCGGATTGCTCGGCAACGTCGTCGCCGGGCGAATCGCGAACCGCCTCGATCTGGGTGGCACGAACTGCGTCGTCGATGCGGCGTGTGCCAGCTCGCTCAGCGCCGTTCACCTCGCGGCAATGGAACTCCAGACCGGCCGCGCCGATGTCGTGGTCACCGGCGGTTGCGACACGTTCAACGATATCTTCATGTACATGTGCTTCAGCAAGACCCCGGCGCTTTCGCCGACGGGGAACGCGAAGCCCTTCGACGCGAACGGCGACGGCACCATCCTGGGCGAAGGGCTGGGGATGGTCGTGCTGAAGCGCCTCGCCGATGCCGAGGCCGCCGGCGACACGATCTACGCCGTGATTCGCGGCATCGGGTCTTCAAGCGATGGCAAGGGGAACGCGATCTACGCCCCGAGCGCTGAAGGTCAGCGGCGCTGCCTGTTGAACGCTTACGCGGATGCCGGCATCTCCCCCGACACGATCGAACTGGTCGAAGCACACGGCACCGGAACCAGGGTCGGCGATGCTACCGAGGTTACGGCTCTCACGGAGGTCTACTCCGGGGCCAGTGGGCCGGGTGAGTCACGCCCGCCGCTCGCCAGACCGTGGTGTGCCATCGGTTCCGTGAAGTCGCAGATCGGGCACACGAAAGCTGCGGCCGGGGCCGCTTCGCTCATCAAGGTCGCGCTGGCCTTGAACTTCAAGGTGTTGCCGCCGACGATCAAGGTCACACAACCTGTCGAACCGCTGGGGAGCGTCGATTCGCCGTTCTACGTGAACAACCAGATGCGCCCGTGGTTGCCACGCGAGGGACACCCCCGGCGTGCGGCACTCTCGGCGTTCGGCTTTGGCGGCAGTAACTTCCATGCGGTCCTGGAAGAACACGGCTCCGCGAAGACCGATCTCGACTGGGACGGCTCCGTCGAAGTCCTCGCACTCGGAGCCGCCACACCGCTGCAACTCGTCGCGGAATTGGAAAAGCTTGAAGCGAAGATTCACGCGGCTTCCACCCCGCAGAACGGCACGCCCGGGAAGATCGACTGGCCCGCGTTCGCTCGCTTCGCGGAACGCTCCCGCTCGTCGTTCGACGTCCTCTCCACGTGTCGGCTCACGTTCGCCGCGCACCGCACACTCACCGACCTGCCGAAGCTCGTGAGCAGCGCAAAGACCCGGCTCCTCGGCGAACCCGAAGCCACCGGCTGGCACACACCCGAGGGAGCGTACTACGGTCGCGGTCCAGAGACAGGCTCGCTCGCCGTCCTGTTCCCCGGGCAGGGATCGCAGTCGGTTGGAATGCTCCGCGATCTCGCGTGCCTCTTCCCCGAAGTGCTGTCGAGTCTCGCCGCCGCGGACCACGCTGCCCTGTCGCACGACGATTCCGACGGACGACGACTATCCGACCGAATCTACCCGCCAACCAGCTACGACCCCGACGCGAAGAAACGCCAGGACCTCGATCTCCGAGACACGGTGAACGCACAGCCCGCGCTGGGTGCGGTCAGCTACGGAGCGTGGCAAGTTCTCTCCGATCGCTTTGGCGTGATCGCCGGCGCTTTCGCAGGCCACAGTTATGGCGAACTGGTTGCGCTCGCTGCCGCAGGGCGGTATTCGTCTCCCGATCTCTTTACCCTCTCCCGCCTGCGCGGTCGGTTGATGGGCGAACGTCGCCCGGGCGACCCCGGCACGATGCTCGCCGTACTCGCCTCACTGTCGGCCATCGAGAGCGTGGTCGCGGAACACAAGCTCGATCTGGTGATCGCGAACCGCAACGGACCGAAGCAATCGGTCGTTTCGGGATCGACGGCCGAGATCGAACGAGCACAGCAGGCATTCGCCGCCGCGAAGATGAAGTCGCTGCGGCTCCCGGTGGCCGCAGCGTTCCACAGCCCGTTCGTGGCCGATGCCGCCGTTCCGTTCCGTGCCGCGATGGAAACCATCGAGTTCGGTCGCGGTTCCGTGCCGGTGTTCTCGAACACGACCGCTGCCGAGTATCCCGCCGATGTCGGTTCCGCTCAGGAACTACTGGCCAATCAACTGGCGAAGCCGGTCGCGTTCGTCGATCAGATCCGTGCGATGATCGCCGCAGGGACACGAACGTTCCTGGAAGTCGGTCCTGGTTCTGTGCTCACGAAACTGACCGAAGCCATCATCGAGGAAGCGGGTACTCCCGGGGTTCAGGCGATCGCGCTGGACGCCTCTGGGGGGAAGCAACCCGGTGTGTTAGACTTGGGGCGTGTGCTGGCGAGGCTCGCAGCTCGTGGGCACCGCGTCGAACTGGCCGCGTGGGAAGCTGGGAGTCGATGCCGACCCATCCGACAGGGAACCGGCAAACCCGGTATGACCATCCCGCTCACGGGGGCCAACTACACTGCCCCCCGTACTCCCCGACCACCAACACCTCCCGACACCGGGCGTAACGCGCCCGTCGCCACATGGTCCGCTGGCGGGTCGAGTCGAGTTTTGACTGATATGGTTCGTGAGAACCCCGCCCGAGTGACTGGTATGAATCCTTCCGATCCGAACGCGCTTGCCCAGGCGCTCTTGATGACCCAGCAAAACCTGGCCTCGCTCCAGAGAATGCAGGAGCAGACCGCGGTGTTGCACCGGCAATTCCTGGAATCCCAGGAAACCGCACAGCGCACGCTCCAGTCACTGGTCGAGCAGCAACAGACACTGCTGCTCTCCGGGCTGGGTGGCGGTTCGCTGCCTGCGGTCGCCCCGCAACGAGCCGTCGCGCCGTCACAGCCCGCTACGCCACTTCCACCGCCTCCACCACCGCCGGCGCGTGTTGCCCCGGCCAAGGCCGCGCCGGCCGCAGTGATTCACGCCCCGATCGTGGCCAAACCGAAGCCGCCAGCCGAGGACCGCATCGCTGCGACGCTCCTCGCGGTGGTGTCGGAGAAGACGGGTTACCCGCTGGAGAGTCTGGATTTGTCGTTGTCGCTGGACGGTGATCTGGGAGTCGATTCGATCAAGCGGGTGGAGATTCTTTCGACGTTGCAGGAGCGTTTGCCGGATTCACCACAGGTGAAGCCCGAGC